>Ga0209335_10000832_pt1 | contig 36782 bp, 39 predicted proteins | sample COG_09_FD_184753 | JGI IMG/M metagenome (GOLD analysis project Ga0209335, IMG submission 184753) | Pelagic Microbial community sample from North Sea - COGITO 998_met_09 (SPAdes) (version 2) | ecosystem: Environmental > Aquatic > Marine > Neritic zone/Coastal water | place: Helgoland, sampling...
TTTTAGATGCTGAAAGAGAGTCATTTAACTTTCTCCATTTTGTTAAGTTGTTTTTTAGAGCAAAAATTTTTTTATTATTTAATGTAATTTTAAGCCAAAAAACATAGTCCTCTTTAGTATTAATATTAGCAAATTTTATTTTATTTGTGATTAATTCTTTTTTCATTATTACCGTTGATAAGCCAATATCACATGAACTTAATAGCAACTTATGATTCATATCCTTAGCTCTTCGACTTCCAATTATCTTATTATCAGAATTAATGATATGATAAGAGGTATGCGAAATGTCTACTAAATTTTTTTTCATAAAAAAAATTTGTTTTTTAAGCTTATTTCTTGTCCACAAATCATCCGCATCTAAAAAAGCTATCAAACTTCCTTTGCTCAATTTAATTCCTTTATTCCGAGATCTACCCGCCCCTAAATTTTTTTTATTAATGATAAGTTTAATTCTTTTGTCATTTTTTATAATCTTTTTAAGGAGATTTAAATCTTCTTTATTTTCATCATCATAGACAATAATTAATTCAAAATTTTTGTAAGTTTGTTGTATTACTGAATGGATAGCGAATTCAATATATTTCCTTTTTTTATAATAAGGAATTATAATGCTAACAAAGTCCATAGAGATAAAATATATTTAGATTATTCTATAAAAAATGAAACAAAAAAAACTTATAATTTTTATACCTTCAATTGAGGGTGGTGGTGTTGAAAGAAATTTATTTGAAATTTCAAATTATTTATCTAATAAGATTAATTATATAAAAGTTATAACTGCTGATTTTCATTTTGAAAAAAAATTTAATAAAAAGATTGAGCTAATTTCAATTAATAAAAAAATTATTCCAAAGTTTGGAAGGTTTATAAAGTATATTGTATGCTTAATATTGCTTTTTATTGAAATTATTAAAAATAAAAATAATTTAGTCTTAAGTTTTCAGGCAAATTTTTATTGTGCACTTTTATGTAAAATTTTAAGAACTAAAATTATTATCAGATCAAACTCTTCACCATCCGGTTGGTCAAATAATTCAATTAAAATTAAAATTTTTAAGTTTTTATTTAAATTACCTGATTTAATTATTGTTAATAGTATTAATTTTAAGAAAGAAATTAAAAAAAAATTCAATGTTAATTCAATTTTTATATACAATCCTGTCAATAGTAAAAAAATTAAAAAACTTTCACATGAAAAAATAACATTTAATTTTTTTAGAAAAAATACATTAAATATTATCAATGTTGGACGTCTTGTAGACCAAAAAGATCAGGTGACATTATTAAAAGCATTGAACTCAATAAAGAAGAAGATAAAATTTAAATTGCTTATTATTGGAAATGGCCAATTAAAAAATTTTTTGATTAATTATATAAAATCTAATTATCTTCAAAATTCAATTAAAATTATTAAATTTAAAAAAAATCCTTTTCCATATTATAAAAAAGCTAATCTATTAATATCAAGTTCTAAGTTTGAGGGTTTACCCAATGTTTTAATAGAGGCCTTAATTCTAGATAAGCACGTTATATCTTCTGATTGTCCAACAGGACCATCAGAAATTTTAGATAACGGAAAAGGAGGGACTTTATTTAAGATAGGAAATTTTGTGAGTCTGGGTAAAAAAATTCTACTTTTTAAGAAAAGACTAAAACTTAATAATTCTAAATTATTATATGCGAAAAAAAGACTAGACAGATTTAATCATAAAAAAAACTTGGCTAAATATCTTGCAGTTATAAAGCCACAACTTTTAGAATAAGTCTTTTTTAAAATCTTATTTATAATTTTTAACTTTATAATTAATTTTTTTTAAAAAAATATAAATCTTTGATAAAAAGAAATTATATTTCCATAATTTTTTAGTTAAATTAAATTCACTTCCTTTGTCAGAAAGTTTTTTAAATTTAGATAATCCACTACCTATGTAATATTTTGTGTAAAATAGGTCTTTATGATTGGAGTGATAAAATCTTTTTATAACCTTACTGATTGCATCATTAATAACAGATAAAGTAAAAATTTTTTTTATTCTATAGGGGTAAGAATCTGTATCGTCAAAAAATATATAGCCATTTTTATTAACAAACTTAAACCATATGCTTAGTAACAAATAAACATGGGACGGATCATGATAACTATCTATATACAATACATCTATACCTTTATTAGCAATTTCAGGAAATTTTGAAATAATTTTTTCCACATGTAAATCGTTAGACTGGAAAAACCTGAAATTTTTAGATTCTGAAACATTTGAGCAATCTTTAATATCAATAGAAAAGAGTTTACCATTATTATTTTCTAAAAAATTTAAAAACATTTTAGTTGAACCACCGCGATTTACACCAAATTCAAGAATCACAATATCTTTGAATTCTTTTAATGTACCTTCAATTAAATCTAGTTTTTTCATTTATTCTTAAATAAATTCTTTAATCTTGGAAAAGTTATTTATTGTATTAATTTTTTTTAAATTATTCATTTTTTTATCATAACCCCAAATAGCATGTAAATATTTTATTTTTGCTTTTTTGGAGGCTAAAAAGTCAAAATAACTATCACCAATCATTATACAATCATTTTTATCAATATTGAATTTTTTTAAAATAATTTTTATTCCTTCTGGATGAGGCTTTCCAAATTTTACATCATCAGATGTTACAATATGGTCAAACAAAGAGTATGGTTTTAAAATTAACTGAGTTCTCTTTCTACTTTTTGAAGTAAAAACTGTTAATATAAAGCTTTTTTTAAGCTTAGTAAGCTCTTTCAAGTTTTTTTTATTAATTTTAATATTTCTTATATTTTTAATCGACTCTTTTTCAAAAGTTTCTTTTATAAGTTTGAAATTATTTTTGATCTTAATCTTTGCTAAAATTTTCTCAAAGGGCAGCCCTAAAAACTTAAAATACTTATTAAAATCTATATGAACATTCAGTTTTTTTGATGTAGCGGCTAAAGCTACTTGCATATTTTTTTTTGAATCAATCAATACACCATCCAAGTCAAAAATGATTATTTTTTTTTTCAATCTATTAAAATTTTCTGAAGGTTTAAGTAATGACTAAATTTTGTATATTTTTTTGTTTCAATAAATGCTTTTAATATTTTGTTATTTAACATGAACTTTTTATTATTCTTGTCATTTATAAATTCAAATAATTTTTCGTTAATTTTTTTATAATTAAAATTTTCATATATATAGCCTCTTTCACCATTATTTATAAATTCTTTAGGTCCATTTTTGCAGTCACACGTAAGTATCGGCAACTTAGAAGCGGCTGCTTCTATCATCACAAATCCAGGATCTTCCCATTTTGATGTTTGAATAAAACAAGCAGCATTTTTATAGTACTTATAAACATTATCTCTATAGCCAAGTATTTTTATATATTTGGAAAGTCCTAATTTATTAATTTTCTCAGTCAAATATTTATTTAATTCACCTTCACCTAATATGATTAAAGAATAATCTTTATTTTTTTTGAATAATTCACAAAATGCATTTAATAAAAAATTGTGATTTTTTTGCTCTGTCAACCTTCCCACAGCAATAAAATAACTTTTATTCAAGAGTTCTTTTTCTATTTTGTCATTCTTCAATTTTTGAATTTCACTTATATTTATCACAGGGTCTCTTAGGAGACTCAGCTTTTGTTCGTCAAAAATATTGTTTTTTTGTAAATAATATTTAGTATCTATGGTGGGGCAAGTTATTGCTGCTAACTTTGAATTTGACTTTTTCCACAAATATTTTCTAAATAGATTCAATTTAGGCAAACCAGAGATTCTTAAAATAAATTTACATTTAAAATTAAATATATTTATTAATAATAAAGGTAGGGAAGTTAGAAGGTGTAAAATAACAACATCATTTTCTTTTTTATTTTTTAAAAAATGATATAAATTAAATGTCGTATAATAAATTATAACAATATATGAAAATCTACTTTTTAAAAATCCAAATCTTGGTAAAGATTTATAAAAGTTTTTTGGCGACTTAAAGTTAATGATGTTAATACCTAATTCTTTTATATCGACGCTCAAATCATTCCATTCTCCTATGCAATTAATTATGATGGGATTGAATTTTTTAGAGGAAAATTTTATCAGGCTGTGAGCAGAGTTAATTACAGCTTTTACAGTTGCAACTTTAGATAAAAACGGTGACCAATAGTATATATTCATAACATAAATGACTAAAAAACAATTGAAGTCTTATATAGTAAAAAAAAAACTAAATCTAATTTTTTTCCTTCCAAATTTCAGTGCTGGTGGTGCTGGTAAATCAATATTAAAAATATGTGAAAACATTAATTACTTTGAATACTCAATATATATAATCTCTTTAGGAAAAAATTACTATAAAAAACAATTTAAAAATCTCAACTCGTTTGTTATCGAGCTTGAAAATAAATCTTTACTAAGTAGCCTAAAAAATATCTTAGAAATAGTTAATAAGATCAATAATAAAAACAAACTAAAAACCTGCTTGATATCAAACATTAATTATTCAAACGTTATTTTACCACTTTTTTTTAATAAATATATTAAAGTTATTTTAATTGAAAGAACCCCATTATATGAACTAAGTTTTTACAATAGTATTCTTGATTATATTAAGAAAAGAATTATTAAATCTATGATTAGTTTTTCATATTCTAAAAGTTATCAAATTATTGCAAATTCAAATTATATAAAAAAAGAATTATCTAATATCTTGAAAAATAGAATTATAACAATTCACCCTAATATCTTGATAACAAAACATAAAAAAATCTATAAAAAAAAATTAAATATACTATGGGTCGGAAGAATATCTTGGGAAAAAAATTTTAATGACATGATTAAATCATTAGACTATTTGGAAAATATTGATTTTATGCTTACGATTATATCTAATGAAAAGATTAATCTTGAAGAATTTAACTTATCCAAAAATAACCAAAAAAAAATTAAATTCAAAATTTTTTCAAATAATATTGAAGATGAATTTAAAAAAGCTCACATTTTTATATCTACGTCAGTTTATGAGGGATTTCCTAACGTTGTTGCAGAAGCTGTAAACTACGAATGCTTGATAATTACCTCCACAAGCCAAGGTGGAATTAAAGATATAATCAAAAGTAATAAATTTGGTTTTTTTTATAGACTATATGATCATAAAGATTTAGCAAAAAAAATAACTTATGTGATTTCTAATTATAAAAAGCTTAAACAGATGACAATCTTTAGTAAAAAAAAATTATCTATTTTAGCAAAAAATAATAATTCAAAATATAAAGATTTATTCACCAAAATATTTAAGACCATATAATGAAAAAAATTGCTTTTATAGCGGGTGTATTCTTCCCAGATGCTGGTGGAGCACAAGTTCAGTGCCACAATGTTGCAAATCAATTAAGTGATATGGGGTTTAAAGTGGATTGCTATACTTTTAAAAAAACTAGCAAACTTTCCTCTAAATATACAAGAATATTAATTAATCGAGCAATCTTAAAATTAGTATTTATATTTAACTATTATTTAGGATGTAATTTAGATTTTATTTTAACATTTTATCTAAAACGAATAATAAAAAAAAAATCATACGATACATGGCACTTCCATTTTATTAATTATAAAAGTCTATTAATAATAAATTCATTAAAAAAACTTAATCAAAAGATATTTGTTACTTTTCAAGGTGTAGATATACAAATAAACAAAGATATTAAATATGGTTATAGATTAAACCCCAGCTACCAAAAGCTTCTTAACAAAACATTAAATAAAATTGATATCTTTTTTAATATATCACAAACTATTAAGAAAGATCTAATTAACTTAGGTGTAGAAGATAATAAAATTATTTTTTTTCCAAATTTAGTTAAAACAGAAAAATTTCAAGAATTAATTAAAGAAAAGAAAAAAAATAATAAGATTAAATTAGTTACAGTTGCACGGTACGCACCAAAAAAGAAAGGGTATGATTTTTTACCATTATTAGCAGATATTTTAATTAAAAAATCTATAAATTTTGAGTGGACAATAGTTGGCTCAGGCACTTCTGAGCTCAAAAAAAATCATATAATAAAAAAAAATTTTAAAATGTTTAATATATTGGAAAATATTGACAATAAAGATGAAATGTATTTTCCTCACTCTAAATTAATTCATATTTATAATGAATCCGATCTTTATATAAATTTAGCAAGAGTTGAGTCATTTGGAATTACTTTTATTGAAGCCTTAGCATCAGGTATACCCATTATCACTTTTGACAGCCTTGGAGCAAATGAAATAATATTAAATAATAAAAATGGTATAATAATAAAAGAGTGGAGTTTAAATAGAATGGCTATAGAGCTTCTTAATTTAATGAATGATAATAAAAAATTGCAAGAGATGAAAAATAACTGCTTAAATGATGCTAGACGCTATTCATTAAAGAGCAATTTAGAAAAATTAAAATATTTATATTAAATTATAGTTAAGCTAGTATTTTTTAAATATTTTTTATCTAAAAGATTTAGCTTATAATCTAATTTATATAAACTAAATTTTATTTTTTCACATAATAAATCATATGCAATTGTTGTAGTAGGAGACAATAAAACTTTGTTAAATTTTTGATTAGTTAAGGATTTAATTAATTTTATTTTTTTATCAAAATGTTTTTTTTTTATCTTTGATTTAGGGTGTAATTTAATATAAATTTTATCTATTGATTTGGTGTCATAATTACTTAATGCATTTAAAAGTTCATTTAAATCATGAGTTCCAGGGAAAAAAAGTAAATTTCTTGAATTATTATCCCTCAATTTTTCGATTTTTTTTGATATAGCAGATCTTTTTTTATCTACATTTAGATAGGTTTTCACATTATTCTTATAAACATTCTTATAAGCTAAAAAACTTTGCTTATTTAGTGCATGAATTTTATTTGGACAATAACGCTTAAAATAACTAAATTTTGACAATAAATCTAACCACATCAATTTGTAAGAAAAAATACCATGTTGATAGCCTATAATTTCAATGTTTTTATTAAATTTTTTAATATTATTGATCAAAAAATAACCAAAATTGTACTCAAATAGCCACAGGTGAAATCTTTTCAATTTTGTTTTTTTTAAAATTCTTGGCATGCATTTTTCATAAATTAATAATTTAGATCTATTCAATAAACTTTCATTAAAATATGATGAATAAAAATAACTAAAATCTAAACCTTGAATCACAAGTTTTCTATTAATTAATAAAGAAGCAAAATAATTAAATAAGAAAAGTAGACAGCTTTTTAGTATATCGGCTGAAGTTATAAATTGCTCAATATTTACAAAGCCTAAACTTTTTGATTTTTTAATTATCTTGATAATTTTATAGAGATCGTGATTTAAGTGAGTTTCATCAGTTAATAAAAAATTAAGTTTTAAGTAAGTATTTTTATTAAAAAAATTTTCTTTATTTTTTTTATAAAATATTGGATATATTGATAAACAACAATCTTCATACTTTAAAACTTTTGTCTTATAAAAAATTAAATATAATTTAATTAATATTAATTTATATATAAATTTAAAAAAACTAAAAAATATATAATTTTTTTTTTCATTGAGTTGTGCTTTTATCGAAGTTTTAATTTTTTTATTTTTTTTAAATATGTTTTTTGAAAATTTATTATCTGAAATAAATTCAATAGACTTATATTTTTTGAGATCAATATATCTTTTAATAATAATTGTATTTATAATAATATCAAAAAATTTTATTTTATCATTTCTTAAATTAAATATTTCAAATTCAATAAAAAAGTGCTTTAAATTTTTTATCTTTTTATACAAAGAGTCTAACAAAAAAAAATTAATTCTTTTTTGAAATTTGTCTTGTTTTTGTGTCAGTAAAATTTTTTTACCTTCTAAATTTTTAGAACTTCCCGGGCCTAACAAAATATAGTCTGATTGTGTATTTTTGAATTCTACATTTTTTTGAGTATCTACTATTTTTAAACTTTTTTTTTTCATCTTTTGAAAAAGATTTTATTTAAAAAAAATTTTATTTTTTTATAAATTTTGTACACATTGTTTGGTAATATTCTTCTAACTATCCATTGATCTTTTTTTCTAACTTCCTCAGATAAAAACGATATTTTTTTTTTTTCGTTCTTTATGTCTTCTATTTCATCTTTAATTCTCTGTGTTATTAAACAATGGATATGATCTTGTTTCCATGACCTTTCTGAAAACATTACTTTCCACCGATTATCATATGGATATTCTGATAATTCAATTGGGTAGCCTACTGTATCTTTGTAATATCTATTAATGCAAAAAAAAATTCCTTTTAAATTAATTTGTTTATGTATTTTTTTAAAATAAAAACTTATTGTTTCATTGTTCATTTCCATCATTGATCTTGTATTAATAAACAAATCAATTTTTAAATTATCAATATTATCCCACGGACACAGTATTAGAATGTCATAGTCTTTAAAAATATCTTGTGTGATTTCATTTTTAATATCGGTGCTAAAAAAAAATTTTTTATTTGGAAACATATTTTTTAAGAAGTAAGCATTAATAAAATTTGCTTCTGGTAAATCAATTAAAATAGCTTTGAAAGGTTTTCGCTTAAATAATTTGTTGATAAAGGACCCATATCCTGGCCCAATTTCACAAATAACTTTACTTTCTTTAATTTCAAAGAATTTCTCTAGTAACGAGGTGTATTTAATGTGAAATAATTCATTTGCTGAATAATATTTATCTTTAAAGGATAAGAAGTCTTTAACATTACCTATATTCTTATCTTCAAGTAAATTATACACATATTTTTCTGTTAAATCTAAAATTAAAGAATTTAATAAATTTTCTGTTTTTTGTTTATTGTAAAATTGATCGTCTAGACCTGTTGATAAACCATTATTTCTAAAATTTTCTAAATTATCTATCTTAAAAAGATCTAATTTTCTTTTATTTTGATATTTCCAATGCTCACTTTTATATGACTCATTATATCTCTTACTATTATGTGTAAAATTATAATATATTTTATCTAAAAACTCTTTTTGCAATCTATTCACTATACTTTTTAAATATTTTGTCTTTTTGCATTTGTTGTTTAGCTTTTATGTAGTCTTGATTTACATCTACAGAAAAACTATCACCTTTTAAGACTAATGTTTTTACTTTTAGTCCATTTTCTATAGCTCTCAATAACTCTATACCTTCAATTTTTTCTAAGCTTGATGGTTTAAAATTATTGTATTTTTTTAGAGCATTTTTTGTGAAAGAAATAATGGATAAATGTTTAAAGAAAAAAGTATTTTTTTTTTTGAACTGAAAAGGTATTTCTGCCCTGGACAAATAAAGAACATTATCAAATTTATCCTTAATAACTTTAACAATATTTTCAGTTTTAATGTTTTGAGTTTTTAAAACTGGAAGAATAATATCTGTTTTTTTATTTTTTTTATGAAATTCAATTACCCGATCAATATGACTTGGATTTATTAGTGGCTCATCGCCTTGTATATCCACTATATATTCATATTTAGTTTTAATTTTACTTATTGCCTCTCCAATTCTTTCAGTTCCATTTCTGCATTTTTTTGATGTCATCAATGCTTTTGCATTATATTTCTTTGCAATGTCTAAAATCTTTACATGATCACAGCATATGAATAATTCATCTAATTTTTTTGCAAGTTTAGCCCGCTTGTATGTATGAATAATCATTGGTATATCTTTTATTTTCAATAATGGTTTCGAAAATAGCCTAGTAGATCCTAACCTTGTTGGAATCAGTCCAATAAATTTTATTTTTTTAGTCATGAACTTCGTATTTTTTATGATATTTTTTAAACCATTCTAAAAATTTTCCTATTCCTTTTTTAGTATCTGTTCGAGGTTTGTAATTCATAAATTTACTAATTTTTTTAATAGATGAATGTGTTTTTAAAGTATCACCCTTTTGCAGAATTAAATATTTTTTTTTAGCTTTTATATTTAATGATATCTCTATTTCTTTTATAAAATGTTTAAGGTTAATTACTTTATTGTTTCCTATATTAAAAATCTTGAAAATTTTATTTTTTCTTTTTTTTTTAATTTTTTGGATTAGGCCAAATATACCAGCTGTAATATCATCAATATAAGTAAAGTCTCTAAAATGATTTCCATTATTGTAAACTTCTATTTTCTTTTTATTTAAAATTTTATGTGCAAATTTATATAAGGCCATATCAGGTCTTCCCCAAGGTCCGTATACTGTGAAAAATCTTAGCCCTATGGCATTCAAACCATATAATGAGTGATAGGAATAAGCCATGACTTCATTAGATTTTTTAGTTGCAGCATACAATTGAAGTGGTTTACTAGTTTCATATTCTTCTTTGATAGGGAATTTTTCAGATTTTCCATAAACACTACTAGTGCTTGCAAATAAAAGGTTTTTAATTTTAAATTTCCTACAAACTTCTAGTAGATTAAAAAAGCCAATAATATTTGTACTTATATATTCTTCTGGTTTTTTTAAAGAATATCTAACACCTGCTTGAGCTGCAAGGTTTACAATAATTTTTATCTTATGCTTATCAAAAACTTTTGACAGTTTAAGAGAATTAGTAATGTCAATTTTTTCAAAAATAAAATTATTATAATTTTTTAATATATTTAAACGGTCAATTTTTAACCTTTTGTCATAATAATTATTAAGATTATCTATTCCAATTACTTCATTGCCTTCTATTAATAACTTTCTTGATAAGTGAAACCCAATAAAGCCAGCACTACCAGTTACTAAAATTTTCATAATTTTTTATAAAATTTTTTTTGTAACAAACTAAATTTTCCATAAGGGTCTTCATCAAGTAGAAAAATATGCTGATCGTATTTTTTAGAAAAATTAATATTTTTTTTTTTCATTTTATATATTAATTAATCTTTTATTATATATGTTATTTTTTCTCATAACACCCCTTGTGTCAAAAATAAATTTAGAATTTTTGCTCAACATTTTATAATCGATATTAGCATGATCGGTAACTATAATGGTAGCTTGAAATTTTTTAATATTATTGGGACTTAATTTTATTGATTTCAAATTAAATTTATTTAATCTACCAACTCTAAGTTTAGGGAAATAAGGATCGTGATAAGAAAATTTTATTTTCCTTTGACTCAAAATATTCATAATTTTAAATGCGGGACTCTCTCTATCATCATCAACGTCTGGTTTATATGAGACACCTATAATTAAGAGATTTGAAAGTTTTATTTTTTTTAAAATAAAAAAAGATACAATTTTACCAACTACCCAGTTAGGCATATAGTTTGTCATGTTACCAGCGAGTTCTATGAACTTTGAATCATATCCACGACGTTTTGTTGCCCATGATAAATAATATGGATCAACAGGTATGCAGTGCCCTCCTATGCCTGGTCCAGGTAAAAATTTAACAAAGCCAAAGTTTTTAGTGCTGGCTGTCTCAATTACATCCAAAATATCAACATCATCATAATATTTAGAAATTATTTTCATCTCATTAATTAAAGAAATATTGACTGATCTAAAAATATTTTCTAACAATTTTGACATTTCTGCTGTTTTAATATTCTTAGCTTTATAAGTTTTTTTTATAATTGGTTGGTAAACTAATTCAACTAATTTTAAGCAAAATTTAGAGTAACCCGAAATAACCTTGGGTGTTTTATTGTATGAAAAGTTTTTATCACCAGGATTCTCTCTTTCAGGAGAATATCCAATAAATAATGATTTACCAATTTTTTTTTCATCCACTTTCATTACTTTTAACATTTCTTCAGTGGCTCCTGGATAAACTGTACTTTCTAAAATTAAAATTTTATCGTCCATTAATTTCGAAATTTTTTTTGCAGCATTAAATACATAACTCATATCTGGAGTACTATTTTGTTTAAGAGGTGTTGGTAAGCAAACTATTATGATATCTACTTCTTTTAATAAGTTAAATTTTGTACTCAATTTATTCTTACTATTTTTGAAATAATTTATCTCTTCTTTTTTAATTGCATCTATATAACTTTTATTTTTTATTAGTTTTGAGATTTTTGAATTATCGCTTTCAACCCCAACAACATCAAATTTTTTTTTTATAAACCTGATGGCTAAAGGTAAACCAACATATCCTAATCCAACAATTCCAATTTTTGCTTTTTTAGTCTTAATTTTTTTTATTAAATTCTTATAAGTTAAGGACATCAAATTATATTATTAAAATATCTTGCTAAGTAATTAATTTTGTATATGTATTGCTTATTAAGTGAAATGTCTAATATTTTAATTTATGGTTGTAGAAAAACGGGTTCTACTTTAACTCAACGGCTTTTAGAACTTGAAGACTATACTTTTTTTCCAGTTGAAACAAAAATTAAATCTTTTAAAAAATTTATAAACTTAAAAAATAATTCTAAGATAAATTTAGAAATTTTACGAGGTCATTTTCCAATAAAATACAATGAAAAATTTAAGATTAACGAAAAAATTTATAATAGATATTTATTAGAAAATTATTATAAAGTCTTGAATCTTAAAGATTTTATTACACTTCATGTTGAAGCTTTAGAAAAAGCAAAAAATTCATTTAACAAAAATTTTATTATTAAAGAAATTGCTGGGGATACAAAATTATTAATAGATAATTTTTTATCTTCTTTTCCAAACTCTAAAGTAGTTTTTATTAAGAGAAATCCAAAATTTATCTCTAAAGCTGTATTCACAGATAGACATAGAAAAAAAATAAGACTTACCCTAAAAAAAAAGATACTTGAGGTAATAGAGCCTCATATTATTTTGTCTTTTATAGGTCATTACAAAAATAACAGAAACGTATATATATTAAATTATGAAAACTTAATATCTAATGTTGAAGATGAAATTAAAAAATTATGTCAATTTCTCAATATTAAATTTTTATCAAAATATACAATACCTACTCTTAATGGTGAAAGAACAATTGTTGATACCTCATCCCAAAAAAAATTCGGCCTTTTTAAAGCTAACAAAAGTTTAATGAATGACATAACTTTATTTGAATTTTTTTTAATATTACTATCAAGACCTTTGGCTCTAGTTTATTTGCTTTTATATAAAGCTAAATTACTTAATTTTTTTATAAAAAATAAAGAATTTATAAAAACTTTATAAATTAATAGTTTTATTAAATCTAAATCTAAATTTTGTAGACTTGTGGGCTACAACAATTATTGTTTTATTTTTTAGAGACATTAATTTTTTTAAAATTTCTAACTCTATTTTTTCGTCTAAAGAACTTGTTGGTTCATCAAGAATTAAAACTTGGGAATTCTTATATAATGCTCTTGCTAATGAAATTCTTTGTATTTGCCCACCTGATAGTTTTTTTGCCATGTAGCCAGCATTAGTTTTTATTTTTTTTGGAAGTTTTTTTATTGTTTGATTTAAACCTGAAATATCAAGTGTTTCTTCTAATCTTTGTAAATTAATCTTTTTATTAAGAATTATATTGTTTAAAATTGTATCATCTAACAAATAACTGTCTTGGGACACATGCGAAACGATATCAAGCCAATCACTATAGTGGTTTTTTATGTCAAATCCATTATGTGATATTCTTCCTTTTGTGGGACTTAATAATCCTAAAATTATGTTTATTAAGGTAGTTTTTCCTCTACCACTTGAACCTTTAATAAGAATTTTATCTCCTCTTTTAATGGATAAGTTAAAGTTGTGAAATAAATTATTTTTATGTTTATAATGAAAAGATAAATTTTTAATATTTAATGTATTAAATTTATTAAATTTTGATTTAAGAAATTTATTACTAGGTTCATTTTTTTCTTTTTTTATCTTATAATTTTTTAAGTTATCAATAATTATTTTTTTTGAAATATTAAAATACTTACTTTGATTTAAAGACATTGTAATATTGTTTAAAATGGGTATCACCCTAATGATAGATATAACTAAGATTGTTAATTCAGGTAAGTAATTTTCCAGTTGAATAAAGTTTTTGTTAGAAATAAAAAAAAGTAGCAAAAGACATACAACAGTTAGTTCTATTAAAATTTTAGGTATTACATTTACTAAGTTTATTTTTTTATTACTTCTTTCAGTTTTTATTAAATTTTCACTGAACTTATTATAAAATAAATTTTTTATTTTAAATAAATTAATTTCTTTAATAAAATTAAATGTCTCATTTATAGTTTTAAATACAATCAATTCACTTTTTGATCGTGCTATTGAAATTTTATTTATACTTTTTTTAAATAATAATACAGAAATATAAGCAACGACTGCTACGATTGATAGTACGATTATAGAGTACATTTTAAAGTTTAGCATTACCAATAGCATTAACCCTAACAGTAAAATTACATTGCCAGTTAATGTTGCATAAATTCTTATTGAATTAACAAAAATATTGATTTCCCTAACTAGATTTTTTGAAATTACCGCAGGATTGATATTTAAATGATCTAAATATTTTTTATTTAGATAAAATTTAAATAAATTATTTGACAAATAAATTTTTAAGTTAAAAATATAACTATTTAATGCATAATTAGATAAAAAAATTCCTATATTTTTAATTATAAAAATAAATATAATTATCCAAGATCCATAAATAGCTCTCTGATAAGGATCAATACTAATAATATATTGTACAATGTCTTCATTAACAAAATTTCCAATAAATCTTGCTGGATCAACTATAGCTGAAACAAGTACTGCTATAGACCCAATGCTTATAATGTCAGCAAACATTAATAAAAATTGAATTAATATAATAATATAAAAGTCAATTATTAGCTTTTTGCTTAATATTTTTTTAATGTCCTTGCTTATAAATTTTATCATTTAAATTATTCTTTTATACTAAATTTCTTGAGCAAAGTTTTATCTTTAACAGAAAATGGTCTATACAAGGTCGTTCTTTTGTTCGCTAATAATAAAAACACTTCCTTTAAAAAATACTTAAAATAACAAAAAAAATTAATTACTGAATTTTTTTTCGATGTCATTAAATTAATTTCATTTGTCATGATATCAATAGTATTTAAGGTGGGTGCTATTTTAGAAATTAATTTCAAATCACCTTTTGATACATTTAGATTATATATTTGTTTTTTTGTTTTTTTTAAAATTAGTAATTTTAATTCATTAAAATTTTTAACTTTTACACCAATTTTTGATGGTAAATACTCTCTATATATTTTTTTATATTCGGGTTCGAGTCTTAATAAATTTTCAATATTTATAACTGGAACTTTATATTTTAACGCATGCACATTTGTTGAGCTCTCTTGATTAAGTAGCAAATCAATCTTGGATAAAAACACTCTTATATCAGGATCTGTTTCTATCTCAATGTTAGGATAAGCATCTTTATAAAATTGAGGGTTTTCAAATGGATGAGGTTTAAAAACAAATCTTATGTTAAATTTTGAAAAATAATTTAGAATATTAGAAACCACATCAAAAAACTCCAGCTCAGTTTTTATAAAACTTACATATCTTCTATTACCTTGCCTGGAATGAATTAATCTTGGAATATTAATATCACTGATAGATGATGTTGTGTATCTAGTGGTTGTAGTAATTCCTATTGTTTTAATCTTTTTTTTATTTAAAAAATTCAGCTTATCATTAAATCTTAAATTGCCGGAGATTATAGCTTTTTTCTCATACCCCTTTTTACGATGAATTTTACCATGATCTTTGGCCCATAAAAAAAACTTATCGACATTCTTTAAAGTTGAATTTGGAAATTCATAATTAAGCATATCATTTGTATACTCAAGACCTTCACTCGGGTAGATTATTATTTTAATCTTATTTCTTTTACAATAATCTATTATTTTTTGAAAAGCTTTAATTCCTCTCCTTGCATTAGGTGTAATAATTGTTAAAGGATCATAAGTTTTTATTGCTAAGTGCCAATTAAACTTATTACAAATTTTTAAATTTAAGTTTTGTTTAAGTAAATTTTTTCTAAGATTATATATTCCCCACAAATCTCTATATTTGTTGTCAACTATGTAGAGAATGGTTTTCATTATTTTTTTAAATTAATTTTTTAAGGTAGGGTATTTTCATTTAAGTTTAATCAAGTATTCAGAGAGTGCAATCCAAGAATTTTTTTTATTTGAATTGGGATGTCTTACATAATTATACTCATATAATAAATAAGATTTTTTATCAAATGATTTGATAATATTGGTAATTTTTCCGTCAATATTTATTAATTGAGATTGAAGAAGTTCTGACATAATTTTAGTTTGATAACCGGGTCTGATCTTTTTTAATTCATTGCTTGTTAAGAATGTAATTGGTTTTTTAAAAAGAACTGCAAAAGATATGGCTGTACTATAATGGGCAAATACGTGTGTGCAGTTTTTTATTAACTTAGATGTTGGTAATCTAGAGATTCTAGAATAGTTTTTAAAAATTTTATTTTTTAAAGTGGTTTTGGGATGAAGAGAAATAATAACTTTTATTTTATATTTTTTTTCGATTGAATGAAAAAAAAATTCTAAATTATTGTAAAAACTAATATCAACAAAAGGTTCTCTTTTTTTAATAAGAAAATCTGGATGATTGATAAAGTTTTGATCGATATAAACAAAGTATCTTTTCTTTATGGGCTTATTTTTACTAATCGAAAGAAATTCATTATAATCATAAGTATTAGTAAATATTTTTTTTTTTACACTTTCTACTAAGCTTTTTTGATAAAAAAAATTTTTTGCACTAACCATTACAATATCAATAAATAGTTTATTCAATAATGAGGTAATTACACCTTTAAATGAAAAATATAAATTTTTCAGAAAGTTAATTTTTTTATTAAACTTTAAATCACCATAAAATATTTTGGGCTTAACGCCTCCTAAAAATTTTACTATTTTGATATTATTTATTTTAAGAACTAATCGAAATATAATTTCATATGGAGAATTTTCTAAATAATCTATAGCAACAAAATAATTTTTTTTTTTTAATAAATTGATAAAATGAAAAATATTATTTATATAATACAAGTTTTTATAATTTAAATCTTTATAAAATTTATTAGATATTGGACTTAATATTTTGGACAAATCATAGATTTCAATATTAAAATATTTACTTAATATTGTCACACCAAAACGTTCGTAGTCCCTCTTTTGAAACTTTGACTTTGTTATAATGATTATATTTTTCATATTTAGTGATTATAATGATATGAAATTAATATCAATATATCAAAAATGAATAATTTTTTAAAATTACAAAAAAAACTAAACAATAACTTAAATTTTTTTTTTGATATCAAAACCTTTACAAAAAATAAATTAAGTAAAAGCCAGGAAAAAAAATTTGCAAATAATATTGTATATGATTTTATTTCCTTGAGGAAATACAAAAATGAATCTAAATTTAAAAATGTTAAAAAAATAAATACAAAAAAAATTATCTACAAAAATTTTATAAAAGATGATAATGTATTTAAAAATAAAGTTTTTAAAGTTTTAGATAAATTTAATAACATATTCTTCAAAAAATACATAAAAGAATTTATAATACATGGTAGTTTTGCAACTGATGATTATATTAAAAATTGGAGTGATCTAGACACTCTGATAATTTTAAAAGATAGTGTAATGAAAAACAGTAAAGATTTAATAAAATTAAGATCTAAAATTCATCAAATCTATATACAAATTTTAAAATTTGCACCCTTTCAGCATCATGGGCTTATAATGATAAGTGAATTTGATGTTGAGCACTACAGCGGTAATTTTATGACTCTAGAAGCACTAAATCATAATTTTAATCTTTACAAAAGTACCAAAATTCAATTTAAGCAAATTAATGAAGATCAAAGCAATAATGCATTTGAAAGTTTAAAATCTAGATTATTCTATATAAAGAAAGGAATCAAAAATGGCTATTATGATCATCATGTTTTAAATAAAAAAAAACTATCTATTCCATTTAAAACAAATGAGGAAACTTTATGGCAGTTATTTTGCCACATAGCATATGTATTAAATTTTCCAATTTTGTTTCTCACTAGTATAAATAAAAGTTCACATAAAAAAAAATCATTTAATATCTTTTACAAAAAAATAAAAAATAAAAATTTAGTACTTTTTATAAAAAAACATGAATATTTTAGAAAAAAATGGAATGACTTTTATGATGGAAGTTACTATGTTAATCAAAAAATTATTAACTACTTTGGAAAAAACTACTTTAATTATTCTGCCAAATATTTAAAAATTCTTATTAAAAAAATTGAAGAAATCAACAAGTAAAAGCATTAAATATGGAATTAATGTTTATTTGTTAAAATAATGAAGGGGAAATTCCTCCATCAAAATTAATTGTTACTCCATTTAAATATTTTATTTTGTTTTCAATTATTGCTTTGATAAATAAAGCTATTTCATTAGGATGGGCCGCATATCCAAGAGGAAGAGTTTTTTCAAATTTTTTAACATTATACACTAAATTTTTTAATCTCTTTGTTTTTATTGGTCCGGGAGCAATATTGATGCAGCTTATTTTGTCTTTACTGAGAATTTTACTTACAGTTTTAAGAATGCTAGATAAGGCCACTCTATAAGAATTTGAAAGAACCAGTTTTTCCTCTGGATTTTTTATTGTATGTGAGGATATTAGAAAAATATAACCATTTTTATTTATTTTAATATTTTGTAAAATAAGCACAAAACTCAGGAATAATTGATTAAAATATTTTATCCAATCATTTTCTTTTATATCAAAAAAATTCATTGCTGGAGGGCCACCCGTATTTAAAATTACAATGTCATACTTTATTCTAATTTTGATAAATTTTTTTACAGAAATAATATTCGATGTATCTAATTCTTTTCTTGATGGTGTGATTAACTGGAAATTTAAGTCTTTTAATTTATTACTTATAGCTTTTCCAATACCCTTGCTACTTCCAATGACTAGTGCTTTTTTCATTTATTTATAATCCAAAACTTTTATTGGTTTTTTTTTGTTAAATTTACCCAAAATGTTTGGATATAATTTTATAATATTTACCATTTTTTTTAAATCACTAATTTTTAATGCATGTTCTTCGTCTCCATGTTTCTTATATTTTGTTCCTTTTACGTAAAATAAAACTGATGATGGAAAAAATGACAAAGATAATAACAAGGCCTCATGAATATTCGAATGAAGGCCAAAAGCTACAGGTAAATTGGTAATTTTTTTTAAATATTTAATTGAATTTAGATTTATTGAATTTATGTCGTGGCTTAATGATGTGTGGATTATTTCATATTTTTTTTTATATATTTTTATTTTCTTAACTAATTTTTTAATTTCACTTGTTCCACTTAACCCTGTGGAAAAATAAAATTTTTTAATTTTGCTATTTAGAAGTTTATTTAACAACAAATCATTGTTGATATCGTTATTTATAATTTTAACAAAATCTATACCTAAATTTTCAAAAAATTTAACTTTATTCTCGTCACATAAGGCTATACCAAATTTCTTATTTGCTTTTTTTACTAAATATTTTACTTTTATATAAAAATCATCACTTAAAATAAGTTTTTTTCTTGATCCATAATAAAAACTTTCTTCCCTAACTTGAAAAGTAATTGCATCTATATCTTTAATTTTTAATAGATCTCTTAAAATATTTTCTGCATATTTTTTGTCACCCATATGGTTGATGCCAATTTCTGAAATTATCATATTAATTTTTTACAAATACCAAGAAAATCTGTACATGCCTTTCTTTAAATTATTTTTTTTTAGATCTTTATAATTTTCATTTAAAAAACTTATTTTATCAAACAAATACTTGTCTAATAATTTAATTCTTTCTTTATATATACTTTTGTTTGAATCAAAATCACTTTTAATTTTTTTGGACAATGTTAATTTTTGTTTAGCATAAAAGTCGTAAATATAACCAAATATTTGTGGAACATCGTTTATTTGCTTATTTTTATTATATTTAAAAAAATATTTTTTTTGAAATAGGTAACTAAACTCCTTAACATCACTCCAGTTGTAAAGGTTATTCAGAGTCAATGAGCTCTCTTTAAAAAAAAAATCATCAAAAATTTTTAATCTTGCAATAAATTTATTTAATTTTTTTTGACTGAGTGTGTTTTTTGAATATTTATATCTTATTAACTTATATTCGTTATATATTATATCTAATTTCTTTTTACTATTAAATTTAAATGTTTTAGAAAAAACATAATAAGAAAAAATAAGAGATTTTATTCTTCCAATTTTTTTATTGTTTAATTTTTTTAGGTTAAATTTAAGGATTTTCTTTCTTTCATAATATCTTTCAATAAAAGATGTTATCTCTCTAAATCTTATAAATTTTTTATCTATATCAAAATTTAAAAAATGTTTTTTTTTCAATGAAAATATTTTCAATTTTTCAAACAGCATGATGGATTTACTTTTTTCTTTAGATATATAAATTATAGATCCCTCAATTTGTTTTTTTATAAAATGAGGAAATTTAACTTTATTAAATTTTTTTTTATTATAAACAAAGATTAAATCTAAATCTGATACAGAGTCCCTTTTATTTCTAAAAGTTCCATTTCCATATATCCATATGTCATTTAGAAAATGATTTTTTTTTAGAATTTCGTCTAATAATAAATAATTTTTTTTGGTCACTTATTCATCTATAAATTCTAACGCCTTTTCAACAGTAACTATAGGTAACAGTTTATAATACTTTTCAATATAGTCTTTGAAATTTTCACTTTTTAGTTTCTCTATTTTTTTATATTCATAGTTTTCTTTTTTTTTTAAGATTCCAACACCGTTATCTATATTTGCTATTACAAATTTCAAATTTTTTGAATTATTTAATTCAACTGCAACTTTCCACACATCACCTGTCCATCTTGTTTGTTTTCTTGGTACTGCCTCTTCAAAAGCATTTTTTGGTAAAAAATCATGAAAAAGAATAATTCCATCTTTTTTTAGAAAACTTAAAGCGTTAATGCAATCTCTCTGGCATTGTTCATAATGATGTAAACCATCTACAAAAATTACATCAAAAAACTCAATATTTTTTTTGAAAAACGCATCACTAGTCATTCTGTGTGTCCCACCCTCAACTGGGTCTACACCTATCTTGTTTTCAATCTTTAAGGGAATGGTGTTAAAAACTTCATTTTTACAAACTCCAATTTCTAAATATTTACAATTATTTTTATCTTTATTTAAAATTGCCCTTAAAATAAAACTCCTTCTATCAAAAAAATTTTTTTCATAGAATATAGAATCCTTGCTTCTAATTCTTTTATTGATTATTTCTTTAATTATAACTGGTTTTAATATTGGAGGTAAAAATAGGTTAATAATTTTTTTTAAAAACATAATGAATTTGTTATAAGCTTATATAGTGATATTAAAGAAATTAATATGAAAATTTTTATTTTCGTTTTTAAACACAGATTCAGACAATCAGCATTAAACAATATTTTAAAAAGAAAGAAAATTAAAAATAATTATATTTTAAATTTTTCAGGTCCCTTAAGATATTATTTTTTTAATAAGATTTTTTTTTTAATCAATTTTTTTTTTAAAAATAACTTTTGCTTAATATCTTGTGATGGGCAACCAAAGTTATATCATAATGGAATTAATCTATGGTTCGGAGGAACAAGCCAAAAATTAGAAAAATTAAAAGTCGCAGGCAAAAATAATTGTTTTGTTTTTGATAATTTTATTAAAAAAGAAAAAAATTTAGTAAATTTTTATCCTACCATAACTATCAAAAAAAAAATTAACAAAGAATTTAAAATAGTTTTTGTTGGAAATATATCTTATATAAGTAATAAATTTTCAAAAAAAATATGGCATTCGAGAAAATTTGAAATTCTAAATAATTTTAGAATAATTGAACAAAAAAAGTTTTGGAAAATTTATAAATATAAAGATAATATGAATCTTTTAGAGGATTATTTAAATATAAAAAATATTTTAAGGTATGAAATTCTTTCAAATTTATACAATAAATTTCCTGATAAAGTTTTACTTGTTGGAAAATCGTGGAATAAGTTTCCAAATTATATGTCAGAAAATTTTAATAAGAGTTTTTTAAAAAATATTTATGGTGGTAATTTATGTCTTGATTTCGGCTCTAAATGGGGTGACAATTGCTTATATCCTAGATCAATCGAAATTATTGAAAATGGTGGCTTTATACTACAATCCAAGCAGAAAAACCAAAAAAAAACATTCGGAAAGGTAGCTAATAAAATTTCTTTTAATAGTTTAGATAGCTTGTTAGCTAAAATTAATTTTATTATTAATGACCCTGACAGTATAAACAAATACAATAATTATATTCATAAAAGATTTAAAAATGAAAATTTTAATGATAGAACTTTAAAAAAAATATTTGATATATCTAAATCATGAAAAATAATATTCTTAAAACAAAAATACTTATGGGGATTAAAGAGGGAGTCCAAAATAAAGAATATTTTCTAAAAGATGTTAATTTCAACATATTACCAAAAATAATAAATAAAATTACATCCTGCTTAAAAAAAGGTGGAAAAATACTTATTTGTGGTAATGGCGGCTCTGCTGCAGATGCGCAACATTTAGCTGCTGAATTTCTAGTTAGGTTAAAAAGTCACAAAAATAGACCACCAATAGCAGCCATACCCTTGTTAATGGATACATCAACGATATCGGCATGTGCTAATGATTATGATTTTAATCAAATATTTAAAAGAAATTTTGAAGCTTTAGTTAGAAAAAATGATGTATTATTTTTAATTTCAACAAGTGGTAATTCATCGAACATTGTTGAGGTCGCAAAGAGTGCAAAAAAAAGAAATATTTATTCTGTTGGTTTTTATGGAAATAAAGGAGGAAAAGCTAAAAAATTCACAGATGATTGTGTTGTTATTCAATCTAAAAACACAGCTAGAATACAAGAAGCTCATATTTTTTTTGGGCATATATTATTTGAGGAAATAGAAGACAACCTATACTAGCTTAAAATTATATGTTCCCTTAATTTTTTTGCTATTATTTTCTCTTCATTATTTATAAAACCTATCTTTTCTTCACCCATTGCCGCTATAACTTTATCTATTGATGTTGTTAAATCTACCATGCCCTTAAATTCTAAAGAAGCTGATTGATCACTTCCGTACATGGTTCGATCTAGAGTTATGTGCCGCTCGAGTGATGAAATATTTAAGCATGTCGCAGCTATAGATACCACTACACCATTCTCATGTCCGCTATATCCAACGTCACATTGATATTTCTTTTTTAAAGCATTAATAGTTTTTAAATTAGCATCTTTTACTTTCATTGGATACGTGGAAACACAATGCATTAATTCAAAACTACAATCATTTTTTCTAAAAATATCAACGGCATAATCAATATCATCTTTTGTTGAAATTCCAGTGGATATAAAAGTATGTTTTTTTCTTTCTGAAATTTCATTTAACAGTCTCTTATCTACAATCATGGCAGAAGCTACTTTATTATATCTTAAATTAAATTGATCTAGAAAATTTAAACTATTTGAATCCCATGCCGATGCAAACCAGCATATATTTTTTTGCTTACAATAAGTATCAATTTCTTGATAGTGTTCCAACTCAAATTCAAGTCCTTTTTTTTGATCCATTTGAGTTGTTCCCCATGGACTTTCTCTTTTAGAATCTAGATAATTTTTTGAATAAACTAAATTAATATCTCTTTTTTGAAATTTTACTGCATCGAATTTTGCTTCTTTAGCATTATCAATTAATTTTTTTACAATTTTTAAATCACCATTATGATTTATTCCAATTTCTGCAATTAAGTATGGTTTTTTCATATCAATAATATACAAGTTTTTTACTCGTAATAAAGTACAAAAAATTTAAAGAATTAAATGAGCAAAAAATATAACCATGCAATCATCATGGCAAGAGGCGGTTCAAAGGGTATCAAAAGAAAAAACTTGAAAAAAATTAATGGAAAGCCATTAATATATTGGACTGTAAAGTATTGTTTAGCTCAAAAATTTATATCAAATACCTGGGTTAGTTCTGATGATGATGAAATATTAAAATATGTAAAAAAAATTGGTGCCAAAACTATTGTAAGACCTAAAAAATATTCTCAGGATAACAGTTCTGTAGAGCCAGGATTGTTGTTTTGCATAAATGAAATTGAAAAAAAAAATAAAATAAAAAATATTTTTTTTCTACAAGCAACCTCTCCAATTAGGTTTAAAGAAACTTTAAAAAATGCTTATAAGTTATTTGTTGAAAAAAGACTTGATAGTCTTTTTTCTGGGAATGAAAATCATAATGTTTTTTATAGATGGAGCCTAAAAAAAAAATTATCATCTAGCTATAACTATAAAGTTAGACCTAGAAGACAGAAAATACAAGTTCCAATAATTGAGAATGGATCATTTTACATTTTTAATTGTAAGAAATTCAAATATTATAAGAATAGATTGTTTGCGAAAATTGGTTACTTCAATCAATCTTTAATTGAAAGTTTTCAAATTGATGACCTTGATGATTTTAATTTAGCAAACCTTATTTTGAGAAATAAAAAAAAATTTCTTGATTAAATGAACAACTGTTTTTTTTTATAATTTTCTTATGAGAATAATACCTAAAATAGATATTAAAAATAATTATGTAGTTAAAAGTATTAATCTTGAAGGTGTAAGACGTGTTGGAGATCCAAACGAACTAGCTAAAAAATACTATAGAGATGGTGCTGATGAAATCATTTTTATGGATGTTGTTGCCAGTCTCTATGGAATGAATAATATTTTTGATCTGATTAAAAAATTTTCAAAAGATATTTTTATACCTATTACAGTTGGTGGTGGAATAAGAAATGAAAAAGATATTGAAAATGCACTTAAATGTGGTGCTGATAAAGTTGCAATCAACTCTGCTGGAATTAAAAATCCAATTTTTTTAAAAAATGCTGTCAAAATATTTGGGGCATCATCAATAGTTGCATCTATTGAAGCAAAAAAAATTGATGATGATTGGAACTGTTTTTATGAATTTGGCAGAGAAAATTCAGGAAAAAAAATTATAAAATGGATAAGTGAAATTAATGATATTGGATGTGCAGAAATATTAATTACTTCGATCGATAAAGATGGAGTTAAAAAGGGATACGATATTGATTTAATAAAACTTATAGATAGTAAAAATTTTAATTTACCTTTAATTTATTCAGGTGGGTATGGTAAAAAAAGTGATATCGACAATATAAAAGGATATCTTCAGGATGGAGATGCACTGAGCGTGTCATCAGTCTTACATTACAAAATTGATTCAATAATTAATATTAAGAGGAATTTATGATCAAAAATTTAGGAATAATTGATTATGGGAGTGGAAATATTCACAGTCTGAAGTGTGCACTTGAGAAGATTGGTGCAAATGTAAAAATAATAACAAATGACACTCAGAATAATATAGATGCATTATTTATACCTGGTGTAGGATCATTTGATAATGCAATTCATAAATTATCTAAAATGCAATTAGACAAGTATATAAAAAAATTTAATGATGATAAAAAAATTATAATCGGTATTTGCCTGGGAATGCAAATTATGGTTGAAGAAGGAATTGAAAACGGAATTTGTGAGGGTTTAAAGTTATTGAGTGGTAAAACATATAAATTACCCTATAAAGATAAGGAAAAATATATAAATATAGGATGGAAAAAAACTAATTTTATTAATCAAAAACACCTTGAGAGTTTCAATAATGAGAAGTTTTATTATGTGCATTCATTTGCAGTTAATACAGAAAAAAAATATATTAATTCAATATCAAATTTTAATGAAAAAAAATTTATATCAGGCATATCAAAAGATAATCTCGAGGCATTTCAATTTCATCCAGAAAAAAGTGGAGATTTAGGTTTAGATTTATTAAAATCTGTTCTAGCAAAATTCTAATGAAAAAAAATTATTCACTATTTGGTATGCCAAACGAGGTAAAGTTTTGCAAAAAATGTGTAATATCCAACCAAAGACCCAGTTCAGTAATTGAATTTAAATCAAAAAATACAAGTGAAAAAAAGGGTATCGAATTTGGTAAAAATGGAATTTGCTCTGCATGTAGATACGCTGAAACAAAAAATGTAATAAATTGGGATGATCGTGAATTAGAATTAAAAAAATTATGTGATAAATTTAGAAAAAATAATGGGTACGATGTTATTGTTCCTGGCAGCGGAGGTAAAGACAGTGCGTATACTGCTCATATTTTAAAATACAAATATGGAATGAATCCATTAACCGTCACATGGGCTCCTCATATTTATACTGATATTGGTTGGGAAAATTTTGTGAATTGGAGTAAAGTAGGTGGATTTGATAATATTCTGTTTTCACCTAATGGAAAACTGCATCGTCTAGTTACCAAATTAGCTTTTGAGAATCTATTGCATCCATTTCAACCTTTCATAATTGGTCAAAAAATAATTGGCCCCTTGATGGCATCAAAATTTAACATACCCTTAGTTTTTTACGGAGAAAATGGAGGAGAATATGGGAATAATATAAAAGATAATGAGTCACCAAAAATGAAACTAGATTTTTTTTCCAATCAAGATGTGGATAATATTTTTTTAGGTGGATTAAAAATAAAAGAAATTATTGATAAATACAAATTTAAATTAAATGATTTCCAACCATATATAGCTCCAACTTTAGATGAATTAAAAAAGAATAAAACTGAGGTTCATTTTTTAGGATACTATCTTAAATGGGATCAACAAGAGGCATTTTACTATGCCTCTGAAAATACAGGCTTTAAAGTTAACAATGATAGAACTGAAGGCACATATTCAAAATACGTTGGATTAGACGATAAAATTGAACGTTTCCACTTCTATACGTATTTTATAAAATTTGGAATTGGACAAGCCACATATGACGCGGCTCAAGAAATAAGGTCAAAAAAAATTACTAGAGATGAAGGTGTAGCTTTGGTTAAAAAATTTGACGAAGAATTTCCTCAAAAATATTTTAAAGATTTTCTTGATTATATTGATATCACAGAAGATTATTTTTGGAAATGCATTAATAAATTTCGATCTCCTCATTTGTGGCATCTTGATGAAAAGGATAATAAGTGGAAATTAATCAATACTATTATTTAAATAATATTCTTCGAGTTTAATAAATTTTTTTTGTTCATACAATCTAAAATCTTTTGCTTTTGTAAATCTAACTTGATTATTATGATTTTGATTGAAAGATTTAATTTTAAAAATTTTTTTTTTTTTAATCATTAAGCATAAATCATTGATACCGCATTTAAGCGCATACATCGAATAATCAAATATATTTTTTTTTTTAACTTTGGGTTTTGAATAAAACAAAATTTTTCCACCATCAATTTTTTTTGATAAAAATAAAATTGTACACCCGACGTATTTAAAGTTACCATCTAAAATACTCCATGGATTACAAGCCACTCCTCTATAAAAGGGGGACATACCAGCGTGTAAATTAAGACATTTTTTTTTCTTAAGAAAATATAACAATTTACCCTTTATCAAACCACTTCCAAAAACTAGGAAGATTGTTCTTTTGTCATCAGGCAATTCTTTAGGTTCAATTTCTGAGACCTTGCGATAAAAAAAATTTTTTTTCATTTTTATTTTTGGATTCTTAAAAATTTTGTTTTCTGAATTTAGTACTTTTTGAAAATAAACTTTTGACGTTTTGTTTTTAGATATTAAGAAATTTTTTTTTTCAATGTAACAAGTAACATCTTTATTAAAGGACATGATTTTTTTAATTAAGTAAAGATGCCTTTTTTGATTCGACGTAAATATAACAATTTTCAAATTTTACCTTTTTCAATTAATCCAATTTAGTCTACTAAAAACACCATCTTGTTTATTATGTATTTTATTATTTATATTATAAATTATTAATGGTAAAATTTTAGATCTTTTTAACTATAATTAATATAAAACAATTTTTATTAATTATGATATAAAATAATGAAAAATTTTAGTGAATATTTCTATGAAAATAAGCTTGATAAATTATTAACTTTAGATAAATTTTTTTTAAAAAATAAAAAAACTAATAAATTAGTAATTAAATCTAAGCAATTATTTGTTCCAGATATTGAGGATTTGGTAATTTTACACAAACTTATTATAAAACACAAAATCACTTCGGTAATGGAGTTTGGAGCAGGTTATTCCACAATTATTATGGCTGAAGCTATTTTTAGAAACTTTAAAAAATTCAAGTTTAAGCAAAGAAAAAACTGTGGTGTTCATTCTTGCGAAACAAACACTAAATATTATAACAAACTTAAAGTTTCAAAAAATTTAAAGTCATTGATAAAAATTTATAATTCAAATGTGATTATGACAAAATTTAATTCTAGATTTTGCACGGCTTATAAAAAAATTCCTAAAATTAATCCTCAATTAATATATTTAGATGGTCCAGACCTATATTCTGTTAAAAATGATATTTCAAACTACAGCACAAATTTTGATGAATGTGTTCCAATTTCAGCAGATATTCTTATGATTGAACCTTTTTTACTGCCAGGGACTTTAATTGTGATTGACGGCCGTCAATCTAATGTCAGATTTTTAGAAAATAACTTTCAAAGAAAGTGGAAAAAAAAAGTTTTTAAAAACATAGATTTAACTATTTTTGTATTGAAAGAAAAACCTTTGGGAAAGGTTAATTTTTTAGATATGAAAAACCGAAACTTGCTTAATTTTTAAATTTATAATTATAAAAATATGAAAATAATTATGTATCATAACATAAAAAAATATGAAAAAAAATTACCATATCAAAATTTTTTAGATATTAAAAAATTTGAGAAACAAATAAAATTCTTTAAAAAAAAATATGGACTAATTTCTTCAAAAAAAGAAATTTTTAAGGAAAATAATAAAATTTTACTAACATTTGATGATGGTTTCAAACATCATCTAAAAATAGCAAAAATTTTAGATAAACATAAATCAATTGGGTTATTTTTTATTTGCTCAAAGCCACTAATAAAAAAAACAATTCTTCCAGTTCATAAAATTCATTTAATTTTATCACAAATAAAACCTGAAAAAGCTTTGGAATATTTGAAGAAGATAATTAGGGAAAAGAAAATTTTTTTCAAATTTAGAAATATTTTGAGGTTTAAAAAAACTTATGAAAATCAATTAGATAGTTATCAAAAAAAAGAATTTAAAAGAATTATTAACTATTTTATGGATAACAGTAAAAAAAATTCAATTTTGAATCAAATTTTAAGAAAATTTAAAATAAATTATAATATAAATAGTTATTATCTAAACTCTAGAGATATACTAAAATTATATAAAATGGGAATGCTAATTGGAAATCATGGATACAGTCATGATATTTTATCAAATATGAGTCTTGTTGACCAAGAGATTGAGATTAGTTATTCTAAAACAATTTTAGAAAAAATAATAAAAGATAAGATTGATTTTTTTTGTTATCCTTACGGTGGACCAAATTCTTATAATTCCACTACTTTAAAATTGTTAAAAAAAAATCAATATAGTTTGTCATTTGATGTAAAACCAAATGATGTAAATCTAAAAGAGCTAATCAAAAATCCCTACCGAATACCTAGATACGATTGTAATTTATTTTAGTTATAATAAAAAAATAACTAATTAAATTTTGGTTGTTAATTAAAATGTATAACATTATTAATATTAGATGAATTTTTTCTAATTTTATTTTTATTTTTTATAAAATCAGAACATTTAAATATTTCAAGATCAGGTATGATACTTTTTTTTAATTTAATTGTTTTTAGAGTTTTTGCTTTTGATTTAAATTTCATAATGTAAAATTTTTATTAATTTATTCTTTAATATACATTATTTTTTAAAAATTTTTTTTACCAATTCAAAATCTTCTTTGTCATCTATATCAATTGATTTTAAAAGAGGAAGCTTATAAACGGCAAGTTTACCATTTAAAAGAAAATTAGTTTTTTTAATATAATCAGTATTAAATATATATAGTGCAGCTATATGATCATAAGTTTTGGGTGCCATTTGTCTTGCAACAATTTTTTTTTTTGAAGCATTAACTATCTGATATCTGCCATTTTTTTTTACCATAATATTAAAATAAGGGTTTTTCCAAGAGTCTCTCGCACAAAACATGCCATCATAAATATTTTTAATTTTATTAAATTTGCTTAAAAATTTTGTAAGATCTTCTGAAGTTGTTAATGGGTTTGTAACCTCAATATCTAGTATATATTTAAATTTTTTTTTATAATATAATTCAGACTGGTCTAATGCATGTTTCCAAACTTTTAACTTAGATACATTAGATAAAGATAATTTTTTAGGTCTGATAAAAAAATTGTTTAATCCATATTCTTTTGAAATTTTGATAATTTTAGTACTATCTGTAGATAAACAGTTGTATTTTAATTTATTCTTTAAAATTTTTTCAATAGCATAGAATATTAATGGTTTTTTATCTAACTTTATAAGATTTTTACCTTTTAGGCCTTTGCTACCTCCTCTTGCACATACAAGTGCCAAGGTATTATTAATAAGATACTTACTTTGCATTGTGCATCTTAATACAAATATCTAGATCAAGCAATGCGCTGTCATAGTCATTTAAGGAAAAATCTTTCATAGCAATTCTATCTCTAAATAATAATATATTCTTTTTTAATAGATCTAGTTGGCTGTTTGAGTTTTTAAAAGTTTTAATTTTATCATCAATTAGAATTAAATTTTTAACTAAATCAATTTCAAAAATTTCTTTATTTGTAATAATTTTTATATTTCTGAAAAAAAAATTACTAAACATATCTTGATAAAGTGTTCCAACTGTTTTATTTTTTGTTTCAATTATAGATACTGCAACATCTTCACAATTATAGTTTTTAGAATTAGATTTAATTGTGTAAATTTTTTTAATTTTACCGAATACTAGATTAATTAAATTAATTTCATGAACTAACTCAAAAATAACTCCACCTCCTTTTTTGATATTTGAAAAATAACTATCTTTACGTACACCAGTTTTTCTCCATTTGTGAAAGTCGTGACCAACAGAAACTTGAAAGGATTTAATTTTTAATTTTTTTAACTTTTTTATAATATATTTTATTTTTGTGTCATTTCTTAGTTGATACCCATTATGAAAGATAATTTTATTTTTTTTAATTTTTTTTCTTATATTTTGATAATTAAATTTTTTATAAAAAATAGGTTTTTCACAGTATATATGTATTTTTTGATTTGTTAAAATTTCTAATACTTTTAGATGTTCTGATGTTTTATTAGCCAAAATTACAAATTCAAAAACATTTAATTTATCTAAATTTGTTAATCGATTTATTTTCAAATTTTTTTTAAAAAACTCATTATTTGTCTCTGAATAAACATAGACTAAATATTTCAAAGATTTTAATATATTAATATGCTTTTGAGCAATTGAACCAGTGCCAATCACTAAAACTTTTTTCATCATTTAATAACTAGTGTTACCAGGCAGAAAAACCACCATCTACAAAAATATCTTGGCCAACAATATAATCAGAATTTTCAGAAATTAAAAATTTAATAGCTGAAAATACTTGCTCTTGTGTCGCCATTTTTTTTTTTGGTATTAGATCCAAATATTTTTTTAAAAATCTTTTATTTTGATTATTAAAAACTCCAGCTGGTGAAATGATATTAAAGTTTGTATTTTCTATTGCATATTTTGTTGCTAACCATTTGGTCATACCTACAATCCCTGCTTTACTTGTTGAGTAAGATATTGATGAAAAAAAATTTTCATCTTTGTAAATGGCATGGTGTGGTCCGTGTAGCGCATACATGGTACTTATATTAATTACTCTTTGATCAATATTCTTTTTATGATGATATTTAATAAAATTTTTACAGCACAAGAAAATCCCTTTTAAATTTACTTTGATTGTTTGATCAAAAACTTCTAATGAAAAAACATCCTTTGCTAATGTCTTTTTTGCTGCCATTTCAGTTGTAAATGCAGAATTATTTATCAAAATATCAAATGGTTTTTTTTTATTTTTAAAAAAAAATTCTTCAATACTTTTTTCATTATTTAAATCTAAATAATAAGTAAATAACTTTCCCGATTTCTTGCCATCCTTCAATCCAATATCAGCAACGTGCAATTCATTTTTTTTGCTTAATTGTTTAACAAAGTGCTTCCCTAGTACACCCGAACCTCCAATCAAACAAATTTTTTTCATATAAATCTCTTTTATTTAATATTATTACACAATAGTTTAAAGCTTTGAAACAGTAATTAATTTTTATGAAAATTACCTATAATTATAAAAATCTATTTTATTTCCAATATCAATCCAATTTTCATAAATTGGATAACTATATACTTTTTTTTTTCTTTTTAATTGTTGAACAATAAAATCATTCATCATCAGTTCTTTGTTTTTGACAATGTTTTTTAATATCCTTTTATCTGCAACATAAACACCCGCATTAACTAAATGATTCATGACTGGCTTTTCAATTATTTTTTTTACTTTTTCACGATTTTGTAAAATTTCTCCATAGGGCATTTGAAAAATCTTATTTTTCGCACAGATTGTCAAATCAGATTTTTTTGTGTTGTGATAATTAATCAAATTATTGTAATCAATTTCTGAAATTAAGTCTGAATTTGCAATTATAATTGGAAATATGGTTTTTTTAAAATTGATTAACGATAAGGAGCCAGCTGTACCTAAATATCTTTTTTCATCAATATAGGTGATATTAACTTTTAGATTTTTGCCATTTCCCAAGTATTTTTTTATTTTATATCCTAGATAGTTCACTGATATGATAAAATTCTTAAAACCCTGATTTCTAAAATTAGATATAATTTTTTCTATAATTGGAATTCCTTTAATTCTTAAAAGTGGTTTTGGAGTTTTTTTAGTTAAAGGTAATAATCTAGTTCCCTTACCTCCGGCCATAAGAAAAATTGTATTTTTTTTATCTTTTTTAATAATTTCGCTATATTGAAAGTTAACAATTTCTTTTTTTTTATTTAAAATAGGGATACAAATTAAATGTTCTTTTGACATTTCAATTTTTTCTTTTTTTAATAAATATTTAGGTTTTTTGAACATGATGTTTTGAACGTTTTGATTTAGGTCAATTTTTTTACTTATTGATCTTCTAATATCACCACTAGATACTGAACCCAAAAGTTTATTTTTTTTATCTACCACAAAAAGTATCTTAATTTTTGATAAATTTATTTTCTTTATAGCTTCAAATATTTTTTGATCTTTGGATAGCGTTAAAGATTTAATTTTTTTTATAGAATGCATTTTTTTTTCATTAAAATTGATTTCCTTAATAGATTTATTATAAATTTTGGTGAATTGTAAAATGATTTATTTAATTTGTAGGGATTTTTTCCAGATTTTATTTTCAATTTTAAGTTATGTTTAATTATATTAACTATTTCTTTATTATTTGGCCTAGCATCAACCACATTATAAGGTTTCAGTCTTGATTTTTGTCTATCACCTATATTAATTGACGGACAATTAAAAATTATTGCCTCTTTAATACCACTTGAAGAGTTTCCTACACACGCTCCATTTTGAGCTTTTCCGATATAATACAATAACGAATGATAATTTTGCTTGCCTAAATTTTTTATGACTTTTGTTTCTTTATATTTTTTTTTAAATTCAATAATTTTATCAATAATTGCTTGATAACCAGGGTCAAAATTTGGATAGGTTATTAATATTTGAAATTTTAATTTATATAATTTTTCTAAAGCTTTAAAACTTTCATTTATCTCTTTTTTAAATTTATTTTTTTCAAGAATAAGTGGGTGCAGGGTAAATAAAATAAATGGTCTATTTGGTTTTAAATCAAACTGTTCTATGATTTTTAAATAATTAAATTTTGGCAAATCTATAGAGAAGAAAGGTGAATAACCTACATTTAAACATCTCCAATTTTCTTCTCCCATTTTGATAATTCTATTCAAAGAAAACTTATTTGAAGTCAAATGAACGTTCGATAATTTTGTGATAGCATGTCTTAAATTATCATCTAAAGCTCCGCCTTCTGTTATATCTCCTCCCTCATAATGTATAATTGGAATTTTTCTTAAATATGCAGATACCGTAAAAGCAAAGGTTTCAAATCTATCTGAAGATAAAAAAATAATATCAGCTTTAATTTTTTTTAATTTTTTATTAATTTCTTTTTGAAGTAGATTTGAATATTCCGCAGTATCTGCAAGGGTATTAGTTTTTAACGGCACTTTAATTTTTGATAATATTTTTATATTATCTTTTTCTATCTCATGAAATGTAGTTCCAAATTTTTTATCTAAGTGAGATCCAGCAACTATTAAACCAACATTAAATTTCTTATTAGATGAAAAAATTTTTAAAAACGGTTGAATCAAAGTATATTCAGCTCTATTGGCTGAAAAAAAAATAATATTTATTTTTTTCATATATTATATTTGTTTTATTTAAAATGAATTTTTTTTATTTGTGTATTTTTTTTAATATTTCTTTTAACTTTTTTCCCCAACAATGATTGGTATTCTTCTGCTCTATAATCTCCACTTCCAGGTCTTCTAACCCAAATATTATTTTGATTTAAGATATCTCCTTTTTTAATATCTGAATTACTTACCACTGAAGCAAAAGCAAAGTTTGCTGTTTTTTTTTCTCTTGGAATAGGCTTTATACCTCCTGGCATTGCTTTGTAAATTAAACCTACTCCCTTTAGTAATTCTGACATCTGTTTAGTGTTAACTGAAGCAGATATATCTGGTCCTTTCCTTGAGCTTTTATCAATAAAATGTTTTTCGATTATTGATGCACCCAAAGCAATAGCCGCATAAGACGTATAATTGTCTCCCGTGTGATCTGATAACCCTATTACTGTATTTGGAAAGTTTTTTTTTAATTCAATTAAAGCATTTAAACGTACCTCGCTATGTAGCGTAGGATATAAATTTGTAGTATGAAGAATGGCGTGCTGTACTTTTCTTTTTTTTAAAATTTTAATAGCTTTATTTATAGAATTTACACTGTTCATCCCAGTGCTAATAATTATCGGCTTTCCAAATGAAGCTACGTAATCAACTAAAGGGTAATTATTGCACTCTCCGCTTCCTATTTTAAAGGCTTTGACGTTGAATTTTATTAATCTATCTACAGCTTTTCTTGAAAAAGGTGTGCTTAAAAAAATTGCTCCCTTTTTTTCTATATACTTCTTTAATTGTAATTCATCTATTTCGTTTAATGAGCATTCCTCAATTAAATTATAAATATTTTTATTTGCATTTATGGGTATAATTTTTTTTGCTTCTAAACTCATTTCATCATCTGGAATGTGAGTTTGGTGTTTAATTATTTCAGCGCCAGCTTTTATAGCATCATCAACAATTTTTTTTGCTAATTTTAAACTCCCATTATGATTAATTCCTAATTCAAATATAACAAGGGGTTTAAAATGTGGCCCAATTCTTCTGGTACCAATTTTAATAAAGTTTAACTTCTTCATTAAATATTATAATTTTTTATATTTGTGTATTTTTTAAGATTTTCTTCTTTTTTAAACCACTCATATGTTTCATTTAAAGCTTTTTTAAACCCATTTAAGTTTTTATATTTTGGAGACCACTTATTACTTTTAAAAAGTTTTTTATTAGAGCCCCTTAAATCAAATACATCTGCTGACCTAAATCTTTTTTTCGAAACAAGAATTTTTGGATTCTTTTTTGAAATATAAACTAAATTACTAATTATACTTTTAATTGAAAATGATTTTCCAGTACAAATATTATATACTTGGCCTGGTTTACATGACTTTTTCAGTAAACTAATTAAACCATCAACAGTATCCATGACGTAAACGAAATCTCTGCTGGTTTTTAAATTTCCAATTTTAACAAAGTTATTTTTATTATTTAATGATATAAATTGAGTAATTAGAGTAGGTATTACCGCTCTAAGAGATTGCCTTGGACCAAAAGTATTGAATGGTCTTGCAACAACAATTGGGAGTCCTGTAGCTTTTTGCATTGATATAGCCAAGTTGTCTGAAGCAATCTTTGTAGCAGCATAGGGTGACTCTGAAACGGTAATTGTTTCTTCAGTTAAAATATTTTTATTTTTAACTAAATTGTTTCCATAAACTTCACTCGAGGAAATTTGTATTATTTTCTTTATTTTTTTCTTACTTAAAGAGGCCGCTCTAAATACATTTAGAGCTCCTAAGATATTGGTGTCGATAAAAGTTTGTGGGTTTTTAAATGAGTAAGGAACAGAAATACTTGCAGCAAGATTAAAAACATAATCGCTGTTTTCTAAAGCATTTAGGACAGAATCAAAATCGGTTACATCCCCATAAATTACTCTAAGATTTTTATCAGAAATATTTTCCAGCCAACCTTTATTCTGCCTAGAATTATATCTAATTAATGCATTAACCTTATATCCCTTTTTCAACAATGCCTCGCAAAGATGGGATCCTATGAAACCGGCTGCTCCTGTAACTAGAACTTTCATAATTATTATATATATAACTTATAAGGCTAATAGGGTATTTAATTTATAATCAAATTATCTTTATTTAAAATTTTTTTCAGTGCATAAATCAAGCCAATTGAGCTATTAGTACTGGTCAGCTACACGCATTACTGCGCTTCCACATCCAGCCTATCAACGTG
>Ga0209335_10000834_pt1 | contig 36743 bp, 39 predicted proteins | sample COG_09_FD_184753 | JGI IMG/M metagenome (GOLD analysis project Ga0209335, IMG submission 184753) | Pelagic Microbial community sample from North Sea - COGITO 998_met_09 (SPAdes) (version 2) | ecosystem: Environmental > Aquatic > Marine > Neritic zone/Coastal water | place: Helgoland, sampling...
ACAAGGAGAGGGGGGGGTGCCGCTGATGATGTGGTGGCTGGTGCTGATGATGTGGATGTAGCTGATACGTTATATGGCACATCAAGAACTTCATTAAGTTATTTAGATACCAGTTTAGATCCTGGAGATTTAGATCGATTAAAAGATAAATATCCCGATATTGCCACTAGTATTGACGCGGATCCAAGAATAGGTAATACACTACTCGAAATAGAAAGAAAAAGGCCAGATATAGATCCCGTAAAAGCACAGAGAATAGCGGCAAAAACCGCCGATGAAACATCGGGTATAGGTCGATTAATCCGGAGTAAAAAATTTAGAACATTGGCAATAATTGGTATCGAAGCAATCGCAGTTGTATTATTTTTAGATCGTTTGGGTATTAATGAAGAATTAATCGAAACAATTGCGGGGGCTCTGGGATTCCTGGCTGATAATGCTATCCCTATCTTTATTGTTATGGTAATTATTTATGTCTATCAAAGATTTATAAAAAAAGAAAAAAAGGTAGGCGATATATCGGAGATGATACAATCAATGCAAGGGATGATGCAGCCAATGATGCAGCCAATGTCACAAATGGCGCAACCTATAGTACAGGGAGTACAAGAAATACAAAAAACCGCTCAAGATGCTGGTCAAGAAGTTACAAAACAAGCCATAAATATTAATAAACAATTACCGCAAATGATACAATATACGCAACCACAAAATACAATTTATCATCGTCATAAAATAGAGAAAGATAATACGAGTTTATATATCTTTTTAGGATTATTTTTATTTGTTGCAACAATAATTTATTATAATCCTGATAGTTTGGCAACGATAGGGGATATCATTCCTGGTGTTCCCGGAACTGGTAATTGTAATTCACATGTATGTCCTTCAAATATGAAAAGGAAAAATCTACCAGAATTAATAAAATGCGGTCTAATGGGATGCACCGATGATAAATGTTGTTTTAGCAGAGAGGGATGCGAAGATTGTGACAGTATGTGTGTTTTAAAATTATCAGAAAATAATTGGTTCCCGAGAGCAATAAATATCGAACCTCATCAAACAGAAACAACTAATTTAAAATATCCTTGCATCGATAAAACAACCGGTATCCAAAAAATAACAGGTGAAGATTGTACCCCCGATGAACACGATTTAAATATTGGTATTTTTTCTGGTTTAGATTTAGATGGTTTAAATTTAAGTGAATCTTCTTGTACGGCACTAAATAGTAACTTTCCAAGTGATAATATAAAATTTGAATATGAAGGTTTATCTGAATGTTTAGAAGATCACGAAAATGAAGGTCAGGGTAAATGTTATCCTAAATGTGAATTTAGTATGGAAGGATCTTTACAAGCAGGATTTGATCGTTTAATTAATTCTGATCATATTTCCCAGGTCGATCCTCCTTGTGTTTATCAACCCATGAAAGAATATAATGATGGTGTTGGAGTAAATGATAAATATTTATTTTGGGGATGGAGTAATTCAACTAATAATGAAGATGTTTATAGTAATGCGGATTCTATTGTATATGGAAAAATTGACCCTGCGTGTCGTGTTGGACAATTCAATGATTTTTATGATAATGATTCGACAGTTCGAAATGCTCCGAAAGGAGCAACGGCGTGTATTGATAGATATGATTATGGAGATCCTGTATATAATTCACAAAATCGTGAAGAAAAATTTGATATCCCTGGTTGTGCAAGAGCATGTGCTTTTGATAATAAAGGATCAACAAAAGATATAGAAAGTGGGAGTGATAGTGGAAGAAGATGTAATGGATTCGCATTAAAGGCATATGGAACAGGAGATTATTCAAATACTGAGAGAACATGTTTAAGAATAGGATCATGGCCAAATAATGATGAAACACATAATTTTAGAAGATATGGAGCAGAGGGCCCCGATGGTGGTAATGTTGAAAATTGTGCAAATGAATGTGACACTGAACCATATTCACAAGATGAAATCGTTAGTGAAACAAAGGATGCAAAGGTTGGGGCAACTACTATGCTATATCCATATAGCGGTCACCCTGAAGGTGAAGTAGAAGAAGTTAATGGTCATCAATATTTAGAACATTATGAAGATTGGAATGATGATGGTGAAATAGTACCCTGGGGAGGAGAATGCAGAACATTAAAAACATGGGATCGTACATTATTAGAAAAAGATCCTAGCAAACATGATGAAAACAATGCCAAAACACCCTTATATTGGCCAATAGATGCTCCTCTCGATGAACAGGATGGGGATAGAAGACCCGTCTTTGGAACATGCGAACATTTAAAAGATAATATGATACACCGTAAATTAAGAGAAGGAACAACATTTTATCAAGATCAAACTCTACTCAATAAAAGAAGACCTAGTAGAAATATTGAAAAATATACTGATGGAAGAACATCTTTGGAAACAAAAAAATTTGCTGTTTTTGAGAGAATTTCTGAATAAAAAAATTAAGATATAGATATCATTGGATACATTGTAACTATTTTTTCTTTCTGATTTTTTACTTTTCTTAATTTTCCCCAATTTTCTTTTCTATTTTCTCTATTTTTTTTCTCTAATTCTTTAAATGTGGGATCTCTTGCAAAATCTTTCATTTTTTTATTTGAATCATTATATTTTTTATTTAATTCATTGAATTTTTTAATTTCTTTTTTTAATTTTTCAGGAGCTTCTTTTTTGCGACTATATTGTTTAATAGTTTTAAAACGATTATCTAATAAATTACTGTGATAAAAAATTGAATAATCATTATTTTGTTGAAATGGATTATCATTACATAAGGGACAATTACCATTACTTGAACGAAACCACTCCATAATACATTTTGTATGGAATTTGTGATTACAATCTAATTTATATATATTATTTTCATTGTTTTCATTGTTTTCACCATTTTCACCATTTTCACCATTTTCATCAGATAAACTTGATAAACTTGATAAACAAATAACACAATTATTATCAGTCATTTCCATATATTTTTTATTTTATTTTATTTAATGAAGATTGAACACGATTATGTGCAATATTACAATCATTAATTAAATATTTTTCTAATTCATTGAAATTTATCTTTGAATTATATATTGGTAAATTATTAATATCTATTTTCTCGTTAAAATATTTGAATAATTCTCTTGAAATTTTATATTTATCAATAAATTCTAGAGGAATATTTTTAATATTATTAGATTCAATCATCTTTTCAATTGAATCATATTTTTTTATATTTTGAAATGCTCTCGCTGTTCCTATTTTTGGAATTGTGGGACAATAATCACAACCACAAAGAATGCATAAATCAGTAAATTGTCTAATATTCATATCAAAATCTTTTAAAATTTGTGATAAATTAAATACACTAATATAATCATTATTCTTAATCGATTTATCAATACATGATCTCACCATTAATGGTGTTTCATATACCAATGTATCCATATCTTCTGTAATAACAGCATCAACATATCCTATTCTACATAATTCACCAGCATAAGCTTCTGCTTCACCATCTGGATGAATATAAGAAACACCCATAAAATTAAATAATATTTTTAAATCGTCGATATGATTTTTTGTTATCCTAATAGATGATTTTTCTAATTTTTCAATTTCTTTTTTATCTGTTGTATCTTTTATTTTTTCTTTAGATTCATATGCTTTCTTATTTCTCATCTGAATACATTCATTTTTTTCTTTTGGAGGTTTTCCATCAAATATATATATTGGTTTAATTCCTAGAGATAAATATTGAATTGTTTTATAATATATTCCTACAATATGACTTACGATTTTATCATCATTATTACGAAGATAATCCCCATTTGATCGAACATTCATTAAACTTTTATAAAGGAAAATACTCGTATCAATAGCTACTGTTTTACCTTTAAAAGTATTTAAATGAACTGATTGAATTCCATTAGGGGATTTTTGTTTAATTAAATATGTTAATCCTTTGATTCCCATTTTTATATCTTTTACTTATAATATTTTTAAATATATTAATCAAATTTAATATATGTAAAATATATGGTTAAAAAAATATATAAAAAAACATTTGAAAAAATGTCATATAAAGAATTAAGAAATTTAAATTCAAAACAATTAAATCAATTAGCTAAGTTATATAAAATACATCCATGTGGTGTTTGCGAACCTTACGAAGATAAAGATTTAATATATTTATTAAGAAAAAAATTATCGAGAAAAAATACTCTCTCTGATAGTGTACGATTGTTATCAAAAAGACGACCACATAGAAGAAGAAGGTCTACTAGAAGAAGGTCATCAAAGAAAAAAAAAGGTAATAGTCCTCCAAATTCACCCGTATCAGATAGAATTAATCCTTATGGTTTTGGTGGATTTGCGGCCGATTCTGTTCCACCTCATGTTGCTTCACCTAAGAAAAAAATGTCCAATAAACAATTAGATGAATTCCTTAAAAGGGAAAAAAAGAAAGAATCAGATATATTTAAAAAGCCAAAATCTAATATTAAAAAAACATCTAAAAAAACATCTAAAAAAAAATAAAATGAAGATACAGCTGAAGAACTAGAAGAACTAGAAGAACTGGGAGAACTAGAAGAACTAGAAGAACTAGAAGAACTGGAAGAAGATCTAACTGAAGAAGTCCCTGTGGAAGAAGATCTAACCGAAGAAGTCCCTGTGGAAGAAGATCTAACTGAGGAAGATCAATTAGAAGGTTATGCAACATATAGAAATTAAATTTTTATCTTAATATTACAAAGAGGACAAACCTCTTTTTTTTTAAACCAATTGTGAATGCATTGTTTGTGATAGGCATGACCACATTTTAATAAAGCTACTTCATCATTAATATTAATATAATTTAAACATATTATGCATTCATCTTCTAATTTTTTATAAGATTTATAATGATAAATATCTTTATTTATAATTTGATCAATATTGCTATTTCTTCTTATTAATACATTCTTTTTTTTATTTTTAAAACAACAACATAATCTTAACATGTGAATATGTTTATTTTATGTTTAAATAAAATATTTTTAAAAAAATAAAATATAAATGTCATCAGAAAAGATAATTAATAAATTATTTGATTCATTAAAAAAAGAAGTAAACAAGGATGAAAATATGGATATTATAAATAATGATATCATAAAACCGATTGTTTTTAAAATTATTAATGAAATATATCCTTATTTTTTTACAGGATGTTTAATTTTTTTAACTATGTTTATTTTTATAATTTTAATTTTATTACTAAATTTAAAGATTTATTACAAATAATTATATAATATGGAAGGGAATATTTCACATGAAATTGTTAAATGGGTTAAATATGATGATAAAATAAAAGAATATAATGATAAATGTAAATTATTAAAATTGGAAAAAGATAAAATAAGCGAAAAAATATTAGGGAATATTGATCCTCAATTAAAAAGAGATGAATTACCAAAATATTCGATTAACGCATTAAATACAACTATTATCTGTCAAGAAACAAAAAATTATGAAAGTTTTACTAATAAATTTTTATCTGATTGTTTTAGAGATTTTTTTAATTCTGAAGAAAAATCTAAAGAATTATTATTATTTATTAGAGATAAAAGAAAAGTTACAACGAAAAAAACTCTTAAAAGAGAATATCTTATGGATTAAAATCAGAATAATTAATTGCAAACATTATTTTTTTAGGTGGTAATGTATTTACATAATTTTTTATATCTTCCCATGTTGTGGGTTTTTTAGTTTCTAAATATTTTTTATGAATATCATTAATTAATGGTTTTAAATTATACGGTAAATCTTTTTTTTCAATTGTTTTATTAATATACGCGTTTTTATAAGAATTATATAAATGATTTGATAATAAATGAATTTTATTACGATAATTATTAAATAATTCTACATGTTCAGGGAAAAAATCCAAATATATTTTTAAATTTCCATTTTGTCTTAAATGGAGATACGTCAATTCTGGATTATTATAATTTGATTTTAAGTTTTTAACAAGATTAAAATTGGGATTTATATATTTATATCTTTTATCACCGATTTTAATAGTGAAACCTTTTGAATAATAGGGGACATCATTTTTAAAATTTTCAATAAATTTTTTCGAGTTATTTACAGAATCTATTTTATAATATTCATTAATTGGAAATTCACATTGTGGAATTCTATAAATATGATTATTATGAAAATGATAAACTTCTACTAAATATAATTCATTATAAGAAACAGGCGAAATATTTCTATTTTCAGTATGTCTCATTACAAATGAATAAGAATATTCTTTATTTAAATCATTATAATTAATTTGAGAACATTCATCAAAAAATTTTCTAAAAGATTTTTTATTTGACCATTTATTATAACCACCAATATCACTACGAGTAGAAATAATCCATTCATCATTATGATAAAATAAATTAATCATTGTTCCATCAATTAAAGTTTGAAATTCTGTATTTTCAGTTTCTTCTAAAATTTTATCATCTAAATTTATATCCATCGATTTTACAGGAGGTAATGCAATTACTTTATTTGTAATAGTATTAATAATTGCACCCCTACATAACATCTTCCAATAATCATTATTATCATTAAATGATAATTTATTTTCATAATTATTTTTTATTAGTATTAATTTATATTTAGAATTGTGAATTACTTTAAAATTATTTTTTTTGAAAAGGGAAATATAATCAGAATTATTATCAATAAAATTTTGTAAATGTGAAATATCCATACTATACTTAATTATAAATTAATATTATCTTTTTAAGTTTATTTTTAGATTAATATATAATATAAATATATATGTCAGAAAATCCCTTAAATGATGATTGGGGTGGCACATACACTGGGGAAAACCCTATAGATCCTGATTTAGGGTGGGGTGATTATGAAGAAGGTGGAGAAGTTGGGTGGGATATAGATGAAAAAGAAATATTTATGATTGGAAGTTTATACATTATATGTTTAGATAAAAATGATAAAAGAAAGAAACCATTTTTATGTAAATGCATAGCTATAATAAATGAAGATAGTACAATACATTTTGAAGATGAAAATAATGAAGTAATTATATTTGAATATGAACAGGGAAATATAATAAATATTAAGAAAAAAACAGAAAATTATGAATTATCAGAAATTATAAAAGTTATAGAGTTTGATATCACTAAAGAAGATTATGATATTGAAGATAAAGAAATATTGTTTGATGATAAAATTATCGAAAAAAAAGAATATTCTGAATTACTTTTAAAAGAAGATTTATTATCAATTTTATTAAGAGAATATGATTGTTTTGATAATATTGAAATGTTAAATATTGAAAATATAACCAATGATATATTAAAAAAAATAGAAATTATAAAAAAAACAAATCAGTCTTATTCACCAAATTTAAAATATTTAGATGAAAAAAAAATACCATTTGGTTTATTACCAATTACTGATAATGCAATAAATTATTATAATTATGAAATTGAAAAAGATGTGATGCAAATTTTTGAAGATGGAAATGATATAGAAGAAGAAGTAAAAAAAGAAATAGAAAATGAACAAATTGGTTTTAATGATTATAAATCATATATTAAAAATTCTTTGGATAATTTAAAAGGATTAAAACAAAAAACCGGTGTCGGATATATAGAAGATAATTATTATGGAAAATATATGAGAAATTGCATTATAGAAGGTTCTACTTGTCAGGGTATTAATGAAGAATATATGTATGATGAACGTAAAACAAGAGATAAATTAATGATTTCTAAAATAAAATTAGATCATAAAAATGAAGAATATACGGAATTTGAAACGATTATTGATAATGAAAAATTAAATGTTGTTGGATTTTTAGAAGAACCCATTGATAAATTATTTTTATCATATTCATGGGAATTAAATTTTTCATTATATGAAAAAATGATAATAAATAAAATTATTAATGATAATTTTATTAAATTGAAAAATAAATTTAAAAATATAAATATTTTAGAAAAAGTTTTGGAAAATGGTAGTCTTAATAATACAATTGAAAAAAATATATATCAAAAATATAATTTCACCGAAAGCTATACAAAACAACAAGTATATGAATTATTGGAATCCAAATTAATAAAAAAAAATGATATTATTAATCATATTTTTAATGATAAATTATTAAATAATATAATTTTAAATCATAAAGATTTAGGAAATTTAATAAAAAAATATAGATTAAGATATTCAGATTTTGATGTTAAAGAAAGAATTTTAATCTCTAGAAAAATTTCTGAAAATATTAAAAAATATAGAAAAAATTATAATAAAAAAGTCAAAATTAGAAGAATAAAAAAATTAAAAATTAAAAAACCAAAATTATCTGATGAATTAAGAGTTGAATTATCTAAAAATTATATTTTAAGTTTATTTAAAGAAGAAATGAAAAATTATTATTTAAAAAAATTTATGAAATCTTTTTCTAGAAAAAGTGATAAAGTAAGTGAAGATTCTAATTTTCTATATAATAAATTTACAGATAAAAAATTATTATGTCGTCATTATGAATATAGTTCTGAAATAACTAATAATAATGATAAATTTATAAAAATGAAAGATATATTTGGATTACCTCCGAAAGATGGTATTATTTTTTGTAAAGTTTGTGGTGAAGAATTGTGTTTAGAAGATTTTTCTTTATTTGATGGTTTTGATTCAGATGACAAACCCATGAAAAGTACAGAGAAATTAATGACTGAAAGTTTAATTCTTAAAGAAAACATGATAAATGAATATTTAGAAAAAAAAGAATTATCATGCAATCTAATAAATGATATCATGTCTTCAATAAATATTAATTTAGATAACAAAAACATATATGATATCATTAAAACACAAGGATACATTGATAATGATACATTATCAGATATGAGATATCAAATGAATGGTATTAGTACAGTTGATGTTCATCCAAGAATAAATGCTGAAATAAAAAAATTTAAAGAATTAGAAAAAAAAGAAAAAGATAAAAAAAAGAAAAAAGATTTAGAAAAACAAAGAGGAAATGTTATCATAGAATTTCAAAAATGGTTAAAAACTACTAATAAATTATTATCATTTATTTCTCTTATTTTATTATTTAATGCAACAGGGAGACCTATTATCAAGGATATAAATATTATTGATTTCAAATTAAAAAAAATAAATATAAAATCACTACAATATGTAGTAGCAAAAATTAAAAATTTATGTATAGCAAATAAAAAAGATTCTTTTTGGAAAGATATTTATATATTATTTGAAGATAGTCAATATGAAATTAATGATATTGTCCGCCAATTAGGTCAAACAATATTATATTGCATAAGTCCCACATTTCCATCAGTAATTCAAAGAATAGAATTATATGAAAAATTCTTAGAAAGTGAAAAAAAATCTTATTTAAATGAAGAATGGGTCACATTTAAACCATTAAAAAGAAATAATTTATTAAAAGATTTGCGTTCATTATTAAAAACCTATGAAAAAGATAATATTCAATATTATCGAAAATTATATTCAGGATATTTGGTTGAAAATGTATCAGTATTAAGAAGTTTAGAAGATTCATATAATAAATCATTGGTGAAATTATACAATATACCACAATTTGAAATAATTCAAAATAATTCATTTAACAAATTATTTAGATATACCGTATCTTGTTATGGAAAAACTGAAAATAATATTTTAATTACATTATTAATAAATGAATTTTTAGATACAATTGATAATCAAGAGGAAATATTAAAAATTTTTAAAAAATATGGTTGGTCTGATACATCGGGTGGATTTAAAGAATTAAATTTTAAAAATTTAAGAGAAAAAATTATTCCAGAAATTTTAGGTTTATATAATAAAAAAAATAATAATTATATCAGATCATGTTTTTCTAATGAAAAAACTTGCAACGCATATATTCATAATCTTATAAATAATTATGATTTACATTTATTAAATACATCACCAAAGCGATTATATAATTATGAATTATTATCTGTATATCCTGATGATAATTATGAAAATATAGATGATGATATAAAAGAAAAAATATTTGAAAAATACAGATTAAATAATCTTAATGAAATAACGAGTGAAAAAGAAAAAAATCTTATAGTAAGATATTCTTTAAAATTAAATTATAATATCGATATTGAAGAAATAGGAGACTATGTAAATTTAGAAAAAAACGAATCTAATTTTCATGAAATATTAGAAAATAATAGAAATAAAAATTCTTTAAATTATAATCCTATAATTAATAAAAAAGAAAATTATACTGATGATGATTATAAATTAATTAATTCTTTTGCTTCCACAGAATCTCGTTTTATTGAATTTATTAATTTATTACCCCAAAATTTACTAAATGAAACAGATAATAATTTATTTGCAGATATAGACGGATTATTAAATCAATATTTAAGTGAATTATCATCTGAAGATATTAATAACAAATTATATAAAGAAAATATTAAATCTCTATTTTCTAAATTCATAGAATTAAAAGAACAACATATGAATAAATTAATAAAATTCTTAGTTTATTCTGATTTTATAGATGAAGAAAACCGTAAACTTTTTAATAATGTTGTTAAAATTAGTAGATTTGATATAGAAAAATTAGATAAATTATTTAAAATTTTTATCGACGATGAAAAAAATGATTATAATTTTATAGTTTTATATTTAAAAGATATATATCGAATTTTAATTACACTTACCAAAAATCGAATCAATGATTTAAAAATCCCTAAAGAATGGAAAACATCCGATCAATTTAATCTTGATTTAGAAAATTTCTTAATTCGAAAACATCTTGATGAAAATATTGGATCACATGATCTATTATTTCATGATGACATTTTTAATGAAATGAGACAAAATTATCATACAGCATTATTAAAGCACGGTCTAGGTTTTGGTTCTTATTCAAAAAATAATGATAAGAATTTTATTTATTTATCTGGATTATTAAAATATATTGAAGATTTATTTAAAAATTTAGAATTAATCAAAGGTAATAAAGGATTATATAATGAAAAATACATGAATATTTATATTAAATATCATTTCTTTTTAATTTATTCTAAAATGATAGACTATGTAACTGATTTAATTAATGATCAAACAGATGTAGCTAATGATGCAAATGATATTTTCAGATCTTTAGAACAAGTGACTGAAGATGATTTGGAAAATTCTATAAAAATATGTAGTACATTTATTATTGATAGTTTATCTCATTTATTTATGAAACATTATGATCCTTTATGGCTATTTATGAATCACAATAAAAATAATTTATTAGCAAAACAAAAAGAAAGGGAAAAACAAAATATTATTAAAAAATTAGATGGATCTTCTCAAGAACAGAGATATATTATTGGTGAAAAAAATAAAATTGGTACATCCAATTTCTGGAAAGATAGCAATACTGAAGCAGCTGAATATATCAAAAGTAATGAATATGCTGAAGCAAATGATGCTGAAAGAGTAGAAATTTTAAAAGAAATTTATGCAAATGCTGGATTAAATAATGATGCTAATGATGAAGAATATCCAGTTTTACCACAATTTAATCATCACGAGGAAGAAGAAGGTTACAGAGATGATGTAGATATTGAAGATGAAAATTATGAAGAATATGTCGGTGGATTAGATGAAGAACAAGAAGCTGTTTTTAATGAATAAAAAATAATATATGAATAAATTAATTTTAAATAAAGTGAAATTTATCTCCTCTGATTACACGATGCACCACCCGGTTGTTTTAGGTGACCTCTTTTACGGAATTGCTTATTGTGATGCTTGTAATTGATCTTGGGATTCCTAGGATGAGAGTAATTGGGGGGACTTACATGACTAATACACATTGTTGAGAAAAGATAATGATAAACATCATAATGAGGATATGGATCTTGAGGCTCTCTGAAAACCGGAGAAGGAATACCATAGTCAGTAACATTCGGTGGACCCATATTTTCCTCAACCCACTTGAGTGAATCAAGGAAATGATCTGTCTGACAGATTTCAGGAGAGGTGCATGCAATCATGGCGATAGAAGCCATAATTTTAGTATAAGAATATAAAACTCTTTGTTTTTGATAATAATATCATTATTATCAAAATCAAATTTAAAATGAACAAAATTATAATTCACCCTCGGATTCGAACCGAAGAACTATTTACCTATTGGATAAATCGCTTTACCATTTAAGCTAGTGAATAAAACTCCTCCAGTTGGGCTAGAACCAACGACCTACCGGAACAGCCGGGTGCTCTGCCTACTGAGCTATAGAGGAAAAAAGTTCATCGTGGGATTCGAACCCACGACCACTTGGTCAAGAGCCAAGCGCTCTACCAACTGAGCTAGATGAACAAAAAATAATATATCCTGAGCGGGGCTCGAACCCGCGACTTCGAGCTCATAAGACTCGCGCTCTAACCAACTGAGCTACCAGGACCAAACTGCTAGAGGTGGGATTTGAACCCACGAAGCGTTTCGCAAGCGATCTTAAGTCGCTCCCCTTTGACCATACTCGGGAACCCTAGCTGAATTAACGGTGCACTATGACGATAAAATACTTTTTTTTACCGAATTACTTAAGGTAATCAATCTTACTCCTCCAGCTGGGCTCGAACCAGCGACCTATCGGTTAACAGCCGAGCGCTCTGCCAACTGAGCTATAGAGGAATATTCCCATACCGGGACTTGAACCCGGGTCGCCTGGGTGAAAACCAGGTATCCTAACCATCTAGACTATATGGGAAAAAATATCACGAGGGGGATTTGAACCCCCGACCACTCGGTTAAAAGCCGAGCGCTCTGGACCATGCTGAGCTACCGTGACAAATGTAATTTAGAGACTTACTAGTCTATCGTATCACGAGGGGGATTTGAACCCCCGACCACTCGGTTAAAAGCCGAGCGCTCTGGACCATGCTGAGCTACCGTGACAAACGAGGATAATTATCCTCTATACCTCATGTGGGACTCGAACCCACAACCCCCAGATTAGAAGTCTGATGCGCTATCCAAATTGCGCCAATGAGGCAAATTGTGTGAGGGGGGATTTGAACCCCCGAAGCGTGATGCAAGCGATCTTGAGTCGCTCCCCTTTGACCAGGCTCGGGAACCCACACTGTTCGAATTATTCTCTACTTAATAATTCTAATACAACCATTTAATTAGCAAATCAAATTTTGTTTTTGATTCACTTACTCACTCACACATTCTATAATAATGATATATCCTTAAATACCTTATCATTGGATATATAATATAAATCTTTATATTCTTCTACACTTATATTTTGAGTCTAATCTTTAAATAACTTTATTCTTAACTATTTATATAAATCAATCATTAAAAAATTTGATTTCAAACAAATGAATAACTAATAAACAAACAAATCCTCAAACTTACTATCCCAAAAGTTTATATTTCCAAAGACTCGGTTCAAAAACTTATTTCTAGACTCAAAGGATGTCCTCCAAGACTCTGATGATCAAGACTCTGTCGCCCGAAGACATCCCTCGTTTTATCGGGAAGGGTGGTTCGGGGATGAAGAACAATGTCATTGTTCCATCGTGGAGGATGTACGATGAACACATTAAAAGTAAGGATATCGAAGAAGAAAAACCCAGACTTTTTGTAGGTATCAATGAATCTGAAGGAACTGTGATCGCAACCATTAAAACGGAGTCAGAAATTATGAGAAAATTCGCAGATCACAATCTGAAAAAGTATATCGCAAAGGTCGGTAACGCGAAAGAAAAAAGATCAGGAATTTCGGTTCACACACTATTTGTGGTGTGTCCTCACGGGAAGGTTCCTGTTCTGATTGGTCGTGGTGGGTCTGTCACCAAGAAGATGAGGGGTGAAGCTTCAGGATCTTCCAACTTTTCTGAGGAAAATAAGATTATTGCTGATAAATCTTTTATCAAGATCAATCCCTACAAGTATGATTCAATTTCTCAAATGAATCAAATGGTTCGACAGGATGAAACAAAGAGCTTCATTGGATGGGAACCTGAAGAAAGCGATGATGATGAGTTTATTTCAGTTGAGATTTCGAATCGCCTCAAGGGAGAAGATTTCGATACCTATGTGGAAGAATTTAAGGAAGTACTCAATGAGAAGGTAAGGACAACTCTACTTCATCATTCAAGGATGATGAGTGATATCGATGAAGCTCTTGCTGATTAAGTTTATAATTGTTTATAATTGTTTATAATTGTTTATAATTGTTTATAATTGTTTATAATTGTTTATAATTGTTCAAAATAAAATAATCTACTTATATGATCCACGATTCCAATATTATTTTTTATTTTGTTATTATGAAATAAAATACCATCTGTAGTATATGTGTTCATAAATTTTTCAGGGCAATAATTATCATTTAAACCACATGTACATTTAATATTACCTTCATTAGTTATACCATCGTAAACTCCATTCGGGAAACAAGGGTCCGCTTCATTGAATTCTTGTGATCTCATATTATCTCTATATTTACAATTCATACATACTTGCACACACTCACCATTTTTTTTTGTGAATCCATCGGGACATGTTCCCGGGGGGACATTTGAAACACCCATTCCATTATTCACATAAAATATATCACTAGTGAATCCTTCTGTAGTATCAATAGGATTATTAAATCCTTGGTCGATTCCTCTTTTGAAAGGTGAATTAGAATCTTTTAAATTGGTGCTATTTGTAATAGCATTATTATAATTACAATTAAAATCATATCCTTTTGAATTATCTTGAACACAATTTAACAACATATCTGACGCATTCTGTTCTGATAAATCTAAATAATCACATGTTAATTGTGTTTCCATATTTACTATATAATATTAAAAAAATTTGATTTTTTATGTTATTTTATATTTATAAAATTTAATATAATTATGGATTCCTCTGATGAAGAAATAGAAACTTGTGATATCATTAAAGTAAATCAAGATATTATTAATTATGCGAATAAACTTAAAATAAAATATATAAATGAAAAAGATAAACTGTTTCAAGAAATTATACAAGAGATTGTTTCAGATATTCAGAAAAATACTTAAAAATATATTCAATTATATATTCATATTGAATATGGTTGCAATTGGAATTGATCTTGGAACTACCTATAGCTGTGTTGGATGGTGGAAAGATAACAGATGTGAAATAATCGCAAATGATCAAGGGAATAGGACTACTCCATCCTATGTTTCTTTTGGTGATGAAGAAAGATTAATTGGTGATGGTGCTAAAAATCAATCATCAGCTAATCCTGAAAATACAGTTTATGATGCGAAAAGATTAATTGGTCGCAAATTTGATGATGCTTCCGTTCAATCGGATTGTAAGCATTTTCCCTTTGTTGTGAAATCAGATTCAAATAATAAACCAGTCATTGAAGTAAAATATAAAAATGAATTAAAAACTTTTCAACCTGAAGAAATTTCTTCAATGGTTTTAACTAAAATGAAAGATATCGCTGAATCTTATATTGGAGAAAAGGTTACCGATGCTGTCATAACGGTGCCTGCATATTTTAATGATTCACAAAGACAAGCAACAAAGGATGCTGGTTCAATTGCCGGTTTGAATATTCTCCGTATCATTAATGAACCAACCGCCGCCGCAATTGCTTATGGTTTGGATAAAAATTCCGAAGAAAGAAATATCTTAATTTTTGATTTAGGTGGTGGTACATTTGATGTATCTTTATTATCTATTGATGATGGAGTATTTGAAGTCAAAGCAACATCAGGAGATACCCATTTAGGTGGTGAAGATTTTGATAATATTTTAATGAAATATTTTATCGATGAATTTAAAAGAAAAAATAAAATAGATATCTCTAATAATAAAAGAGCTTTACGTCGTCTTAAAACAGCGTGTGAAAAATCTAAAAGATCACTATCCAATAGTAGCTCTGCAACAATTGAATTAGAATCTTTAGCTGAAGGGATTGATTTTTTTTCTAGTATTTCAAGAGCTAGATTTGAATCATTGTGTATGAATTTATTTCAAAAATGTATCAAACCAGTTACTCAAGTCTTACAAGATAGTGGTATTAGTAAAAGTCAAGTAAATGATATCGTCCTTGTTGGTGGATCTACAAGAATCCCTAAAATTCAAGAATTATTAAGTTCCTTTTTTAATGGAAAAGAATTAAATAAAGGAATTAACCCAGATGAAGCTGTTGCTTATGGTGCGGCAGTTCAAGCTGCTATTCTATCTAAATCTACATCTGGTTCTGAGAGAGCTGATGAAATTTTACTATTAGATGTTGCACCATTATCTTTAGGTATCGAAACAGCAGGTGGTGTCATGACAAAGATTATTGAAAGAAATACCACTATTCCCTCTAAAAAATCTCAAACATTCTCAACTTATGAAGATAACCAAGATGCAGTTCAAATCCAGGTCTTTGAAGGTGAAAGAGCCATGACAAAAGATAATAATGAATTAGGAAATTTTAAATTAGAAGGTATTCCACCCGCAAGGAGAGGAGTCCCTCAAATTGAGGTCACTTTTGATGTTGATGCAAATGGTATTATGAATATCCAAGCATCCGATAAAGGGACAGGAAAATCTCAAACTATTACCATTACCAATGATAAAGGTAGATTATCTCAAGATGATATTGAAAGAATGGTTCAAGAAGCTGAAAAATATAAAGATGAAGATAATTTGCATAAAGAAACAATTGAATCTAGAAATACATTAGAAGCTCTTATCTTCCAAACCAAGTCAACTGTTGAAAATGAACAAATAAAATCTAAATTAGATGAGTCAGAAATTAATACAATTAATGATATATTATCAGAAACAGAATTATGGTTAAATTCTGATTCTTTAAAAAAAGAAGATTATGATAATAAATGTACCGAAATTAATGGTAAAATTAATCCAATTATGATGAAAGTTTATAGTGAAGGAGGAGGGGAAATGCCTGAAATGGTACCCGAACATATCCCCGTAAATCAAGTTTCACCAGAATCACAACCAACAATTGATGAAATTGATTAAAGCCCCACATTTCTTGTAGGTTTAGTCATTATTCCCATTTTACCAGGTACACTTTTTTTCTCACTAAACCGACGCACGCGCACCACCGAGGCCGAGTTCGGCGCGCAACGCTTCCACCTCCTCTCGCATAGCAGCAATATCTTCAGTAGTGGAGGAAGATGTAGTTGGCCCCCCTACTCCTAACTCTAGACTTGCTTGACTTGCTTGTCTTGCTTGACTTGCTTGTCTTGCTTGACTTGCTTGTCTTGCTTGACTTGCTTGACTTGCTTGTCTTGCTTGACTTGCTTGTCTTACTTGACTTGCTTGTCTTGCTATCATCCGTTCTTCTGCGGTTTTTAAATCACCATAATTATTTGCGCATTTATTTTTACTCGCCCAATATTTATAACTACATAAATCACTAGCTTCACACATCGTTTGATCTTTATTGTGCCTATGACAGTAATCACCCCATAAATCTTTAAAATATTCTGGATTATAATTATTTCCCACCACGCCCTCCCCTTGTGGTGGCGTATTGTCGGCTCTCCATCCCTCCATCTCTTCTCCCTCTTGTATTTCTTTTCGTAACCTTGCTATCTCTTCTTGAGCTCCACCCTCATCCTTCTCTTATTTCTTGTCCTTCTTGTCCTTCTTGTATTTCTTGTATTTCTTGTCCTTCTTGTATTTCTTCTCTTTGATCTATTTTTTAAAATTCTTCTATTTTGTCTACTCTTTCTACTCTTTCTACTCTTTCTAATCCTCCGATGACTCATCTTTCTTCTAGATCTTCTCTTAGAACCACCATATTGTGAATATAATGTGGATGCACTATTTGGACAATTAGGCATATATATATATATATATATATATATATTTATATTTTTAAGAAGTTAATTTTTTTAATTCTTCCATAATCTCTGTTTGTGAAAGGTTTTCTATCACCATCTTGTTCATAAAATAATAATAGGTAAATTTGATATTATTTGATATTAATTACTATTATTGTTATTAAAATTTACCTATTATGGAAAAAAAAAGATATGGAAGAGGAGAATTTTATGCAGGTAATCATATTAAATTAACAGAAGAAAATAATAAACAACATTTTTCTCGTAATTTCAAAGCTTTTTCTGGAAAAAAAAACAAACTTAACGGAGATAATTCAGAAGATAAAGTTTATGAAGATTATGATGGTGATACAGAAGAATATGGAAATACGAATCATAAATTTAATGATGAAATTAAAACTTTTAATCTTTCAGGACATGATAATTCAATAAAAATTAATGGAAATGTTAGATCAATTAATATTTCTGGACATGATAATTCAATTAAAATTAATGGAAATGTTAGATCAATTAATCTTTCAGGACATGATAATTCAATAAAAATTAATGGAAATGCTAGATCAATTAATATTTCTGGACATGATAATTTGACATATATTTTTAAATTAAGAAGTTAATTTTTTTAATTCATCCATAATTGAATCATAATCTCTGTTTGTGAAAGGTTTTCTATCACCATCTTGTTCATAAAATAAAGATGGGAATCCTTTCACACCATATTCTTTAACTTTATCTTTATCAACATCAGAATTATACATAACAATATTCATCTTTTTACCATTTAACATTTGACCATGTAATTCTGATTTAACCTTTTCATAATCAGGTAACATTTTTTTAGAATGACCACACCAAGGAGCATATACCAATACAAGAGATGCTTCACCTGTTGCCTTATTCCCCTCCATGACTGCATCTTTCTCTAAAATAGGAACAGTATCTTTCATCGGCTTATCCATTCCAAAAGGACCATATCCAGCTTGACCAGGAGATACAGCTCCCTTAAAAGCCATATCAACAGGGATAAAACCTGGATTCCATATTTCATTAAATGGTAATACAATAGATCCATCTTGTATTTTTAATGAAGGCATCTGTAATTCACCCTTCATCATTGGTTGAGGAGGGCCTAACACTTGTAATTTTTTCTCAAGGCTGGGAGGGGATCCTTCAGGTCTTCTTATAACCGGTTCTAAACCAACATTGCTTGAATTATTTATTAAACCATCTGTTGATTTTTTCATTTCATCATAAGGATAATATTCATCAACGGTAAAACCACTTCGATTTAAACAATTATTTATTAAATATCCCAAAGAAAATACAATTAAAGCAAAAATAAAAAAATTACCATCAAAATCATCAATAATTTCTTTTGTCATTTTATTAAGATCTTCCATATTATATTTTATAATATATAAAATAATTTTATTTTTATTTAAATCAATATAAATCAATATAAATCAGTAATTTTCCAATATTCAAAATGATTACCATATGGCCTTTTAATAATAAAAGGAATTTTCTTTAATTTAAATTCCTCTAAAGCAATATTATATGCATTGTTAAATTTACCTTTATCTATGAAAATTTGAGAACCATCATTGATTTGACTTGTTCTTTCAGATAATACTTTTGTTTTTTCATATTTAGTTAATCTATTTTTTGTTTTATATGTTTGTTTAACATTTTCATAATCTTCCATAAGAAGATTAATATCTTCATTCTTTGTAAAAATTTCACTATCCATTATATAATTAATTTATTATAATATTTATTTTAAATAAATCAAATTTAATTATTTTTCCATTTTTGACCACAGTAATTACAAATATAAATATATTTCATATTTTCAGGATCATACTTCAAATATGTGATTGATGATTTTTTATTTTCAATTATTGATTCACATTCTTTATTTGTACATTTAATATTTGTATTCTCTATTTTGGGTAATGTATTATCATGAGTAATATATTTATTAGAATTAATTAATTCACTTTTATCAAATCCTTGAAAATTATATTCATATATACAATTATCTTTATTTTCAAATTCATCGCGATATGAGCATGTTTTACACAAATAAAAGATATTTTTATCTTCATCTGTATAAATATAACTCATATTATTGCATTCTGAACAAAAATGAATATTACTCATATAGTTTATTTTAATATATTTTATTTAAATAAATTATCAAATTTCTTAATTAATTCATTATAATTAATATTAACTTTTAAATTATAAACATCTAAATAAATCTCTTTTTCTATTTTACTTTTTTTTGATAATTCTATTATTTTTTCTTTTATTTCCCCCTTTTTACCATAACAGTGCTCTTTAATGACTGAATCAAAAGATTTAAATTCTAATGGTATACTGCAACAATTTTTAAATATTAAATGATTTATCGTATCATATTGAACAATCTGATTATAATTTTTATTTCTTATTCCTTTTTCGTTTTCAAATCCAGGTTCATTATGGAGAGGGTTATTATCTAATAATGATTGTATTGATATTAAAACACTACCAATATGCATTACTGTTGTCCATTTAGGACCCGACCAAGTATTTATAATTGATAAACATACTTTCCCTTCAAAATTATTAAATGGTTTACCAACATATAAATTGGGATGTATTCTATACTTACTTGATGATATATAACTCACTTTCGGTGGAGAAAATGGATAATCATTGGGAAATTTAATCCTAAAAAATAAAACACCATTTTCATATGGTGTATCTTTTGGTCCTATGATCATTGCAATCGCACGTAACATATTTTCTTCATCGAAATTTATATATATACCTTGCTCATTTAAATTAAATTTATGTATTTCTTTGATATCTTTATTAATAATTCTTTTAATTGCTTTTGTTGACATTATTCTTTATTTATTAAATGTTCTTAAATAAATTTTTTAAAAATACCCATTTAATTTTTTAGATTTTTAAAATTTGACAAAATGTTAAAATATAATTTATGTAAGCAGTAAATTATATATAAAAGAATATTTATATATATTTTCTAAATTTGAATAATCAAATTAAAGAATAAAATCTATAGTTAACATTATTAATGAATGAAATACTAGATTCATTAAAAGTAAATAAATCAACAAAAGAAAAACCTATCACACATACACTCATAAATGGTGGAAAATACCATATTCCACAAAATCAATTAACTAGATTCTATAAAAAAATTATTAAAAACTGTATCGTTAATGGTGAACAAATTCAACTTGTTGAAAAAATGGGCGATTATCATCCATTTGTAATTGATATTGATATTAAATATAATACTGAACTCAAACAAAGAGAATACAATGATGTAACAATTAAAGAAATTATAACATTCGCCTGGGGTAAATTATCAGATCTTTTAGATCTATCAGATAAATCTAAATTTGGAGAAATTTGGGTTATGGAAAAAGAACAACCTTATCCTTGCTTAACAAATAAAAAATTTAAATATAAAGATGGGATCCATTTCGCATTCCCTAATATAATTATTAAAAAACAAACATATAAAAAATGCATTGAAATTATGAAAAAAGAAAAACAAATAGAAAAAATATTTGACGAAACCTGTGAAATTACCCCTGACAATGAAGAAAATACTCTTTTTGACGGTTGTTTTTCTTCCTGGCAACCCTATGGTTGTAGCAAGAAAAATGAAACTCCTTATAAATTAACTAAAGTATTTACAATCGATGATACTGATCTCCCAGTTCAATTAGAAAATGATATCTTTGAATCCTGTTATAATGATAATCTTAAAATTATTGAAACAATGTCTATGTGTTATCGTAAAAAAGAAACAATTCAGTATTTAGATCCCTTAAATGATGTAATTCAAAATGGATTTAAAAATACAGCTAGTAGTAATAATAATGTAAATCTAATGAATCAAAATGATGATATTTATGGTCAATATTTCATCGATAATAATAATATCGTTAATCCCTTTAAACTTGTTGAAGAAGAAGAATTAAAATTAGTAAAAAATCTTGTTAAATGTTTATCAAAAGAAAGATCTGAAGATTATGGTAAATGGTTTGATGTCGCATTATGTCTCCACAATATTAATAAAGATCAATTATTAGAAGATTGGAAAGAATTTAGTAAACAATGTTCTTCTTATAGTGAAAATGAATGCAATAATAAATGGAGATCCATTAATGATACAAATTCTGGGGTTCGTTTAGGTATTGGATCATTAATGTTCTGGGCTAAAAATGATAATGAGCAAGGTTATTATAAAGCTAAAAATGAAAGTTTATCTACTTACATGGATAGATCTGCTCGCGGTGGAGCAGAAGCTGATTATTTAGTAGCAAAAGTAATTCACGAATATTATAAAGATGAATTTATTTCTGTAAATATAAAAGATGAATGGTTTCATTTTAATGGTGTTAGATGGGAAAGGACGGTAGAGGGTACTATTTTAAAAACTCGTATTCACAATGATATCTACAATTTATATTATGAATATCAAGCAATCTATAAAACAAAACAAAATGAACAATATCAAAAGCTAAGAGATTCCGATGACCCCGACGATCAGGAGAGAGCGATTGCTGTTAATGAGGGTAAAAGTGGTTATGGTAAGATGCATAACAATGTAATGTATATCCAAACAAAACTTTTACAAGGTAATTATGTAAATGGCCTCATGAAAAATGTTAGAGATTTATTCTATCGCAAAGATATCATGGAAAAGTTTGATACAGACAATGATCTTTTGGGTTTTGATAACGGTATCTATGATTTGAAAAATAATGTCTTTCGTGAGGGAAGACCAGAAGATTATATTACAATGACAACAAAAGTATCTCTACCTGTAGAATCAGCAGATTTACCAATTCAATTAGATGATTTAATTGAAAATTTTAAGAAAATGGATAATTACGATATCTTTTATGATGATATGGTTGATTTCATCACAAAGATTGTACCTGTTCCTGCAGTTAGAGATTATTCATTAAGATTCTTATCTAAATTATTATCTGGAGATAATCGTGATGAAGGATTTTATATTTGGACAGGGACTGGTGGTAATGGTAAATCTAAATTAATTGATTTAATGGGTATGTGTATGGGTGATTATATCTGTAATTTACCGATTGCATTACTAACGCAAAAGAGGAAAGCATCAGGAGCAGCTAGTCCTGAGATGGCTGTTACAAAGGGTAAAAGGTTATGTGTTATGCAAGAACCCGATGTTAATGAAACATTAAATGTAGGTCAGATGAAAGAAATTACTGGTAATGATAAAATTCAAGCAAGAGGATTATATAAAGAACCATTTGAATTTACTCCTCAATTTAAATTAATTATGATGTGCAATGATTTACCTAATATTCCAAGCAACGATGATGGTACATGGAGGAGAATTGAAGCGGTTGATTTTGTAGCTCGTTTTATAGATGATCCGGATGATATTAGCGAAGAACAACATCGTTACATGAAAGATAAAAATATTAAAAATAAAATCCCTATGTGGGTCATTCCATTTTATTCACTACTTCTCCCCCAATGGAGACTATATGATAAAGAAGGAATCGAAGTACCAGATGAAGTCAATGCAAAGACTAATTCATATCGAAATGAGAGTGATATTGTTGGTCAATGGATCACAGAACAATGTGAAACCATTGATAATGAAATTGCAGCAGACGGAATTACTGAGTCTGCTCCCAGTGAACTCAAATATTTATATTCAGAATTTAAAGATTGGTGTGAAGATGAAGATTTTGCTAAGAATGTTATCCCAGAGAAAAATAAGTTTCGAGATGCTCTTAAAAAATGGCAATCAAAGTCGAAATATGGTCTTAAAATTGGTAAGAAAGGTGAGAAATTTCCAAATGGAAGTGAATCAAATCTTAAATTCAATTTAAAAGTATGTTAATAAATAATATTATTAATGAATAATATTACTTATATTGCAAATGAAAATTATGAAATTATGAAAATGATGAAAATATTTTAATATACATGACATATATGTATGTATTTTTATGTGGTTTTTCTGTATATAAATACTATAAATTAATCATAAGGGAAAATACTATAAATAACTGTAAATATTATTAAACCAAAAATACAAATTTTTTTTATTTTATCTTTAGATAAATTATATTCTTCAATATATAAATCAAATATTTTAAAAGAAAATATCCATATCATCAAATAACAAAAAAAAGTCAAAATTTTTTTCATATACTTATATATTATATTTTATCTTTTTTTTGACTTTGATTTTGACTTAGATTTGGATTTAGATTTAGGTTTGGGTTTATTTGAATCATCTGATATACGGATCGCACCAAATTCTCCTTTTTTTGTTGTCCATCCTGCTTTTACTAAGTTATTATTTCTTTTAGCTGCTTTACTAGCCTTTTTAGATTTAATAGAACCATTAATTTTTACTAAATCTACTTTCTTTAAACCCCCTGATGTATGATCAGCATTACCATTCCAAACTTGTCTTCTTGAACCAATTGTTTGCATTTATATAAGTTAATTAGATATTTTTATTGATATAAATTACAAATGCAAAAATTTATATTTTGACCACAAAATGCACAAACATCTTTATTTATTTTTTTTTCCTTTTTAGCTTTTTCTTTTTTATCTTTATCTTTTTTAATATTTTCTTCATTTAAATCATTTTTTAGCCTTCTTTCTAAAAGATATGCCCAGTAAATATCTATCATTTTATATATTTTATAAATATTATTCTTAATAATTATCAAATTTTTTAATTATCTAAATATTTTTGATGACTGATACTATCATAATCTTCCCAATTATAATGAGCCATATTACGATTACATTCTGCACAAATTGGTCTTAAATTCATAAATTCAACTTTACCACCATTTTTTTCTGAAATAATGTGACCCGCCTGAAACCCACCCTTTCCCTTTTTTCTTAATTCATTATTGCACCCAGTAATTGGACATATAGTAATTTCATTATTACCAAATTCTCTTTCCCAACATTTATTTCTAACATTTTGAGGAATAGGTTTCTTTGCTTTTTTTCTTTTATGATATGCATCATTATTATCATTTGTTTTTAACCATCTGAAAAAATTACTATTTTTACAAGGAAGAATAAATTTAGATTTAATTCTTTTTTTATCTGTATCATAATATCCATCTAAATCTTCATTATATGATAATTCTTTATCATAACCCGTTATTTTATAATATTCATCGTTTTTATGTTTAATATCTTCATAACAATCTAAATAATTATTAAATAAATCAAAATAATTTATTTCAATTAATTTATCACGAAAATTCTGTATTGAATATATTGTATCACTATTATTATCTTTGTGAAATAAATGTTTATAATCTCTTTTTAATATTTTTATAAATTCATCAATTAAAGATTGCTGAATATCTGATTGATTTATATAATATTGATTGCCAGTCGAATCTTTATTTAAAGAATTAAATAAATTTCTTATTTCATCTTCATTATTGCAATTATACCAACAAAATATTAATTCATCATTTAATCCATATTCAAGATAACCTCTTTTTGCCATCTCTAACCTATGCTGTCCATCAACAAGATACCAATTATCATTAAATATAGCCATTACAATTCTATTTTTAAATTTTAAAAAATGAGGATTAGAAATATATTCTTCAATCATCGATATTACTTTATTTTGATCGAGACCTCTCTGTGAATCTGATTGTTGTATTTTCTCTGTTTTTGGACTAGTCGATATTTCTTCAAATGATACCCTTGTTTCATCATAAATTTCCGATTTATTTAAATGATTCTGTTTTTTACCCAATAATTTATGATTAGGCATATTTATATATATTCTTATTTATGATAATATCTTTAAATATTTAGAATAATATCATATTTTGAGATTATATAATCATTAAATTATAAAATGATATTTTTTAAAAATAAATAATTTAAAACTAATTTATATATATATATATATTATATATAAATCACGTCACAACAAATGATGCAATATACAGATGAACAATTTAATCATATTATTGAAGTATTAATTCAATATAAAAAATGTTGTCCTACAGAAGATGTTTATTTAAATGAAAAATCAATTAAAAAAGCATTTGATTATTTTATGAAAATTGGTATCTTTAATGAGAATTTTGGTAAAGAAGAATAAATTATTTTTTTTCTTATATTAAATATATGGATTTAAATAAATTAGAAGAAATTTTAAATAAATGTGATAAATTTAAATCGGATGATTCTATTAAGAAAATATCTGAAAATATTAAAAATAATGAATATTCAGATGAACAAACAAGAGAAGAAGCAAAACAAGAATATTATTCACATTTACCCCAATATGAAAAATTATATCAAATAAAAAATGATGAATATAAAGAATTAATTTCAGGTTTTTCACAAGCATATTTAGAGATATGTGATTTTTATGTTGGACCAGAATTACCTAGAGAAACATTTTTTGATTCAAAAGATTCATTGAATGAATTATATTTTATGTTTTTGATGAGTTTATTTTTTATAAAGAAATAAAAATTAAATCGGTTTAATAAGATTACCGAAATGATATCCTAACATATTGAATATAATATCAAATATTTTATGTTGAAATGTATCATTCCAATATTTTTCAGGTATCATCCAATTTTCAATTATTATATTTTTAATATAATCATTATTAGATATAATATATTCAAATAACTCCCATAAAACACCCAATAATAATGCTCCTTTATATTTATTTTTTATAAAAACCCCTAAAAAAAAATATAAAATAAAATGTCCTAATGATAAAATATCAAATAAATGATTCATTTATATATATATATTAATTTAAAATAATTGAACATTCTTGTCTTGTTTCTTCATTATAACATGTTAATTTAATATTTTTTTTAGTAGCTTCTAATACACATGCCCCTAAATTAGGAGAATGAAATAATAATTCAGAATCATCTATTTTAAGATTTTTTAAATAAACTAAAGATTCGTCATATTTTTTTCCACCAGTTCCGATTACTAAACTATGAATATTTTTTTTTCTTTTTTTTGTTTTTATAATATTTTTACAATGATCATGACCACACATATATAAATCAAAACCGACTACATTTAATAAATCTTGCATAAATCTCTCATGCCTTTTTTCTGCATTACCATGACCACCAATACATCTCCATGTATGATGACCACATAATATTTTCCATTTTTGATTACTATTTTGTATCATATTTTTTATATCATGAAATTGTTTCATAATAACAGATTCACTCATCATGTCAAAATTTGTATCTAAAAAGAAAAATTCACAGGGGCTTCTTACTAAATTATAATATCTTTGTGGGAGATTCCATTTATTAGATAATTTAGTATATTCTATCTGATGTTGATAAATATCAGTAGGAAAATAACTATTTCCATAATCATGATTACCTAAACATAAATGAAATTTTTTATTTATTTTTTTGTAAGGATCTTCAAATTTAGTTTTAAATTGTTTATCATTGACGGATGTTACGCCGGTTTCATAAATGTTATCACCTAATAAAAATACATCATTAATTTTATTATATTTTTTTAATAAATTTTGCATAGATTCAGCTACTAAATATTGATCTTTAGATCCAGATCCCGTATCGGCTGTTATTAATATTTGTACCATATATTTTATATATTATTTTAATATAGAATGTACATCTATGATTATATAATAATTGGTGGAGGTATATCAGGATTATATTTAACATATAAATTAATGAAATCTGGTAAAGATATATTATTATTAGAAAGTTCTGGAAGATTAGGTGGGAGAATTAGTACCAATGATAAAAAAAATTTTCAAGTAGAAAGAGGTGCTGCTAGATTCAGTGAAAATCATCATATATTATTGAAATTATTAAAAGAATTAGGATTAGATACAGAAAAATATGAATTATCCAAAGATTTCACATATGTTTTAAATGATAAAAAAGTAAGTTTTGATAGGAAAAAACAATTAGAAGATATAGTGAAAAAATCTAAAAAATATAACAAAAAATGTTTACAAAATATTACATTATTCCAACTTTGCGTTGATATTTATGATGATAATAAAGCTCAAAAATTACAATCATTATTTGGTTATGATTCAGAATTTATAAAAATGAATGCATATTCAGCAATAGAGATGTTTGAAGAAGATTTATTAGCAGATGATCAGTATTATGTCTTAAAATGTGGATTTTATTCTGTTATAACTAAATTAGAAGAATTAATAAAAGAACATTCGAATGTTGAAATTATGTTAAATCAAAAAGTTACCGATATTCAAGATAAAAAAATAAAAGTTGATAAAGATAAATATAGAGCATTGAAAATAATATCAACAATGCCTTATTATGGATTAAGAGAAATTGATTTATTTAAAAATCAAGATTGGTTGGAATCAGTAACACCAATTCCATTATTAAGAATATACGCTAGATATCCTGTTAAAAATGGAAAAGTATGGTTTCAAGGATTAGAAAAAACAATAACTGATAATTATATAAGATTTATTATACCCATCTCAGAAAAAGATGGAACAATTATGATATCATATACAGATCTTAATTATGCCGATTATTGGTATAATTGGTATAAATGTGGCGAAGAAAAATTAACAGAAATGCTCCATAAAGAAATCAAAACAGTATTAAAAGTTAATCCTCCAAAACCAATCGAATATCAAGTTTGTTATTGGAAAAGTGGTGTTCATATGTGGAAACCCGGATATAATATGGAAAAAATGCACCATAAAGTATTAAAACCTTTTAATGATAAACAAATATATTTATGTAATGAAGCATATTCTAAACATCAATGCTGGGTTGAAGGATCACTAAAAATGGCTAATGAATTATTAAAAAAAATGGATCCCAAGAAAAAAACATTAAAGAAATAATTTATACTGATATTATTCCTTCTGCCATATTACCCTTATCTTTAAATCCTAAATTTATTAATGATGATCTTTTAGATCAATAACTTCCCTTAACATAATGTAATATATCACCTGATTTATAATTATTATGAATATAATTTTTATCTATTTTTAATTTAAATAGATTAATTGGATAATCATTTATTTTTTCTACATTTGTTACTAAACCTATATATTTATATTCTTGAATTTTATGTCTTTCTAAATAAAGTGTTTTATATGATTTGATCAATGAATCTTTTCTACCTTTTTTTTGTCCCTTATAATAAATAAAATTATCATTTGTTTTATTGTTTTTAATATTAAAATTATTATAAATAATACAATTTATATTTATTTTATCTCTCATTTCTTCATCACGATAACATTCTTCCATCCATTCAACTAAATCCATATTACATGACATTTTTATTTTAATATATTTAAAAAATATTAATTATCAAATTTAAAAAGAAATCAAGATTTAGTAGAATAAGGGGATATTGAAATTAAAATAAAAATTTGATTTTAAATATACAAATAATATACAAATAATATACAAATAATAAACAAATAATATACAAATAATAAATGGAAAAAAATCTAAATATGATAGATTTATTTGCAGGGACAGGAGCATTCTCAAAAGCATTTGAAGAAAATGGTGTAAATTGTTGTTTTGCTAATGATTTTTGTATAAATTCACAAAAAATATTTGATATGAATCACGATACTAAACTTACATATGGAAACCTCAATGATATTAAAAATGAAGATATACCTAAACATAATATATTATGTGGTGGTTTCCCATGTCAGCCATTTAGTATTGCAGGGAAACAACAGGGGTTTGAGGATGAAAGGTCAAATGTATTCTGGAAAATTTTAAATATTATTAAATATCATAATCCTGAAATAGTAATTTTAGAAAATGTGAAAAATCTTAAATCACACGATAAAGGAAACACATTTAAAGTAATATATGAAAAACTTTCCGAGTTAGGTTATTATATTAAATATGATATTTTAAATACATCAAAAATAACAGATGTTCCACAAAATAGAGAAAGGATATATATCGTTTGTTTTAAAGATAAAGATAAATATGATAAGTTTAATTTTAATTTTGAAGAAAAAGAAAAAAAACAAATAAAAGAATTATTAACAATAGAAAAAATACCCGATAAATATTATTATACTGACAGATTTAAGGTATATGATTCTGTTAAAGAAGGAGTAACTAAAACAATTGATGAAAATGTGTTATATCAATATCGTAGGTTTTATGTTAGAGAAAATAAAAATAATGTTTGTCCTACATTAACAGCTAATATGGGGGGGGGTGGTCATAATGTTCCATTACTAAAAGATAAAATAGGCATTCGTCGTTTAACTCCCAGAGAATGTTTTAATTTACAGGGGTTTCCAGAAGATTATAAATTACCAGAAGTTTGTGATAGTGCATTGTATAAATTAGCAGGTAATGCTGTATCTGTCCCTGTTATAAGACTAATTTCTGATAAGATATCTAATATATTAGATAACTAATTTTACCATCAAATAAAAGATTATCATTATTAATATAATCTGAAAGTAATATATTCAAATTAGATCTAGGTCTCCTTCCTTGATCTGATTGGTCCTTTACTGTTTGTGTTTTCGAAATTTGGATTGTTTGCATTATATTGTATATATTTTTTACCATATATATTTTTATTTCTCCATATAAATGATCAGAAGCATCTATATAGAAGAGTGTATCCCATTCAGATGTAGGACTAAATTGACTTGGTCCATTTTGAGCACATTTTACCTCCCCTTTTACCTTAACATTATCATCATAATAATATATGTCTCCACTTTTTGTATTCCAAGAACATTTGATGTTTTTTTTAATAAGAGCATATAAAACAATATTTTCAGATATGTAATCTGGAAAACCTTCAATACGCCCAATATATTTTCCAAGATTTATCTCAATTTCATGATGTTTTATAATTTTATTCCTATAAGTTTGATATAATTTCTTTAATATTTTTTTGTCAAGAATGTCAATTCCTTTAAAATTTTTATTTTCTCTTATACCTTTCCATTTTTTAATTTTATCCCCTTGTTTTTTTATTTCATTTCTACATAAATATCCTCTCACATGTCTCTGTATAATAATACATGGATCAACTTTTACAAAATTATATAATATATCATCCATAATACTTTTTTTTTTTATATCATCCATTTTATGTCTATCTACAAGATCAAAACCTGATTGATTCTCCATTGTTTTATAAACATCCCCACTATTCATATTACTTTTTTTAAATTCATTTATCTTTAAAGACATTTTTTTAATATAATATCATAATATTAATTATCAAATTTAAGTTATATGAATAATAAAAATTTATTCAATAATATTATATATGAGTCATTTGCATCAATTACAATTTTATAGTTTAAAAGATTTTATAGATTTAACATCTATGGGGAAAATTGGACCATCTATGTACTTAGATTTAAGGAATATGAATGGTAATGAAATTCATAGAATATCATATCACGATCATTGTAAATATTTATGTGATTCTGAAGATATTGATTTATTAACAATTTTATCAGCTATCAAAAAAAAAATTAATGAAGATATGATTTATAAATCATCTAAATCACCAATTTTCAAGAAAAAAATTATGTCTGTGTGCAATGATTGGTCCGAAGATAATTTACAGCCATATGATTTATTTCATTGTGATGTAGAAGATAATTTCCCCACAAGTTGCATTAAAAATGAAGAAGATTATATTAAACATTTAGATAGTCAATTTAATATGATTGATCAATCTGTTAAAAATGAAGATTCTAATTTATATGATTCTTTACAATTATTAAAAATCGATTGTGAAGATTGCTTAGAAAGATTACAAAAACATTTATCACATCTACAAGAAAATAAAGAATTTTATGATCCTAAACACAAAAATATTTGGTCTGATTTAAGTACAACACAAAAAGTATCCTATTTAAATGAATTATTAAAAAATACCCCCAATAACGATGATCAAAATGTTCGAAGACAAATCAATAAAAGAATTAATAAAGATATTCCAGACGAAATTCATCTATCATTTATGAATGGAATTCTTATCTCAACAATGTTACACAAAGAAAATGAATTATTAAAGAAAAATTTATCACTATTATACAAAAAAGTTGAAGAAAGAAAAAATAAATTAAATGAATTAATGGAAGTATACCCCGATCCAGCTCTAGAAAAAGCTGGAGAAAAGACATTTTTAGATAATTTACAAAGTATTTTTAATACAATGATGAGTGGTGATTTCGATTCATCCGATGAAGAAGGAATGTATCCTGTATCAACTGAAGATATTAAAGGCGCTCTACAAGAATATATCGATAAAGAAGGAAATGGACATAATATTCAAATTAGTGAATTAGATGATGGAGAAGATGATGATGAAAGTGATGAAGAAATACATCATTTATCATTAGAAGATAAACCAAGTTTTTATGATTAAATATCAAGTGTAATGAATGGGAAATCTATTTATTTACAACCCATAATTTTGAGTTCTTAAATAATTTTTATTTTTACCATCATCTATTTCAGATTTATGATCTGATTGAACAAACATTGGTGGATAATAATAAAATTTAAACCACTCCATTTCCGCTAATTGAACATCGTAGCATTTTAGTGATTCTGGTTTTATTAAAGATTCTAATAATTCTATTGCTTCTTCATGTTTTTTAATAAATAATGAATGAGTTGTTAAAATTTTAAATTTACCATAATCTATTTGATTTAATCCTTTTCTTGGTGATACATTCACCTTTACTTTTTCTGCTTTTGTTATTTGTGGAGGAATTATCCATCCTCCAACATAACAAGTATCTTTAGGTGGTAGTGGTAATGTTTTCGTTAATGTGGCATCTTCTTCTAGTATTAAATTATTATTCGTTTGATTTTGAAAGATAGCCAATAATGCTTTTCTATGAGCCGCTATACATCCTAATTTTGCAATAATACTTTTATCTTTTGTATTATGTCTTGTATTTAATTTTTTTAATAATTTTTTATTACACTGTGTTAATTTAAGATATTCAGCAGGGACCCATTGAATGTGACAAATTTTAGATTTTATATTATCAAAGGCTTTGCTTTTTTCTAAAAAAATTTCTTCACTTTTACATATGATATATATATTGTATTTATTCATTTACAATATATAGATATTATATTTTTAGATAAAAAAAATTTATTTATATCTTAGTAATTTTGATACTTATATATTATAATTAATTGCGTTAAATATAAAATTAAAATGTCTAATTTAATTTATAAATATGAAAGATATCAAAGTCATTACTGTCGATACATTACATCAAACTCTTGCAACATTTATTGATGATGGGAAACATATCATCGGTGAATATGAAGATATGAAAGAAGTTATCTTAATTATGATTAAAGCAGGTTATATGTTTAGTATGGATCGTGATCGTTTAAGGGATGCTATGGAAGATATTACTTTTATGTTGTGTCCTGATGATGACGCTAATAAAGACAGAGTATCTAGAGGTTTGGAATATGAAGATGATTCTGAATCTGATTTTGGTGATGATGAAGGGGTTGAAGGGGTTGAAGATATTGGGAATACTGCTGATATGTAAAAAAAATATATTATATATAATATAATGGTTCGTAGAAGGTCTAAAAAAATGTTATCAGATGATATGGTTGATATGAGAAGATCTCGTCGTCGTACTAGAAGATCTAGAATATCCAGAAGATCTAGAAAAACTAAAAGATCAAGAAATATGAAAAGAAATATGAGGAGATCAAGAAATATGAGAAGATCTAGAAGAGTATCTAAAAATATGAGGAGATCAAGAAATATGAGGAGATCAAGAAGAACACGAAGGTCAAGAGTAAGATCTCAGAAAGGAGGGGTGATGAATGTTGCAAATGATACAGAGTTACTGGATTTTTTAGAAGCTAATTATGATGAATTTGTAGAATATATGAAATTTAGTGATGAACAAAAAGAAGAACTTGGTGAATTATTAGCAGAGGCTATGGATGATGTCACGACGGCGTCTTTATTCAAAGAATATGTTTTAGAAGAAACAATACTGGCATTGACATCGGCCCCTGATTCTGTGAGAAGAGTAGAAATACACGATTTTGTTAAAAGTCTGAAAATTGACGCTTGTCGAGTATTATTTCGTCGATTAGGAATCACTGGTGTAATTGAATTAGAAGATAACTCGAAAAATCTCGGAACGAGAGGTGACGGAACCTCCATGAATTCGGCAACAATGATGGATGGTTCAGGACAAGAAATCCCTACAATCCCTACAATTCCTGATGTGGAATTGGTAATTCCTTCAAATCAAACAGAAAAATTTAATGTAATAATGAATGCTGTAGTCCAACAATATGTAAATATATTTTTACAATCACAACAATCAGGTTAGGAGGTATTGTCAAGTTAAAAACATATCACAATAAATGAATCATTTTACATTTCCATTTTGCATAAAATTTATCATTCATTCTCCAAATTTTATCTAAATAAATATCACATTCCATGGGAGTAAAATTTTGTATTTGAAAAATATTAGTTATTGATGAATTATCTGAATAAATATCAGTTTCAAAATGATTATAACTAAAAGGTAATTTGACATTTAAATTTGGATCATATTTATTTTGTTTATCATATTTAATTTGAGATACAAAGCGATCTGAATCATTTTCATTTAATCCTAAATATTTCATTATCATAAATTCAATTTCTTGTATAAATTCATAAAATTGAATCATTTCTTGATTTTCTTTAAGATTCATAAATTGTAAACTCATTGAAAATTGATTTCCATTTTTTTGTATACCAAATAAACATTTCATAGGAGGAGTTGTTACATATAAATAAGGATTCTGATAGTAAAATAATTGTAAATAACCAAACCTTTGATGATTTTTATGACAATCTTTATGATTACATTTGGTATAAGTTTTTTCATTATTTTTCACACTCATGTCATCACATAAGTGTGGTAAAAACTTAATTATTTTTTTATTAATTTTTTCACAAGTTAAATTTTTGCATTGTAAGGAATTATTCATTTTAATTATTAATAATAATTTAATCTTTAATTAATTATCGATTGTAATCAACCACCGATTTTCTTTTAGTTAAATTATTCCAAATAGAATGACATGGTTGTCCAATTTGTGGTTGTAAACATTTATCAGGGACAGGTTTATTTGATCCCCAATAAGCTGATTGATTTTCTTTAGAGCATTGTTGAAAATAATTACCAAAATTATTATGATTACCAAATGGATTACATTGTCCTTTCTGATTACTTAATAAAAAATCATTTGTAATTTTTGCAAATAAATCATTAGATTGAGTATTCATTTTATATATAATTATATATTTAAATTATTATATTAAAAAAGATGTATATGAAATTTTGGTATTCATATCTTATTGGTAAATGTTTTTGGTGTAAATCAAGAAAAAATACTATATATACATTTCAAGGATGCGGTAAATATCATAACACATTAATGTGTGATAATTGTTTGCAGCATAAATTAAAACAAAAATTGGAAAATAAGAATAATACATATTATCCTATTAATCCTGATCCTTTGGGAATGGAAATAAAAATTTATAAATCTATTTTTTAAAAATTATATATATATATATATATATGCGTTTATCTAAAAGAAATAGTACAAGAAGGACTAGAAGAACCAGAAGGACTAGAAGAACCAGAAGGAATAGAAGAAGAAATACTATGAGAAGAAATAGTAATATTAGATCAAGAGGAAATAACACCCGTAGATCAAGGAGAAGAACACAAAAGAGAAGGAATAAAAGAAGATCAAACAAAAATTTTCAAAGGGGTGGAGATGATATGTGTCCCCAGTGTGGTGAGAGACCAAAATATATTGATGCTAAAGGTATAGTACACGATTATTGTGGGAGATCTTGTGCAAAGGTTGCAAAAGATGGCGCTCCTCCTGCTGCTGGTGGTGGCGCCCAAGCAGGTGTATTAAATGCAGGTTATCAACATACTCAACCCCTTGTAACGGGAGCTGACGGGGTTTCTTTGGTGTTAGCTCCTGATAGTTTAAATGTTCCTGGTGTTGATCCCCAAGTATTCGGTCCAGGAACTCCAATAGATAAATTAAGATTCTATCAAAGACATCAAGCATTTTATGAATTTACAAATTTTTGGGAATGTAGTAATCTTATGATTGATGGAAAACAATGGAAAACAACAGAGCATTATTTTCAAGCTCAAAAATTTGCCCAATATCCACTCCTTGTTGAACAAGTAAGAAATTTAAATACACCTAGAGAATGCTTTGATTTTGTGAGAGATCCTGCAAATAAACTTTATATTCTTAAGGATTGGCATGGTCCTAGTCATAACCCAAAAAAAGATGAAGTTATGTACGAGGCTGTTAAAGAAAAATTCAGTCAAGATCCTACTTTACAGAAACTATTACTAAATACAGGGAATTTAACAATAATTGAACATACAACTAATGATGATTACTGGGGTGATGGTGGAAATCCTGATTGGAAAGATGGAGATGAGGGGAATAAATTAGGATCAATTCTCATGAGAGTGAGAGATGAATTGAAAAGTGCTACTGGAGGTGGTGAGACACCCTCTTCATTACCAGAGGGTGTTCCACCAGCTTCTGGTGGGGGTGGTTTTGGTCCATCTGGTGGGGGTGGTTTTGGTCCATCTGGTGGGGGTGGTTTTTATGCTGTTGATACATCTGGTGGGGGTGGTTTTG
>Ga0209335_10000836_pt1 | contig 36724 bp, 43 predicted proteins | sample COG_09_FD_184753 | JGI IMG/M metagenome (GOLD analysis project Ga0209335, IMG submission 184753) | Pelagic Microbial community sample from North Sea - COGITO 998_met_09 (SPAdes) (version 2) | ecosystem: Environmental > Aquatic > Marine > Neritic zone/Coastal water | place: Helgoland, sampling...
CTCTGTCAGCATTCATTTTGAAACGCTTGTCTGTTGCCATTGTCTCATCACATAAAACAATTTTACATAAATTTGACCATTCACGATCGTTTTGAATGGCAATTAAAAGCGTTAAATTGTCTTTACAATTATAAGCTCCATATGGAACAATTATTGGATGCGTCATACCATTTCTTTTCGGAATTTTTTGATTGTAAACATAACCTAAATAAAACGGATTCATCCAGTCTGCCAAAGAATTAAACATAGACACTGAAATATGTCTTCCTTTTCCAGAAATCCCTCTTTTAATTAAAGCTTGTAAAATTGCCTGATAAGCTGTCATTCCTGCAGAAATGTCACAAACTGATGGACCGACTTTAGCTCTTCCATCAAAGCCTTCTTTATCAGGAAGTCCCGTTAATTCTATAACCCCTGTCTCAGCTTGTATTAACATATCGTAGGCTTTTTGATTTTTGTAAGGACCGTCATCACCAAAGCCTGAGATAGAACATGTAATTAAAGATGGGAACTCTGATCTTAATTTTTTAAGACTTGTACCAAGTCGATCAAAAGCACCAGGAGCTAAATTTTGAATTAAGATGTCTGCTTTAGATATTATATTTTTTAAGATTACAAAGTCTTTATTGTTTTTTAAATCTAAAGAAATAGATTCTTTACCTCTGTTCAACCAAACAAAGTAAGCACTATTACCAAGAGCATTACTGTCATAATTTCTTGCAAAGTCGCCTTCAGGTCGTTCTACCTTAATCACTCTAGCTCCAGCATCGGCAAGCCTGCAAGATGTATAAGGCGCAGCAACAGCTTGTTCAATTGTAACTACTAACAGTCCTTCTAGGTCTTTACTCGAATCTTGTTTTTCCATTAGCTGGCCAAACAATTAACTAGAGAACTAACCTTGTTTTTTTCTGGTTCATCAAGCATTTTTGAAATTTGTTCTGATTTCGATTGTGAAAGCAAAGACACTGACTTACCAACTATTTTCGTTTCAAGAATATTTTTTTCAATTTTATTAGATAAATCATGCGTGTTTTTTATTTCTTCAGATCCATCATGAATTGAAATTACTGATTGCATATCAGTTAACTGTTCATTTGGAATAACTTTAACTTTGTCTCTCATTTTCACTATTTTATCCTCAAAGCAAATATCATCATTATAGCTTTCTAATTTTGAAGTATCAGTTCCATAAATAGACATCGCTGCTGTTAATTTATATGAAAATTTGCTTTCTAAACCTGTTTTTGGTGTCTGAATATTACATACTTTCAACCAAGATGGGTTTGTTTCTATTTTCACTTCTTCTATTGATTCGGGGTTAAAGTTATTTACCTTTTTTAAATCGTCAAGTGCCTCAAGAAATGAATGGAGGCCATGACAACATGCATGAAATTTATATTTAATTTCTGGGAATAAAAATTCTGTTCCTAAGTTTTCAACAGCTCTAGAAGGAATTTCTTTGTTCCAACCATGTGTCTGAAAAAAACCTTGTTCACATTCAATACCATCTTCACGGGAAACAAAACCAAGTTTAGATAATTTAGCGGCTTCAATTCCGTTTGAAGCAGCCATACCTGCATGAAAAGGTTTACCCATAGTTCCAAATTGTGATTTAATTCCAGATGCTCTAGTTGAAACTAGACCAAGCGCATTAATGGTTTGATCTTCATTTAAACCTAATAACTTTGAGGCCACTATAGTTGATCCAAATGAACCACTTGTTGCGGTTTGATGAAATCCTGCATTATAATGAGAATATCCAAGAATATGCCCTATTCTTGTAGAAACCTCGACACCTGCCATATAAGCTAAAATAATATCTTCAATTGAAGTATCTAGCTCTTCTCCCAAAGCCAAAGCTGTAGGTAAAGCGCTTGAAGTAGGATGACCTACAAATAGAAAATGTGTGTCATCGTAGTCTAGAGCATGACCAGTTGCTCCATTAGCTAATGCCGCTCCTCTTGAAGATACTTTATGACCATTACTAATAACAGTAGCTTTATTAACACCACTTTCTTCCATAACCATTTCAGATACGATTTTAGATACTGGCTCTTTTTTTCCTGCATAAGCCACACCACACCAGTCTAATATAGACATTTTTGCAAAGAACTTCATTTCATCATTAAAGCTATTTAATTTACAATTAGCTCCATAGCTGCCAAATAATTTAGTTATAGAAACCATTTTCTTCCCCTTTTATTTTAATCAAAATATGCGTCAGCCTGCATTGTCATTCCTGAACCTTCTACTGCGCCCCAGCAACTAATACTTCCATCAGAATTTTCTTTTGCTCCAATTATATAATCACTATTCGCAAAAACTGGAGCCATAACCTTGTGGTTAAATGAAGTTACAGGTTTGCCTTTTAACTTTTCTGCAGCTCTTAACAAAAATGTAGCTTGTAAAGGTCCGTGGACAATCAAATCTGGATAGTTTTCCTCATTTTTAGTATAGGGATAATCATAATGTATTCTATGTCCAACAAAGCCAATTGCTGAATAACGAAATAAAATAGTTGGATGCATAAAAATTGTTTCTGTGAAATCTGCGTCTTTTGGTATTATATCAGACACACCAGATCCACCACCTGCTTTAGTAACATCCCTATATACTATATTGTGCAGCTCATGTAATCTTACCTCGTCGTCAACTACATATTCATACTCAGCAGTTACAAAACATAGTTGTCCTGTACGTCCATTTTTCAGCTTTATGTCAGCAACACTAGATTTTTTTATAACTGTGTCTCCAACTCTTAAAGGACTATTTACCTTAATTTGACTACCTGCCCACATTCTTCGTGGAAGAGGAACTGGCGGAAGAAAATCTCCCCTTGCAGGATGCGAATCTACGCCCAGTTCATCATTTTTTTTAAGGTTCCACCCAAGCATCCAATGCAAGCCCGTGGTAGAAGGTTCTCCAATTTTAGGATCTCCCGGATCTATGTTTAAGGTTGCTCTATATCTCTGCTCAACAATTGGCGTTAAATAATCTGTAACTATTTCTGTGTTACCAAGCCATTTATTTAAATGATTTATATCCAAATCTTCATTATCCATTTACTGAGCCTCTAATTTTTTATAAACATGTTAATTATGAATACTATTTAATATAAAAAACACAATATTATCAATTAATAATAAATGGAATTAGATAATGCCCTCTCTTATTATTTATATCGAAGAAAATTTACATAGGAATACAAATTTTACTGAACTAGAAGACGTTGAACATAAATTAATTCAAATAATTACAAAAGAGCTGGAAGCTAAAAAAGATAATTGTCAAATAGTATGGGTTTATAGCAAAATTTTAACTTCAAAATATAAAGTTTTTGGAGAATTGAAGTTTAGAGACACCAAAAATAGAGATGATATTAAAAAAGAAATATGCCTTAAAAAAATAGGTGAGATTTTAAAAAATAAATTTAATGTGAAAATTAGATTAAGATCTTTTGCAATTGGTGACACTTTGATTTCGGCATTAGATTTATAAAAAAGACTATTTAATAATATGAGAGGGTTTTGAAATGAAAGAAGGGATTGTGTTAACAAAAATAGATGACCGAGGAATTGCTGAAGTTACGTTAAATCGTCCGGAAAGAAATAATGCTTATAATGGTGAGATGGTATCAGAACTAATTAAAAGCTTCACCTCTTTGTATGAAAATAATGATGTAAGAATAGTACTGATTAGGGGGCTAGGAAAACATTTTCAAGGTGGTGCAGACTTAGAATGGCTAAAAGAAATTGGTAAATTAAATGAACAAGAAAACATTGAAGTGTCTAGAAACACCGCATCAGCAATTAAAGGTCTTACAGAGTTCCCTAAGCCTACTATTGCTATGATACATGGAGGGTGTTTTGGAGGTGGTACTGGAATCGCAGCAGCAGCAGACATTGTTATTGCTAGTGAAGACGCCATATTCTCCATAGCCGAAGCCAAGTGGGGCGTTATGGCTGGCATTATCATACCTCATTTAAATGCAAGTATTGGAGTTAGAAATGTCAGAAGATATGCTCTAACTTGTGAACGATTTGACGCAACTGAAGCTAAAAATATAGGGCTTGTTCATCATATTTGTAAAACTGGAAAACTTGATGACGCCGTTAAACCGATCATTGAGAACCTACTAATGTCAGCACCTGAAGCGCTAGAACTTACCAAGAAGAGAGCCTTAATTGAAAGCGGTTTGTTGTTAACTGACGATAAATTTGAAGAATTAGTCATAGAACATTCAAAAAAAAGAATGACTGACGAAGCAACAGAAGGGTTAAATAGTTTTTTAGAAAAAAGAACTGCCTCCTGGTATACAAAATAGTTTAATTTTAAGGAAAAATAATATGCCTGCTTTAGTAACTAATTCAAAAATTTGGGGAGAAATGTTTGGAACAAAAGAGATGCATCATGTCTTCTCTGATGAATCAACTATTCAACTTTATTTAGAGGTAGAGGCCGCTCTTGCTAGATCTCAATCAAAATTAGGTGTCATTCCCAAAGAGGCCGGCGAGAAAATAACTTCTGCTGCAAGTTTAGATTTAATTAATTGGGACATTCTTAAACAAAGAACTTCAATAGTAGGTTATCCCATTTTACCTTTAGTTGAACAACTCAGTTTATCGGTTGAAGATGGATATGGTCAATATTGTCACTGGGGCGCAACCACACAGGACATAATGGATACAGCTGATGTGTTGCAAATAAGGAAGGGATTAAATTTATTATCTAAAGATTTGGATTCAATTGCTAATGCATTAACCAAAATTGTAAAAGACCATATCAACACTCCTATGGCTGGCAGAACCCACCTACAACATGCATTACCTGTTCCCTTTGGATATAAGGCTGCGACATGGTTGTCTAGTATAGATAGGCATATAAAAAGATTAGAAGAAATTAAATCTCGTATTTTTAATGTATCATTTTTTGGAGCTGCTGGAACGCTTGCTTCTCTTGGAGAAGTTGATGGATTGAACACCCAAGCTAATTTGGCTAAGGAGTTAAATTTAAATGTACCTGATGTTAGTTGGCATTCAATTAGAGATAATTTTTGTGAAGTCACTGGATGGCTAGCCTTAGTTGGTTCTTCATTAGGTAAAATTGCATACGATGTCATGTTGATGATGCAAACAGAAACTCAAGAGGTGGCAGAACCTTTTCTGCATGGAAGGGGGTCTTCATCTACTATGCCACAAAAAAGAAATCCAATCTCTTCAGAAGTTATGTTGGCATGCTCTAAAATATTAAGAGAACATCATTCATCTATGTTAGATGCAATGGTGCTTGATCATGAAAGAGCAACTGGTCAGTGGCATGTGGAATGGTATACTTTACCCAACGCCTTTATCATTTCATCAGCGTGTTTAAGTTCCGCAAGATATCTTCTAGAAGGGTTAGAAATTTCTCCAGAAAACATGAAATTTAATTTAAATAAAACAAATGGGTTAATAGTAGCTGAAGCAGTAATGATGGCTTTGGCTCCTCATATTGGAAGGCAAGTAGCCCATGATATTGTTTACGAATGTTGTCGAGAATCTTTAAAAAACAAAGTTACCTTTATTGATGCATTACTATCTGAAAAAGCAATATCAAATGTGTTTAATAAAAAAGAACTCGAAAAAGTTATTGATCCTTCAAATTATTTAGGAGCTGGCCCTGCAATGGCACAAAGACTTTTAAATAACAGGTAATCTTAATAGGAATAACAATGAAACCATTAATGTCAAAAGTTGATCTTGAAAATTTTTTAGAAAAAGAATTTCCTCAAGTCAGTAGTAACTTTAAAATTTTAAATACTAAACCAAATTCTCTTTCAATGTTAATGCATATTTCAGACGAACACCTTAGACCTGGAGGAACTGTTTCAGGCCCTACAATGTTTCTTTTAGCGGATGTAAGTTTTTATCTGGCAACTTTAAGCATAATAGGACCAAAGAGTCTTACCGTTACCACTAATTGTTCAATTAATTTTTTAAGAAAACCAAATATTTCAGACCTAATTAGTGAAACAAGAGTATTAAAGATTGGTAAAACTCTGAGTGTAGGAGATGTTTTGATTTACTCAAAAGGCATTAAAGAACCAGTTGCTCATGCTTCATTAACATACTCAATACCACGTGAATAAAAGAGTTTAATTAAATTCTTTCTTTGTGCCACTCTAAATGATCCGCCATAAAAGTTGAGATAAAGTAATAAGAATGATCATAATGTGGTTGCATTCTGAGTTTCAAATTAATATCTGTGTTTTTACAAGCTTCTTCTAATAACCAAGGCCTTAAACCTTCTTCAAGAAAACTATCTGCCAGACCTTGATCAATTAAAATTTCAGGAAATGAATATCCATTTTTTATCAATGAAACACTATCATACATATTCCATACATCTTTATTTTCTCCCAAAAATTTTTTAAAAGCCTCACTTGACCAACTAGCCGTCGAAGGCTCAACAATAGGCGCAAAAGCTGAACAACTTTTGTACTTTTTGGGATTTCTTAAAGCCATTATTAAGGCTCCGTGACCTCCCATTGAATGCCCACAAATACTTTGTCTAGACATATCAAACTCAAAGTTACTTTCTATTAATTGAGGCAGTTCAGTGGTTATATAGCTATACATATTATAGTTTTTATCATAGGGATTATTTGTTGCATCAAGATAAAATCCTGCTCCACTCCCAAACTGCCAATTATCTTCCTCATCAGGAATATTTTCTCCCCTAGGACTAGTATCTGGACAAATTACTACTAACCCTAGCTGTGCGGCTTTTTGTCTATATTCACCTTTTTCCATTACGTTTACGTGACTACAAGTCAAGCCAGACAAGTACCATAAAATGGGAGCGTTTTTTGCATTTGGCGGGGTATAAATCGCAAAAGTCATATCACAATTGTTTACATTTGATTTGTGGCTATAGACAGCTTGCTTCCCACCGTAAGAAAACGTTTCTGATATTTTTTTCATTAGAATACAACCACTGATCTAATAGAATCACCTGCATGCATCAAGTCAAAGCCTTTATTTATATCTTCCAGATCTAAAGTATGGGTAATCATAGGATCAATATCAATTTTTCCTTGAAGATACCATTCTACAATTTTAGGTACATCTGTTCTACCTCGAGCGCCTCCAAAAGCAGTACCTTTCCAACTTCTTCCTGTCACGAGTTGGAACGGCCTTGTTGTTATTTCTTGACCTGCTCCTGCAACACCAATTATTATACTTTCTCCCCAACCTTTGTGAGCACATTCAAGAGCTTGACGCATTACATTTACATTTCCAATACATTCAAATGAATAATCTGCTCCACCTCCTGTTAGTTCAACTATATGATTAACAAGATCGCCTTTTATTTCAGATGGGTTGACAAAGTGTGTCATCCCAAACTTTTTGCCCCACGCTTCTTTCTTATTATTCATGTCCACGCCAACAATCATATTAGCTCCTATCATTCTTAAGCCTTGAATAACATTTAGGCCAATGCCGCCGAGTCCAAATACAACAGCATTGCAACCAGCTGAGGCTTTAGCTGTATTTATTACAGCTCCAATACCTGTTGTTACCCCACAACCAATATAACAAATTTTGTCAAATGGGGCTGACTTGTTAACCTTAGCTAAAGCAATTTCAGGAACCACAGTATAGTTTGAAAAAGTAGAGGTGCCCATATAATGTAAAATAGGTTTTCCTTTTATTGAGAAACGACTTGTTCCATCAGGCATTACACCCTGACCTTGAGTGGTTCTAATAGCTTGGCATAAGTTAGTCTTTGGATGTAGACAATATTCACATTCTCTGCATTCAGGTGTGTAGAGTGGTATGACGTGATCACCTTCTTTAAGCGATGTGACACCCTTTCCAACCTCTTTTACTACTCCTGCTCCTTCATGGCCTAAAATTGCAGGAAACAAACCTTCAGGATCATTTCCTGATAAAGTAAATTCATCTGTATGACATATACCTGTAGCTTTTATTTCAACTAAAACTTCACCAGAACGGGGACCATCTAGATCTACTTCCATAATTTCAAGTGGTTTTCCAGCTTCAACAGCAACAGCAGCTCTAGTTTTCATTATCACACCCCTTTTTTATAAATTTGAAAATTCTTAAACTTAATTATGATTTAATATCGATGACTTGCAAGATTTTTTAGTATATAAATTGTTAAATTAAGATTTATATTTAGGAGTTGTTTATGAGTTTTGTTGAAACTGAAATCAATGGGCAAATTATAACGATCAGGTTAAATCGTCCTGAAAGATTAAATGCTCTAAGTACAGTCATTCGTAATGGAATGGCTGAAGCTTTTAACAGATTTCATGAAGATAATGATCTTGAAGTTGCTATTCTAACTGGCACAGGAAGAGGATTTTGTGCTGGAGAAGATATGAAGGAATCTCTTGATAGAGGTATTCCAGGGTCTCCAAAAGAATTCGTTGAAGAAAATTTGGTTGATCCTTTCCAAACAGGTGTTCTTCAAAAGCCAGTTATAGCAGCTGTAAACGGCTTTGCAATGGGTGGTGGTTTCATGTTGGTTGAAAGAACTGATCTTAGAATAGCTGTCAAAGAGGCTATATTTGAAATGTCAGAAGCTAAACGTTGGCTTCTTGGTGGTTACAATCACGGCCATTATGGCAATCTACCTCATCCAATTGCAACTGAAATGGCTTTTGGATACAGAATATCTGCTGAAAGAATGCATCAAGTTGGTTTTATTAATCGTCTTGTAGAGGCAAAGGATTTAATGAGCGAAGCTTATTCAATGGCTGAGCATCTCTTAACACTCCCACCTGCTGCTAGAGTTAATACTCTGTATATGATGAAGCACATGGCTCCTAAAATTAGCTCTAATATTGCTGAACTGGCAGAGGAACTTCATCTTCATGGAGATACCGAGGATAGAATGGAAAGTCGACGAGCTTTTGCTGAAAAAAGAAAGCCTAATTTCAAAGGTTGGTTAAAACCAGAAGATCGATATAATATGCCAAAGTTAAAATAAATACTTTTAAATTTTTTATTCTAATATGAATTAGGAGTAATAGATGACACAAAATACAGGTCCGTTATCTGGAATTAAAGTTGTTACGTGTTCAACAGCACAAGCTGGAACTGTACCTTACATGTTTATGGCAGATCTTGGAGCTCACGTTATTAAAATTGAAACACCTGAAAAAGGTGATAATAACAGATATTCAGGAGAAATGATTGGCTCGTTTAGTTCATTCTTTGAAACTAATAATAGAGGCGTAAAAAGCCTTACCTTAAACTTAAAATCAGACGAAGGTAAAGCTATACTTCATAGACTAGTAAAGGAAGCAGAAATATTTGGTCAAAACTTTAGACCTAGAGTTGCCAAAAAGCTGGGCTTTAGTTATGAGGAATTGAAAAAAATTAATCCTGCAATTGTTTATGGGTCTGTATCTGCTTACGGACCAGATGGTCCAGACGCAGATTTACCAGGAACTGATGCTGTCGGCCAAGCTTTAGCTGGGGTTACTGAAGCCTTTTCAATACCTGGACAAAATCTTAGAACAGGTGTTGCTTCTGTAGCTGACGAGACATGTGCTATATTAACATTTGGCGGTGTTTTAGCTGCGTTACTGCATGCAAGGACTACAGGAGTTGGCCAAAAAGTTGAAACATCATTAGTTGGAAGTGCTTTTAGATTAATGGGCTGGACTATGACAACTGCAATGTGGAAAAACAAACCACCCATTACAGGTGCTAGAATAAATGGAACAAGAGAAAAACCTGGGATAGCAGCGTGTTTTAACGACAGTGAAAACAAACCTCTGGCTATGCAAGTTGACAGTAAGGATTGGAAACCTGCACTTGAGGCTTTAGGCTTCTATCAAACTATGATGGAAAAAAATTTAAGCGACTTAGGATTAGCATTTGAATCTGAAGATAAAAAGAACCAAATTCTTGAAACACTCGCTAGTCTTTTTTCTCAAAACACAAGAGAGCATTGGATTCATATTTTAAGAAATGCAGATATTATTTCTACACATGTCAACACAATGCTTGAAGCCTCAAATGAACCCAACATTGCGGACAATAATTATGTAACAGAAAAATACTATCCTGAGATTGACAAGACATTAAAAATTCATGGCACACCTTGGAAATTTTCTGAAACCCCGCCAGTAATTAGAACCGCCCCTAAACTAGGCGAACATAATGAAGAAATTTTAGACAATGTTGGGTATTCTAAAGAAGAAATACAATCATTTAAGGAAAAAGGAATTATTTAATTTCCTTCAACTCTTTTGAAAACTTTTTAAAATTATCTACATAATGCTTTGAAGATCTTGTTAAGTTTGCAATAGTTTTGTCATCTAATTCTTTTACAGCTTTAGCGGGCGATCCAACTATTAATGATCCGTCAGGAAATTCTTTATTTTCAGTAACAAGTGCACCAGCACCAACTAAACAGTTATTACCTATTTTTGCATTGTTCAAAATTGTTGCTCCCATTCCGATTAGGGTGTTATTTCCAATAGTACAACCATGAATAATAGCATTGTGACCAATAGTACAATTTCTTCCTATCGTTACTGGACAACCAGGATCAACGTGAATAATTGTATTTTCTTGAATATTAGTTTCGTCTCCAATTTTGATAAGATCATTGTCTCCTCTTAAAACGGAACCAAACCAAATACCTACATTTTTTCCTAATTCTACTTGCCCCAAAACATGAGCTCCAGGCGCTATCCAGTAATCACCTTCATTTGGGAATTTTGGGCTCTTGTCCCCTAAACTATATACACTCATTAATTTCTCCAACGTCAAAAATTATTATTAACATATTTTTTATATATGCTTCATTATATTATACCTACATTCTTTAACACAAATTTTAGCATTTTTTAATGAATAATAAAGTTAACTCTATTTCATAGTCTGCATTATACAGATTTGAGGCGCCTCTCATCAAGTCTTATGATTGACAGGAATAAAAAATATACATTATCTTTAAACAAATAATACTAACTAACTTCAAAAAGAGAATTGTTATGAATTTGATAAATAGCTCCGCTTCTTTAGGTGGCGAAATAGTTGGAATAAAAATAGATGCAAAATTAACTAAAGATCATATTGATTTTATAAATACCTCTTGGGATGAAAGATTAGTTTTAGTTTTTAAGAATCAGAATGTTGACGATAAAACGTTAATAAATTTTAGTAAAAATTTTGGTGAATTAGATCCACCAGGTCCCAATCCATATGGAATAACCTTTTTACCAGAATTTCCAGAAATTAATGTTATTTCAAATGTCAAAAGTAAAGAAGGTACGCCAATAGGTAATTTAGGAGACGGCGAAGCTGTATGGCATGCTGATATGACATACCAAGAAATTCCTCCCAAAGCAGGAATTTTATATTCATTAGAAGTACCAAAAAATCAAGGTAACACTCATTTTGCAAATATGGCTTTAGCCTACGAAGAGCTTCCAAACGCTTTAAAGAGTAAAATAGAGGGTAAAAAGCTCATTCATGATTCTGCGCATAATAGTGCCGGCATGCTAAGAAAAGGCCACTCAGAAATAAAAGAACCTTCTGAAACGCCTGGTGCCAGACACCCAATTGCAATTACAGATCAAAAAACTAATAAAAAGTTTCTTTTTCTAGGGAGAAGACCACACGCATATATAATTGGCTTAGATATAAATGAAAGCGAAGATCTATTGGATGCCATTTGGGACCACGCTACACAAGAAAAGTATACGTGGACACAAAAATGGGAGAAAGGTGATTTATTAATGTGGAAAAACTTGAATGTTCTTCACAAAAGAGATGCCTTTGATCCTAACACTAGAAGGGTAATGCATAGAACTCAAATTAAGGGTGAAACAAAGATTTATGCATAAATGATAAAGTAATTTATAAAATATTATAATAGCTATTTGAAAAAATGATTTGAATTAAATTACTGTGGCATGCAAGCTTTTGTAAATATTATTAATATTGGGAGGACAATATGACAAAAATAAAAACTTCTTTAAGAAGAAATATAGTCAAAGCAGGTTTAAGTATTGCCACTGTAGCAGGTCTAAGTACTTTTGGTTTAGTTTCTATAGCAAATGCTGACAAATACCCAAGCAAACCTATTGAATTAGTAATTCATGCAAAATATGGTGGAGGAACAGATACAACAGCAAGAATGGTATCTATAAGAACGAGAAGAAACCTAAAAACAGATATATCAATTGTAGCAAAGAGAGGCGGTTCAGGAGCAAAAGCTCAAAACTACGTATTATCTAAGCCTGCTGACGGTTATACAATTATGGCCCTTACACAATCTCATCTTTACACAATGGCTCGAGGAAAGTCTAAAATGAAGATAGATGATATTGTAGGCGTTGCAAGAGCAATGGATGATCCCACTTTTGTAGCGGTATCAGGTAAGGGTAAGTTTAAAACACTAGAAGACCTGGTGGCAGCTTCTAAAAAAGCTCCATTAAATTGGGGCGTGGCTCAAATCGGAGGAACAGAGCATATTGGTCTAGCTCAATTTGCTAAAGAAGCAGGTATTAAATTTAAAGTGGTACCTTTTGGATCTGGAGCTCAAATGGTTCAAGCCCTTATGGCTGGGAAAATCGATGCCACATTGCCAAATGTTAGTGAAGCTGCAAACCAAGTAGCTGATGGAAGTTTCAGGGCTTTAGCTGTAATGGCAGAAGAAAGACTTAAGGATTATCCAAATGTTCCTTCTACTTTCGAAAAAGGGATTAAGGCAAAGTGCTCTACAACCAGAGGATATGCTGTATTAGCTTCTACACCTCAGCCAATTATAGATCAAATATCAAAAGCAATGGTTAAAGCAATGAAACATGATGTTTTTGCTAGTTACCTTGCAGGAGCAGGTCTTACAGTTGAAAGCAGTGTAGCTGGAACTAAGATTTGGGATAAACACTTAAAAGCAGAATATAAAGTTGCTGCTTCAGCATTACAAGAACTTGGTTTAGTTAAATAAAATTAAATCTGAGGTTTTAAGAAAAATGTCGACCAAAAAAAATGCACCCAGTAACCTGGGTGCACTATTAAATAAAAAGGACACCATCATTGCTTTATTGATGATTGCTTTAATAGGATTCTTATGGTTTGAAACCACTAAATTTGAAAAAGTTCCTGATTTATTTTCTAATAACATACCTCCTGAAATGTTCCCTCAAATTTTACTTATTATAATTTTAGGAATGATTCTAATTATCCCTTTCGAACATATTTTTTTAAAGAAAAATGGTAAGAATATTGATGCAGGAAGAGATAAACCTATAGAAAAATCAACTTTAGGAACTATGGTTATTTTATCTACTATTGTTGCCTCATCACAAATTTTGGGGGCAGCAATAACAATAATAGCTATAAGTATAGCTTTACCTCTTTACTGGGGTGAAAAACGATTAAAAGTATTAGTACCTTACATAATTGGATTTCCCTTATTTGTAATTATTTTATTCAATATTGTTCTGGGTGTTCATTTTGAACCAGGATTACTCGAACTAATTAAAAATTGACGAGGATTAAACTTTGGAAGATGTAGCAAAAGGTTTAGGGTTATTATTAGAATTTGAAAACATTATTTTGATTCTTTCAGGAGTTTTAATTGGTGTTTTAGTTGGAGCTTTACCAGGTTTGAGCTCTCCTATGGCTATTGCTTTGTTAATTCCATTTACGATTTCTTTAGATCCTGTTGCTGCTATATCAATGATGGCTGCATTATATTGCGCAGGAACATTTGGAGGATCTATTACCGCTATTTTAATCAATGCACCAGGTGCGCCTCCCGCAGTTGCAACTGCCTTAGATGGCTATCCTATGGCTAAAAATGGTGAGCCAGGAAGAGCTCTCGGTTTGGCAGCAGTCTCAAGTGTCTTTGGTGGTGTTTTTAGTTTAATAATTTTTATTTTTGCAGCACCTTTATTAGCACAGCTAGCCCTAGAATTTGGTCCAGCAGAGTATTTTGGTCTTGCTGTTTTTGCTTTGTCAATGCTTGCATCAATGAGTGGAAAATCATCTTTAAGAAATCTTATTTCTGGATTAGTGGGAGTTTTAATTGGTACTATAGGTATACATTTAACCACCGGTGTAGAAAGATTTACATTTGGCAGTCCTGATCTTGAAGAAGGAATCCACTTTGTCCCAGTTCTTATAGGGTTATTTGCAGTAAGCGAATTATTTAAACAGTCTGAAAAATTAAATGCAGTTGTAGAAAGAATTCAAGCTAAAGCTTTGAAATTACCGTCTTTACTCGAATTAAAAAAGCTTAAATATACTATACTTAGATCTTCTGGGATAGGTACTTTTATTGGGATACTTCCTGCTGAAGGGTCAACTGTAGCTGCTATTATTGGTTATAATGAAGCTCGAAGATGGTCAAAAAATAAAGATCAATTTGGCAAAGGGTCTCCAGAAGGGATTGTAGGTCCTGAAGCTGCTAATAACGCAGCAGCAGGCGGAGCTATGGTTCCAACGTTGGCCCTAGGAATTCCTGGAAGTGGTTCAACAGCATTGATTTTAGCAGCTCTAATTATGCATGGCTTTAGACCAGGGCCTTATTTAATCAGTGAAACGCCAGAGTTTGTATACGCTATTTTTGGAGCTATGCTAATTGCCAACCTAGGTTTTTTATTTATCGGATTAATTGGCGCTAAATTCTTTTCGTTGGTTGCCTTTATTCCTAAAAAGCTACTTTGGCCTGCAGTTTTTATTTTTTCAATGATTGGTTCATATTCATTTGCATCATCAATGTTTGACGTTTGGGTTATGTTAGCGGCGGGTCTTGTTGGATATTTTATGGATAGAAACGGATTCTCAGCCGCCCCTCTAGTCATGGGCTTGATCTTGGGTAAATTAGTTGAGGAGAGCTTTTCTCAATCGATGATCATACATGACAACAATTTTTTTGCTCTATTAGAAAGCCCTGTTGTTTTACTATTTTTTGTTCTTACCTTTTTAAGTTTATCTTCTCCATTTTGGGTTAAGTTTTTTACTAAAAAAGCAGTTTCTAAATAAGAAAATTATATGAACAAAATAAACAAATCATCTGTTGCTGAATTTTTTTCTGATTGGGCATGCTCAATCCAAGTCAAAGACATTCCTCAATCTGTGAAAAAAAAATTAAACATCATTGTTATGGACTCAATAGGTCTCATGATTTCAGCCAAGAACGAACCTTATATCAAAAGTTTGGTTGAGGCTCTAGACGAAAAAGGAGATTGTAGCCTTATTGGTCATAATAAGAAAGTTAGTCCTTTTAATGCATCTATTATTAATGGCACAGCTGTTCACGGCGAAGATTTTGATGATACATTTGAAGGTACCCCGGTTCATGTTGGTGCCGTAATGGTTCCAGCAATGTTAGCAGTTGCTCAAGCTAGAAACCTATCTGGTAATGAGTTTCTTAAAGGGCTTGCAATTGGTTCAGAACTTATATGTAGGCTTGCTCTAGTTGCTCCAACAGCAGTACATAGGCAAGGGTTTCATCCCACAGCTATTTTTGGAGCATTTGGAGCATCAATAGGTATATCATCTGCTATAGGAAATTCTAGTAACCAAATGGTTAGCTCGCTTGGTATCGTAGGAAGTATGGCATCAGGCATTATAGAATATTTAGCAGAAGGTACTTCTACAAAACGTCTTCATCCAGGTTGGGCAGCAGGGTGTGGTTGGCAGTCAGCTAACATAGGAAAGTCAGGGTTTGTTGGTCCTAGAACTGTATTTGAAGGTACTCACGGTGTTTTCAATACTTTTGCTAAAGCAACTATTAAACCTGATTTTTCTTATCTCACCAAAGACCTTGGAAGCAGATGGGAATGTGAAAAATTAGCTATTAAACCTTATGCATGCGGAACAATGGCTCAACCTTTTATTGATTGCTCTATTAAATTAAAATCTGAAATAAGTAATGTTAATGAGATAGATAGGATTGTAGCAAGAGTGGGTGAAGGCACAGTACATAGATTATGGGAGCCTCTCGAAGAAAAGCAAAATCCATCTTCTCCTTATGGAGCAAAATTTTCAGTTCCATATTGTATTGCTGTAGGTCTTATTGATGGACAAGCTGGGCTTAAACAATTTACAGAAAAACGGCTACAAGACACATCTTTATTAAACTTAGCATCAAAGGTATCCTATGAAATAAATCCAGACGACGAATATCCTAAGAATTATACTGGAGACATAACTATTTTTAATAAAAATGGAACGACCATTTCTGCCAACCAAAATTGTTTAAGAGGAGGAAAACTTTCTCCTTTAAAAGAAGAAGAAGTTTATAAAAAGTTTGAAGAAAATTTAAAATTTAGCAATGTTAAATCAGATGAGATTACGAAATTATGCGGTAAAATTAATACTATCTTTAATATAAAAAATCTTGAAGACATAGGATAATTTAATTTTTATATAATATTCTTTTACAACCCTTTCCTTTTATTAAATCAATGAATTTTTTCCATTTAGTATTATAATCTGCCCTATTTACTACCCATTCAACATGATCGTTTTTACTTTTGGAAGGGTTTATCTTTATGCCCCATAATCCGTCAACTTCATTTGGAACTGCAGAATATCTAACATCGGTTATAATTGTTTTATCTTCCCCAACACCAAGATAGCCTTGTGAAAACCAATTAAATCTTTTTATGTCTTTGTATTGCTGACTATCTTTACTTAGCTTATCAAAATCAAGAAAAGTATTTAATTTTTTAATTGTAGTTCCCTGACAATGTTCTGTTTCTAATAATAACCTTACTGCATCCACATGATAAAAATTGTTTTCTTCATAAATTACTTTCCATAAAAGCAAGTTACCCAAGCTAGGTTTAACTGTTAATTTTGTGTCTCCATGCCCTCTCATCTTTGCTAAATATTTCCCTGCCTCTTCGGCTCTATTTTTTTGAACAACACCCATTCCAAGGAAAAGAAAAATATAAATGATACCTAAAAAAGATATAAATTTATTTTTTCGTAAAATAGCAATGATTATAAGTATTATAATGGGTACAGTTAAAAAAGGGTCTACTACTGAAATATTATTCCATGAAATTCTCTCATCAGAAAAGGGAAATAAGAGTTGTGTTCCATAACTAGTACATGCGTCTAATAGGCCATGTGTGGCATAACCGAATAAACAAAATAAATAAGATTGCTTCCAACTTAAATATTTTTTAAAAAATATTCGAGTAAATAAAGTAACAATTAAGGCTCCAATAGGAATAAAAACTAAGGAATGTGTGAATTGCCTATGAAATTCTAATTTTAGTAGCGGATCTGTATTTGATCTAATTAAAACATCGAGATCAGGCGCTAATCCAGCAAGACATCCGAGTATTGAACCTGCAATAAGTTTCTTTTTATTAGATATTGTTTGAGCAAAAATCGCTCCAAATGCACCTTGACTTACAGGATCCAATTTATAAAACCTCTTCTTATAAAGAAATAACTATACTCTAAGATTTCTTGACTGTTTATCATTTTTTCTTTTAACATGTTTATCATATAAAAAGGATAAATAAATTGACAAACAACACATCTAATAATCAAGAATATGACGCAATTATTGTTGGTGCTGGTTTTGCCGGTTTATATCAATTAATTTGTCTTAGGGATCAACTAGGTCTTAATTGTTTGATAATAGAAACTGGAGGCGATGTAGGAGGAACGTGGTACTGGAACAGATATCCAGGAGCACGATGTGACACAGAAAGCCATGCCTACTCATATTATTTTTCAGATGAATTATTAAAAGAATGGACGTGGTCAGAGCGTTATCCAGGGCACGCTGAAATAAGAAAATATATTAATTTTGTAGCAAATAAATTTAATCTAAAAAAAGACATTTTATTCAATGAAAAAGTGATTAATGCCAAATTTAATGAAAACTCAAATAACTGGATTTTAGCTACTAATACTGGAAAACAATTTCAAGCTAAATTTGTAATTGCTGCAGTTGGGTGTTTGTCTAACACCAACATACCTAATATAAAAGGATTAGATAGCTTTGAAGGGAAATATTACCACACTGGAAACTGGCCTAAAACTGGTGTGTCGTTTGTAAATAAAAAAGTTGGACAGATCGGAACCGGGTCTACTGGAATACAGGCCGTTCCAGTAATTGCTGCTGAAGCAAAGCACTTAACCGTATTTCAAAGAACTGCTAATTACAGTATTCCTGCAAGGAATGCACCATTATCAGAAGAGTTTAAAGATCACGTCAAAAAAGATCATAATTATTATAAAGAATTTTTGAAAAGAACACCTAATGGTCACCCATTTGAAATTTCCAGCCGACTAGTTTCTGATGTAAGTACCGAGGAAATGAATCAAATTTATGAAAAAGCTTGGGAAAAAGGTGGATTACAGTTTAGGGCAACATTTAATGATTTAGTTACAAATATTGACGCTAACAAAACAGCATCTGAGTTTATTAAAGGAAAAATTCGTCAAACTGTCACAAATAAAAAGTTTGCTAATATTTTGTCAGATATTGATCATCCTTATGCAGGTAAGCGTCCACCAATTGATAGTCATTACTTTGAGACTTTCAACCGAGACAACATAAATTTAATTGATCTTAGATCCAATCCTATTATGCACATTGATAATGAAGGTATTCAAACTAAAGAAAATCATTTTAATTTGGATATTATTGTTTTTGCCACTGGTTATGATGCAATGACTGGACCGCTATTAAATATGAATATAACTGGCAAACAAAACTTAAAACTTAAGGATTGCTGGAAAGAAGGTCCTCAAACATTTTTAGGCCTACAAATACCTGGTTTCCCAAACTTATTCACTATCACTGGCCCTGGAAGCCCATCAGTATTAACTAATATGCCTATGGCTATTGAGCAACATGTAGAGTGGGTAAGAGATTGCATTTCTTACATGAGTAATAAAAATCACTCCACAATTGAAGCAGACCAAAAATCAGCAGATAAATGGGGAGATGAAGTGAATGCAGTAGCAAATAAGACTTTATTACCTACTGTAAAACATTCCTGGTATTTAGGTGCTAATATTCCAGGAAAACCGCAAGTTTTTATGCCTTATGCAGGTGGCTTACCTAAATATACCGAAGTCTGTGATGAGATCAAAAATAACAATTACAAAGGTTTTAAGTTAGCATAAGATTTAAGTTTCTGTAGAATTTTGAATTTTATTAATGTTAGTTCTTAGTTTTTTAATTCTTTCTTCTAACAAATTTTTCTTGGGCGGGGTCTTTGAATCCAATTGATCTAAGAGAGCAGATACTTCATTTGCTAATTCATTACTTTGTTTATTTGAGTCCATAAGCCTAATTTGTGTTTTTCTTATTAAAGCATTAAGAATTACATTTGTCTTACTTAAATTAGTGAAATATGATTTAGGAATTTTTTTTGCTACAAGTTTTTGTGTACAAACTTTAGCCGTGACGGTTCTTGGTAAATCTAGTAAAATTGAGGTTTCTCCAAAAATTTCACCCATGCCTATCCTATTAAGCTTTAAGCCATCTTTAGTTTCAATATTGACGTAACCTTCTAATATTAGATATGCCTCTTTAGGAATATCTCCGGCTTGGTATACTATTTCACCTGGTTCCCATATAGCTGAATTGTTATTATCATGCATTTTTTAATTTACCCTTGAGATAAATATTATGGCAAATAATCACGAGGCACTTAGTGGCTCCATCCAAAAAATATATCCATAAAATACTAAATAACAGTAAAAAAGAGCATATGCCCACCACTTCTTCGGTTTAAATTTTTTACTTTCTTCATTAACAATATCAAGTTCTTCTTTATAGTTTTTATAGTATTTTAACATAAAGTTAGATCTACCCACACACTTCTCCATCTCTATTAAAAAAAAGGACTAAACGTCTAAAAAAATTGTTTCTTTATCTCCTTGAAGGAAAATATTAAAAATGAAGCTAGTATCATCTATTTTACTAGCTATCAAGGAACTGACATCATTATTACTTTTTTTAATCATAGATAAAAGAGGATCTTTGAATAAATTGTCACCTTCAAAATACATTCTAGTGTTTAAGTTCATATTTATACCTCTTGAAGATATTGAAAATGATATATGTGGACTTTGTAAACTACCATCAAAGTTTTGAACTGAACCTGGTTTGATAGTGCTTAGTTTGTATTTTTTAGAAATACTATTTGGTACAAATCTGGCAAAACCATTGTCAGGCGTATAAACTCCATTTTCATCACTTTGCCATGTTTCTAGCATCACATCATCTAAGGCTTGTCCACTCCCATCAAATACTGAACCACTTATAGAAATAAAATCATTAGTATCTTTATTAATGAAAGGTTTTTCTCCTAGATCATTTTGGAAAACACCGTTGATGTTTATTGTATTGGGAAGACAACCTATATGTAAAAATGGACCAGCTGTCTGGAAAGGTGTTTCGTCAGCAATATTTTTAGGATAATTCAATTTATAAGCCTTCTGTTCTATTTTCAAAGAAAGTTTGATTTGAACCTCTTAAAATAATGTCAAACTTATACGCTAATAACTGTTTAGTATTTGATTGAGTTCTATCTAGAGATCCTATCAAACTTTTTTTTGCTTTTTTGTCTGGAATAGAGTTAACCATTGGACAAAAATCAATAAGTGGGTCGCCTTCGAAGTACATCTGAGTAATTAATCTTTGACCAAAACTTTTACCAAAGATTGAAAAATGAATATGCATTGGTCGCCATTCAACTCCCCTATTAGGATAAGGATAAGGTCCCGGTTGTATCGTAATAAATTCATAAGAACCGTTATTTTCTGTGATGAATCTTCCACAACCTGCAAAATTAGGGTCTATAGCTGCAATATTTTGGTCTTTATTATGAAAGTATTTACCACCTGCATTTGCTTGCCAAATTTCTATTAAAGCTCCTTCAATTGGTTTTAAAAATTGATCTCTTATTGTTCCATGAACTATAATCTTATGTCCTATTGGTGATGCATTATTTTGAGAAAAATTTAACGTTAAGTCATTATCAAATTTTCTAATTATATTTTTGTTAAATATAGGGCCTGAAACTTCAGATGGAGAAGACGGGAAAAAAACTTTATCCTTTTTAGGCGCTCTTAGAATAGATGATTTATAATCAGGATAATTTAATTGTGGTTGTTTATCGTAGTTTCTTTTAATTAATGATTTTACTGCCATCTAAATATCCTAAACTCTTAAAGTTCCTCATAAGGTAAACCAACATAATTCTCTGCCAAAACTGTTTGAGAGGCAATTGAATTTTCTAAATACTCTAATTCTGAATCCTGGATTCTTTGATCAAAAGATGTTTGTTCTGGAAATTTATGAAATGTTGTTGTCATCCACCAACTAAATCTAATTGCTTTCCAAACTCTTGATAAAGCTCTTGTGGAATAGTTTTTTAAATCTTTGTCATCATTAAATAGATAATGTTTTTTTAGCCCATTAAATAAATAATAAACATCAGAAACAGCTAAATTAAGACCTTTTGCTCCAGTTGGAGGCACAATATGTGCAGCATCTCCTACCAAAAACAAGTTGTTCCAATTCATAGGTTCACAGACAAACGATCTTAAGGGAGCTATTGATTTTTCAATAGAGGGACCTGTAATAATTGATTCAGAAGCTTCTATCGGAAGTCGTCTTTTTAACTCTTCCCAAAACCTTTTATCATCCCAAGCTTCGACTCTATCATCCAATGAAGTTTGTATATAATACCTACTTAGGTTGTTATTTCTCATCGACGCTAGAGCAAATCCATTGCCGTGATTGGCATATATTAATTCTTCTTTAACAGGTGGAGTTTCAGATAATATTCCCAACCATCCAAATGGATAAATCCTTTCAAAAACATTGATTAAATTCTCAGGTATTACTTTTCTACTTATTCCATGATACCCATCACAACCTGCAACAAAATCACACATAATTTTATTTTCTATTCCATTTTTTTTAAAAGTTACAAATGAATTTATTTCACCTACTTTCTGAGGTAAAACATCTTCTGCGCAATTTATAATATTACCATTTTCTTTTTCTATAATTTCATATAAATCTTTTGTAACTTCAGTTTGTCCATAGACTGTTACATGCTTATCAGTCAGTTTTTTTAGATCTATTCTAAATCCATGGTTTTTAAAGGATAGTTCAATACCGTTATGTTTAAAACCTTCATTGTCTAGTCTTTTTGAAACACCTGCTAAACGGAGCATCTCTATAGTTCCATTTTCTAGAACTCCAGCTCTTATTCTTCCTTGCACATGTTCTCTAGATTGCTTTTCAAGAACTACATTATCAATATTTTCCAAGGATAAAAGTCGAGATAAAAGAAGACCTGAGGGGCCTCCACCTATTATAACAACCTTAGTTCTCATATGATTTTACCATCAGATTATATTATCTTTATTTCAAAAAAATTATTAATAAAAAAACACATAAACTTATTTGTATAAAATTAATTAAAACTGAAACCCTGTGCAAAATATTAAATTTTTTTTCATTATTATTATCTTTTGCTTTATTAATAAGTGGCATTAAAAATTGCCTAGAAAAAAGAAAACCTATTATTATCAAAAGAAAGACAATTAGAGACATATTGTTTTTATCAAATATTGCTATAATCAAGCCTGTTAAACTTAAGACAAAGCCAAAAAGATAATATTTTGGGAAAAATATTCTTAGAAATTTAGATGATTGCTTTTCATCTAAGACTTTAAAAACTGAAGTTGCTACTACCACTGGAAAAAATATCATAAAACTTAGTATTGCTGCAGTAATTAAAATTAACAAAATCAAATCCTAGTAAATTTTCAAAAATTATGTGTTTAATCTTAAATTAGTAATATAAACTATAGAAATATTTAATAAAGATTTTTTGAGAAAGAATTATGGATAAAGAAATAATACCCTATTCAGTTGAAACTTTAATTTCTGAAAAAGATATAAAAAAACGTATTACAGAATTAGGTGAAGATATAAATCATTTTTACAAAGACACCAAAAAACTTTTGGTAGTTGGGTTATTAAGAGGTTCTTTTGTGTTTATAGCTGATTTAGCACGTGAATTAAAAATACCTGTAGAGGTGGATTTTATGACTGCCTCAAGTTACGGTAATTCTATGCAATCTTCCAACAATATAAGGATTTTAACGGATTTAAACACAGACATAAAAAATTTAGATGTATTATTAGTCGAGGATATAATTGATACTGGTCATACACTAAATCAAGTTATCAAACTTCTAAATAACCGAAAACCTAAAAGCCTAGAAGTATGTTGCTTATTAAATAAGTTCTCCAGGCGTGAAACTGACATAGAAAGTAAGTGGGTAGGATTTGATATCCCTGATGAATTTGTAGTTGGATACGGTATTGACTATGCGCAAGATAATAGACACTTGCCATTTATTGGGAAGGTTGTTCAGTAGTAAAGTGGGAATGACTAATTATTTACCATAGGCAAGGATAATCGTGGAGATTGTCATAGCCATTCCCATTGATTAAATGCTTGCAAATTATGTGCCGTTTTTTAGATATATTACTAAAAATTAATATCATAAGGTTTTGTTTTTTTATGTCTACTAGCTCCAAGGTTTAATAACTATTTTAATAGCATTATCAATTCTTTCTCTTGCATACTTTAGTGCCTTAGGTAATTCATCTAGATTAAAAGTATGAGTATGGACTAAACTTGCATCAAATCTTTTTTGTTTCATGAACTCCATTGCTCTATGAGTTGCACTTTTACCTTCACCCCTAATACCATACATATAAATATTATTTATAACCATGTGAGGTATATTGATACTGATTGGCTTATGAGGGAATGCTGCCAAGCATATTTTTCCTCCTCTATTTGTCATCATTATTGCGTCATTGAGTGCCTGCTCAGTTCCAGCACATTCTACTACGTAGTCAGTACCTTTTGTGCCTACAATATCTTTAACTGCTTTAACAACATCAGTTTCATTTTTAACATTTAAAGTATAGTCAGCACCAAGTTTTGTTCCAATTTCTAAGCGACTATCTCTTGTGCCTATAAGTATTACTGGACCTGCTCCAAGTGCTTTTGCAACGGCAACCCCAAGCAACCCAATTGGCCCAGGGCCAATCACAACTACGCTTTCGCCTGCAATTAATCCTCCTAATTCTGTCAAGCCATACATGGTTGTTCCTGCTGTTACAACCAAAGTTGCCTCTTCATCGGACATATCATCTGGAACTTTTATTAATGTATTTATGTTATTGACTGCGTATTGCTTAAAACCGCCATCTGTAGTAAAGCCATTTGCTCTATGACCTTTATTCACCTCTCCATAATTAAGTCCATAATTATGACAAGATGTATACATACCCATACGACACCTTTTACACTGACCACATCCAGAATGAATTTCTACAGTTACCCTATCTCCAATTTCAAATTCATCTACTGCAGGCCCCAAAGCTACTACAGTGCCCATATATTCATGACCTGGGGTAAAATTTTTGTTAAAAGGTAAGCCTCCCTCAATCATAGCTGGTGGACCATGACTGATTACGTCTAGATCAGTGGCACAAATTGCAACGGCATCTATTTTTACTAAAACTTCTGCTTTATTTGGCATTTCAACTTTTTTATCAACTAATGATAGATTGTCAGGGTCACCCAAGACCCATGCCTTCATAGTTTTGGGAATTGGAAATTTTTCTGAAGTTTTCCCACTAAATTGATATGGCATACTGAATCCTTTTTATTTAAATGAATCCACGTAATACAGGATTTGTCAAATAAGTTTATTTTTTTGAAAGCATCATCTTTTTCTTATGTTCACGCCATGTAGTAAACAAACCAGATCCTATTACAATAGTAACGCCTACTATTATCATAAGATCTATACTTTCTGAAAAAATCATTACACCTATTATTGAGCCAAATACTAATTGAAGGTAAGAAAAAGGTTGTATAACAGATGCTTCTGCGATCTGTAACGTTTTAACCATTAAAAAATGTGAACCAGAGCTAAGTATGCACATGGTCAAAAGCCATAAGAAATCTTTTTGAGGGATAGGCTCCCAGATAAAAAAACTGATAACAGTCATAGTAACTGTACCACCTATACCAGTCCAAAAAAAGCTTGTAACCGCTGTATCTAACCTAGACACATAACGCGTTAATATTAAATAAACTGCAAACATTACAGCTCCGATGATAGCAAAAATAGACCCTTCAGAAATGACACTGCTACCCGGTCTTAAAATAATGAGGACTCCTATAAAACCTGTCAGTATAGCAGTCCATCTTCGCCAACCAAATTTTTCACCCAAAAAAGGAACTGATAAACCTGCTACAATAAGAGGGTAACAAGCTATAATCGCGTGAGTCTCTACTAGCCCCAATAATGTGAATGTATAAACAACAAGACAATTATTTAAAGACAAGATAAGACCTCTAGAAAACTGAACATAAGGTTGTTTAGTCTTTATAATCGTTGCAAAACTATTTTTGATAAATATACATGAAATTATGATTATCAATGCAATAAACCAATAACGAAATGTTACTAACGTGAATACATTATTAGTTTCAGCTAGATATTTTGAGACACCGTCCATAGTTGAAAACATGAATGTTGTAACAACCATTAAACTTATGCCTAACGAGACATTATTTTGCATGAATTACTCTGTCTTAAGGATATTATAACTTAGTATCTTAACTAAGGTTACATAACAACAAATAAAAATAGAGGCCAAAGGCCTCTATTTGAATTTAAGGGAGGAAATGTTTAATTACTTTCTAAATAAATTTACGACTGTAAATAAAAATGTTTAATTTAATTTATATTATTTTGTAAACTTATCACTTTTTCTAAATGAATATCCGCTTCTTCTAATTGATAGATATCAAATTCAGATATAGGTGAACGACATAAATCAGTTATAAAAATTTCTTCTCTTACTCGAAGCATTTTTGAAAATTTAATAGCTATATCTATATGTTGATGAGTAAAAGATACAATAGGTAGTATTTTGGAAAACAAATCTCTTGCTTTATTTATTTTTTTTTCAATAAATAAATTGTAGATTTGATTATATATAACTTCCATGGTTGAGGGAATAAAAGCATGAACCCCTCTGTTTAATGCCTCTATCATTCCCATTATCGCCCAGCCTCCACTTAAATGGAGTTTATGATCTGTTGCTTTTAAAATTCTTGAATATTTTGGACCTGAATTAAGAACTTCTATTTTTAACCCTTTAAATTTTTTTATATTTTCAAATAGGAGTAAAATATCTTCATCATTCATACCGTTGTCTGTCCAGGACAAATCTTGTATCATTAAATTACTTGGTCCCACATCAGCAATTTCGTTAAAGCATTCTGTCAATTCATTACCATTCAAATTATTAGGTGTTTGGCATAAAATCCAATCAGCTCCAGCAACTTTAGCTGCTCTTGACAAAGTAATTCTGTCATATTGGTTATTAGCACTGCAACTTACAATTAATGGTAATCTATTGTTATTATGCTGAACACAGGCATTAATAATAATTTCTTTTTCATCTAGAGAAAGACTTGCGTTTTCTCCTGCAACGGCTCCAACGAGCATACCAGCACAACCTGAAACAATTGTATGATCTATAAGTTTCTGAAGACTTAATATATCAACCTTGTTATCTCTACAAAATGGAGTATGAAGACTTGGTATAATACCTCTCATACCAGATATAACTCTTTTACTTTTATTACCCAATTAAAGTACCGTTTTCTAACTTATCATCAGTACGTAACAGATGAACTTCTTCTTTCAACACAGCACCTAATACTAAAACTTCAGATACAAAACCAGCAATGTTTTTTGAAGGAAGGTTACATATACCTACTATTTGTCTTCCTATTAATTGGTCTACTGAGTAATTAGTTATTTGAGCAGAAGTAGATTTAATTCCAATTTTTTTTCCAAAATCAATCTTTAAAATATAAGCTGGCTTTTTAGCTTTCTCGTTTTGAAAAGCTTCTAAAATTGTTCCTAAAACGATATTAAGTTTTATGAAATCTTGTATAGACGCATTATCATTATTTTTTTTAATCATATAGATGTTAGCTTTTTTGTGATTTTATAAATTTATTTATACTCGAAACATTTTGAACCATACTTGATTTCAAAATCCCTCCAGAGTCAATTATAATATTACGATATGCAATCTCACCATTTATAATACCAGATGATTTTAAGTGTAAATTTTCAGTTTGTATATCTGCGTTTACATCACCTTCTACCACTATATTATCAGCAGTTACGAAACCAACAAAAACGCCTGATTTTTTTATATGAAGATTTTTCACTTTTAGTGTGCCTTCAAAACTTCCATTAAGCTCCAAGTCACCTAAACCAGTGTAAGATCCTTTAAAATGAGAATCTTGTTTAATTTTTATCAAATTATTCAAGTTACTTTCCAACTAACTTTTTTTTATCATGCAAATTTTGTAAAAGAAAAGCAATAAATTTAATTTTTAATCTACTTTACCAATGCACTTTAAAACAATGTTGTTAGTGTAAATTTCGTTATAACTGTCTTTGATTGATCTCAAAATAGCATTATAGGCTAGAGATTGATTTTTTATGATGAATATATAATTAAGAATAGGGTCATTTTCTCCAGTTCCTTTACTTATAGCCATCAACATTTTCTCAGAATTATCAATAACTTTATACTCTGCTGGATTACCTTTTTCATCCTCATATTTAATTAATTCATTCTCTAAAGTCATTTTAGATAAACGACCATGTTTTTTATCAATACAAGAGAAATCTTGTGCGTAAGAATTAAGCGAATAAATTATTAAAATAATTGTTAAATAAAATAGTTTCATTAAGGACCCTTGATTATTTTTATTAAACAGTAAATTATTTTTAATTATATTAAAAATAATCTATCATATTTTTGTAATTAATTTTAATAAATTTTATAATGAAAAAAACAACTATCTTACTTTTTATTTTCTGGATTTTAGCTGCTATAATCGTTGCGTGGCTCCTTCCTTTTATGGCAAGGAATAGTACTTTAGCAAATGACTTTTTATCTTATTGTTTAACATTTATTCAATGACAATTTCTATTTTATTTCATACAAATGAGGCACATTAATATTTTAGTTAAATTATCATGAATTGGAAATTGAAAAAAAACATTCTTCTTGCAACGATTATAATGTCATTTATTGTCATTTTAACCTCTACTTTCTTTTTTGCTGAATATTTATCGCGACAGAATACTCCTAAAAACATTTCACAGATAATAAACAATATAAATTTAGTTGATCACACAGGTAGTAAGTTTGTTGCTAAAACTTTAGAAAATCAACCATCATTAATTTTTTTTGGATTTACTCATTGCCCAGAAATTTGCCCAACAACATTAAGTCAACTGTCAGAAGTTACTGAAAGGTTAAAATCAAAAATAATGACGACTAATATAATTTTCATTACCTTGGATCCTCAACGCGATACTCAAGAATACTTAAAAGATTACATAAGTAATTTTAATGAAAATGTTATTGGAATAACTGGTAAAATTATGGATATAAAAAAACTAGCAGATAATTGGGGCGTGTTTTTCGAAAAGATCTCATCTTCAAAAGACGATTATACTTTTAACCATACCGCAACTGTTTTTATGCTCGACAAAAAGGGTGATTATAAAGGAACTATCTCTTGGGGTGAGAGTGAAAATTCTATAATTCAAAAAATAGTTAAACTCAGTAAAGATTAATTAACCCGACAACCAAACTCTTTAATTTTTTTTCTAATTAAATCTGAGGAAAGAAATTTAAGGAAAACTTTTGTATTTCTTTTATTTTTCCCATCTTCAAGTAAAATTACATCTTGCTTTATTGGTTAATATAAATTTTCAAGAATTTCCCAAACCAAGATTTTTATTATGTTTAATGACATTAGTTTTGGCTACAAATCGAAAATCTAAGTTGCCAAAGTAACTGATTAAAAAAAATTACTTATATAATCAAAAATAAAATAAATCATTATTGATAAGGTTATAAATAATATTAAAAGAGTTTGCAAAAAATCATTTGCTAAAACTATTAGGAATTGTTTTGTTTTTGTTGTGCCTAAATAAAGAAAACAAAAAATTAAAGATAACGGAAAAGTCATAAAAAAAAGAGAGGAAATTAACCAGAATTTTATAAAACCCATATTTTTAAAACTATTGTTTTTTTTTACAAAATCTTTCAATAAAATTCCTTAATTAATTTGTTAAACTTCTTTAGTCACTAATATGTAATTTGTTTAAAATAGAAATTAACCCACCTTTAGTTACTTTGGCATATATGCCTAAATCTACATGTCCATAATATGACTTAATTTGATTTGGAATATTTATATCTCTTTGTCCATTATCTGGGTTTACATTAGTTGCAGCACATCTTTGTGTCCTTTTAAAAACTTCTAAGATAGCATCTCCAACATAGATCTTTTTTCCTATCCAGTTAAATTCTTCCCATGCATTTACGCCATCAACTAAAATATTAGCTCTAAATCTGGAAGATGAAATTTGTTTGCCTAATTTATTCTGTAGCTCAAACACTGTATTTAAATTAATAATAGATATAGCTTTATCAGGGATGTCTGAAAATGAGTGTGTTGAATTAGTCTTATTAGCTTTAATACCTTTGACAAGCCTTGGCTTTTCTTCTTTTGACATGCCTAAATAATCTTGAAAAAAAATCTCAACTTTATTTATGTTATTTTTATTGGTGAGTTTCTCATCTACTACAAGATTATTATCAATCTTGATTATAAATTGCTTAGATTTAGGATTAAATATTGTAGTGAGTTTGGCTAATTTTTCTTCTTTCACCAATGCTAAAAAATTTGTCTTTCTTAAATAAACAGGATTATTTTGGTCAAATTTTGTATTAAATCTTGCAAAAGCATATTCTCTATCTCCTGGAATTGTTTGATTTACCTCTAATAGTATTTTATCAAGATACTCTCCTGATAGACCTTTTATAGGATATCTAATAATATTTTTAATTATATTCATTAATCTATTTATTTTTTCTTTTTAAGTTCCTATTAAGATTAGTATTATAGTATACGTATATTAATGCCACGTTTTTAAAATAAAAATTGGAGATGAAGCTGAACTTACCTTTTTTAAAACCTTTGCCAGATTATTTAGTTCAACGTTATTATGGCTGGAAAGCAACTACTTTTGCAAATAGCAAAAGCTGGTATCATAAATTAGCTGAAGACGGTCAGCATCCCAGAGCCATGATAATTTCTTGCTGTGATAGTAGAGTTCACGTTACATCTATTTTTGGATCAGACGCAGGAGAATTCTTTATTCATAGAAACATTGCAAACCTTGTCCCTCCTTTTAAAAAAGATGAAGATTATCATGGCACTTCTGCTGCCATTGAATACGCCGTTAAAAGCCTAAAAATTCCTCATATTATAATTCTAGGACATTCTACATGTGGCGGAGTTAAGGCGAGTTATGATTACTTTTCTGGGAAAAATCCAAGTTTAAAAGAAGATAGTAACTTTGTTGCATCTTGGCTAGAAATTCTTAGAACAAGTTTTAATGAAGTATCAAAAGAACTTCCTGATGAGGATATAATAAATAAACTGGAAAAGGAGGCTGTATTAACCTCAGTTAAAAATTTAACAACTTTTCCATTTATTCAAAAAGCAATTTCGGATGGTTCACTTAGTATTCACGGACTATGGCATAACATAGGAACGGGAGAATTAATGTCCTATGACAACGAAAGCAATGATTTTATTTTGGTTTAAAACTTTAAGAAGCAACTTCGAATAAGATTTCAGGATTTGACATAGTTTTGATCTCCAAAACATTACCATTTGGATCTTCTACAAAAAAAGTCTCTTGCTCAAATTTTGAACCAACAAACCTTCTGTAGGGATTGTCAAAATAGTCGATTTCACTGGCCTCAATTCTTTTTTTAACTTCAGCAAAATCTTTAGCTTCAAGGTGAACGCCAAAATGCGGAACACAAACATCACCCATATCAACATCATGACGCTCTCTTACTTGCTTGGTTTTAGTTTCATGAAGAGTGAGTTCATTACCCCAAAAGTTAATATCTATCCATCGACCTTCTTCCTGGTTTCCAGTTTTACAGCCTAAAATGTCGCAATAAAACCCTAATGCTGTTTTAATGTTGCCAGCGGGTATGGCTAAATGAAAACAATTGGTCATTAATTTTCTCCTCTAAAATGTCTGAAATATTGTTATTTAATTATAATACATTATAACTGAATATTGATATAATTATAGATTTTTTAGTAAAGATTTTAAAAGTTTCTTTGATTTTCCGTAAACCTTAATTTTTTTAATTTTATCTAAATTACTTTTATCATTTTCTACTACAACAATACCTATCATTCCCATAGCCTTATGAGGAGTACATTGATAAAGATAAACACCAGGTTTTTTGAATGTATAATTTGCATCTTTACTTATTTTAGATTTATATTTTGTAACGCCATCAGGCATACCAATAAATTCAACATTATGACCCTTGTCAACTGACTTCCATGAGATTTCATCATTAAGATTAATTGAAATGACTTTCTTAGAATAAACCATCCTTTCTTTACCAAGTTTGTTTAACATATCAATAGTATGATTTTGTGCGACCGCAAAATTTGATAAAAAGGAAATAATTAGAATTGTGGATATTGATAGAATTTGTTTAAGTGACATTTTTTACCTCTGTTTTATTATGTTTAATATATAATGTTTAATTTTGTAAATTTAAACCTTGTTTAAAACTTTAATATATTTCTTTTTTAGAAAGAGTTATTATTTTCATTTAAAGATGAGGTAAGTCATATGGATGAAATAAAATATATTGAAAAAGGCAACTCCTCCGATTGCCTATTCCTAATTCATGGATTTTGCAGTGGACCTGAGGACTGGATTGATCAAATTAATTTTTTTTCTAATCAATTTACAGTAATTGCTCCAATGCTTCGAGGTCATGATGGACTAAACTATAACAACAGGCCAATGAGCATAGAGCAGCTTTCAAATGATTGTGTAAATATTCTTAATAAGAAAAAATATAATAAAATAATAATTGCCGGTCACAGCATGGGTACTAGATTAGCAATTGATGTAGCGAATAAAATCAAAAACTGCTTTGGATTAGTTTTGGTAGACGGTAGTAGATTTTCTAATTATGAAACATATTTTAAAACACTTGAAACATTTGAAAAGTCGATACGTCAAGATACTTATTCATCTGTTTTAAAAAATATGTTTTCCTCTATGTTTTTTTCTAAAAATTTTGATAAACACAAAAGTAGAGTGATTGAACGAGCTATTAATATACCAGAAAATTTATCACTTCCACTTAGGAGAAATGCCATCTGGTATGACAGTCATTGCGTTGAAAAAAATCTTAGTAACTTAAGATTACCTGTTTTAATTCTGCATAGCACAAAATTAAATAATAAAATGGAACGATCTCCAATCCTTAAAAAAGATCAAATTTCTTACATTGACTTTATCAAATCATATAATTTCAAAATCCGAATAGAATTATTTGAAAGAACTGGTCATTATATTACGATAGAAAAACCTGAAATTGTTAATGATATAATGTCAGAGTGGATTTATGAATTATAGACGTAATTCGGATAGTAGCACAGCTAATTGGGCTCCATGCATATCTCTATCATGAATATGACCTTGAATGACTTTTCTAGGAAATGAAAACTTAATTACATTTAAACTTTCAATTTCAAATCTCTTTAAAGTTTGCCCTGGTATTTGAAATAATTGTGATATCTGAATGTTATCTAAGCTATGTCGAACTTCTTTGAAAGCTTCTTTTGATCCACAAAAAATATCAATTGTTATCCAAAAAGGACCTGCATTTTTTGATCTTATTTTTTTAACTTTATCTCCAAGTAAATACATTTAAACCTCTAAGGTTTTAATTTGGAATGCATCCATTGGGTCATTTAACTCTAAGACATGATGTAAAGCAAATTCATAAACACAACCTCTATCTGAATGGACTGGTGAGTAAGGAAAAGCAAAAGTTGGCAACTGCTCATCAACTGTTAACGGAAAGTGTAACAGAAACGGGTTAATTAATTTTGCTATTTCTGTACATACATTAGGATTTTTTGAAGTGATGATGCACAAAACACCAACTTCTCTTGGGTTTCCAATATTTTTTTCTAAGTCACCAAGAACGGCATTTAAACCTATATGCCTAAAATTTAATGAATATTCATGGGCATCTAAATTCATTCTTTGCTTAATTTCTTTACTTAAAAAAATTGAAAGTTTTTCAGTCCATTTTATTGCATTTTTAACGTAATCATTATCTCTTAACAATACTAACAGAGAGGTTTGATATCCTGATACTCTGGCTCCTTCTAATTTTACTGTATATTTTTTAGATGAAACCCACAAACCACCTTCTACTCGAACTTTTCTTGAATTAATAGATTGATAACACGCATTTGTTACGTCCATATATCCACCTGGTTCGTACAAAATATAAGGATCGGCATTTTCATACAACATATGAGCAGAAACAGTTTCAGGAGAACAAATTGCACTATCTGACATTGCCTCAACATTAAAACCAGTTTTATCAAATTCTACTAATACTACACCAGAAGTTGGGTTGCTTGAACATAATGCACCACATTCTGCTATTTTAGCTCCATGCCAAGCAGAACCTGGATCAACACCATTCATTAACGGTAAAGCAGATATTATTGCTGTGTCCGTTGTTCTTCCTCCTAATATTATGTCAGCACCTGTATTAATCGCTTCTATAACTTGCTCGGCCCCTGCAAGAGCAACGACATGAGATAAATCATCTAATAGGTGAACGTTTAAACTTGGTGCAGGTTCTAATGGGAAAATTTTGTTAATTTTAAAATTACTTTTTAAAAACTCTATGTTTTGTTCACAATATAATTTAGCAATTTTTAGAGATTGACCTAACTCTTTGGCTAACTCAATTGTAATTTCTTCCATCCAGTCAACCATTGAGTTAGTACCACAAGTACCACAAGTGCCAATAATTAAGGGGACATTTGCTTCCTTTCTTGCTTGCATAAGTGTTTTCCACTCTGATTTGATAGCTGCACGGGAATATTTAGATGTGCCTGAGCCTAATGACGCAGGTCCACTATCAGTAGAACCCCCATCAATACTTATTATATCAGGTTTGTGTTTTATACCACGCCTTAAGGCTTCTATATCAAACCCTAAGCCAAGAACTCCTGATGGCACTAATACTTTAGTAATGGTCATTTAATTACATTATAATATATGAAAAAAGTAACAAGGAATATTAATTATCAAAACTGTTTCTCATGAGAAACTTAAAAAATTAACCCACACAATAAACCCAATTTTTTGCTTTTATGATTTCTCCTACAAACAAAAAAGGTTCTGCCCCTATGTTTTCCGCATAATTAATCAGGTCAACACTGTTATTTGACTTAATAACAGAATTAATATCTTTTGGCCTGCCTCTTTCACCCCTAATGACAACATATTCATTATGTATACTTACTAGAGCATTTTTTTTCTGATTTGGAATTAAAATATTACTATAATTATATCCCCAATTATCAAGACACGACATAGCCACATCTATATCTCTAGCCTTCACCTTAATAATACACTGCTGAAGAATATTTTTATCTGGATTTTCTAGGTTTCTGAGGGGATAATCTTCATTAATGTCGCTCCTTGTATATTTCCATTTCTCTAATTGATTGGAAGATGGAACAACAATTATTGTATTAAAAAAAAGATTTGATTTAATCAAAACTTGTAATTTCATTTCTGAATTCACTGTAGTCTTCGCTTGACCTTCAGGATGAGTTACTATGCTTTCTTCGTTATCTCTTGTTTTGTTTGATATTATTTTTTTTTGGGATCTTATAATTTTATCTATGTCATTTCTTTGAGATAAAGGGGTTATTTTTTCATTCTCGAATAACTCAAGAAATTTCTTTTCAGCTACCTTTTGTCCGTAAATTTTATTATATTGATTATCCAAGGAGCTTAATTGATAAAGAGAATTAAATGATAAAGGAGCTTTATCTTTCATTTTTACTAAACGTGTATTTGAACCAATTGAAACCCATTTTGAAATAGTACCTTTCGACATCCCAAGCTTTTCAGATAATTCTGCTTGTCTGCCATCTAGCTGATTTACAGCGTCAGTAATAGCCTCCGCCATTTCAAATATTCCATTTTGAACTTTATTTTTAGCCTCATTAATTTTATCTACATGATCGTCAATAGACATCATGTTTGATACTTGAGAGTTCATTTTAGACCTTTAAAAGTTAACTAAATTAAAAGATATAGATTTAAACTTTTAATGTTTTGAAGTTTTTGATGCGATAAAATCCATGACAGCTAAAAGAACACCTGAAATTATAAATACTAAATGCACAATAATCATCCACTGTACTTCTCTATCCGGAACACTTTCAATATCCATGAAAATTTCTAATAAATTAATACCTGAAATCGCAACAATTGAAGCTATTAATTTTAACTTTAGGTCGCTGAAATCAACTTTACCCATCCAACTTGGCTTGTCTTCACTATTTTCAGCTGCGCTTATTTTAGAAACAAAATTTTCATATCCTGCGAATATAATCATCAAAATTAAATTTCCAACTAAAGCCAAATCAACAACATGTAATACAAATAACATCACCTCTCTAACAGTCATTGAAAACATTTCAGGTACAACATGTATAAATTCTTGAATAACTTTAAGAGTTATTATACCAAGAGATATGGCGAGTATTATATAGACAGGCGCAATAAACCATCTGCTTGCAAACAAACCTTTTTCTAAATTTTTTTCTAAAGTTTCTCTCATTTCTAATCCTTTTTATGTCGAAGATAATATAACATTTAATTTGTTAATTTCAATTAAAGTTACTAAAACTTCTTCCCACCTTCTTTGAGACGATTTTTAATTTTATGGTCGGCTCTAGATCTATTATATTCAAGTTTTTCATATATAGTTTCACCCAAATTAAAACCTTTGGATTCAGCTAAATCAAAAATTCTTATTATAGCATCTGCCAGCTCTACTTCCATCATTGATTTATGTTTAAGGTGAGTGTCCATTAACCCTTTTCTTGCACCTTCCATTGCTTCACTTATTTCGGAGTGAATTAAACACAAAAGTTCACCTATATTTCTTTCTTTCTTCTTTCCTTGACTGTCATGCCACCAACCACCTGTCACTGCTGCTTCATGGCAATCTTTAGCACATTCATTTAACCCTAAAATATTTTTATTCACAACACTCTCCTAACTATAAACTATATGTTTAAAAAATTTGACATTAATAAAAAACTTAACATTCCTAACGTTATAGTAATTAAAACATTATTAAAAACTATGGCTGCCAAAACAGCTATGATAGCTGAATATAATTTAAAATTTTCTGTAACAAAAATGATGTTATTTTCAAAAACTGACAATCCATTAAATATTATTGGTGTTAAAACAACCAAGGGAATATATTGTAGTGAGGATTTAATATTAGGGTATATTTTTTTTGGTATTATACCTGATAATGGAATGAACCTTATTAAAAATGTAAAAAATCCACATAAGACAATAGTCAACCACGTCATTCTTTTTTATCCAATTTTCTTGTTATAAATCCTACAAATAAACCAACT
>Ga0209335_10000838_pt1 | contig 36610 bp, 19 predicted proteins | sample COG_09_FD_184753 | JGI IMG/M metagenome (GOLD analysis project Ga0209335, IMG submission 184753) | Pelagic Microbial community sample from North Sea - COGITO 998_met_09 (SPAdes) (version 2) | ecosystem: Environmental > Aquatic > Marine > Neritic zone/Coastal water | place: Helgoland, sampling...
CCTCCTCTTCTCGAAGAAGAAGAAGAAGAAGAACAAAGACGTCGAAAATCTCGATCGGTGAAATTCTCGTTTCCAATACAAGAGCGACGATGATGATGATGATGATGATTTTCGCGCATCATCTTTCGTCCCTTCCTAATGCTCTCGTTTCCGCGCAAAGACGCCGCCGCAAAAGTAGCGCGCGAGCACGTACAGGTCGCACTCATCGTCGTTTCCTCGCCTTTTTACTTCGGAAAAGATTTTTGAGCACAGAAAAGAACAGAAAAGAGAGAGAGAGAGAGAGAGAGAGAGATGTGTGTGCAGTGTGTCCGACTTTTGAGAATTTGTGTAAAAAGCGAATTTTGGCTGAAATTTAATTGGCCAAAAATTGACATTTTTTGGTTCAAAATTCAGAGGAGCATTTTTGGTTTGTTTTCCGGCGGCGTGCGACATCTTTAACACACACGCATCATCATTCATCAAAACAACACAAAAACACACATGTTTTCTTCGATGAGAGCGTCGTTTTCGAGAGCGACGTTGACGAAAACGACGAGCGTTTGTTGTTGTTTGTGTCGTTCGAGCGGAGGAGGAGGGAAAATGACGACGAGGAGAAGGCACAGGAGTTTAGGCACTTTTTGTACAAATCGACGAAAAACAACGACACCATTCAGCGTCGCTTCTGATTCATCTTCTTCGTCTTCTTCTTCTTCTTCGGGAGGAGAAGAGACGAAGTATTCTCTCCGCGACGAGAAAGAGACGAAGGAGAGGACGATTTCGGCGGCGACGACGAAAAATATGAAAACCGGGGTGTTAAACCGAGTCCCGAACGTGGCGCAATCGAAGGATATTCTCTTGAGCGGTTTGAAACGCTCGTCGAGAATTACGCACACGTCTGGGTTACGCGTGCCTTTGTTAAAGGAGAGAAACAAGTCGGCGAAACAACTGGACGGGTTAACGACCGCGCTGTGTAAACCTTTAGGGGAGTACGTGAAAGGATTTCCGAAAATTGATCGGTTGCATCCGTTTGAGAAAGCGTTGTTAGAGTTAACGGTGGATCCGGAGACGTACGCGAAGACGATCAGCGAGGTGGACCAGGCGAGGAAATCGATGTTGACGATGGGGAAAGAGTACTCGTCGAGGGCGAAGAACGGCAAGACGGAAAAAGAGACGAAAGCGGTCAGGGAAGAAGGCTTTAAAAATATGGAGGCAAGGTTCGTAAAGTCGCAAGCAAAGTTTGAAAAGTTGAAGGAGATGGCGAAAAAGTTGAGACGATTGCCGGTGGCGGAGTTGGAGACGCCGACGGTGGCTATGGTCGGGGCTCCAAACGTAGGGAAATCGAGTCTCGTGAGGAGTGTCTCGAGCGGAGTGCCCGAGGTGAACAATTATCCGTTCACGACGAGAGGGGTAATCATGGGACATTTTTTCATCGAAGACAGACGGCACGTGGTGACGGATACTCCCGGGTTGATTTTTCGAGTGGACGAAGAGCGAAACAAGATTGAACGATTAGCCATCGCGACTTTAGAACATTTACCGGTGTGCGCGGTGTTCGTGACCGATTTGAGTGGGTTGAGCGGAACGAGCGTGGAAGACCAATTGGCGTTGCGAGAGGAATTACGCGAAAGGTTTGCGAGCCGACGACCGTGGTTGGACGTTTTGAGCAAGTGTGAGTTAGTCCCCGCTTTAGGCGGGAAATTGGACGAGAGTTTAGAGAGCACGTGGACGGAGAAGGATGCGAAAAGTACCGAGGCAGCGGCAAAGATGTTGAAAGAAAGCGGGGCGATGGTGACGTCCGTAGTCGATGGGGTTGGTATCTCCGAGTTGAAAGCAGTTTTAGAGGACGAGCAGTTATACGATTCGATTTTGGAGTTGAAGAGGAGTAGATTTCGTAGCGATAACGAGGACGACGACGAGGAGCAACGATAAATAACACCACGCGCGCATAGAAAATAAAATGTACCAAAACGAGATGAATTGTAATAGATTGCGTGTTGTAATGTATAGTATCTGATATGTGTTGTACTGTAGCTATATGGACAATATTTTTGACTCTTTATGTTTGTTTGTACAGTGTGAGTTTGATTTTACTTTCTCTCTCCCTCTCTCTTCTTCTTCTTCTTCTTCTCGTTAACTTTTGGTGAAGCCTCCTTCCAATCCGTTTCTCGGTTGATATTCCGCTTCTTGTAAAGACGATAGAGACGTACTTCCTTCGCGACCTAATGGGAGATTCACCATCGAACCAGCTTTGTTTGGGCTATTCGCGAATCGTTCGAAATCGATCGAGCTTCTTCGCGTTCTTGGTTTCGATTCTTGTTGTTTCTGCGACGCAAACTGATGGAACTCGTCCACCGAACGCGCTCGCGAAAGACTTCTTTCCGGAGGTTCTTGCGAGACCTCGTCGCCGACGTCGTTAAATTGCAAAAGCTCGATTAAACCTTTACCATCGTGCATGTTGTTGACTAAACCGATGAGCAATTCCGCGATTTGGTCCGAGTCGTCCACAAAGTAATGCGCCGGTGAACGCTTGCGTCCAACCGTACACGTGAATACCGAGCCGAAATGAACGTCCGCTTTTTTCTTTTTTGTCTCGACGACAGAACCGAGAGATTCCGCGAACGATTCGTTCGGGTGCAAATACGACGGACCTTGACCTCCTAATTCGCCGGTTTTCTCCGCCGATGAGCCTTGCACTCCCGAGACACCTCGGAATGAGGATTGGCGTCTCGGCGCCGAGCGCTCGGGGAGTTTCATCGGCGTCACGACGAGCGGATTGTTCTCGCTATCTACGGTTTCGTAGGTTGGTGGCGTTTCGCGCCCAGACGCATCGTCTCTGAAATCACCGTTGCCGTTGATGTTCACTTGTTTGAACGAATCCGCAAGTCCCGACGATAATTCCGTCGGCGAGTAGCCGTTCTTGGTGTTCCCTTGTTTATCCACGGGAGAGCCGCCTCGCGAGGATTCCGCGGATACGTCGTGATCACCCGTGTGCGAATCCAAATACGTGAAAATATCTTCATCGCGGCCGAGAAAATGGCCAGCGCAAAAGGCAAAGTCGATTTCTTTCTGACCGCCTTTACCGTCTCTAGCAATCATCTGTACAATCTTATCGACAGCGACGCCTTTGGAAAGTCCAACCGGTCTCGCTTCCACCGATTTCATGCCTTGAATAATATCAACGTTCGCGTTTGATATCGGCCCAGTCCATAAATGCTGGAGCAAATCACGCGCTTGTTGTCGCCCGAAATCGGGATCGGAATACTTATACGACCACACCAAAGAAGTTTCGCGAATTTCCACGTAACTCCTCGGCGTGCGTTCGCAAAAGTATTCGAAAACGACTTGAACAGATTCGAGCCAATCAAGTTGCGACATTTCGACGAGCGTATGCCATTTCGGAGGTAATTTCGGGACTTTAAAGACGTCTTTCTTTTCTTCTCTGTGGTCTTCGTCGTCCTGATCGTCGTCGTCGCCGTTATTGTCCTCGTTCTCGTCGTCGTTCGTGATTAACGGCGGGCGAATGAAGCACCCGTTTTCGGCGACGATCCAAACTTTCGGTAAAACGGCAAACTTCTTCGCCAACTTGTGTCTTTCTGAACCAGAAAAGATGCACACGGTCGTATTTGGGTCGTCGCACAATCTTGCGATGCACTCTTGCGAAACGCTGTGTAACGGCGATACATCGCCAGTTTTCGGTTTGATGATTTTGTTTACGTTTCGGCTTTTTATACGATCGGCTTGAGAACGCGAATCTTTCTTTGTCAGCGTCGCGTTAAATCCCAAAATAACCAATCGTTGTCTCGATTCAGTGAATGGACCAATCAAATCACTCGCGCGTAACCGCGGCGGAATTCGTAATCTTCTCAACTCAGCTTCTACGTGCGTATCATTCAATTCGGCGATGAACGTATCCGCCCACGCTTGCGACGTGTGCACCTCAACATGCGAAAAGTTAAACTTGTGTCGCTCCCTTCGTTCTGTTTCCGGCATCGTCAAGGCGTCGTCGATAGCTTGCGCGACTTCTGTCACGTTCCACGGGTTCACTAAAATCGATCCAGCGCCCAAAGATTGCGCCGCGCCGGCAAATTCTGACAATATCAAAACGCCCGCGTTTTGACTTTGGCACGAGACGTACTCGTACGAGACTAAATTCATCCCGTCACGCAACGACGTCACTAAACAACAATCAGTCACCGCATACAACGCGGTCAATTCTGCAAAAGATAAAGAGCAGTCCAAGTGTTGAATTGGAACCGACCCTAACGTCCCAAACCTCCCGTTAATTCTACCGACGATTTCGTGCACTTGCGACGTCAACTTTTGGTACTCTGGAACGTCCGATCGCGTCGGGACGGCAATTTGTACCAAAACAACTTGGTCTCGCCACTCCGGGTGTTCGTTTAGAAATTTTTCGTATCCCAACAGTTTCTGCGGAATCCCTTTGATCATATCCAAACGATCGACGCCCAACATAACCTTCCGTCCTTTAAACCTCGCCTTCAACTCCAAGATGTGATCTTGCACCACTTTCGTCGCCAACGCGTCGTGGAAACGCGTCGGGTCGATCCCAATCGGGAACGCCGCCACTCTCGTGAAATTTCCTCCGTCTTCCACGCCATCCGGTCTCCCTTCGAATGCTAGAATTCTCGAACACGAGGACACGAAATGCCTGGCGTAATCGTACGTGTGAAACCCGACCAAATCTGCCTTCAGAACCGAAATGAGCAACTCTTCTCTCATCGGTAACGTCCTATATATCTCCGAACTCGGAAACGGTGTGTGTAAAAACCATCCAATCTTCATCTTATCGTCGTTTTTCCTCAACATCTGCGGTAACAACATCAAGTGATAATCGTGGCACCAAACGATATCCCCGGGTACGAACACGCTCATAATCGCCTCCTCGAACAACTGATTCGCGGAAATATACGCCAACCATTGACTGGCCATATCTTTCGTCGAACTCAGTTTCGGTTCAAACGTCAACGGAACGTAATTAAACAGCGGCCACAAAATGTTATTGCAATACCCGTTGTAATACAACTCGACTTGGTTCCGGGTCAACCAAATTGGCAGACATCTCTTCTCCAACAACGTCTCCGTCAACGCGTCTCTTTCCGGCCCTTCGTCGATGAACACCCCGGGCCACCCGACCCACAACATACCGTAACTCTTCCCCACCCCTAACAAAGCGCTCACTAACCCTCCACTAGAAATCGTCAACCCCCACTTCCCGTCTTCGCCTTTCTTCACGCTCACGGGAAGTCGATTCGCCGCGATAATCAATCGTCCAGTAGACGCTTGCGCCGCCTGTGCAATCTTATCCTGCACATCCACACCAACTACCGACGGTTGATTCTCCCCCTCGGACGTGCTCTTCTGATCCAAATCCTCGCGCGCCCCGGAGACTTCCGATTTCATATCGTCGTCCAAAATCGAAAACGACCGATTCCTTCGCATTTGTTCTCGTTCGCGAATTAATCGATCCACCCGGGTCGTGTCTTCCAATCGCGCTAAATCCGTCGCCGACGACGACTCGCGCGCCTCCTTCGTTTTCCCACCAGGGGGAGGTCCTCGCGATTTCGGCCGCTGCGGTTGTTGCACCTGAGACGACGACGACAAACCACCACCACCCCCTGCTTCCTTCATTATCTCGTCCTCGAACGACGACGACAAACCTTGATGATGATGATGATGATGATGAGGTTGATGCTCCCGTCGTCTCGGCGACAACGACGTCGAGCCGCCCGTCGTCTTTTCGCGCTCGGCGTCCGACGAGCGCCGTTTTTCTTTCAACACCTCCTCGTCCTCGATGATCATCGCCGACTCCATTTTGAGTGGTAATACACGACGACTTCTCTCGAGAGCGTGTGTGGCAAAAGCGTGGTGATTTAAAGCGACGAAAACGAGAGAAGGATACAAATTCCTTTTATTAGACTCCCAAAAGACGCTTTTTCAACGAACATGACAAACAAGTGTATTTCTTACGACTCTGTGTAATAGTCGGCATCTCACTCCTCCCACCGGCGCTTCAAAAAAAAAATACACGAGGAGAAATTAGTATACCAGTAGAAAGGATCAGTATCTTAATACTATTAAAACAGACGGCGTAAGAGTACAACATAATAAATATTTAATGCGTGGCATCTTGCAACAACCTCTTGGCGTTCTCCAAGCCTTGTTCGTTGCCGATGCCTAACATGTCCGCGATTTCTTCCAAGCGGATTTCGGTTTCGATGGCGTCGAACGCGATGGTTTGGCGACCGTCTTTATCGTCTTCTTCCTTGCGGACGCGGACGTGAGTTTCGCCAAACGCGGCGACTTGAGGGAGATGGGTGACGCATAAGACTTGTTGGGAACCGTCGAGGGCGAGTTTTTTGAGCGCGGCGCCAATTTTGGTGCCGACGCGCCCGCCGACGCCGGTGTCGACTTCGTCAAAGACGGAGATGGTTGGAGATTCGGATGTTTCGTTCTTGCGGACGTTTCGTTCGCCCATGGCGGGAGCCATTTTCATGGCGAGCATCAATCTCGCTTTCTCGCCGCCGCTGGCTATGGAACTCATCGGACGTAACGGTTCCGAGGCACCTGGGGCTAAGAGGAACGTCGCGCGATCGAGACCGCGGGGACGGACCACGTAAGCCGCGGTTTCGTCTTCGCCGATTTCCCCACATCCCGGGACTTGTAACTCGTTCGCTTTTAAAATCGACGTTTTTTCCAAATCAATTATTTCGTCTCCGGAATCCGTCGATTCTATGTGGCTAACGTTATCCTCGGATTCTTCATCGTCCTCATCATCGCCGCGTTCTCCTCGCCAGGAGGACGAAGAAGGCGTCCAAGACAACGTGACGTCGAATCGACTGGCTTGCATTTCCAAAGATTCCATCGCAGCCGTAACGTTTGTGCGTAAACTCGAACCGGCGTCGCGTCTCGCAACGGCTAAATCTAAAGCTAAGCTAGCCGCTTTCGCTCTCGCCGAACGTAATTTTTCTTCGTTTTCTTCTTTTTCGTCCTCGGAAGTGGCCGCGGCGTCCAACTTGTCTCGCAATTCATCCGCAATCTCACACATTGAGGTGGCCGTGCGAATGCCTTTACCCATCATTTTGCCGAGCTTGTCGAGATCGCGCAGTCGTTCTTGAATTTCTTCTCTTCGCTCCGGTCGCGAATTTAAGGATTCCATGTATCTTTGTAACATGTCTTCGGCTCTGTCCGTGGCGTTTTCCGCCTCGTGGAGTAACTCAATCGCCTCGGACAACGCCTCAATATCCTCACTATTTTCATCCTTGCCCTCCTCCTCCTCCCCACCGGCTTCTTCGCCGTTGTCGTCGTTCTCGCCAACGGGCTTTTTTTGGTCGGCTCTCCTTTCCGCCTGAGAGAGCACGCTTCTCGATTCGTACAGCGCTTCCTTCAAGGACGCTTTGGATCCAGACTCGTGGTTCGATAACGAATTCAACGCCGACGCGCACGTCTCCCAGTTCGATCTCTGACTTTCCATCTGTCTCAATTCGAGCTTTAACTTTGCATCTTCGCCCGGAACCGGATCGACTTTGTAAAACGCGTCCAAAATCGCCTCGATTTCCTCCTTCTCCTCCTCGGTTAACTCGACGTTCGCCTCGACTAATTTGGTAGCTATTCGAACATTTTGCATGGCAATTTCAAACGCATCTCCGTATTGCTTCACGTTCGCCCAACTATCGAGTTCATCCAACTGCGCTCTTTCATTTGCTAACGCTAAACTCGCGTTTTGGCCGTTGAAATCAATCAAAATGTTTCCGATTTGACGCAACACTTTCACCGGAATCGCCTTGTTTTGAATCTTGCACAACGATCGCAACCTGTTATTCGCGGTGCTTTGTAACTCGCGATACAAGTCCACCGTTTGCGCGCCTTCTCGGTTCAACAAAGATTCGACATCCATCCCGTTCTCTAACAAACACCGACGAAGTTTCCGCACCGTATCTTCCGCGCAGTAAAACGTCGCGGCTATTTTCGCCGTCTTCGCCGGGACTCGAATCGAATCTTCTCGGCCAGCCGCGCCGGTAATTTGATCGATCGCGGATAACAAAACCGATTTCCCAGACCCTGACTTACCGGTAATGACGTTCAATCCCGGCGAAAAATGGATGGTCTGTTGCGAGACCAACGCGAAGTCTTTCAAATGCAGTCTTTGCAAGTGCGTTTGTTCTCGAGCTTCTTGGGAAAGAATAATTTTCTTCGGATTAGTCGTCTTATTTGCTTTGCTCGCATACGTTCTTCTTCCTCTCCGCAGAGCAGAAGGAGAAGACGAAGACGAAGACGACGAGAAAAGGGCAGAGGAGGAAGGGGAGGTTGTCTTTCGGCCATTAAAGAAGCCATTAACCGGATATCGCATCTGCATCATTTTTAAATTCGCTCCTCCTTTTTTTCGAAGAAGAAGCATGCACACAACGGCGAATCTCTCTTTATTTATATATAAATAAGAGGAAGAAAAGAAGGCAAAAACCGTTACTTCAGTAATAAAAGACAGCAAAACTCTGATCTCTCTCTCTCTCTCTCTCTCTCTTTTGTTGCGTTCGGGTGCTCGCGTCTCTGCTCTTCTGGAGCTTTTTTTTTGAATTTTTCTTTTCCTTTTGGAATTGTTTAGGGTTTACAACCCTAGCGACTCCTGAAGGAAAGGCGGGAGAAGAAAAAGGAGGAGGAAAGCATCACGAGAGAGAGAGCGTCAAAGCGTCGGAGAGGCAGAGAGCGTTTGAAATACCGAAGAAGACGAAGAAGAAGTGGTGGTGGTGAAAGTGGTGGTGGTAAAACGTGTGCCCCCAAACCCTCTGTTTGTCCCCGTAAGAAGATACAAACGCGACGAATTGGAAAAATGATGCCGCGCTCTGAAGCGGAAGAATCCAACGCACAAAACAACAAGCACGGGGTGAACAGGAACAACAACAACAACAACAACAACGCGATCAGAACGACTGGGTTTTTAAACACGCCGCACGAAGGAACGAAACTGGAATTCGCGCGTGGCGAGCAACAGCGAGGACGAGACGTTCTTCTCGCCAGACTTGGTTTTGCCACGCCTCTGTTCTTTACCGCGACGTTACTTTCGTTCGTTTTGTATTGGGGAGCGTTGTTGTTCCCACCGTTCGCGGTGTTTTTTATATGCGCGTTCATCTCCTACGGGTGGTTTAAAGGGATTTTGTATTCGTTTTCGGCGCTGTTTATTGGAGTACCGCGGGCACACTTGTATAAAACCGCGGATTGGAAGCAATTAGGGAACGATAGTCGGAAGAAGAGTCCGTTGTTGGAACGAACGTTGGGCGTTTCCGAGGAGGACGGGAAGCCGTTGGGGATGGCGCATCCGAGTTCCCTCGGGAGCGTGAAGGAAGATTACGACACGAGCGCGACGATTAGCAAACAGAGACGGAATATGGATATTCCGACGTGGACGTCGAAGCTAGATAACAAGGAGAAGAGGACTTTGGCAGAGAAGTTCAACGATTTGAGGCACGTCGTCATCGTCCCGACGTACAGGGAACCGTTGAATGTGTTGAGAAAGACGTTGAACACGCTAGTTGCGCAAACCTGCGCAAAGGATAAAGTTATCGTTGTTATAGCCACGGAAAAGAACGATAAAGAAGCCATAGAGAAAGTAGAGGCGTTAATTGAGGAGTACAGTAAGAATTTGTTGGGCTTATTTTACACCGTGCACGAAAAAATATCCCCGGCGGAGACGGATGGAAAGTCCAGTAACGTGGCCTGGTGCGCGAGATGCGTGCAACACACGATCTTGGAAAAATGGAACTACGTTCCAGAACAGATTCTCGTGACTGTTTGTGATGCGGATACGTACTTTGACGAACAGTTTTGCGAGTGTTTGAGTTACACGCACGCGCAGAACATGGAGCCGTATAATTGCACGTATCAATCCGCCGAGAATGAGTTTCCGAATATATGGATGGTTCCGACTTTAGTAAGAGTGAAGGCGGTGGTGGATTCAATCAACATGTTAGGGATGCTGTCCTCTAAATACGCGGTGCCTTACCCGTACGTGTGTTACTCGCAATCGTTGAGGACGATTATGGACGTCAACGGGTGGGACGTAGACGTTGTTCCGGATGATTTCCATCACTTTATGAAATGTTTCTTCAAGAAGGACGGTCATTTCCGACTGGTGCCTATATTCATGCTCACCGGAAATAACGCGCAAGAACATACGAATTGGTTTAGCGCCATGCGATCTCGATATCGTCGCGCCAAACGCGACGCCTGGGGCGCGATTGATTTATCGTACATCTTATCGCAATGGTACCAAAAAAGAAACGTGTTGGACAAACACGGCGCATTCATGCTCTTCGTCGACGTCATTGAACACCACGTTTCTTGGTCGTCGTATTTTTTAACCGTTATGCTCGGGGGGATGATGTCGGCTTGGTTAAATCCAGAGCTGGAGACATATCCGTTTGGGATCGGTATTCGCGCGATGGCGTTAATTGCGTTTGGTCCGATTTTGTTTGCCACGTGGGCCTATATAGTCTGCGACTTTTACGTCCGAATGTTTCTCGTGCAAGATCGAAAGTATTTTGAGGCGAACTCGGCGCCATTGTGGTGGCAAATTACCAGTCAAGTCCAATGGTTGCTCATGCCTTTGGCCGATTTTATCTTTGCCGCGGTGGCGGCGTTGGACGCGCAGTTGCACATGGCGTTGTGGCCAAAAATGAGCGGATACCGCGTCTCGAAAACCGTCGATAGAAGTAACTTGGAGTATAAAATCGCACAGAGACACATCATGCCGAATGGAACGTGGCGAAATGAGCCGTTTTTGAACAACGCGAATATCAATACGAACGGAGGCGGAAGTGCCATGAAATCGAGTTCGAGTAATGGATTGTACCACGCGATTGAAAGCGACGGGTCAGATGCGCGAAGTGAAAGAGAAAGAAACCACGGTCGTGGTTTGTAGAATACTGTGTATTATATTAGTTGTAGTCTACTAATAGCTCGTTGGTATCATTGGTACCCGTTGATGAAACAGTTCCTCAAACGATAAGTTCTCTCGATTTCTCGACGTTCGTTTTTGCATACTCGTACATCGGTGTGGAGCCTACCGAGACGTTTCCGGAAAGCGTCGCGAACGTTGGAAGTACGAACGTTTCCGCGAAAAAAACTTGATTTTTCCAATCAACGTGACCGTCCTTCACACCAACCTGCCGTTTCGTATTTCTCCTTTGCTCATCCATAGCCGCGTGAACCCACTTCAAATGTACTTCTCGCGGACGAGCAAAGTGCGCCAAATCTGCCGATTTGAGCACGATCTGAGCAGCGTTTTCAGCCGTATTCTTCTTCAAATTTTCCTCGTGTTTCGATAAATCCGTGCTCAGAATACTCGTCGCCACGACATCTTCGACGAATGCGATTTGAGAAGTCGTTAAACCATCGTCGCTCTGCAACGCGCCTGACCTTCGCAACAACTCCAAAGTGACTTCGCACGAAACCATTTCCGAGAGCGATTGGCCGTTATACCGTCGCTTAATATCTACGCGATCTTTCGCCAACGTCGCGTTATCGCACCCCGGGTGATAACAATCGTGCCCGATTGCTGCGACGAGCAACGAAAACACCGAGAGCGGATCCATGACCGTCTCCTCGGTAATCACGTCCGTCAAAATCGCAAATGTCGCGTGCACGACTTCACAACCGTGCGCGACGTTGTGATACGGCAACGCATCGACACCCACGTACCCATGCTCGATGCTTTGCGCGAATTCGAACAACTTCTCGCGATTGATTAAAGCGAATATTTCCTTCACGTCCTCTCGTTTCCTCTCGCCAACGCCTCCGTTCGCGAAGACATCGAACGCGGCCATAAACAATCGAGCCAAAGGGAACTCTTTATCTTTCGAAGACGCGTACGTAAAAGCATCGAAAGACCAATTCCTGAGCTCTTTCAACTCCTCCTCGAGCGATTCTTTTGAAACATTTTTGTTTGTGTCAACGCGCTTTTTTTTCTTCTCATTTATGATCTCATCCACGAACGAAAGAGACGAAGAAGTGTTCCCGTTCAAACGTTCTTCGACGTTCTTCTTCTCCTCTTCCTTTGCATTCGAAAAGGAGAGTGGAATTTTCTTCTTCGCCTTCTCCAGGGCGTTCACGATCGCGCACAGCACGCACATTATTATTCTGTTGTTAGTTATTTTTGTTGTGTGTGTGTGTTAAAATAAGCGTTTCGTCGATTAATAAAAGAAAGAGTGTCGGGAAATTTTTCAAACTTGGTGGTTATCGTGACAAAAACACATCACATCATGATGAGCGCGACGACGAGGAGGCGATCGACGAACAACATCAAAAAAAAGCTGCTCTGCTTCGCATTCCTCGTGGTGTTTTTCACGTTTTTAGCGAAACTGTCCCGATCGCACGACCATCGCGGGTTGGCGGCGGCGCAATTTCGAGCAGCCGAGGAAGAAGTGCAAGAAAGGATTACGGGTGGTAAAGATACGAAGGAATTGAAGAAAACTTTTAATAATAACGACGAGGGAGTAGCAGTAGAAGAAGGTAAAGAAGAACAAGGAAAGAGACCACGGATAGAGGACGGAGATAAAATCGGTGGTAAATGCGGTCTGCCGTACGATTTGCACTCCGAATACGCCGGTGCAGTGGTTGGAAAATGGGGGGAGAATAATATCTTGAATTCCGCGGACGAATGTTGTCGAGCGTGCGAGGCGACCGAGGGGTGCAACGCGTTCGTGTTTTGCGGCGATAGGTCGAACGGATGTTCTGGACGGAAGTTTGGCGAGTGTTGGTTGAAAAAACAAGAGCCAAACGGCGCTATGCGCGTGAAGATGTCGGAAGGAATGGACGTGCGATGGACGTCTGGAGCGTTGTATACCAACGAAGAGTTCTTCTCCGCGCAAGGCGAGAAGAGGAAAGAAGAGGAGGTGAGGAGGAAACAAAGGATGAAAGCAGGGAACGTGAAGGCGTTCTTTGATGTTTCTATTGGTAGTACCGTTCGCGGTCGCATAGAATTTATATTGTACGCCGAAGACTGTCCAAATCACGTCGACGCGTTTCGAGCGCTTCTCAAAAATCAAGGCCTAAATGACGACGGCTATAAAGGATCCCATTTCTATAGGATTCTCGATAAATTTATAGATCAAACTGGCCCTGTAAAATCAAAAGGCGTGGAAAGGTTCGACGACGACGACTACGGGTTACATAGCTTAAAACACGATCGATTCGGACTCCTCTCGAGTGCCAACTCAGGTCCAAATACCAACACGGGCCACTTTTCAATAGTCGTCGCGCCGGCGCCACATTTGGATACGCACTACACGATTTTTGGGGAAGTCGTATCTGGTGAAGACATCGTTTGGGCCATCAACGCCTTGGACAAAACGAAACCGCAACCGGGCGTGAAAGCTATGATTGAGAACTGCGGCGAGTTGTAAAATATACGCTGTTGTACCGCTATGTAATATACAAACGTCTCTGCTACGGAGATAACGAATCAAACTATATGTGTTGTTGTATGAGCTACTACCTAACTTGTTGTATCTAAAATATCACTTTCATTTACTCGGAACGCAAAACCTCTCCGGAGGAAACCATCGCTGCCCCAGCGTCACGTACACCTTCTTATAATCCGGTTTCCGGAACAAATTCCCCCGCTCTAAATTTCTCTTCTTCTTCCCTTCGTAATTCGCGGTGTCCACTTTCAACACCTCAATCCCGTGCACGTCCGTCAAAAACGTCTTAATCTCTGTCTTTGTCACGTTCGGTGTGGTTATAAACGTCGCGACTTCGATGCCTCGCATCCTCGCTTCCTCGGTCGGGGCGACCAAGCGCAAATGGAGATTCGGGAAATGAATCTCTCGTTTCTTCGGGTCGGGATTCGGTAACGTCGGCATGCCTTTCCCTCCTCCTTTCTTCCCCAAAAGATTCATCATCTGCGCGCGTTTCGCCAAAGCCCACCATCTGCGGCGATCCGACGCCAGCTTTGTCGCTTTGGATGAAGACATTACGTGCTCTTTTGTGTGTGTGTCTGTCCCTCTCGTTTGTGTTGTCACTCCGCTCTCTTTTCTCTCTTCTTTTTTCCCAAAATTCATCAGTTTTTCTCTCGAGAGACAAAAAAACGCAAGACCCAAAAAAAACTGGGACCAAAATCCCACGTTACGCGTCATTAAGTTTACGCGAGTAGATACTTATTAAACCATGGTCCGAATTTCTGTGCTCAACGACACGTTAAAGGTAGGCGATTACGAATGCACTTCGTGCGAATTACACGCGACGAGGCGAAGGAAATGGTCGCGTCGTCGTCGCGGTGCCCCGCGCGTTCGTTTCGGCGAACGTTGATTTTTTTTTGTTTTCTCTCCTCCTTTTGCTCTCTTTCGCGCTCTCTGCGGAACCGAGAGAGGGGGGCGGAGGGGGCTTTCTCGAGACGTTTTCAACGCCTTCGACGAACGACGACTGCGACGCGACGACTGACTTCAGAGAAGACGTCAGCGTCAAAGGTTGGCTCTCAAAGTCCACTCGTCGCCTTCCTCGAGAGAAGTCCTTTTGAACGCGCATCAAAGTGTCGATGTGTCGTCTCTCTCGCGAGTAAATTTTGTACTCACACAACCGCTCTCTTTTTCTTTATCATCATCACTACGCAGGCGATGTACAACGCCGAAAAGCGTGGAAAGCGTCAGGTATTAGTCCGCCCGGTGTCCAAGGTGGTCATTAAATTCTTACAAGTCATGCAAAAGCACGGTACGTACTTACTTTTAGTCATGTTCTTTTTGTTTTCGGGGAGGACGTCGGACCCTAATGGAATTTTTCCCGGATCTCTCGCCCGAGCTTTTCGTTGGTGTTCTTTTCAACGCTCTCTCTTTCTTATCGCCGACGGCGAGAAGAGGAACGAAGGAAGAGATGGTGTGCGTCGACGGCGTTCACGCGCGCTTTGCCGCGGGAAGAAAAGAGAAAGAGAGAGAAAAAGAGGGTGAAATGGACGGATCTCTCTCCCCCTGGGCCCTAGTGAGAGAGAGGACACCACGCGCTTTTCGCTCGAGTCTCTATTTTTACCGCGTCGTTCGTCGTTGTATGAATATTGACATTATTTCCCCTCTCTTATTCTGTCTTTACGAAATAAACAGGCTACATCAACGAGTTCGAATACATCGACGATCACAGAGCGGGTAAGATTGTCGTCGAGCTGAACGGGAGAATCAACAAGTGCGGCGTCATCTCGCCGAGATATGATTTGTCGCACCACGACATCGAGGAGTGGGTCGGGCGCTTGTTGCCGTCTCGTTTGTTCGGTACCATCGTCATGACGACTTCGTCGGGGATCATGGACCACGAGGAAGCGAGACGCCGCAAGGTTGGGGGCAAGGTGCTCGGGTTTTTCTATTAATTTCGGTCGAAGATTTTAAGAGAGAGAAAAGAGAGAGTGAATGGTGCACCACCGCAGCATAATAATAGAAGAGAGAAAAATTAGCTTCCTTTGTTGTTTTACCAAACAGTATTAGTTTTTATTATAATTTAAAAAATTTAAGAGTCTTGCAACCATCTCGCGGCATCGATGGCGTAATAGGTCAACGTCAAGTCCGCACCGGCGCGCTTGATCGCCATCAACGATTCCAAAACCGCCGCTCTTTCGTTCAAGTACCCGGCAGCCGCGGCCGCTTTCAACATGGAGTACTCGCCGGAAACTTGGTACGCCGAAATCGGCAACGTCGTGTTGTCCTTCAACATCTTGATGATGTCCAAATACGCACCAGCTGGCTTCACCATCATAATGTCCGCCCCCTCCGCTTCGTCTAATGCGGATTCTCTCAAGCACTCGCGAACGTTCGCTGGGTCCATTTGGTATTCTGCTTTATCTTTCGGGATCTTCCACCCTTCGCTGCCGGGCGGCGGCGCCGAATCCAAAGCCTCTCTAAACGGTCCGTAATACGCCGAGTTATACTTCGCCGTGTACGACATGATGCTCACATGCGTAAAGCCTTCGTCGTCCAACGCTTGTCTGATGGCTCCAACTCTTCCGTCCATCATATCAGACGGCGAGATGACATCCGCGCCGGCTCTCGCTTGCGACACGGCTTGTTGGCACAAATAATACACCGTCTCGTCGTTCAAAATCACCCCATCCGATCGAACCATACCATCGTGCCCCAACGTGTTGTACGGATCCAACGCCACGTCCGTGTACACCTCCAAATCCGGAAACGTATCCTTCAACAACGAAATCGATCGTTGCGCCAAACCTTGCGGATTAAACGCTTCCTTCCCGCACGGCGTCTTCAAACGATCCGGCGTTTTCGGGAAAACGACGACCTGGTTCACCCCAGCCGCTCTCGCTTCCGCGACTTTCTTAATCATCCCAGTTTTAAACGATAATCGATCCTGACCTGGCATAGAGCCAATCGGAATGTTCTCGTCGCCTTCGTCGTGGACGAAAATCGGATAAATGAAGTTATCCGGCGTTAAAATGGTCTCTTGGAACGCTTTGCGAACCGTTTGCGATCGTCTGTTTCTTCTCGGTCGAGAGGCTAAGTCTTGCGGAGGAACGACTGGCATCCCTTCCGGGTTCGTCGGTGGGACCCTGGTCGTCTCCGGTCGGTCCGCCGCCGCTCGCGTTATGGTGGTAATCATCGTCTTTGATGACGATTGTTTTTTTTTCATCATCATCATCATCTTCGCTGATCTTTTTGACGACAGGGAAGAAGAAGAAGAAGTCGTCGTCGCAGTCGTCGTCGCGGAAGATACGGAAGAAAAACTCATCATCGTACGATCCGAATAAGAGTGCGTGTGTGATGTGAGTGTTCAAAGCGGAGAGAGAGAGAGAGAGAGTGAGTTTTTCACACAAACGACACGTTTATGTAACAATATCTGAAGAATATCCAAAAGAAGACGAGATGGAAAAAAGATGGACGATGGACCAAAAAATGAAAAATTTCTTGAAGGACGGCCCAAAAAAAGAGCACATTTGGACGTCAGAACACTACTACTTGCACGCTTTGTGCTCACTCTTCCTACTGCTTCGAAGACGACGACTTTTAAGCGCTACGAAACGAAGAACAACGAGAGCACTTTTACCGAACGAAGACTCTGCGTGGTGGTACGTACGTTTTGAAATAAGATGGGCAAACGCAAATCGAAAGCCCCACCGCCGAAAAAGGTCCAACCGAAATTGGACACGCAATTCACGTGTCCGTTTTGCAATCACGACAAATCGGTCACCGCGAAATTGGACTTTCAACAATACAAAGGGTTAGTGGAATGCTCGGTGTGCGGACAAAAATACGCGTGCACGATCGACGATTTATCCGCCGCGATCGACGTGTATTCAGATTGGATCGACGCGTGCGAACGGTTGAACGCACCCGGTGGGGGTGGGGGAGGAGACGAGGAGGAGGAGGAGGAAGAGGAAGAGGAGAAAGCGTTAAGGCGAGCGAAGGACGCGGAGGAGGAGTCGAGAAAGAAGAAGCAAAAGACGACGGAGGGTGGTGGGAAGAGGAAGGACGACGAGTACGAGAAGGATTTTATCGATTCCGAGGAGGACGAGGAGGAAGATGTGGGCGACGATACCAGCGAGAGCGGTTAATAATAGCGTATCGCGTTGGTATCGGCGCGTTGTGTGTTGTTTTTATTTAAATACTCTATCTACTTTTCGTGTTAGTCATCATATTCAGTTACTACACGCTTTGGTCGTTTGTCTACTGCTCTGCTCTAAACTATCTCTGCTACTCCTACTGTTATTACTGCTACTACTAGAACCACCATTTTTGTCGCGTATTTTTGCAAAGATGGAACTCTCAGAGTATGGTCTTCTCTCCGGAACCAAGATTTTCTGGCGCTCGATGGACGCTGATAGGAATCGATATCGAGCTCGTTCGCTCTTTTTTCTTCTTACTTTTTTTCTTGAACGTTGTTTTGCTGTTATTATACGCATTGCTGCTGCCGTCCTCTTCGTCGTCGACGCCGTCATCGAACGTGGCTATGATTTTCGCCGCGAATCCGACGCTAAACGTCGCGTGCGCCACCGACGGACACGCGTACAGTCTCGGAAACGTCACGTGAATAGGCACGCGAACGTTCTCGCTGACATCGGCGCCGTCGTCGACGATTTGCGTAAACTGGACCGCAGAAGACTCCGTCGACCTCGTTCCTTCGGCGGAAATAACAGTTTCCACGCGTTCGAGTTCAACTTCGATTTTCTTCAGTTGGTTTTTCCGATTTCGCGGGTGCGAGACGATTTCCACGAATCCTTCGATCGGTTCTTCGATAAAATAAGACGTCTTGGAAAGCTCGCCGCGTATTTCAAACTCTTTTAAGTTTGCATTTCCACCATCGCTGCTATTCTCCTCCTCCTTTGACGTGCTCTTTTTCTTCTTCGTTTTCAAATCCTCCTCCGTCTCGTCGAACCTCTCCAACGCGAATTTCCTCGGCATCGACTGCTCCACTCGCTTCACCCCTTCCTCCTCCGCTCTGGATTCGACCAGAAACTCGCACATTCCGGTCGAAATCGACCCTCCGCTGAGTAACGGCCGCATAATTTCCACCTCCACGCCGTACACCACCTGCACGTTTTGCCCGTGAAACGTCTCGCAGAGCTTGTGCGACCCGCTCCCACCTGAAACCGCTCGATACCCGTCGTAATACGTGGACCGATGAAACACAGTCGGGCTCAGCGCGAACGCGAACGGTATCGCGTGCGTTCCAATCGGTAACTTCCCCGGTGGTTTCAGTTCCAAGCACGCGTCCATCATTTCAATCGGGTCCACGGTCGCGAACAGTTGGTCTAACAACGACGAGTCTTTCTCGCTGAGTTGCAAACGAACCGACCCGACTGCGGATAACGCGATCCCGTTGTGATGCAACGGCGCGTCCTCGCGGTGAACTTTGATTAAAATTTCCCCGCGGACGGTGTCGTTGATTTTGAACACGCAGTCCGTGGACGCGAGGATTATTTCGATGTCCGTCAGGCACGGTTCAAACATGATACAAGTGCAGTCGTTGAACGATTCGGCTGCCACTTTTTTCCCCAACTTCTGCACGTTTTTAATCTCTCATCACTCTCTGACGAGTAAGCACTGCTCTCAAAACGCGAGGAGGAGGAGGGAACGAAAGACGCGGACGAGAGACGTTTCTGTAACTGTTGTTCTCTGCGATCGCAGAAGAGCTCTTCTGGAGTTTGAGGCGCAAAGAGGGAGGCAAAGTTTCTTTCGCACAAGATTGGAATATAATTTTATATCCACTTTCACCATTGCGAAGACGGAGACATCATCACCATCGCGAGGAGGAGGAGGAGGAAGAAAACGACAACAAAAGCTCCTCTTAGTCGCGCTCTCCTTGTTCGTTCTCGTTTTTGCAATCGCGGTTTCGTTTTTTTTGGTCGAAACCGTCCCGTTAGTCCCGGTTGCGAAAGAAAAGGAGGATAAAGTCAGAGAGAAAAAGATGGGCGTGGGCGCGGAAAAGCTTCTGAGTGAAGAAGGTTTAAAAAAGCGCTCTTTCCACGCGTACTCGGAACGAGACGAGACGCCTCTGGAAGAAGCGGTGGAGACGGAATGGTCGGCGGCGCACGAGTTACTGTTTCGATTACCGAAGAAAGGCGACGCGAGTTCGGATTCGTTCATACCGGAGGAGTTGAAAGGCGCGTTGTTTTGCGGACACGTGGTGACGGATTTGGATTCCATAGCCGGGGCGATCGGGGCGGCGGTTTTGCACGGAGGAGTGGCGGCGAGAGCGTCGGAGATTAACAGCGAGACGGAGTTTGCGTTGGAATATTGGAACTGTTCGTTGCCGGAGAAGATTGAGGATTTAATCGAGGAAGAGTCTAAGGTGTGCTTGGTGGATTTTCAACAACAAAGTCAGCTCAACCCGGCGATTCCGATGAAGAATATCGTGGGTATCATCGACCATCACGCGTTGCAATCGAACACGATTGTGACGGAGAAGCCGATATTCGTGGACATTCGCCCGTGGGGGTGCATGTCTGCGATTATCGCGCACTCGTTTTTAATGTACAAGAGATATTTACCGAGAAAAATAGGCGGGATGTTGCTGTCGGCGATTTTATCGGACACTTTGAACTTGAAGTCGCCGACGACCACGGAGTGGGATCGAAGAATCGTTGCCATGTTAGTGCAATACATAGGGGTGAAAGATATCAACGAGTTAGCCGCAAAACAATTCCGAGCGAAATCGCACAGTTTGAGCGTAATGAGCGCGTATCAATTAGTTTCCGGGGATATGAAACAGTTCAAGTTTCATTCCGGAGAAGCCGGAGACGAGGAGATTAAAATCGCGTATTCCGTCATCGAAACGACCGACGCGGAAGCGGCGACGAGCAGGTTGATTGAATTGTTACCGGAAATGCGTAAAGTGAAAGAGGAGTTGAAAGTGCACGCGATGTTGTTAGCTATTGTAGATATCGTAAATTTAACGTCCGCGTTAGTTTTGTGCGGAAGAACGGAACAGTCGTTGGCGAAAGCCGCGTACGACGGAGCGCTCGTAGACGGGAATACGCATTTGATGGAGTTGAAAGGCTTAGTCAGTAGAAAGCAAGATTTTATTCCGCCTTTGACAAAAGCAGTGAAAGGCGGGTGGATTGTGCCAAAGTTTGATGGGATGGCTCGATCGGAAAGCAAAATAGACGTGGCTGAAGGAGAAGTGGAGGTTGTATATAGCGAAAACCCACAAGGCGAATTAAGACGCGTCGCGCACAAAGAAGAAGAAGAAGAAGACAACAACGAGGCGTAGTTTTTTGTACAAATATTACTATCAATACATTTTTGATTATAACAATCGATTTTTTCTTCTCGAAGCAAGGTTGAGGCTGCTCGGCGTTTTTGGAGCGAGTTGCGTTCTCGTTGGAGTCGTCGTCGCCGTTTTTGTGAACGATTTTCTCCTCGGTCGTTTTTGCCGCGACGACGATGAAGATAGAGGCGACGAGGATGATTGCTTCATTTGTTGCGTGACGACTAACTTCACGTCGTTCGCTCTGCGACCTCTTTTTAAAGCGCACAATTTCTCAGCCGCAGCTTTGAGGACTTTGCGTTCTGAAACTTTTTCTTCTTTTCGAACGCCGTCTTTCTCGCTTTCGACGGTTTCGAGAATACCGGTCAAAACACGACGCAATTCGCGCAAACTTTCGTTCCCGCGCGTTCTTAAGACGTCACCGAGAACTTTTTCTGGCGCGACGCGCTCGAGTGTATCGTGGAGGATGCGTTCGACGTGTTCGCGGAGCGTCTGGTCGACGAATTGACCCGAGGAACCGTACGTTATTCGAGCAGAAATGACGCAATCCAATAAGCGATGCCACATCGCTTCACTCTCGATGAACTTGTACGTGTCGCAACGGAGACATAACCGGGTAGCCGCATCGAGAGATTCTGAACTTTCCATCGCGAAACCGCGCGAGACGTCTTTTGACATTTTATTAACCGTCGAGGACGTTGGATTATTGCGTAAATTCGACAACGCTTCCACGTTTTGCTCGTATTTTTGAACGTGTAAATCCAACGCGTCGCCAACGCGTCCCATTTTTTCCAAAATGTGCGCCGACGCATCCACCACGCCGTAACTTTGACACTGCTCCAAACACGCGTCTAACCGATACCCACCCGAGCGCGATTTTAAAAACGGTAAAACGTTCGACGGCTCGAATTGACACATCAACTTGACGTACAGCTCGCTCATCTCTTCCGTCACCTTGACGCCAGATCTTTCAATCAAACGCGCGAGCGTTTGGTGGTCGTCGTTCTCACCGCGCGTGGTAGCTTCTAAGAGACCTTCTCCTCCCGTGGCGCTTTTGCCGGCTAAAACTTCGCGCAGGTACCAAAACTGAAACAAAGGATTTGAAGAAAGCGCGTTCAAAACAGCTTCTTGCTGATCCGGGAAATGCGCGACGCCTAATCGAGCGACGATAGCGGCGTTAACTTCCGCAATTTTCGGCGCCGAGTGCAAGAGCGATCTCTTAAAGGCTTCTCTTGCTTCGCCTGCCGGGAGCGCTCGAGCGCGACCGACTGCTGGACCAGCGTCGTTTTCGTTCGCTGCCTCAACACCCGCCGGCGCACAACCGAGTAAAACGTCCGCAAAGTATCCGGCTGAATTTGGACGGATCAAAACGTCTTTCGCGGCTAAAGTTTCCAATGCGGCGCCGTAGTCGCCCTCGGCGAGATGTAATACGGTCATAGCTTGCGCAAAATTTGCATCAGAGAGCAATGTGAACACTTTTGACTGCGCGTATTTCGCGACGGCAGCGCTCGTATCGTTCGCGCCGCCATGTCGCCGCGTCAAATCGTCGACGGTTTGTGCGACGATGAGACACGCGGCGTCTGACCGCTCGCGTAACGATTTTACGGGTCCAGCCGTGAGCGCTTCGAGTAGCGCGAATTCCCGATCGCGATCGACCGAGACGCGTCCAGTGCCAACCAACGCAGCCGCAAACGTCAGCAGACTGTTTTTAATTTCTAAAAGCCTTACGTTGAGTATTTCCTCCGCCGTAAACGTTGTTTCTTCCTCGATAGATTCCGCCGCAAACAATGCCGCGTCGCATACCACCTGTGCTGCCATTCGATCTGTCGTTCTGTTGAGGTCATTCGCGTTTTCTTCAAAAAGCTCGCGCTCGGATGCGTCCCACGAATCAAGCGCATCTTTGAGAAACGCCGTCGTCGCCGCCGGTTCGACCGAGAACAAAAACAGCAATCGGTCCGGCGCGTCTGGGGTATCGAATACTTCTCTAATTTGCGACGACGTTAGTAGTGCATCCATTGGAGAAACGTTTTGTGCATCACTGTTCTTAAAGCGCTTCTTTCGCAACGAATCAACGCCGCGCCAAAACTGTCGGAACGCGTTTGCATTTGATGTTTGCTCGGCGTTGTCTTTTCCTTTCGCGACTTCGGCCGCCGTTTCGCGAACGCTTTTATCCGCGTCCTGAGAAAGAAAAAACCGCATCAAATCGAATCGCGCCTTTTCGGCGCGTCTGGCTACGTGGACTGGATCATCCAGCTCATTTTGCTTGCGAACTTTCATATCTTCGGAAAATCTCGGCGGAAACAATCGTCCGGCGATGCTCTCGCTGGCAAAGAGCAAAAGTCTTCGGGCAGACTTTCTCGAAACTTCAAAGTATACATCGTCTTTTTTATCCTGAGAACTATCACGCATCGTCGAGACGTCGTCGTTACATTTCACCACGACGTCTTTCACCCTTTTCACCGCGTCTTCGAACATCGCAAAGGCTGGACTCGAAAAATCTTCAAACGCTCTCACGAAAACGCTCGCGTGCGCGGCAAACATTCCGTGCGTCTCGCACAATCTCGCCACTTGATTTACGTCCAAACTCGTCACATCCATGCGTAAAACGCACTTTTCGATGATACTATGTTCACCTTTGGACGCGAAATGAGTGACTAAAGACTGCATAACTTCTGGTGGTAAGCTTTGTAACTCGTCGCTGATGATATGCGGAACGATACGCTCTATGAAAGCCTCCTTCCCGTGCGTTGCTTCCATCAAAGGATCGTAAATAGACTGGTCGTACATTTTGTCGAGCGAATCGACGGCTAGGCAAACCGCTAACGTTGCGCGCGCGACGGATTCAGCGTGCACGTGCGCCTGGTCGTCTTCGCCTGAGGTTGCCTGCACAACCATCATGGCGTCTTGAAGAAACTGTGGCAAGAGTTTCAGACACACCTCCCGTGCCGCTTCCCTTTCGGATTTCACGGCCGTCTGAGGCAGGTGAGATTCATTTATGATGCGAGCTCGCGCATCCGACGGTATTCCGGCCAAATAAGGCGCAAAAGATGTCGTCGATTTCTTCACGGCTTTATTAGTGTCGTTGACGACGAAAACATCGTCGACATCTTCGTCTCGACGAAAGCTTTGTTTGTACGCCGCCACCGCCACTGCAAAAGCACCACCCCAGTCGCTAAGTTTACGATGCGCATTCGCGCGCTCTCGCCACCCGAGAATTTTACACACTCGAATAGATGCGGCGGATAAAATAACCGCACCCGCTCCCCGATTCGCGCACGAACCGTGACTGCTCCAAACGACGTGCTCGGAAGAGGGAGGTTGTTTCGGAGCGTCCCGAGACGGTACCGGTAATGAAGTTGCGGTCGGATGCGCATCCAACGCGACGCGCTCTAAAAGTTTGCCGTAGCTGCTTTTCGCATCAAACGCGAGCAACGTAGCGACCCGTTGTCCGCAAATGACACCTAACACTTCGTCGCCGAACCACATCAACCCACATCCGTCTGAGTCTTTCACAACATTTTCCGGTAGCTGCCACTCTCGCCGGAGTTTAGGTACGCATCTTCCACCCGATTGCCCTTTGGGTGATTTTGAACTCGCCGCTGCCGAACTTTCTTTCTTTTCCATTTTCTGTTTTTGAATCTCGCGATTGACTTTGAGCACGTTTTCCGGAGATAAAATACCTAACTCCCAAATCGTGACCCGATTGCCCCAAACGACCGCAAGTTCTCTCGTTTCCATGTCGCCCTCGTTGCTACTGCTTCTACTACTGTTGCTATTGTTTGCGCTAACGCTACTCTTTACATTTTTGTACGAGACGACTTTTGGTCGAAACCTCGCGTAGGGGACTTTGGACGCGTCCACATCTTTCGGTCTTGGAATCTTCGCAACAACCTCGGCGTCCGGATATAAGCGCATTACTAAACACGCACTCGCAGTGGTTAAACAAACTAAACCGGATGCGTTTGCCGCGCTCGTGCTGGTTTTACCGTTGAACTCGGAAAGTAAATTCGAAACGCCGGAAATGCTTTCAGTCGCGTTGGCGCCACCAGCCGAATCCATCGCGATCGTAGAATCTAAAAGCGCCGAGTTGTTCATATCCGCTTCTTTATCCAATTGCTCCTTTAATTTTTCGTCGCCCCAAAACCATGGCACGGTCCCGGGAACGGGAGGTTTTACCGCGTAGCTTTTCGCCGGAAGCGCGTCGCCTCCAATGACAAACGTCTTTTCCCCTAATGAAGTCGTTTTGTTCCGTAAGAGCGGACCGAACCAAGAAAACTCGTGTCGCAAAACCTGCCCAGACTTTAACGCAGCGATGACTTCGCACTGTGAACTTGCATTCGGAATTTGACTCATCGCTACGATTGCAACGACCATGGACGCATCTGATGATGCCATATTTTGCGTCGTCGGCGGCGGCGCCTTCACTCGTTTCAACTGCGAACACCTCTTCACGTCCCACAACGCTATGGACGCGTCGTCGTGCCCGGAAACCAACCACTCGCCGCCGTTTGCAAAACTCAAAGCGGTCACTCTCAAAAAAGAACCATTATCACTACCGTTCGATGCTAGCACTTTTCCCTCCCCTTCTTCTCTCTGAATCGCCGGTATCGTTCGCATCGTCGTCGTGTTATACTCCTTCTTCTCCTCCTTCCCTTCCGCGTGTTGCGCTCTCGTCAACCGTATCGTACCGTCCGCGAATCCAACCGCAATCACCCCTAACGGCCCCATCGCCACGCACGTCCCTCTCTCCGACCCATCGTTCGCGATGATTTCTTGCATCTGAGCGTGTCTCTTCGAGCTGACGATTTCCACCGCTTCAAATGTATCATCTCGTCGTTGCGTTTGTTCGACGTTCGAGGAGGAGACTTTAGGCAGAGAAGAGGCAGTCGAAGCGAAGTGGTTTTGAAACGGTCGCAACGCAGTCGCGAGTTCATCTTCTCCCTCGTCTTCTTCTTTGTCTTTGTTGCTTCGCTTCCAGAATGCGTTGGTAAAAGAACTCTCCTGTCTCTCCTTCTCCTCTCTCAAAGCAATCTCCATCGCGTCTTGGTCTTCTCTCATCGCGCTCGGAAATCTCCGTTACGCGTGTTTTCCAATCAATCAAATTCAGCGCTGATGAATAACACGCGCTGCCCTCTTCATCTCTCTCTCTTTCCACTCGCGCTTACTCGCGCACGCGTTGTGTGTGTGTAAAACAAACAACACTTCAAAGCTTCTTTTTCCTCTTCTTAAAGAAGAAAGAAAGAACAAAGCGCGCGTGTAGTATTGTAACGACGTCTGTGTGTTCAAAGGCAACTTTGTACTCGAAATGCTGCACATTTGAATCTCTTTCATCTCTCTCCTCGAGCACATGTCCGAGAGCGCGGACGAGGAGGAGGAAGGAGCGAAAGGCGCGTTTGAAGAAGGGAAAGGTGGAGCGTTTGATTTTTTCTTCGGAAATATCCGGGAGAGTTTAACGACGATAGGAGGAGGGCAAAACAACAACGCGAAGATGATGTCGAGCGCAAAGGGGACGAACGAGAATAACAACGACGGGAATTCTCTTCCTCGAGGATCTTCTGATGATGCTTCGAACAACAACAGCAGCAGTAATAATAATACGAACAACATTAACGCGGAAAAAGCGTTTCGGAGACGCGGGAACGCCGCGACGATGATGACGACGTTTGGAGGAGAAGGATCGAATTCGTCCAAGTTTGGGTACGAGGAAGAGTTGTTCGGGACCGCGAGCAGCGCGGGTTCGCCGACGAAACATTTTGGACATCCTGACGGGAATACGAATACGAATGACAACCATTACGTGCCTGGTTCTAATTCGATGCCGTCCACGCCGAATGGTGGGGGTTTTGCGAACAACAACAACAACAGAACGAATTCTGTGAACCAAGCGACGGTGAACTTAATCAACGGCATATTAGGCACCGGAGCGTTGGGTTTACCGTACTGTTTCAAATTGACCGGGGTGTTTTTGACGACGATGTTGATTGTCGTCTCGGCGTGCTCGACGATGTTTACCACGCAGTGTTTGTTGTTTTCGAGCGCGGTGACGGACGCGTGGAGTTACGAAGAAGTTGCGTTTAGAACGTTAGGGAATAGAGGGAAAATATTAGTGAGAATTTGCGTGGTGGCGTTGTTGATGGGGTGTTCGGTGGCGTACGTGAATATAGTTTCGGATATCTTTTCCGGCGTGGCTGGGACGATTGTGCCAGCGGGCGCCGAGCCGAGTCGAGGGGAGACCATGGTTGCGGTGGTATGTTTTGGGTTTGTGCCAATAGGGACGATGATTAGATCGGCGAAAGCGTTGAGCAGCACGTCTGCGTTTGGGATTTTTATCGCGTGGATGTTTACTTTGTCCGTCGCGGTGGTGTATTTTTTTAAGAGTTCAGTGTATCCGGATTTGTACGCCGAACACGAGTTGGCTGGGAATAACGCGGTGCAGACGTGGAATAGTGAGAAGATTATGATTGTGTTACCGGTGTTGTCGTTTGGTTTCGCGGCGTCGCCGATTATGTATCCAGTGGTTCAAACGTTGAAAGATCCGACGAATAACAGAGTGTTATCGGTGGCGAATAAGAGCATATGGATTTCCGGGATCGCGTATTTTATCATCGGTTTGATGGGGTACTTGACGTTTCAAGATAGCGCGAGCGGGGACGTGTTGCGAAACTTTGGAGCGGAGAAAGGTTCGTGGGGGGTGTTGATGCGAACGATGAAGTTGTTGTATTGCGTGTCGATGGCGACGTGCGTTCCGGTTGTATTTATCACGTTGAGAGAGACGTTAACGCCGGTCGTGCTGCGAGTGTGCCAGTCGCCGGATTCTCAGAAAGAAATGTCCAGAGGGCAAGATATAGGTTTAAATGCCGTTTTGTTTGGTTCCTCGTTGGCGATGGCGTTTTATATTCCCAACGTGGAGTTTGTGTTTGGTTTAGTCGGTGCGACGTCATGTTCGACGCTGATTTTCACCGCGCCGAGTTTGATTTTCTTATCCGCCACGAGCGATAGTTCAGGAAGTTACGCCAAAGCCTCAAGCAAAGTCAGCTCGTTCGGTTGGATCACTACGCTCGGGTTGACAACATCTAGACAAATAGCGAGACTCTTTTGCGCGTTTGGCGTGTATTTGTTGGTGAAATCGACCGAACACACCATTCGCGCCGTCCACGAAGAGCAAACGTTGGTTGATTTAGTGTCCTCGTTGCACGCGGCGGAAGCGAAGGCTTCCGAAGCCGCGGTGATGTACGAGAAAGTATACGAAGCGGCAGATAAGTTTCAACGAGTTGAAAAAGCCGAGAGTGAGTTGTCGATTGCGCAGACAGAATCGGAAAAAACGATGCAAATAGTGAAAGACGCCGTCGCGTCGTTGGAAAAGCTGAGCTCAAAAAGTGACGGAGGTAGTAGCAGTTCGGATTTTAAGAACATGTTTTTTGGAGATTCAGACGACGACGCGCACGGGGAAGTCTTGAAGAAATCCATCGAAGAAGTTTCGGAAATGTCGAAATCATTTGGAAACGTTACCATCGGTTCGTTGATTGAAGCCGAGGCGACGTTGGAGGAACTTTCCGATGAAATCAGCGACGAGAAGAACGAAATAGAAAAAGAAAAGAACAAGGAACAAGAACGACGCGACAAAGACGCGGCGTTGATTGCAGAAGCGACTGGAACAGTGGTTGATTTCGATTCAATTAAGGAGTCGTCTTCGAAAAATAGCGAGAGCGGCAAAGACGGTGAAAACGAAACGAAACAGGTAGAAAAAGAAGAGAAGGAGGTTGAAAAACTCGTCGCCGACGAATCTGAAACCGTCAAACGCGTGTTTGAAACGCAATCTGCGTTGTCGGTATTACACGATGTCGCCACGGAAGTTATCGGCGCCATGGACGTCTCGCACGCCGGGGTTTCCTCGGCATCCGCGCGAGCGCAGAGTCGACTTCACGAGGTTCAAAACGTTTTAAACACTACGCAGATGACCGCGGAAGTTATCAGCAAAACGTTAGCAGATTTGAAAGAAGCGAAGGAGACGCAGTCGGAGAACGTTTTGAAAGCAGTTATGAAAGCGATTGAAAACTCTGGACGTAACGACGAGGAAGGTAAAGATTTGATGGAAGCGTTGGCGCAAGTTGAAAACGAAGCGCGCGAGTTGGCCGAGAGAAGGAAAGAGGAAGAGGACGAAGACAAAGGATCGGTTCCGAGAGAGGAGACGAAACAAAAGAAGGACACAGATAGTTCTGATTCGGCTGGAGATGGAATCAGCGACGAAACCGTCGCGAAGCTCTTAGACGCGACGAAAACCGCCGCCGAGAAAATGGTCGTCACGGAAGTCGAAGACATCATGAAGAAAACGAGTAAAGTGAAACCAGAAGTCGTCGATCGAGCGGCGGAAATCGCGAGACAACTTCGTCGAAAAGCAGTCGAAGAATCTTCAGAAAAACCGTCCATCAACTCTTTATTTGATATTTCAAACCAGAAGGACAAAACTACTTCGGGTGGCGACGCCAGTCAAGGCGGCGGTGGAGGAGAAGCCGGTAACGAAGGCGCGAGTTTGGACGCGGGAAACGCCACCACCGCCGCAAACGCGAGAGCATTACCCGACCTCACCTACGAAGAGCGCAAGAAAGAGTGGAAAATTAAACCTCTGCTCGACAGTGAATTCTTCGAACGCGCCGGGAAATCTAAAGCAAACAACAACAATAACAAAGAAGAAGCCGAAGAGTTAGCCGCCGCGGTCGAAGCGAGCGAGGAAGCGAAAGACGATTCAGACGACGACGGCGATTTGAACTGGGACAGCTCGTTTTCCAAACGCGTCAGGAGTAGCAGTAGTAGTGGCAGTAGCAGTAGCAATGAAGGAGACGCGTTGTTCGAAAAGAATTTTTAGTGTATGTAGTCGCGTATTAATATGATTCTCGTGCGGTATATGTTTATCGTCTCAAAGCCTCTCGATGCCGACAGAAGAGCATCATAAAAAGAACACGCATTCTCGCACCCCGGAGAAAAGAAATACACACCATGTTGAGAAGAACGCTCGATAACGTTTTGCGGCGCGCCTCCTCGTTCAGCGCGACGATGTCTGCGAGCCCGTCGTGCGCTTTGTCGTCGTTTACGTCGCCGATGGTATCGACACCACTTGGCGGTTTTAGGGGAAGATTCGAGCGGCGTTTTGCATCATCGTCGTCGATCGTGCGCGCTCCCCGACCGCCGACGATGATGAAAGCACTCTCACCACCACCATTAACAGCAGAAGCAACAGCACACCGCGGGTACGCCACCTCCCAGAAAGTCAAAATGTCCAAAACGCGCACGAAAATAAAAGGCTACAGCTCGTGGAAAGGCCGGTTTTCCGTCACCGCGTCGGGTTTGTTCCGAAGGAAACAAAAAGGGAAAAGACACATGGGTTTTAGCAAGACGCCAAAGCAGCGGCGACAACTGAGAGGGACAAAGTTAGTAGATAAGACGTTGGAACGACCGATGAGGAAACTTGGATTTAGTATGGTTTAGTTTGATGACGATCGTCGTCGTCGTCGTCGTCGCGCGTATATAGTATTTCATGTTGTTAGATTTTTAGAATTTACTCTTTTACAACTACTGTACTTACTTGAGGCTCTTTCTCTTTCTCTTCTTCTTTGCCTGCAACGACTTCGTTTGTTGCATGAACAAGGTCAAACCCGGAGGGACTCGACCGACGTCTAAGTTCGCCGATCCCGATTTTAAAACTGACATTCCGTCTTCGCTGAGCTTTTTCAAAGTCGCTTTGTAATCGAGGCCGACGACTGCTTTGGCGTTGAATAAAGCTGCTTCGCAAGTCAAAGCGGCGTCCTTGGAAAGTTTGAATGTACTTTGGAGGTAGGAGAGGACTTTCAAGCGGACGGAGGAGTGGTCGGGTTCTTTCGGAACGATGGAATGCATCGCGGCGGTTTTTCTCTTCGCTTCCTCGAGAATTTTCGACGCGCCGGGGGCGGCTTTTTTGTAAATATCCGCGAGTGGTCCCGGGAGGTTAGGCTCGACTTTAATACCTCCGGGTAAACTCTTTGGTGGCGGCATTCCTCCTCGTGGTTTTTGCTCCTCTTTTTCTACTTTTTTCTTCTCTTCGTCGTCTCTCTTAGCTGCGTTCTTCTCGTTCTCCTCACTGGCTTTGGATTCTTTCTTGACATCGAGGGGATTTTCTTCCTCTTCTCCAGCTTTTGTTTCCTCGCCTTTCTTTTCCGTGTCCACATCCATCGGCGATTCCGTCGCCGGGCCTTCGTGTTTATGTTGTTGTTGCATCAAATGCGCCGTATTTCTCACCAAATCAATCCACTCGTTCATAATCGACATGCATATATCGCTCGCCTCTTTCATCCCTTCGTCTTTACTCTTGGCCCAATTCTTCACGGTTTTCGTAATCATCGTCTGCTCCAACATCTGCGCGTTCACGGTTTGCGCAGCCACCTTCCTCGCCGTCTGCTTCATCCTCCTCGCCACGCGATTCAAATGCGACCCAGAAAACTCCGCCTTCTTATTGGCCTCGTCCAACGCTTTCAACGCCGCGATCCTTTCCATCTCCGCCGCTCGCATCGACGCGCTCGCCTCTTCGTGTTCGATCATTTCCCGTTCCATGATTTGTTTCAACTCCATCAGCTGTGGCACCGAGGACGGCACTTTTACCACCGGAGCTTCCTCGACGACAGCCGGTTCTAACTTTGCGCTTCCTCGCTTCGCTCGGCCGCCGCCCTTCGCGGTGGCGGCTGGTTGCTTCTTACCCACCGTGACTTTATTGCTCGACTTTTTCTTCGCCGGTGGTGTTCCTCGTTCTCCCTTCTCCTCCTCGCCTGCGTCTGCGTCGGCCTTTCCGTCCTCCTCCTTTTCCTCCTCCTCCTCTTTCGTCTTTATCTTTCTCTCCTTCTCCTGTTTTTCCTTAATTTTCTTCGTCATCTCCATCGCGTTTTTCCCCGCCTTCTCCTTATTCGCTCTCGCGCGTTTCGTCGAATGTTTCGTCGACTTTTCAGCGGCGGCAACATCATCATCATCCCCCTTTCCGCCGTCTTCTTTCAAAGCGACTTTCGCGGCGTCCTCCTCCTCCTCCTTTTCCTCTTCGATCTTTCTCTTCTTCTCGTTCGATGATTTCTTCACCAATTTCTTCTTCTTTGTTGTTGGCGACAGCGGCGATGATTTTTCCGTGTCTTCCTCCTGTTGTTTTCCCTCGCCTTCATCGACGACCGCTTCAACCTCTCGCTTCGCCGACGCTTTCGTTCGAGGCATTTTAGAGCTTCCTCTTTGTCTTCTTCTTTGTCTGATTTGAGGAATTTTCTCCACTTTAAAAGAAAAAATGACTGAATTTTTCCCTAAGTGAGAGATATGTTCCGTCTTCTCTCTCGTCGTCTGAGTTTCGCCGCTGCTCGCACGAACAACAACGATTTCAGTATCGCTAGTGGTGGTTGTTTTTTACTCTCGTCGGAGCAAAGCGTTTTTACCACCGCCTGCGCCGCCGTTTCTTCTTCTTTCCTTTGGAGGAAGCGCTTTTCAACGGATGACCGTCGGAGGAGGACGACGACGACGACGAACGTAACGACGACTTTAAGTCGAAGAAGGGATCCAAAGAACAAGAACAACAACAACAGCCCGGCGAGTTCGTCGTTTTTCCAGCACGTGCAACTCAACCGAGAAATCGTGGCGTGCGTGACCTGCTCGGAGATTTTAAAGCACGTGGAAACGAACTCGGAGAAATACAACGGAGTGAACGTTTCCACCGCCTGGCACAGGCTGGCGAAAAAGCTCGGGAGAGAGGAACGGTCATCGGTGAGAGAGTTTAAGAGAGACGCGCGAGTGTTGTTACTGGAAGAGGCGACGGTGAGGTGCATGCAAGGTTTGTTTCGTGGGAACGAGGATGGCGACGTCACGAGTCGCGAAACCGCCGAGCGGCGGCACGAGCGGCGGCAATATAGTAGTCGAATGAAAGCGGAAGACGCGTTCGACGCGCAAAACGTTGGGAATATTTTATGGGCGTGCGCGACGATATTGTATACCCCGAGATTAGGGATATTGGATAAGTTTGCGGATATTATCGAGGGAAACGTGGATAAGTTGTACCCTCAGGCGTTGTCGAATTCGTTGTGGTCTTTCGCTCGGTTGAAAGAGTGGAATCTTTTGAGATGCAAAACAGTCGCGGAATTGTTGATGCAACAAGCTCTGAGGATGTTGCCGGAAGTGCTGGAAGACGTGAAAAAAGCCGGGGGGATGTTTGAAGCCAAAGACGTGCCTTTTGGTGGGTTTAGCACGCAAGCAATTGGGAATGCCATGTGGTCGTGCGGCACTCTCAGATGTCATCCGGGCGAGAAGATCATGGATGCGTATTTGAAGTTGACGACGGAGTACCACGAAAAATTTAAAACGCAAGAGATTTCAAACATCGCGTGGGCGTCGGCGATGTTGCAGCATCACCCGGGAGATGCATTTCTGAGCGTCGTGAGCGAGACGTTGGCGAAGAGGCTGGAGGAGTGCGCCAGTCAGGCAGTGTCGAACTCGTTGTTAGGATTGGCGACGTTTGGGTATAAAATGGACGAAGAGATGTTGAAAGCGTTAGGTGGGAAGAGGCACGCGAGACGATGTAATTCGCAGGATTTGTGCAATTCGATATGGGCGTTAGCTGCGGTAGACGCGTTCGAGGCGGAGGTATACGGGGACTTGTGGGCGAGAGTGAGTTCGATGCACCACGACGAGTTTGCGCCGGAAGGGTTGAACATGCTCTACCACGCGTGCGTGATGCATCAGGATCATTGGATGGATCAGCACGCTGTGGGAAATGATGATGTCGTCGACGAAGAGGTATTGGAGGACGTGACCAATACGAGTAAAAAGAGGAAGTCCACGAATCAATCGACGACAACGACAAAAAGTACGAAAGCGAAAGGCTTTTCTTCTTCTTTGCACGGCATGGGTGTAAGAGAAGTTGCTCTGCAACGACACGATACGCCGATATGGTTAGACACGATCGCGAAAAAGAGTTACGATGATCAAACGATACACAGCGTTACTTTATCAGCCTTTCATAAACACGTTTCGACTCGAATTCGAGCCGGGTTTATAAAAAACGTTGCCGACGAATACCTCACCGAAGACGGCGTAATGTCCATCGACATTGCTTTGCTCGACCATAAAATCGCCATCGAGTGCGACGGCCCGTCGCACTTTGAAAAGAATATGGAAAAGTCGATGACGCACAAAACAATTATTCGAAACAGAGGATTAGAGCGACGCGGGTGGCGAGTAGTATCGATTCCGTATTTCGAATGGCAAGAGGCGAACGCCAACGAAACGCACAGGAAGTATTTAGAAGACAAACTAGCATCGGTTGGTGTCCAACGTGAGCAGGTTTTGACTCTATTTTGATGAAGTAGATAGGTAGAAAGCGGAGGTATAGAGTTGTTGTATAGTTATATTCGTATAGTGTAGAAGCAATGTGATCTAAACGTGTAAAAATATGTTATATATCTCCTCGTCGTCGTCTTTTGTCGTCGTCGATTATTTTTTGTCAATATGTTTTTCAATGTTGTTTGTACATGCCGTTGCGCGAATCTTCTTCGAACATCATCAATCTCCGTTTCTTCAACGGAATGTGTGAGTGAGTCAATACCGACGAAGTGGTGTTATTCGTGCCCGAGGAATTGTGATGTAAGACTTTCTTCTCCTCTTTCTTCACGCTGACGCCGTTTACAGTTGACGGCTTGATTAAAGTGGTACCCTTCGCGGCGGGCGGCTTCTTGTCTTGCTTGTTCGTCATCAATTTCGGCGGTCGGTCGGACGTTTTCTTTTCCTTCTTGTTCGGGCTTCCCTTTACTCGTCCCCCGGATTTTTTCTTCTCTTTCACAGGCTCGTTCTCTGCGTCTCCACCAGATGCGTCTTCTTCCTTAACGTCAAGCAACGGTTTCGTTGCGCCTGGGCGATTTCCTCGCGTGGTTTTCGCGTTCGCCTCGTACATTGCCGCCGCTTCGGCGAGTATTCTCTTCTGGTTTTGGATTATCGCTTCGCCTTCTTTCGCGTCTTTGATGCCGCCGCAGGCGAGACCGCCAAAACCGCAACACGCTCTGCATTTCTTGACTGGGAAATCGTCCAAAATTTTCCACGATCGCGTGCCAGAAGGAGTGACTGGAAGCGAAGTGTCCTCAATCACGTCCACAATTATTCCGTCAACCATTTTCTTCTTTTTATTCTCGCCGCCTTTGCTCTCGGTAGTGCTTTCTTTCTTGTTCTTATCGCCATTTTTCAATTTCAAATTACCTTTATCTTCGTCTTCCCACTCTTCCAAGCAGTCTCTGTGTGCAATCGCGCCTCCACCGACGCAATTACACGCTTTCACCATCGACTCGATTTCGTCCGTGTGTTCGCATCCGCACACGCAGCACACGCACCGTCTCTTAGCGTTGACCAAGTTACTACTCTGTGAGTTTGGAGGGAGCACGAACTCTCTCTTAGAGTCAATACCGAGCGACTTTGCGACAAACGATTGCAATCCCCAATCGTCGTCCTCGATGATTTCACCGTTTTTAATCATCTCCTGCACGAGCGCTTCGTTTTCTTCCACTTTCTCCGCCGAGTTGTCGTTGAACGCGTCCTTCTTGTTCTTGTTCTTTTTCACATCCGCTTCCTCTTCGTAATCTAAAACCATCACTAAGTGTTTGGGGAAGCTCTTCACCGTTTTCTCTTTCACGCACGTCGAACACGCGTACCCTTCTGGAATCGCCTCTTCCGATTTCACCCCGCAACACTCGCCGTGTTCCCACGCGCCGCACGTCTCGCACGCCAACATAAATCCGTACTCTTCGTTATCCCCGCACGCACAATCGATAAAATCCTCTCCCATTTCCCCGGTATACGCGCACGGATGTTTCATAGCTCTCTTCCTAGACCCTCCAAGACCGGCTCGTCTCGGGTTCTTCGCGATGGGTTGATCGTGCAACCACTCGTTGAACGCTCTCGAGAACGAAAATTTCATCGCCCTTTCCTTCGCCTCGAGAACAGACGCGTCTTGCGAAGGGTCGTCTATTCGAAACGATCGAGTTTTGATCGGAGTCGTCGTCGTCGTCGTCGTGCTATCGCCGTTGTTAAAGTCGCTGCTAGATGTGCTCGGTTTATTCGCAAAATTCGCGTTGTTGCTATCGTCGTCCTTCTTGTTCTCTTCTTTCAAAGTCTTCTTCTTCGTGTTGCCTCCGTTGCTGCTCCCGTTCTTCTTCTTCGTCTTCGTCGTGAACGCCTCTTCCTCTTCCTTCTTAACAGTCGTCGACAGGTCTCTCCTTGCTTTGGCCACTATCGTCCAGTACTCGTTCCCGGTGGCAAAGTTTTTCCTCCTCAACAAGAACGCCAACCCTCGGCCGTCGTCTTCTTCGTCTTCGTCTTTAACGTCTTCTTCTCTCTCCTCTCGGCAGGCGTTCAGAAACAGACTCCTCCTCGTCGTAAACGTCTTCGTCTTTTCCTCCTCTTCCTTTGCATCCTCGAAGGAAGAGCTCCTTTTTTGCTCCGCGGTGATGATTCCAAAGAGCACGTCTCCGATCGCCGTCGTCGCTCGCGCATCGAGGAGGACGTTTTGCACCCTCTCGAGCGCGGCAAAACGCGTCGTATTCTCGATCCCCGCGACGGCATCGTCCTCGCTTTTGATTTCAATCGCGCGTCGAATGGTTATAAAAGCTTTTTTCCTCCTCCTTTCGCTGTTGTTGTTGGTGTTGTTCTTCTTCTTCTGTTCAGGAGGAGAAGGGTTCGCATCGTCGTCTTTGTTCCCTCGTTGTTGGTGTTGTTCTCCCCCGTCGTTCGCTCTCGTCCCCGGGGAATTTTGATGAGAATGTTTCAACAACACCGGAGAAGAAGACGACGACGAGGAAGAAGCGAACGAGGAAGAACAGATCTCGAGCACGGCGTATCGCTTCTTCGTCGAGGAAGACGCGACGATCCTCGAACGCAGCATTAGTAG
>Ga0209335_10000840_pt1 | contig 36588 bp, 34 predicted proteins | sample COG_09_FD_184753 | JGI IMG/M metagenome (GOLD analysis project Ga0209335, IMG submission 184753) | Pelagic Microbial community sample from North Sea - COGITO 998_met_09 (SPAdes) (version 2) | ecosystem: Environmental > Aquatic > Marine > Neritic zone/Coastal water | place: Helgoland, sampling...
CTATACAAGCATTAGCACCAATCCACATTGGACTTAATCCTCCTATATCAATGTTAAAAGGAAGCTTAACTAAAGCGTATCCTCTAAAGGCTTTAGGATAAAGATCTGCAGAAAGATGAAGTCCTATTCCTAAATATATTCCTACAATTAAAATTGTCTTAAATGGTGTTAAATTATTTTTTTTATTAAAATACAAATATAATAAATAAGGTAATAAAATACTGTGGGTTATTATTGATCGGTGACCTAACAATAATTGAAAACTTAGGTCAATATCTGGAAAAAATAATCCAACAAGGTAACCGTAACTTAAAACAGCTATAAATGGAAAATAATTAAGTTTCCTACTCATAAAAAAATATATCACTGTGTTAATAGTGTGTACAGATATGAAATAACTTTCAATTTACGTTGATAGTATTTATCTTTTTGAATTTAGACTCTCGATTTGTAATCAAAGTGTCTAAAATAAATTATTTAGATTATATTATACAAATATAATATGGTAATAATTTAATTCAAATCACAAAATTTTAAATAATTATAAAATGAAATTAATAAAATCAAATGAAATTGATAGTCTTTCACTAGAAAACGTTAAAAACTTGTATACTAATCATGTTAGTTCTAGTCAGGTTAAACTTCTTTCATCTTTTGAATTTGGTAATGATTTGGCAAAAACTTCTAAAGGAATTTATATTTATACAGGAAAAGGAAAAAAAATTTATGATTTTACTGGAGGATTTGGTGTTTTAAATCATGGTCACAATCATGATAGAATTATCAATGTAAGAATAAATTTTCAAAAAAAAGATAAGATTGAAGTTCATAAAAACTATTTATGTCCATATTTAGCTGCTTTAAGTTCTAATATTTCAAAAATTCTACCTGGGGATTTAAACGTTTCTTATTTACCAAATTCAGGAGCTGAAGCGAACGAAGGTGCTATAAAATTAGCCTACAAATATCATAATGGAAATAGAAAATATTTACTACACTCAGATATATCATTTCATGGAAAATTATTAGGAACTGGAAGTATAAGTTCGTCACCAGAGGTAAAATTTAAGTTTCCAGGACTAAGAAATACAGATGAATTTAAGTGGAATGACATTGATAGTTTAAAAACCATACTTGATAAATATAAAAATAATGATGGTAAATCAGATGTTTTTGCAATCATTATTGAACCATTCAGTGCTTCAAGTTTGCTTGAGTGTTCAGAAAAATTTTTAAGGGAACTTAGGACAATATGCACGAACAATAAAATAACATTAATATTTGATGAAATATATACAGGTTGGGGGAAAACTGGTGAATTTTTTTACTTCATGCGTTATGAAGGATTAGTGCCAGATGTATTAACAATGTCAAAATCATTTGGAGGTGGCAAGTCATCAATTTCTTGCTTTACTACTACAAAAAAAATATTTGAAAAGTCATATGGAGCTTTAACTGATAGCACTATTCATTCAACAACTTATAATGCTTTTGGAGAAGAAAGCATAACAGCTTTAGAAGCGATTAACATAGCGGTAGAAGATAATTACCCTCAAAAAGCAAAAATTATAGGTGAAAAAATTTTTGTAAATTTAAAAATACTTAAAAATAAGTACCCTAAATATATTAAAGAAATTAGGGGTAAGGGATGTCTTCAGGGAATTCTATTTAACTCTGGACCAAATGTAATCAAAAAAGTTTTGTCACTAATACCATCAAATATTACTAAAGACAGCAGATTTATTGATAAACTAATTGTCTCATCAATCATTGATTCATTGTACGCGGAACATGATATTTTAACCTCACTTGGTCAAAATAAAGAAATTTGTCTTTGGATTTCACCGCCAATAATTGTTAATCAAAAAGAATTAGATTATTTTTTTTCTTCTTTGGATAAAATATTAAAGAAGGGACTTTCAAGCATTATTTCAACTTTTATTAAAAATAAAATTTTAAGAAGTTTAAAGTGATTTTTTTTAAAAAAATATTATATTTAATATATTCAAGGTATCTACTAAATTTGTACAGTAATGATAAAAAACGAGTAATTGCTATAATCGAAAATTTTTATCTTTCTTTAATTCAATATAATTTTTTTTTGAAAGTTGCTATTCTTCTATTTTTGCTATCTTTATTGATTATGAACATTATTTTTACAATCGTATATTTTTATCAAATAAAATTAGATCATTTTTCAAAAGTAATCAAATTTGTAGGTAAATTTCCTTATTTCAAAAATTTAAATAATTTTTTAATAGCTAATTTGCTATTACATTCTACTTAAATAAAATGATTAAAAATTTAAATTCCCTTAATACAAAGAACAAAATTGATATAGAGAATATTATAATAGGATCTGGAGCAGGTGGAGCCACAACAGCTTATGAACTTTTAAAACAAAATAAAGAGTGCATCATTTTGGAAGAAGGACCAAGTGTAAACAATTTAGATTTTTCAAATATTGGAAGAAACATTGCAAAACTCTATAAAAATAATGGAGCAACACCATTAATTTCTAATAATGGAGGTCCAATGATTGGATATGGGCAAGGTTCATGTGTAGGTGGTTCTACATATGTAAATGCAGGTTATTTTTCTAATACTCCTGAATGGATTTTTAATAATTGGGTTAAACAAAATAAAACAATAATAGAATTTAGTCACTATAAAAAATTAATCGATGAAATAAAATCAGAAATAAAAGTAAATACTGAAGAGATAACTCCCTTAGATAATGATTCTAAGATTCTTTACGAAGAATCAAAAAAATTGAATTGGCAAATAGAAAAATGTGAAAGATATTCTTCAGGCATTGTAGGAAGAGAGAAACAAAACATGAATACAACATATTTAAAGAAAATTAGTGAAAATGGAGTGAATATTTTTCATGATGCTAAAGTATTAAAGATATTTTCTAAAAAAAAAGAGGCTAAATCATTAATTGTTAAAAATAACTTAAATTTTAAAAAATATAAATTTAATTTTAAAAATTTATTTATTTGTTGTGGTCCTATTAATACACCATTTTTATTACAAAATAATAATTTAATTAAAAATAATAATGATAACTTTGAATTTCATATAAATTTTAAAACTATTGTTAAATTTAAAAAACCAATAAATTTCAATAATAGTTTTAGCTACAATCCAGATCTACCTGTAAGTATTTATTTTATGAGAGAATTTGAAAAAGAAGGTGTACTTCTTTCTGCAGCTAATTCAGAGTTACCATATATATTAGCTGCAGCGAGTCATTTTAATGAAGATGTAAAAAAAGACATAATACAAAATCATGACCACTATGCCATGTATATTTATCAAATTAAGTCAAACTCATTTGGACGCATAAAAAATTTTCTTAATAACCCATATGTAAGTTATTCATTTGATAATAAAGATTTATTAGAAATTAAGAAAGCTATAGAGAGAACATCAAAATTATTCTTTAGCACTGATGTTGAATCTATATTATATCCAATTGAAAATTCAGGTATTATTAAAAATGAAAAAGAAGCGCTTATTTTATCTGAAAACTTTGACAAAAAAAAATTACATTTAATCTCCGTTCATGGCATGAGTAGCATGAAATATTCACCAAATAGTGATTGTGGCACCAATCATTATGGTAAACTAAATAATTATGAAAATATTTTTATTAATGATGCAAGTATAGTCCCAAGTAATACGGGTGAAAGTCCACAAGCAACTATTATGGCTTTTGCAAAATTTGTATCTAAGAATTTATAAATAATTTATTTTAATTATAATATTAATAACCATACTTTTCCCAAGTTTTTATATTTTTAGAGCAAACTGCGGAAAAAAAATTCAATTTATATTTGTTAATTTTTATAAATTTAGTGACATTTATATTGTTTGTTTTAACAAGTTCGGGACTAACTAAACATAATTTAAATTTTTTACTATAACCTTCTAAATCATTAACATTCAAAGGAATTTTATTATCAAAAGTATCTACCCAAATCCACTCTATTTTTTTATTAAAAAAATTTAATTGATTCAACTTTTCAAATTTTGAAATTCTTAAACATAAATTATTTTTTTTTTTATTTTTAATGAATTGAAATATTTTTGGGATTGTTACATCTAATAAAAAATAATTTTTTATTCTATTTTTTTTTACATAATTCAAAATTAAATTTTCAATACCTTCTTCTTTTACATTCAAAATCAAAAACTTATGATTAAATTTTTTTAGAAAAGTATCTAAGGGTAAGGCCTTTTGGAAAGGTTCATGGTTTAATATTAATTTTTTATTTATACTTCTAACATCCACTTCAACACCAAAATTATGATCTATATTTTTCAGTTTTTTTAAGGAATTTACTCTATGTTGAATTTTTATCATTTAATAATTTTTTATAACACCTTTAATATAATTATTTTTTCTTTTACCCTTTTTCATTTCATTAATTAAGTCTAAAAGTTTAGCTGAATTTTCTAAATTTGTTTCATGAGATATAAGCTCTTCAAATCTTTTATTTTCTAATAAAAAAGTATGAGCCTGTTTCCAATCATTATTTTTAGTTTTAAAAGATGAATTCCAAACTCCTTTTATATTTATTTGTTTTCTTAAGATATCACTGACTTCATTTTTTTTTAAAAATAAACTTTTATCAATATTTCCTGAATAAAAAACTTTTCCATCTTTTTTTGCAAATAAAATTGCATCTTTAAAACATTTATTATTACCAGTAGTTTCTATTACAATATCAAATTTAGAATTTAATTCTTTTTGAAGATTTAAATTGCTTTTATTTCTTGAAGATAAATATTGTTCATTTGAATATTGTTTACTAAGATTTAATTTAAATTCATTACGATCTAATATATGAACTTGGTGATGTCTTGCTATTTTTTTTAGAACTCTAGAAAGTATTTGACCCAAAAAACCTGCACCAAGAATTAAAACTTTCTTTTTATCATTTAAATCATTCTTAAATTTACTTATAATATTAAATACAACAGCCATTGGTTCGATTAAAGAACTCTGTTCTGAGGGTAAAGTCTTAGACACTTTAAATAAATTCCATTGATGCACATCTAAATTTTCTGCAAAAGAACCATCAATTCTGGAACCATAATAATTATAGTTATTGCAAAGATTAAATTTTTCATCGACACAGTATTCACATATGTTTATTTTTTTTTTACTTAAACAGCATGGTACAAGAGGAAATGCACTTACAACATCTCCTATGCTAAATTTTGTTACTTTTTTTCCAACATGAGTTATTTTTCCAACAAACTCGTGTCCTAAAACTAATGGATAATGGTATGCCATTGAATCGTAAGCTCTTGGTATATCTGAGGCGCATATTCCGGATGAAAGTATATTAAGTCTACAATGATCATCTTTAAGTTTTTTTAAAGATCTATTTTCAATTTTAAATTTTTTGTTTTTGATTAATGTAAGAGAAATCATTTTTATTTATGTGGGTTTTCAAAAAAGTTTTTCCAATAAATATATTGGTTATAGCTAAATACGTCTCCAAGATTTTTCCAATAATCTACCTCAAATATTTTTATATTTTTCTTTTTTTTAATTAAAAAATTTATATTATTAGCAACATATAGTTCATTATTTATAAAATTTTTTTTTGATAAAGAAGTTTCGTGCATATCAAAAAAATCTTTTGATTTTTTAAACCAAAAAGTTCCAATTATCATATGATCCAAAGATGGGTTTTTTGAAATAGTTGTCTTTTCAGTTATTTTTTTTACTATTCCTTTTTTTAACATGCAGTAGGCATAATCATTATAATTTTTTACAATTGTGGACTTTAATCTATAAGTAAATATTACAACATCTGAATTTTTAATGGTTTTAAGAAATTTTTTATAAGAATACTTCATTATATAATCACATGAATGAATGAGTAAATCTTCATCATGATTGATTTTATTCATCATTTTATAACACGTGTCTGATTGTCCAAGGGTATCCTTGTCCAATAAAAAAGAAGAAACTTTATTTTTTTTTAATATTTTCTTAACAACACCATACTTATCAAAAATATCTTTTTTTAAAATACAAAATTTTTTTTTGCTACGTGGCAGTTCTTTAATAGACTCCTCTAATATTGTACTATCATCAATTCGTATTAAAGGCTTTATTGTAGAAAAATTATTTTTTTTAAACCTCTCTCCTAACCCAGCCATTGGGATGATTATATTTTTAATCATAAATATTTTGAAAATTTGTCTGTATTAAAAAAATTTAGCCAATCAGTATACTGGCTGTAATCTCTTGGAGTGCCAACTGATACAAATTTATCAGCTTCAAAATTTAATATCTTTTTTTTTTTATTGATGATTGCTAAATATAATAATGATACATAGATTTCTTTATAATTTTTAATTATTGCTTTAGTATTGAATGCCTTCTGAGTGTAAAATTTTAAATCAGAAAAATCTCTAAAATAATATGATCCAGTTGAAGCAAATTCTGAAAATGGTTGATTTGTAAAAGCTTTTTTTTCTCTTAAATTAATTATTTCATTATTTAAAACTTTTAGATAGCAGTAAAGAGTTCCTGAAAATGAGCTTGGATGAAAACCTTTAAAGCTAACAATCCCAAAATCATAATTAATTATTTCACGTTTAAATTTCTTATAATTCCATCTCATTAAAAAATCACAATAAGAAACAATTACATTTTTTTTTCCTTCACAACTTTTTGCTTGTATTGCAGAATAGGCTGGTCCCTTATTATGATCAGGTATTATATTTAGATAAATATTTTTTTTTAGACTTCTTAAATAGTTTTTTAAAAAATTATATTTTTTAACTTGTTTATCTGTAATAATTAGGTGAAAATTATCATTGTCATCATAATTATTTAAAATTTCAGATATAACTGTTGATTTACCATTAAGTGGTAATAAAAATTTTGGTAGATTAATTCCAGATTTTTTAAATCTATTCGATTTACCAGCCATTGTTATAATTATATTCATAATTGTTTAGTGTATGAATTTTTTCCAATACTGGACTGTTTCAAAAATATTTTTTTTTAAATTTTTATCTATTGGGTCTCTCTCTTTAAATGAAAGTTCAAACGCAAGTTCTGTATCAGAATTATTATTTTTTTTTAGAATCTCTAAAACTTTCTTTGGTTTAATAATTCCATCTTTATTATCTTTTTTTGTAAATGGCAAATGTGCAAAGTTATTTTTTTTTACTTGCTTGATATGGATAACTGGACTTTCATTAGAAAATTTTTCTAACCATTTATATGGGTCATAATTAGATTTATTTTTAGAATTTATATCCCCATGACCAACATCTAAACAAAGATTAAATTTATATTTTTTTCTATTTAAAAGTGAGTGTATTTGATTACATTCATTTAACGTCTCTCCGAATTCTCTTGAAATTGACATTGGCTCCCATATTAATGATTTAATTTTTTTTTTATACGCATACTCTCCTATCATATGCCAATTTTTTATTATTCTTGTTTTTAATAATTTTTTTCTTTGTTTGTTGTCGTGATAAGAAAGTATACCTAAATGACTACCAACATGATTTGCACCTAAGTCTATACCAACGTCAATAAGACGCTTAAACCAATTCACCCAATACATTTGATGCTCTTTATCAGGATGGCCTAAATGATTTAGCCTTGTAAAGGCTCCAGTGAACAAACTGTTTATTTTAACATTATATTTGTTTAAAGTTTTATTGAGCTGTTTAACATTTTTAAAAATATAACGATCTGGCAAATTCATATTAAGCCAATCTGATGTTGGTTGGATGTAGTTCAATTTTAAATGATTTTTTACAAAGTTGATAAATATTTCATTATTATTGAATCTATTAACTGCAAAACCAGTATTTATACTTAATTTATATTTTTTTATCACTTATAAAACTTTATCTATAGATTCTTTTATTTCTTCTACCGACTCTTTTATTGTTGCATCTTTTCGGAATAGACCGGATGATCCTAGGACAAGAATATTTGCTCCAGCTTTTATAAAATCTGGTACATTTGATTTATTAATATTACCATCAGCTGTAATTGTTATTTCTAGTCCCATCTTTTCAATAAGATTTTTTAGTTTTTCAATTTTTCTTATTGTTTGTGGTATTAATTTTTGAGATTTAAAACCAGGATTTACACTTAATACCAATACGTTATCTAATTCCTCTATTATATATTCAAGGTACTCTAAGGGCGTTGCAGGTGAAATTGCACAAGCAACTTTTGCTTTATTTTTAATATTTATTAAGTCTCTATGTAAGTTTTTTGATGTCTCCTGGTGAATTGTAAAAATTTCATTTTTATTTAAGTCAAAATTTTCAAATAGTCTCATCGGTTCCTCTACCATTAAATGGTAATGACCAAGAAGTTTTGTATTTTCCTTGACTGTATTTATAATTGAGGAACCCATTGTAAAATCTGGTGCATAGATACCATCTGCAATATCATAATGCATATAATCAATATCATTTTCTTCTAAAGACAAGATTTGATCTTTTAATGAAAGCCAATTAGCACACATTAAACTTGCAGATAATTCTATATCTTTATACATCTTTATTTTTTACCTGGTTTTAAAATTATTTTAATATATTTATTTTTGTTCATTATTTTAAAAGCTAAATTATATTCATTTATGGGTATACGGTGTGTAATTAAACTATCAACTTTAATTTTGTTGTTTATCAACAATTTTGCTGCCTTTATAACGTGTCTTCTTTCTGAACCATGAGATCCAACTACTTTAAGCTGTTTATAATGTATCATATTAGTATTTATCTTGATCATTGGATCGATCATATTTTTTTTTGTAAGTCCTGCAAAAAAATTAATACTTGAACCATTACTTGCTACATTGACGGCTTCCTCCTGAGCTTTTGCTGAACTACATGCTACAAAAACATAATCTATCGAGTTATCTTTTAAAAATATCTGAATCTTTTTTTTATAAGTTTTTAGATTTAATTTGATTACATTACGGTCTTTTATACCGTTAGTTAATTTGAATTTATCCTTATCTACCAAAAAAATTTTGTTGCTTTTGTTTAATACACATAATTTAGCAATAAGTTGTCCTATCGATCCAGATCCAAATATTAAAACATTTTTTTTTGATTTAAGACCAATTTTTTCAATTCCATTTAAGCAACATGCCAATGGTTCAGTTAATGCAAGTATATCACTTTTAATTTTTTTTTTTGATATGTAGTGAGGAAGCCTCATAAGAATATTTTTATTAATCTTTAAATATTTTTGGAATCCACCATCTATCTCATGACCTATTGCAAAGTTTTTATGATTTTCTATATCAGCCCCAAGAGCTATTTGAGAGTTTACTTTAAAATAAGATTGATTTTTTGGAGCTCTCTTAATTGTGCCTGCAATTTCATGACCCATTACCCGATTTTTTTTTAACCTAATGCTTCCATTATTAAACATCTTTAAATCTGATCCACACATGCCACAACTGTCAACTTCAATAATTACATCATCACTTTTAGGGTGAATTTTTGAATAATTAAGAGATAAATTCTTAGGTTTTATGTATTTTAAAGACGTATTATTAAACATTATATTTTTTGTATTAAGAACGTTCGTTAAATTATTCATAGCTCAATAATCTTTTTAATATATAAATTTTTATATTATAACAATCAATAAAAAATTAAGTAATTTAAAATGAATTATTCTTTAGTCATACCCTGTTATAACGAAGGAAAAAATTTACCTATTCTAATAAATAAATACAAAAAATTTTTAATAAATCCTAGGAATGAATTGGTTTTAGTCAATAATGGTTCAGTTGATGATACAGAAAAATTTTTCAAAAAATTAACTAAAATTAAAAATATTAAAATCTGTAGAGTAAAAAAAAATATTGGTTTTGGTTATGGGCTAAAAAAAGGATTATTAGCTTCAAGTGGAAAAATTTTAATTTATTCTCATGCAGATTTAGAGGTAAATCCAAACGATATAATAAAATCAATAAAACTTTTTGAAAAAAATAGATATAATAAAAAAATATTTATCAAAGGAAATAGAATTAAATTAATTAAAAATAATTGGACATATATAGATATATTTTTTTCTTATGGCTACACGGTCTTAAATTTAATATTATTCAGAAAAAATATATATGACATACATGGTATGCCTGTTGTATTTTCTAAAAAACTATTAAAAAATTTAAATTACTTTCCAAATGAATTTTCAATAGATCTTGCACTTTATGTCCATGCATTAAAAAATCATTACAAAGTAATAAGATTTCCAGTAAACTTTAATAAAAACAAAAGAAAATATGGAGAAGGAAGTAGCGATAATATAATAAAATGTATTAAAAATAGTTTTGTTCAATTTTACCATGCATTGATAATTTTAATTAAATAAAAGTTAAATCTTAATATAAAGATAGTGTTAGGTGTTTTTTTTATTATCTTTCTTAATGTTTATACAGAATATATACATTGCAAATATTATCCAAATAAATTGAGTATGAAAAAAATCAACAACCATTGACTCAATAAAAATCATCATAATTAGTAAAAAATATACAAAAGTACTTTCATAAGATTTTTTATGATTAAAATTTTTCAAATATCCTAAAATCAAGTAAATTGGTAAACTAAGATATATGATAAAACCTAAAATTCCATAATTTGCTAATGCACCAAAATAATCTGAATGGGGATCCTCATAATAACCAAAATTATCAAAAACAATTTTATGATTATAGTAATTTAAATTATCAAAAAAAATAAAGTTATAGTTTTTTGCTATTTCAGTTGCTGTGTATTTAAGTTTGAGAAATAATGATCCATATATATCATAGTTATTTAGGTGTATGGTAAAATCACTAAAATAATATTTTTTAAATAAGTCAAAATTTGAAGTATTTAAGACATCTTTTTCAATTATAATAAAGTGAGTTAAAATAAAATAAAAAACACATGTAGCTATAATACCAAATACAAATAGAAATTTTATTAATTTCATTTGTTCTAAATTCAAATTTCTAATAATCAAAAAAATTCCTAAAATACTAAAAAAAATAATCAAAAATTTTGATTTTATTAAATACAGCACTAAAAAGTAGAAAATTACTAGTAATACAAGAGTTAATTTACTTTTAAACCTACTAAAAAGAAATAAAAAACCCGGTACTACCAATTGGGCTGCTTGACTGTAAGTGTCAAGTAAACTTCTAAAATTAATATTTGATTTTCCTATGTAGGGATAATAAGTTTCGTCTCTAATTTCCCAAAGGATATTAGATTCATATCCTAATTTATATATTAAATATGAATATATTATGTGTAATGATAAAATTAATGAAAGAGCAATAAAAGAATTTTCAATATAATAAATTAAATTTATATTATTATTTAAATAAAATTTAAATGTAAGATATATTCCAATCATATATATCCAAATAAATAACTCATAGAGGTTATAATAATTCTGAAAATTGATTGAATATTTAATCAATTTTAAAAGTAATATTGTATATATAATTATTTCAAAAATATTTTTTCTATCAAACTTAAATATAAATCTAATAAAGTCTAATTTGTAAATTAATAAACTTAAAAAAACTATGAAAACAAAAATTACTTCAACAATTGAGAATCTAAAAAACTCTAGTTCAAATTTAAAATACTGTTCAAAAAAAAAGGACAAGATAAAAGCAGATATAGTAAAAATAATAATTTTATTTCCTAAAAATTTAAATTTTGCTGAATTAAACATTTGAATATTACTGTAATATAATTTTTTAAAAATACACATATTAAATAGAGAAAACTAAAAAATAAAAAAGGCTTTAATCTTTAATTAATGTGATAATTTATTAGATATTATGAAAATTAAAATTGATACACAATTAATATTAGATTTATGTATTACAGGTTTTTTCACCCTATCATGTTTGATGATAATGAAGTTTGTTATACCAGAGGGAAATACTACATTTTTTTTATTACGAGCTTCTAAATTGGTAACTTTAGTTATTATAGCCTTAAGTATTTTATTTCTAATTTTTTGGTGTTTTAATAGAAATTTTAATTTCAAAAAAAAAGTTAATATACCCAAGTTAAAAGACCTTCTCCTTTTAGCCTTACCCATGTCACCTGTAATTGATTATGCTCTTATAAATAGTGAATATCTTACCCCAAACAGTTTCTTATATCTAATTGGAATCACATTGGCTTTTACTTTTTTTTTTAGTTTCATTTTTCCTATAGTTTTTAGTTACTTTGCATCTTTAAAAATCCTTATGATTTCAGGATTGGCACTATCTTTTACAATTATGAGTTTGGCTAAAATAAATAATAATCCAGACGATCACGTATTAGGAAGTATGTTTATAACGCAAGGAATTTATTTAATTGCGTCATTTACTGTTGTGTATTTACTATATTTAATTGACAAAAAAACAACTTATATATTCCTCATTTTTTTTATGATTTCTGGAATAGTAATTAATTTTTTAAATTACTCTTCAAGTAATTCAAACAAATTTGATAATTCTGTAACAATTAAAAAAAATGACAGACTTGGTGAATTTTTAAATGATAATAACAACATGATAGCTAAAAAAAAAAATATTTATCTACTTGTTTATGAGTCATATGCAGGCTTAGAAACACTTCGTCATTATGGATTAGATAATACAGAACAGATGAAATTTTTAGAGAAAAATGGTTTTAAAGTTTACCATGGAATATATTCTAGTGGTGGGTCATCATTACCTTCAACATCTAGAATTTTGGAAATGGATGGTGAGCTTTCCAAACCTGATAGACATTACACTTCTGGTAACGCCTTTGGATTAGATATATTTAAAGCTAATGGGTATAAAACAATAGGGATATTTAATTCTCCATTTTTTTTTGGTACATCACCAATTATTTGGGATGAATATTATCCAAAAGAAAGAGTAACAAAAATGGGTGGTAAAGCCATAACAAAAAGTATTTTTGAAAGTCAGTTTAAATTTAATATCTTTGAAGATGGTTATAATTATAAAAATTATTTACAGATAAAAAAAAAATATTTAAATTTAAGTAAAAAAAATACTCTTTTTTATACTCACAATAAATACCCTGGACATTCAGGAAATACTGGTAAGTGTGCCTCTGATGAAAAAAAATTGTATTTTGAAAGAATAAAAAAAGGGAATACAGAAATGAAAAATGATGTCTCAAATATATTGAACAATGACCCTGATTCTATAATAGTACTTTTAAGTGATCATGGACCATATTTGACAAAAAATTGTAGAACCCTTGAAAATTATGACATCAGCAGCATAGACAAATACGACATACAAGATAGATATGGCACTTTTCTTAGTATCTATTGGCCAAATGATATTTCAGATGTTGAAAATAATATAGTAATAACTCAAGATATTTTTCCTGCAATATTATCTAGGATTACAAATAACAAAAATCTATTTAAAGAATTAAAGATAGAGAGTAAAATATTTGATGAAAATGTTAATTGGAATATAAAAGGTATAAATGTTTATGATGGTATTATCAAAGGGGGCAAGGATAATGATAAACCATTATTTGATGAAAAATCTTATAATTTACCTAACTAATTTTTCAGATGTTTAGTGATATATTTACATTAATAGATTTTCTAAAATATCAGAAAAAAATAAAAAGAGTTTTCTTTTTTGAAAGTAGTTTTATTGAGAATCACCTTGCACCATATGTTGATAAGAATAAAAATATTGACGAAACAATAATAATATCATTATATAAAACACAAAATAATAATCTTAAAAAATTTAAAATATTTCAAGTCAATAAATTATTTTTTTTGAACTTATTTTTTTTACTCTTAAAAACTAAGTACTGTTATTCATCCACTCCAGATATTGATCATTCAGCATTTCAAAGATCTGTTTTTAAAAAAACAAAATACATATATATTCAGCACTCTCCTGTAGGTCTAATAAAGATATTTAGAGATAATGCTTTAACCAATTTTGATGTAGTTCAGGTTGTAAATACTTTTCAAAAAAATGATTTAATTAATATTTCTAAAAGAAAGAACAAAAAAATAAAAGCCTGGCAAGGAAAATATTTATTCGTTGGTGCTGAAAATAATGAAAAATTTAGTTTCAATATTAATAAACAAGAAAGAAAAAACATTTTGATTGCTCCAACATGGGGAACTGATTTCTTTAATTTAAATATTCATTTAACAATAAAAAAAAATCTTAATCCAAGTGAATATGATATTTTTATTAGACCTCACAATATGAGTATTTTAAATAATAAAAATTTAATTAGTGATTTAATACAAAATAATTTTCAGATATCAAAAGGAAAAATCAACTTTAATCAGTATGATCTACTAATTACTGATTGGTCTGGTCTCTATATTGAGTTTGCAAAAATTAATAGAATTAAAAGCATATTAATCGAAACTAAAGATAAAATATTAAATGATAAATTTTATGAATATAAAGATGATTCAATAGACACGTTCGCAAGAAATGAACTTGGTAAAATTTTATTAACTACACAACTTGACACAATTGAAAGTGAGGTTAAAGATATAATCTTAAACCGTAATAAACATACAGAAAAAATTGACAAATTTTTTGACAGCTATTTTTATTAAACTTGAATTAAAATTTATATAAATTAAGGTAAATACTTAAATGAAAAAATTTAAATTTTATTGTTGTACATTATGCATATTTTTTGCTTTTTGTTCACCTGCATTCTCATACTTAGATCCTGGTTCAGGCAGTATTGTGTTACAGGCTATTTTAGCAGCTATTGCAGGTGTTATTGGAACTTATAAAATTTGGCTATTTAAAGTTAAAAATTTCTTAGCTAAAATTAAAAAAAAAATAATAAAAAAAAATTAATATTTATAAATTAAAAATCTAGAGCTGAATATTAAGTTAATCATCCTTTTCACAACCGTATGTGCCTTTGTAATTCAGCTGGTAGAGCAATTGATACGCAATCAATAGGTCCATGGTTAAACTCCTTGTGGGAGCACTATATATTGTACGTTTAAAAAAAAATCATTACAGTTCCAAAAATTATATATATAGATGGCAAGATATTTATAAAATTATATTAAAAAAATTTTGATTTAATAATTTAAAAATGAATTCAGTTACAAAAGCAAAGGCACTTCAAATAATAAATAAATTTGATAAAAAATTAGTTCCAAAGTTAATATTTTTTAAAAAAAAAGATTTTTTAAAAGATAAAAAAAAATTTATTAAAAGAGTAAAAAATAATTTTAATTGTGACATCATTATCAGATCATCAGCACTAAACGAAGATAATAGAGCAAAAAGTAATGCAGGTTTCTACGATTCTTTTATAATTAGAAAAAAAAATTTTAAAATTATTGAATTAAAAATAATAAGATTAATAGAAAAATTTAAAAACAATAAAGATGAAATTTTAATACAAAAATTTATACAAAACCCAGAAATAGCTGGCGTTATATTTACTAAAGATAAAAATACAAACTCTCATTATTACGATATAAATTATGATAAATCTGGCAAGTCTAATCTAGTTACATCTGGAGGATTTAATCCAACTTTAAAATCTTTGATTATTTACAAGGATGCAAAAAGAATACCACAATTATTTAAAAAATTAATTAATGTTACAAGAAATTTAGAAAAATTATTTAACAATGATAGGTTAGATATAGAATTTTGTATAAAAAATAAAAAACTTTTTATTCTACAATGTAGACCTCTACCAGGAACAGCAAAAAAATGGGATAAGGTAAAATTAAATGAAGTTCTTATTAATCTTAATAAAAAATTTAAAAAAATAAATCAAAAAAATGAAACATTATTTGGAAAATCTACTATTTTGTCTAATATGTCAGATTGGAATCCAGCTGAGATAATAGGTAAAAAACCTACACAACTAGCATCATCTTTGTATTCAGAATTAATTACCAATTCTGTATGGGCTCAGCAAAGAAATAATTATGGTTATAAAAATGTATACCCTAATAAATTAATGGGTAATTATGCTGGGTCTCCTTATATTGATCTTAGAGTAGATTTAAATTCTTTTCTGCCAAAAGATCTTAATAAAAAAATTTCTGAAAAATTAATAAATTTTTTTATTAATAAATTAAAAAAAAATCCAGATATACATGATAAAATTGAATTCGAATTAATAAATACTTGTTTTGATTTTTCTCTATTAAAAAAAAACTCATTACCGTTATCTAAAGATGAAAAAAAAATATATTACTCATCTCTAAAAAAATTAACTAATAATATATTAAATCCTAAAAATAAAATACTTGATGATGAAATTCAAAAAATTGAAATACTTAAAAAAAAAATATTATCTATCAAACAATCAAAATTAAGCCATATACAAAAGATCTATTACCTAATCAATGACTGTAAAGAATATGGAACCTTAGCTTTTGCTGGAATTGCAAGATGTGCCTTTATAAGCAAAAGTATTTTAGACAGTTTAAAATTAACAAATATCATCAGTAGTGAAGATTTAGAAAGTTTTAATTTATCAATAAACACAATTTCAAAAAAGATTAATTACGATTATTCTAAAACAAACAAAAACAGCTCATTTAAAAATTTTTTAATTGATTATGGACATTTACGACCATCCACATACTCTATATTGACAAAAAATTATAAAGAAAACCATAAAAAATATTTTTCAAAAAATTTAAATAAAAAAGATTTTTTACCAAACAAAAATTTTAAATTTAGAAAAGAACAAATTGACTCAATAAACAAGTTATTTAAAAAAAATAATTTAAAAATTACATCAAAAGAATTTATAAATTTTGCTAAAAAATCTATTGAAAATCGAGAATATTCAAAACTAATTTTTACAAAATCTATTGATGAAATATTTGATAATCTTAAAAAATTCGCAAAAGAAACCAATATGAATATTAATAGATTTCAACATTTGGATATTGATGTAATATTAAAATCATTTAACAATTTAGAACAAGATAGATTGAGAGATATTATAACCAGAAATATTAATATTAATGAAAAATCTTATAAATTTTCTCGATCAATTCTTACACCTGATGTTATATCTAACAGTAATGATTTTTATTGTTTCAAAAATCTGGATAGTAAAGAAAACTATATTACTCAAAAAACCCAAATGGGTGATATAATTGAATTAAATGAATTGACTAATTTAAAACTAGTAAAAGACAAAATTATTTTAATTGAAAATGCAGACCCCGGATTTGATTTTTTATTTTCACACAAAATTAGTGGTTTAATTACAAAATATGGTGGATCAAACTCCCATATGGCAATTAGATGTATGGAATTAGATTTGCCAGCAATAATCGGTGTAGGACAAAAAATATATGATCATTTACTTAATTCTAAGAAAATTTTTATTGATTGTAATAATAAAAAATATTCAATTACTCATTAATGAAAACAATAATTTTATCTCCTAGAATTGTGATTGATAAGCACAATAAAATTAATTTTTTAGTTGATGAAGATATGTCAAATTTTTTAAATAATATAAAAGTTAACATAGTACCCTTATCACTTAAAAAAAAAAAAATTGAAATGAAAAATGTAAGTTTTGCAGATGGATTAATTTTAGCTGGAGGAGGTGATATATTTAACTATGAAAAAACCTTAAGTAATAAGATTAGGGATGCATATGAAAAAAAATTATTTAATTATTTTTTTAAAAAAAATAAACCAATTTTAGTAATTTGTAGAGGTTTTCAACTATTTACAAATTTGTATAAAAAAAAATTATTTAAAGTTAACAATCATGTTAGAAAATATCACCAATTAAATTTAAAAAAAAGTAGATTTATTAAACATTCAAAATTAACTGTAAATTCATACCATAATTATGGTATTAAAGAATTACCAAAAAACTATATAAATATAGCTAACACTAAAGATGAATCAATTGAAATAGCCGAACATAAAAGTAAAAAAATTCTGTGTTTGATGTTTCACCCTGAAAGAAATATGAAATCAGATAAATTACTAGTTGAAGCAATTCGGATTTTTTTTAAATGAATTTAATATTATTAGCTGCAGGTAAAAGTTCTCGGATTTATAATAAGATAAAAAAAAATAAATGTTTAATAAAGATTAATAACAAATCTCTGATAAGAAATATTATAGATAATTCAAGCGGAGCAAATATCAGCGAAATTAATATAATTACCGGATTTAAGTCCCAAAATATAAAAAATGAATTAAAAGATTATAATAAAATCAAATTTACAAATAATTTAAAATATAAAACTACTGATATGGTGTATTCATCAATAATTGGACTTAAAAAATCTAAATCAGATACTATAATTTCGTATACAGATATTGTTTATACAAAAAAACTTTTCCAAATAATTAAAAATAGTAATAAAAATTTTATTACTATTCCATATATAAAAAACTGGAAAAGTGTTTGGAAAAAAAGAAATAAAAATATTTTTGAAGATGCAGAAACTTTTAATGTTGATAAAAATTCTAACCTTAGAGAAATTGGAAATAAAATAAATGATAAAAATCTTAAATTAGTTAATGGTCAATTTATGGGGGCTATGTTTATTCCAAAAAAATACATTAATATAATAATTAAAAAATATAATATTTACAGTAATGGTAAATTACAACTTACACAATTTGTTAACAAATTAATTAAAGATAACATAACAATAAAATGCATAAATTATAATGATTTTTGGTATGAAATTGATGATTATGAAGATCTAATTAATTTTAAAAAGCTGTAAATAATATTTTTAAACATAACTTTATAATATAAATTAACTTACAATTGTTTTTTGATTAATTACCTCAGACGCCCTGATGGTTTAATGTTTGTTGATACAGATCTTTTTATAAAAAATATGAAGTAGAAATGAAACATCAAATAAAACATTAAAAATGAATAGCTATATAAATAGACCTGAATTGTTAAAAACTCTGAATAAATTAATACAGTCAAAAGTATTAGGATACAAAAAACTATCATTAAAGGTTTTTTCATAAATATAATTTTATTTTCAGCTATAAAAAAAATTTTAAGTGAATTAATTAAGTAAATGGACAAAGTATTTATTGAGAGAGGTATGAGAAAAGATGATATTTCATTACTATCAATATTTTTTCCCAGCCAAACTGCCAATACTTGCCCTAGATATAAATTTAAGATTATCATGCAAATAAGCAGTATTATAAATTGTGCAATAATTAATCTAGAAATTTTTTTTTTACGATCTTTTGCTTCTAATTCTACTGTTTCGTATATTTCAGGAGTTAAGTAGAGAACGATTGGTGATACTATATGAGGGATAGCTGTACTCATCATAAAAGCAATGGCAAAATATGATAGGGACAATGAATCGAGAATGCCAAAGGCCAAAACTTTATCAAATTGCTGCAATAACAATATTAACAAAATTACTATTCCGAAATGAGTTTCATTAAATTCTGAAATATTTTGTTTATTTTTATCTATTAATTGATTTTTTTTCTTACTGAATACTTTTAAAATAAAAATTCTTTGTACAGTTAAAAGAAAAAAAGAAAAAATAATAACTGTTAACAGAAGAACGTTAATATTAATTTCACTTAGAAAGGATAAATAAATTATTGTAGCCCATTTACATGCTGTAATAATAAAGGCATAAAAATGTAAATTATAATGCTCTTTAAGACCATTTAATATTTCAGCATAATAAAACTCAAATATTTTTATTAATACTGCAATGGATATAAGAATAAATGAAAATTTAATTGACTTAAACGATTCATAACTATTTGAATTAAAAAAAATTAATGCAAGAGATAAAATGATTATTGCAGGAATAAGTCTGATAAAATTTTTTTTTTCATATTTGTAAAACATATGAATACTTTCTCTAGTTTTTTCATTGCCTAAGAAAATATTAATCATTAATCTTTTAACAAATTCACCACTTCCAAAAAGAAGTAGGTATACAAGTGGTAGCAAGATATTAATTAATCCAAATAATGACCACTCTTTTAACCCTAAATTTGAAATTAAAATAGGAGTTGCAATTAAATTACCTAATAAGGCACTCAAAGGTCCTAAATAGTTAACATATAATTGACCTTGTTTGAGTGCTTTTTTAATCATTAATACAATTAGATATAAGTATCTTTAGGATTAGTTTTTTTAATAACATTTAGTTTTAGTAAAATTTAAATTACTTATTTACTTATATTTATTTCTTAGTTTTGACTAGTTTCTAACTTTTGTTACTACTGTGCAATAGTATTTTTAAAATAATCTCTTTCATTAAGTAATCTTGTTTAATTATTATAGATATATTAATATGATATAAATATTCATTTTTTATAGATTTAAAAAAAATTATGAAAATATTAGTAACAGGTTCAGCTGGCTTTATTGGGTCAATGTTGTCATTAAAATTACTAGATAGAGGTAATGAAGTAATAGGCGTCGACAATCATAATGACTATTATGATCCTAAGATTAAAGAAGCACGACTTGAAAAATTAGAAAAATATTCGAGTTATAAACATTATAGAGTAGATCTTAGTGACCAAAAAAATTTAGAGGATGTATTTAAAGATAATAAGCCTCAAAAAGTAGTCAATTTAGCAGCACAAGCAGGTGTACGTTATTCTATAAAAAACCCACTAGCTTATATTAATAGTAATATTGTTGGATTTGCTCACATCCTGGAAAATTGTCGTCAGAATAAAGTAGAGCATTTAGTTTATGCTAGTACTTCAAGCGTGTACGGTGCTAATACTAAAATACCTTTTTCAGAACATGATAGTGTTAATCATCCATTATCCGTTTATGCAGCATCCAAAAAATCCAATGAATTAATGGCACATGCATATAGCCATCTTTATCAATTGCCTACTACTGGACTTAGATTTTTTACAGTTTATGGACCTTGGGGAAGACCCGATATGGCTTTATTTAAATTTACTAAAGCTATTTTAGAAGAAAAACCTATTGATGTGTTTAATCATGGCAAACATACTAGAGACTTTACTTTTATTGATGATATCGTTGAAGGAGTGATTAAAACTCTTGATAACACAGCAACTACTAATGATAATTGGAAAAGTGATCTACCTGATTCAGCCAGCAGTAAAGCTCCATGGTGTATTTATAATATAGGTAATAATAAACCTGTAAAACTCATGGATTATATTGAAGCTTTGGAAATAATTTTAGGAAAAAAAGCTAAAATAAATTTTTTAGCATTGCAGCAAGGTGATGTATTGGATACTCACGCTAATATTGATGATATTAAAAAAAAATTTAGTTATGAACCAACAACATCAATTATTGATGGGATAACAAAATTTGTTAAATGGTATAAATATTATTATCAAATTTTATAATATTGAGTAATAACTTTTATAATGAACTTAATTCTACTATTATTTTAATCAAATCATGAATTATACTAGCATTATTGATTACCCGATGGTGATGCAGTACACGAATGATTTACTTGGTTTTACTTCAGTTTTGGTAATTATTTTATTAACATATTTTATAACATTAAGATGGCCAGCTATTTCTAAAATTCTTTTTGTAGCTTTAGTTGTAAGAGTTTCATTAATGTTGGGCGGTCATTATTTTTTTGAGCTACCAGAATATGAAGGTGATTCAGAAGATTTTGAAACTGAAGCTTGGATTTTAGCACAAGGGGGGGGTTCTTATGTATGGAATTATTTGGATTTACCAAACCCTCATGCTTATATTTGGTTAGTTGCTCTTATTTATTCTTTGATAGATCGGAGTATACTGATGATTCAGTCCATAAGTATATTTTTTGGAATAGGGTCTGTTTTTTTAGGTTGGTTGACTGCAAAAAAACTATGGAATGATCGCACTGCATATAAAGTAGCCTGGATGATAGCTTTATTCCCATCATTAGTTTTATATTCGCTCTTAGTTATGCGGGAAGTTTATATGGTCTTTTTTCTTTTATTAGCCATATATGGAGCGGTAACTTGGGCAAAAACTGAAAGCTTTAAATCGATTTTTTTAGCCATGATAGGTTTTTTTGGTGGAGCTTTCTTCCACGGAGCGATGTTAATAGGTGCTATCACTTTCATAGGTGTTGTTGGCATATCCAGTTTTATAAGATTTTATAAATTGTTAATTAATAATCGCATAAATTTAAAAGTTTTATCTTTCATTGTATTGTTTTTAATAAGTTCAGGATTTTATCTATCTAATGGTTTTGAAGTTTCATATTTAGGTGATTTTAAAACTTCAGCCAATATAGAAAATCTCATGTACTTAACAGAACTTAATACCAGAGGTACAGCATCATGGCCTAACTGGTTGATAATCTCAGATCCATACGAAATGTTTTATAAAATTCCTTTAAGAGCTATTTATTTTGTTTTTGGACCCTTTCCATGGGATGTTAGCAAAACTAAACATTTAATTCTTTTATTTGATGCTATTTTATATATCTATTTAGCTTGTTTGATTTTACTGAATAGAAAAGTTATCTGGAGAGATCCTGCTTTAAGGCTTATTTTAATAATATTAATATCATATATTTTGGTATTTAGTATTGGGGTTGGAAACTTTGGTACAGGATTAAGACATAGATCAAAATTTGTTGTTATTTTTATATTGTTGGCCGCACCATATTTAAAAACATTTATTTTTTTAAAAAAAAAGATTTAGGATCTTAAAAAATTGAAAACAAACCATTATATTTTTAATAGAAAATGATAATAGTTTTATAATCTCAACTTATCTTATGAAAATTATACATTTAATAAATAGTTTAAAAAAAGGTGGTGCAGAAGGAAATCTCTACCGCTTATGTAAATTTCATAAAAAAAAATATAAAGATAATATTGATATTACAATTATGACTTTAATAGATAATGGGTTTTATGAAACTGAACTTAAAAAATTAGGTATAAATGTTTTTTCTTTAAATATGAATAAACAAAATAAATTTTTTGATTTTATAAAAAAGGTATTAAAATTACGTAAATTTATTAAAAAACAAAATCCTGATATTATTCAAGGTTGGATGTATCACTCAAATTTTATTACATTATTTATTCCAAAAAAGTTTTATGATAAATTATTTTGGAATATTCGACATTCAGAGTTAAATATTAAAATTTCAAAAAAAATGACAATCTTTTTGTCAATTATTTGTGGATTATTTTCAAAAATTGTACCAAAGAAGATTATTTACTGCTCTGAAAAAAGCATAAATTTTCATGAAAATTACCATTTTTACTCTAAAAATAAAACTGCACTCATCTACAATGGATGCAGCGATAAGACTTATTACCCATCAAAAAACCTTCAATTAGATTTTAGAAAAAAGAATAAAATAAAAAGATCTGATATTGTTATCGGATATGCTGGCAGATATGCTAAGCAAAAAAATATTCGCTCTATGCTGTTTGCATTTTCAAAAATTATTAAAAACCAAAAAAATGTTTATTTGTATATGGTTGGAAAGGATATAAGCCCTCAAAATAAGGAGCTAACTAGCTATACAAATGAACTAAAGATAAATAATAAAGTATTTTTTTTAAATGAGCAAAAAAACTTACTAGAATTTTATAACGGTATAGACTTTTTGTTACTAACTTCTCACTCAGAATCGTTTCCAAATGTAATAGCGGAGTCTATGCTTTGCTCAACTCCCGTATTATCAAGTAATGCTGGTTGTTCAAAAAAAATTATCGATGATTTTGGATTTATTATGAATAATAATGATCATATATCAATTTTTAAAAATTTAAAAAGAATTTTAAATTTTTTTAAGTATAAAAAAAAAGAATGGAGATCTTACAAAAAAAATTCTCGATTACAAATTCAAAAAAATTTTTCAATTACAAATATGTCAAATTCATATTTTAAAAACTGGATTTTTTAAGTGAAGATAATTTTTATTTGTACTAAATCTATTACATTCAATACTTTTTTAAAATCACAAGCAGATTACTTTATTAAAAAAGGTTTTGAAATAGAGGTAGCTTGTTCAGATAGTAAAAAATTAAATATTACTAGTAATTTAAGGTATACAATTAACTTCCCAAATAAGATAATCGACTTATTTAATTTAATTAATTACATTAAAGTTTTTAAACAAATTAATAAATTGGTAAAAAAAAACTCTAAAGCAATATTCTATTTACATACACCCTTAGCTTCCCATTTATTTAGATTATTTACTTTTTTTAGTGAATTAAAAATAATATATTTTGTACACGGTTTTAGATTCACTTCGATAACAAATCCCTTCAAAGCTTTTTCTCTTAAGATTATTGAAAAAATTTTATCTTTGAAAACTGGTATTTTTATTACAATTAATAATGAAGATTATAATTATGCTAAATCTAATCTACTTAGAAAAGCCCCGTGTTATAAAATAAATGGAGTAGGTTTGGACTTATCAAAAAATCATTTTAATAAAAAAATTATAAATAAAAAAAGAATAAAAAAAATTTTGGTAATAGCTGCATATAAAAAACAAAAAGGATATTTAGAAATATTAAAGGTAGCTGAAATGCTAAAAAATCAAAAAATAAAAATAGATTGTTATGGTTATGGCGAAAGCTATAAATTTAATTCAATTAAAAATAAGAAAAAACTCAATAATATTTCCTTTAATAATTTTGATGTAAAATTACATAATAAAATAAAAAGATATGATATTTTGCTTCATTTAAGCAAAAGAGAAGGTCTACCGGTCGCTGTTATGCAGTCTCTTTCTGAGGGATTACCTGTTTTGTGTTATAATATTAGAGGTAACAAAGATTTAATAAAAGACAAATTTAACGGTTATTTTATTCAATCATATAGTGATGTTCAAAAAAAAATTCATTATCTTAATTTAGAAGATGGTTATTTTAATAAAATGAGAGTTAATGCATTTAGATCAATAAATAAAGATTTCTTAAAAAAAGAAATTAACTTAAATATATATAATATTATAAAAAATTATTCTAAGCATTAGTAGTGAATTCAAAATTGAAAAATTTAAATTTTATTTATAGAAAATTAAAAATCTCTGACTATTCTGAATTTCGTAAATTATTCTTTCATTGTTTTGGCAGAAAAATAAGTTTTGAATTTTTTAAATGGAGATATTTTAGCAAAAAATTTTCTTTTTGTTATGGAGCATTTGAATCAACTAGATTAATTGCAAATGTAGGTATGATTTCAATCGAATTAAATAATAATATCCAAGAAAGAGTTTTTTCAAGACACTCTAGTATGGTTCTAGAAAAGTATAGAGGCAATGGAGTTTTTTCAGATTTATTAAAAGTAGTTAAGAAAAAAATTTCAAAAAATGTACGTATAGTAGCCATGTGGCCAAATAAAAATAATTTTGCAAGTTTTGGCATAGAAAAGAAAAAAATTTTTAAAAAAAAATATTATTTATATAAAACTTCTTCTAGCTCAACTTTATTAAAAAAAACAAAAAATTATCATATTGATGAATTAAACAAATTTAAAAATTTTACTGAAAGTAGAAATAGTCTTTTTTTTAAAAATTTTATTTATTTTAAAAATAGATATTTATCATATCAAAAACATGAATATTTATTAAATAAATTTGAATTTAAAAAATTTTCAAGTTTTTTTATATTAAAACGTAATAAAGATAATTCAGGTTTGAATTACATAATTCTAGACCATTTTGGTTCTGAAAAAATAAAATCCAAACATCTTTCTTGTTTAATTAGTGATCAAAAAAAATTAATTTATCTGTCTAAAAAAAAAATTAATAAACCTAAGTTTAAATTATTAGATTATCTATATTTTAAGATTGGATTTATTAAAAAATTTAACTTAAAACAAAAAGATAAAAATTTGTTTAATAAAGAAATTTTTTTAGGTGATACAGATATTTTTATAACGATTGGAAAGATATAATAAATAATTTAATTTAATTTCAATTGATACTAATGATAAATAAATGATGAGATTTTTTGATATTTTGTTTTCTATTTTAATATTGATAATTTTTTCTCCAATAATATCTTTAATTTCATTGCTTATATTAGTTTTTGATGGGAAGCCTGTGATTTATAAACAATTTAGAATAGGTTATTTAGGTAAACGATTTATCATTTTTAAATTTAGAACAATGAACAATTTTAAGTTCAAAGATGAAAAGTTAAGGTTAACGTTTTTAGGAAAACTATTAAGAAAAACAAGTTTAGATGAATTGCCACAATTTATTAATGTATTAAAAAAAGATATGTCTATTGTTGGCCCTAGACCATTACCTGAAACTATTGAAAAAAAAATTAAAAAATCTATTAAAACAAAAAGAAGAAAAATTTTACCAGGTATAACTGGCATGTCACAAATAAATTATACTGGTAAAAATAGGAAATTGAATGATAAAGTTAAATTAGATATGTATTTGATTAATAATTATACTATATATAATTATTTTAAAATCTTACTAAAAACACCAATTGTTCTTATGGTTAGGTTTTTTAAAAATAGATCCTCAATTATTAAGTAAGCATCTTTAATTTTTGTAACAATTAAAATAGCTTCGACATTTTATATATAATTAAATAAAATTTATCTATAAATTTAACTTAAAGTAAATTAATAACATAATTTAACTCTGTAATTATTTTTATTAAATTATGAAAAAAAAAGTTTTAATCTTATCTCCTCATGCAGACGACGAAATTTTAGGTTGTGGAGGATTTATATCTAAATATTCTAAGCAAAACTATCATATAAATGTTTTAGTTTTGACAAATGCTAATAAAGGCGCTCCTGAAATTTTTACCACTGCAGAAATTAAGAAACTAAGAAATGAGTCAAAAGTGGCAAATAATTTCATTGGGACAAAGCGATTATTTTTTGAAAATTTACCAGCTGTAAATTTAAATAATTATCCAGTTTATAAAATTACAAATATTATAGATAAATATATTACAGACATAAATCCTGAGATTGTTTTAATTCCCTCTATAAATGACATTCATGATGATCATAAAATAATTTTCAGAGCTGCAAAAGTATCTATGAGACCCAACAAAATTAGTAATTTAAAAAAAATTTTATCTTATGAAGTGCTCTCAGAAACTGAGTGGAACGAAGATGGTAAATCTTTTAACCCAAATTATTTTGTTCGTTTAAAAAAGTCAGATATTAATAATAAAGTGAAAGCTTTTCTTAAATATAAATCTCAAGTTAAAAAATTCCCTCACCCAAGGTCAAAAGAAGCTATTGTTAATTTATCAAGAGTAAGAGGTGGTCAAGCATTTGTGGAATATGCAGAGGCTTTTAAGGTAGAAAAAATATTAGATTGATATGACTTCAATAATTTTTTTAACTTATGAAAATAAATTTATTAATCATAAATATAAAATTATAAATTAAAAACCTAAGTACTCAAGTTAAAAAAAATGATGTTTACAGAATTTAAATGTAAGAAAAAGATAATCACATTATTAAAATATTACAAGTTATGATTATAATAAATATTTAGTTAAAATTTTTTTAAATACTTTAAATGAAAATTATTATATTAGGTTACAATGGTTTAATTGGAAGTTCTATTTTAGATGAGTTGGCAAAATATCTAAAAAAAAACCATAACTTTGATTTAATTTGTGTAGGTAGAAACATAAAAAATCAACCTTATAAAAATAAAAAAATAAAATATATAAAGTGGAACTTTCTTACCTTTACTAAATCAAAATTATATTTTTTAGAAAAAGAAAACATTATAATTAATTGTGTTGGTAAAAATCATAGTGGTAATGAAAAACTTAAAAAGATAAATGTTCTATTCATAAAAAAATTAGTTAGTTACATTCAATATAATAAAATATCGATACGTTTTATTCATTTAGGAAGTGTAAGTGTTTATGGTGCTGAAAAAAAATATTTTACTAGAGTAAGAACTATTACAGAAAATTCCCTAACGCACCCTTATGATTTATATTCAAAAAGTAAATTAGAAGCTGAGTCTTATATTCGAAGTATTTCCAAAACTAATAAAAAAAACTTTTCATTTACTATTTTAAGAATAGCAAATGTTTTCAGTGAATTAAAAAACCCAAATTCGTTTAGATTAATTAACTTTTTATTAAATAAAGGTATTTGGCTTAAGTGTTCAAACCAGACTAAATATCATTTTATTCATGCTAAAGATGTAGCTTTAGCAGTTTTTCTGTGTATTTTACATTTTAAAAAATCAAGAGATAAAATTTACATTGTTTCAGATGATATTAATCAATTTGAATTACATAAGATCTTTGCAACAGGACATATATCTAAATTATTAAAAATTCCAATTTCATTACAAATATTAAATTTTATTGTCAAAAATATACCGTTACCAAAAACAATATTAAATTTCTTTTTAACTATTTCATCACAAATCAACTACGACAATAGTAAAATAAGAAAAGAATTAAACTTTTATTCTAGGCATTCTTTAAAAAAAAATTTTTGAAAAAATATTAATGAAAAAAAAACAAACAATCGCATTAATAGCAATTACAGCCTCAACAATAAATTCATTTATGTTAAGACATATAGAAGTATTAAGTAAAGACTATAATCTTTTAATTTTTTGTAATGATACGTCTTTAATTAGAAAAAAAATTCCAAAAAATGTATTATTGACTAATATAAATTTTAAAAGACAACTTAATTTAATTTTTGATTTTGTTTCTTTTTTATCTGTGTTTTATTTCTTAGTAAAGTATAGACCACACCTAACAATTTCTATAACCCCAAAAGCAGGTTTAATAACTGCCATATCTTCTTTTATTGCTAGAGTATCATATCGCATCCATTATTTTACGGGACAAACTTGGGTTACAAAAAAAGGATTTGTTCGTTTTATATATAAGATTTCAGATCGTATAATCTTTAAACTTTCCCATCATGTTCTTATGGATAGTAGTTCACAAAAAAAATTTTTAATATCAAATAATATAATTTCACACGACAGATCGACTGTACTATTACATGGTTCAGTTGGAGGTGTTAATACTAAGAAATTTAAATATAAAAAAACAACAAGAAATTTATTAAGAAAAAAATTACAAATTTCTAAAAATGATTTTACTTTTCTATATTTGGGTAGAATGAATAGAGATAAAGGAATAATTGATCTTATAAAAGCATTTCAAAAGATTAAAAATTTTTATAACATATTTCTTGTTTTAGTTGGACCTATTGAAGATGAATATATTAAAAATTTTATTAAAAAAAATAAAAAAGTTATTTACGTAGGTGAAACTCTAAATCCGGAAAAATGGTTTTCTATGGCAGATATTCTTTGTCTACCAAGCTATAGAGAGGGGTTTGGGTCAGTAGTTATTGAAGCTGGGTCTTGTAATTTACCCACTCTTGGTTCTAATATTTATGGCATTACCGATGCAATTGTGAAAAATCAAACAGGTTTTTTGCATAAAGTTGGTAGCATTAGTGATATTAAAAAAAAGATGTTACTTGTTATTAAAAATAGGAAATTACTTAAAAAATATGGACAAAGAGCAAGAAAAAGAGTTGAAAAAAAGTTTGAAGAAAAATTAATTAGTGAAAAATTTTTAGAATTTATTAAATCAAGAATTAATTAAAAATTAATAATACTATATAAGATAAAAAAATAAATAATATGCCTTTTTACTCCAGTAAAGCTATTCGAAAAATTGGGCCACTTCTTAAAAGTGGAAAAGTAAACTATTGGAGCGGAAATGAGTGCAAAAAATTTGAACAAGAATTTTCTAGATATTTAGGAAACAAGTTTTCTTTAACTTTAAGTAATGGAAGTGTGGCGCTGGAATTAGCTTTGAAAGCTTTAAATTTGAAAAAGCAAGATGAGATTATTGTGTCACCAAGATCATTTATTATATCTTCAAGTTGTACATTAAATTTAGGATTAAAACCTATTTTTGCAGATGTAGATGAAAATGGTAATTTGAACATTGAGGGAATTAAAAAAGCCTATAACAAAAAAGTAAAAGTAATAATTATTGTTCACTTAAATGGATTATCATGTGACTTGGAGCCAATTATAAAATTTGCTAAAAAAAATAAAATTTTTTTAATTGAAGATTGTGCTCAAGCTCATGGAGCAGTTTATAAAGGTAAGAAAGTTGGTTCATTTGGAGATATATCCACTTGGTCTTTCTGCCAAGATAAGATTATATCTACCGGAGGTGAAGGAGGGATGATTTCAACTAATAATAAAAAACTATGGCTTAGATGCTGGTCACTAAAAGATCATGGGAAAAATTATGATAGTTGTTTTATTAAAAAGCATAAAATAGGTTTTAAATGGCTACATGATAATCTGGGATCAAACTATCGAATGACTGAGATGCAAGCTCTTCTTGGAAGAGAACAGTTAAAATTATTAGATAAACAAATAAAAAAAAGAAACATAACAGCAAATTTATATTTAAACGGATTAAAGGATTATTATCAAAAATATGATATTTTGAAAAAACCAGATTTTAAATGCTACACTTGTCCATTAAAACAAAGTGAAAAATCTTGTAGTAAATGTACACATGCCTTTTATCGCTTAAATTTATTCATAAATAAAAATAAGATCAAACAACTTGAATTAATAGAGCAACTTAATAAAAAAAAGATAAATTGTAGCATTGGAGCGTGTCCAGAAATTTATAGAGAAAAAATATTTAAAAAATTCAAATTTTATCCAAAAAAAAGATTATCAAGTGCAAAGTTACTTGGTGAAATCAGTATAATGTTTCCAATAAATCCTAACAGAGCTCTAATAAAAGTAAAGTCAGAAATTAATTCAATTAAGAAAATATTAAATAGGTATTTGTAATTTATTTATGTATCAAAAATATTTTAAAAGATTGCTCGATGTAATTTTAAGCTTAATTTTACTTTTCTTTTTTTTCCCTTTTATGATTTTAATATTTTTTTTAATATGGTTTTTTATTGGATTTCCAATTTTTAAGCAAAAAAGACCTGGTTTAAAGGGTAAAATTTTTACATTGTATAAATTTAAAACTTTATATGATGCTTCTAAAAATGTTTCTGAAAAGAAAAGGCAAAGTAAATTGGGTAATTTTTTACGAAAAACAGGTTTAGATGAGTTACCGCAACTATTAAATATATTGGAAAACAATATGAGTCTTGTAGGCCCTAGGCCTTTATTAGTAGAATATTTAAAAAAATATTCCAAGAATGAAAAAAAAAGGCATCTGGTCAAACCAGGTATTACAGGTTTAGCTCAAGTATATCCAGAAACTTCAGGGCTTAAATTTTGGACAAAAAGTTTTAAATTAGATGTTTATTATACAACAAAGGTTAGTTTTTTTTTAGATATGAAAATAATCTACAAAACAGTAGAATTAGTATTATTCAAAAAAAAACAATATAAAGATTTTAAAAAATTTTATGAATAAAAACATAGCTATAATAGGAGCCGGAGGACATGGTAAAGTTGTTGGAGAAATTGCTTTATTGAATCAATACAAAGTTATTAATTTTTTTGATGACAAAGGAAATGATATTAAAAAATTTCCATTTACTATTTCTGGTAGTCTTGATTATTTAAAAAATAATCTAAAAGATTATGATGCTTATTTTGTTGCAATTGGAGAAAACCGAATAAGATCTAATATAATAGAATGGCTTAAGAAAAAAAAAATGAATATTGTTAGCCTGGTACATCCTAGATCAACCTTAAGCCAATTTAGTTCTTTGGAGATAGGAACTTGTGTTATGGCTAACGCAGTAATTAATCCAGGAACCTTAATTAAAGAGGGAGCTATTATAAACACAAGTGCATCTGTTGATCATGATTGTATAATTGAAGATTTTGCACATATTTCACCTAATTGTTCATTATCTGGCAGTGTAAGAGTTGGAAAATTTAGCCATTTAGGAACGGGCACATCTGTTCATCCAGGAATTCATATTGGCAATAATGTAAAAACAGCAGTTGGCTCCAAGGTGTTTAAAGATATTTTAGATGACACAGTTCAGAAAAATTAATATTTTGCGGATAAATTTTCATGATTAATTATATTAAAAAATTTTTAAATAATATTTTATCCCTTCATCGTCACTCAAAACGACTAATTGCTATATTAACTGATGCTAGTTTGTGTTTATTATCTACTTGGATTGCCTTTATTATAAGATCTGAATATTGGCTTGCTCTTAATCCAGAAATAGATGTGTTAATTTTATATGAAAATTTTAATTTTGACTCAGTATTAATATCTATAATAATTGCAATACCAATATATTGGTTATTCGGGTTATATAGAACTATATTTCGTTATACAGGTTTTTCAATATTTTTCACTATCTTAATGTCTTCATGTATTTATGGAATATTATATTATTCAATTGGAGTTTATGTAGTAGAAGGAATTCCAAGACCCATTGGTTTTTTTCAGCCATTGCTATTATTCTTTGCAATTCTTAGCTCAAGATTAGGAATTAAATATATATTTTCTAGAAATTATGATTTTAAAAAATTTTTTGATAAAAAAAAAGTATTAATTTATGGCGCAGGAGATGCTGGAAGACAATTACTTACTGCTTTAGAAAACAGCTCTGAATTTAAAGTTATTGGTCTTTTGGATGATGATAGTCAATTACATAGACAAATTTTATTGGGTCAAACTATTTATTCACCATCTAATTTAGAGAGATTAGTTAAAACTAAAAATATTAGTATAGTTTTTCTTGCGCTACCAACGATTGATAGAGTTAAGAGAAATCAAATAATTGAAAATTTAAATAAATATAAATTAATTGTTAAAACTCTTCCAAGTATATCTGAGATTGTAGATGGCAGAATAACCATATCTGATATTAAGGATTTAAATATTGATGACCTATTGGATCGTGAGCAAGTTGAACCAGATAATAAATTATTAAACAAAAATATAAATTCAAAAACAGTACTTGTAACGGGTGCTGGAGGATCTATTGGCTCTGAGTTATGTCGTCAAATTGCAAAATTAAGACCAAATAAATTAATACTTTTAGAATTAAACGAATTTGCACTTTATAAGATCTTTGAAGAATTAGCATTTTTAAATAAAAGTCTAAAAATAATTCCGTTGCTTGTTAATATTCAAGACCAAATCAAAATAGAGACAATTTTTGAAACATTTAAAGTTGATACAGTATATCATGCTGCAGCTTATAAGCACGTATCCTTAGTTGAAGAAAATATTTGTGAAGGAGTTAAAAACAATGTTTTTGGCACTTTAGCTATTGCAAAAGCATCAATGAATAAAAAAGTTTCAAATCTTGTGTTTATATCAAGTGACAAGGCAGTAAGGCCAACCAATATAATGGGAGCTTCGAAGAGGCTTTCTGAACTTTGTATGCAGGGCGTTTGTAACGATGCTAAAGATATAAATACTAATTTTTCAATAGTTCGATTTGGCAATGTACTAGAGTCCTCTGGTTCTGTTATTCCAAAGTTTAAAAAACAAATAAAAGAGGGAGGACCAGTTACATTAACTCATAAAGATGTGACACGTTATTTTATGACCATAACTGAGGCAGCTCAATTAGTAATTCAAGCAGGATCGATGGGTAAACATTCTGAAGTGTTCGTGCTTGATATGGGTAAGAGCATAAAAATTATAGATTTAATAAAAAAAATGATAAATCTATCTGGATTTACTATTAGAGATGATAAAAATCCAACTGGAGATATTAAAATTAAGATAGTAGGACTAAGACCTGGTGAAAAATTATACGAAGAATTATTGATTGGTGATGATCCTCAAAAGACTGATCACATTAAAATAAAAAAAGCAAATGATTCTTTTATTCCATTTGCTCAATTAGAATTAGAACTGAATAATTTAAAAAGTTTATTAGATGAAAACAGTATAAATGAAGTTAAAAAACTTTTAGAAAAATTACTTAAACTATACAAATCAAATTCACATATTGTTGATCATCTTTATGTTGAAAAATTACTATCCAATAAATAATCTTGAGAATAATGATAAGGCAATTAGGTTTCAAATAATTATAAATTATTGCATTATCTAATTAATTATAATAAATAAATTGATTATGGTGAAAAATAAAAGAAATGATGAAATTGATTTAGTAGAAACTCTAGAAATTATTTGGAGAAAAAAGTTAAGCGTTCTCTTTATTATAGTCTTTAGTTTATTAGCAGTATTTTTAGATCAATCTTTTAATAAAGATCGTATTAAAATAAATGCCATAACTGAAATTAGACCTATTAAGACGGTTGATGAAGCTAGTTACCAAATCTTTAATTCAGTATTAAGATCATTAAAACCCGCGCAAGCAATTATAGATGAACCTAGCTTATATAACGATATGAGTGAAGAGGAAGCTCTAGCTTTTGCCGATTCTGATAATAATAGAATGATAAAAAATCTAAATATTAATAATATTAATAAAGAGTTTTTGTATGATTTGTTTATTGAAATAATTAATGAAAAGCCCAACTTAAAAGAAAAAATTAAAATATTTAATTTAGTTAAAAAAGAAAATTATCCAAATAAAATGGAATATGAAACGGCAGTTAATAAATTAGTTTCCTCAATTAAATTAATAAATTCTGGAGATTTAGAAGGTGTAGATTTTAGAAATAAAGCATCAAATGTAAAGATTCAAATTATAAACTATGATGTAGAAGAGTGGGAAAAATTCTTAGGTTTTCTGGAAAAACAAACAAATCTTAGTATCCAAAAAAAAATTACTCAGGTGTTTAATGATTATGTAAATTATTTAGAAATAATGAGAAAATTTGAAATAGAAGATCTTGAAGCTAAATTGTTAAGTCTTACAGAGGAAGATAAAATAATATTATTAAAGAAAAACATAGAGATTTTAAAAGTAGATAACTATTCTAATAAAATATTAAGTATGTTTAAAACCTCACCTATTGCCAATAAAGAAGAGTTTTATGCAGCAAGAATAGTTGCTGACTCGACACTTTATAAGTTAAATGAAATAAAAATTTCACTGAAAATTTTATACGCTTCTGTCATTTTAATAAGTGGGATATCAGGAATATTTATTGTATTGATAGCAAATAGAATACAAAGAAGAAGATAGAAAATAATCTCATAAATATTTAATATAATTAAATATTAAAAAATGAAAAATCAATTATTTTTTTTTAATTTTATTCCTTCCTGGATAATAATTTTAATGCCTGCTTTGTTAATATCAGGCCCTTTTTTATCTGACCTAGGTTTATCTTTAGTTGCAATATTGTTTTTAATAAACTCAATAAAGAACAATTTAAAAAAATATTATAATAATTATTATTTTAAATTTTTTTTTATATTTTGTTTAATTTTAATTCTGAGTTCTTTGTTATCAGATAATATTTTAATCTCATTAAAAAATTCTTTATTTTATTTTCGTTTTGGAATATTTTCATTATGCTTTTGGTATTTGTTGGAAAAAAATTCATTTTTTTTGAAGTATCTTTTTATTTCAATGTTACTTTGTTTTTCATCATTGATAGTTGATGGTTACACACAGTTTATTTTTGGAAAAAATTTATTTGGCTATGCTTTATATAATGATTACAGGGTCAGTAGTTTTTTTGGTTCAGAGCTGATACTAGGAAGTTATATGGCGAGATTTTTTCCTATTCTATTTGCATTGTTTATTTTTTTTGATCAGTCAAAAAAAAATAAATTAATGTTATTTTTTATGACAATAGTTTTTATATTGGCAGAAGGACTAATTTTTATTAGTGGAGAAAGATTAGCATTATTTTTTATGAACTTGTCAGCTGTATTTATCATTTTAATGATAAGGGAATATAAAATTTATAGGTTTTGGACATACATTTTATCCTTATTTTTGATTATTGTATTAATGAGTCTTTTTCCAAATTCAAAAGAACGATTTATTGATAAAACTATTTATGATTTTACCCATAACACTGATAATAAAATTTATATATTTTCAAAGCCACACAATGACATGTATATAACTGGTTATAGAATTTTTTTAGACAACAAGTTTTTTGGTGTAGGACCTCGTCAATTTAGAAACACATGTGATCAAGATAAATATAATGTGTCAAAATATTCTTGTGAGACACACCCGCACCATACTTACATAGAACTTTTATCAGAGGCGGGTATACTTGCATTTTTATTAGTGGCGGGACTTTTCATTTTGATTTGTTATTTATCAATTAAGCATTTTGTATTTAAATTCATACGGGATAAAAAAGGTATATTTAATGATTTTGAAGTATGTTTATTGAGTATTATTTTAATAAGTTTATGGCCTTTTTCTCCTAGTGGAAGTTTTTTTAATAATTGGATGTCAATTGTTTATTATTTTCCTGTTGGATTGTTGCTGTGGCAAAGAGCAAAGTCTAAAAATTCAATAAAATAGTGAAATTATATATTGAAGCAATTTGTTAATAATTATGTTTACAAATTCAAGAATATTGCTAAAAGACTGGTGCCGGTGATTATTGCGAAGGGGTAATACCCGATCCCATTCCGAACTCGGAAGTCAAGCCCTTCAGCGCCAATGGTACTT
>Ga0209335_10000843_pt1 | contig 36509 bp, 34 predicted proteins | sample COG_09_FD_184753 | JGI IMG/M metagenome (GOLD analysis project Ga0209335, IMG submission 184753) | Pelagic Microbial community sample from North Sea - COGITO 998_met_09 (SPAdes) (version 2) | ecosystem: Environmental > Aquatic > Marine > Neritic zone/Coastal water | place: Helgoland, sampling...
TGCTCTTGATTTTTTTTCTCTCAATCTTTAATGATTTTGACCACATTAATCTTCCTTCCGCACTCGCCCAAAGAGACCAACTAGGGGTGTGTAGAATTACAGCTTTTTTAACTCCTAAGTTTACTAATTTTTTGATAGCTTTTTCAGCACTTTTTTTAATAAAAATATTTTTACTATGAAGTTTTATTCCTGTTGCAAGTTCAGCTTCAATTTCATTTAAGAATAAATAGTCACAATACTTAAGAGCACTTGATATAATTTGAGCATAGGATGTATGATTATAAGAAGCTAAATCAAGACAGTTTATCATCCCTAGTTTATGAGACTTTTTTAAAAGATCCACTAACTTAGTTTCCTTATTTTTTTTAAATAAATCTAATTTCCCCAAGAATGTTAAGTAGCCAACATATAATATTTTTGGTTTGTAATTTTTAATTTTAGTAAGTGGTAAGTGCTTATTATCTAAGTAATCATTAGTGCCGGAGTAATGAAAAAAAGTTCTCTCTTTTTCCATTTCGGACATAACAAGAGTATATGAAGTGCTAACTTTTTTTAAAATTGAGAAATAGGATGTAATAATTTTATTTTTTTTACAATGTTGTATAATTATTTTTGAATTATCATCTACACCTATGCAGCCTAGGCCAATTTTAGGATAATTAAATCCTAAATAATTTAAATTTGTCAGTACATTTGAAGGCCCACCCCCTACGCAATCTATTCGCTTACTGACCATGGAAGTTTTTCCCTGTTCAGGCCAGTTTTTTATTTTGCAGGATATGTCTACACACCAAATTCCTGCTGCAATAATACCAACTCTTGACAAGTTTAGATTTCATTCCATAGTGGATGAAGGATAGACTCATCCTCTTCAACTTTTGTGAACCTACCAACTGGCTCTAAAAAGTAATTGTCTTTTTTATCGTCATTAACTTGAGATACCTCTCCAGCCATAGCCATGCCAGTACCCTTTTCAGTATAAAACTTATGATAAACAAATCTTTCAACTGTAACACTCTGCCCCCTTTGAAGAATTAAAGGCTCATAAGGGCCAATGATCTTGAGTTCACCATCAATCATTACTCTTATTTCTTCTTGAGTTGGGTTTTTTTGATCATCAACTTTCACAAATTCTAAAACCAAATTACCACCACCTCTATTGATGATATCTTCTAATTTAATCTTATGGCTATGAAAGGGGATAACTTGATCTTCCTGCATAAATAATAATTTTTCCGCATATGGCTTCTCATTATCAATATTTTGCATTCCATTTCTTACACAAAATAAAATAATACCTTCTTTATTAAAGTTGCCTCTACCAAAATCAGTCACATCCCATCCCATCTGATGTGTCCTTAAGTATTCAGCAACTAAAGGCTGCGCATCATAATCAGATTTACTCCAGTATGCCCACTTTGGAAGCGCCCATTTGTATTCATCAATTAGTATTTTAGCTTTGTTTATTGCATGATTTATTTCAGATCTTTTCATAAATTTATAATATAGGAATTATATCTAGTTGACTAAACTTTTGATAAATTTTCTAGAACTATTTTAGCTACACTTTTAATATCATCAGTTGTTGAATTTAAAAGCTGAATTTTATCATACATGTCTGGATTATCTTTTATTGAGAACCTAAGTGAATCGCCAAAAGTTTTTCTTAATTCTGTTCCTATATTAAATTTACAAACATTGGTCTCTTTAGCAACTTTAGCTCTTAATGGGAGATCAATTCCGCTGCCACCATGAAGAACAAGAGCTGTATCAGTTAAGTTTTGAATTGCTAAGATATCTTTAATATCTACATTTGTATTTTTATTGACTTGCAGGTGAGTATTTCCAACAGAAATTGCCATTGCATCACAACGAGTTTCATCAGCAAATTTTTTTGCTTCATTTGGATTTGTTTTTAAAGACTCTCTACCTTCATTATATCCAACAAAACCTATTTCTCCTTCAACCGAAACACCAGCCTTGTGTCCTAGTTCAACAATATTTGCAGTTTTTTCAATATTTTCATTTAATTCTAATTTTGAGCCATCATACATAATAGAAGTAAAACCATGTTCGATCCCCATTTGACATTCTTCAAGCGAATAACCATGATCAATGTGACAGACAACTGGGGAAGAAGACTGTTCAGCTAAATACCTAAACATTTTACCCAAAATTGGAATTGGCGTGTTTTTTCTGCAGCCCGGGCCAGCTTGTAAAATTACAGGCAGTCCGAGTTCGTCAGCAACTTCTGCATAACATCTTGCATCCTCCCATCCTAAAACAACTAATCCAGCTACTGCGTAATTATTTTTTTTGGCTGGTTCTAGAACTTCACTTAGGGTAGCAATTGTCATTTATATTTTGCAATCATATCTTTTATACCTGGTATAGTTTCAAGTTGATATGCATGAGTCTTTTGAAAATATTGGATTAAAGATCTTTGGCTTTGACCAACCAATATTGTGAAATAATACATCTCATAACCTGGCGCTACTACACATGGATGATAGCCTTTATCAACTGCTATGGTAGATCCGTCAAATAGCTGATATCCAAAACCTTCATTTTTATTTTCATCTCTTTGAAAAACCTGAACACCAAATCCATTTCCAGGATTAAATCGATAATTATAAACTTCATCATGTCTGGTTTCAGTTGGAAGATTTTCCGTATCATGTTTGTGAGGTGGAAATCCAGACCAACCACCAGCCCCTACAGTATAAAGTTCATTCACAAGAAGTCTTCCAACTTGCTCATGTTGTTTGGCACCCAAAATATGTTTAATTTTTCTATGCGTTTTTGTGTCATCGGAACCATATTGAACAGTATCAATTTCACTTGTTTTCACTAGGAAAGGTTTTAATTTTTTATCATAAATTCCTCCTGCAATAAAAACTTCAGCTTTATCTGTTAAGCAAGTAATTTTACAATGAGAGTCAATGGGAATATAGCTTCCCTCCGGCTGTCCATCCCAGACATGAGATGTTCTTGTTCCTATAGACCCTAAAACATTCCCTTCAACTTCTATTTGTATATTACCTGTAGCCGGAACAACGCTTGTTTCATGAGAACTAAGTTGATAGTCGTAACTTTCACCTTTTTTTAAATTAATTATATTAAAATAAACTAGAGGAACAGTTTTATTATCAGTATCAAATAGGGGTTGATTCTTATTATCTGAGTATGGTATGTGCATTATTATTCTTTCTCCTTTATTTTATTATGTTTCATAAATTCTTTCAATTCTTCTTCAGTAGGCATTGCACTTGAACAAGCTACTTTTGTTACAACAATTGCAGCACTTGCAGAACCTTTGATCACAGCGTCTTCAGTTGTTTGACCATTTAAAAGTGAACTTATAAATCCACCATTAAATGCATCTCCTGCACCTGTAGGCTTTAGTGGAATTACAGGAAAAATACCAAAACTTTTTTTATTACCTTTGGTAATTAAATCAGAACCATGTTCTCCTTTTTTGTAAACAATGATAGATGGCTTACCCTCAATTAAACTTTCAGCAAGCTCTAGTCCATTTTCAGAATTATCTGCAATATTAAACTCCAAATCATTTCCAATTATAATATCCATTTTTTTTAATACATTCTTGTAAACATCGGATTTAACCTGATTTGATTCCCAATTATAAGGTCTATAATCAATATCAATGATAAGCGGTATATTATTTTTTGTTGCTAAATCTATAACTTCCATCACGGCAGATCTTGAAGGTTCTGCAGACAAGGCTGTTCCCGAAATAATAACAGCACCATACAAATCAAAATCAATCTTAATAATATCTTCCCTTGAAAGCTCTAAATCACATGAATTATTTCTATAAAGAACTGATTGGCAATTTTCAAATCTTGTCTCAACAACGGCAAGTTGAGTGCGAAACTCATTTTTCACTTCACGACAATACCGAGTACCTATATTGAAATTTGATAATTTTTTTTTCACATAGCTTCCAATAGAATCATTAGAAATGCATGTTACTATTTCAGTTTCAATACCATACCGGTGAAGGGAGACACAAGTATTAGCAGCAGACCCTCCTAGATGGGAAGAAAAACTTTCAACATCTTCTGTTTTAGTTCCAGGTGGTTCTGGATATACATCCATACCAGCTCTGCCGATAACTAGGATTTTTTTGTTTATATTGCTTAAAATGTTAGACATAAGTTAATCTTATATCATTTCATTATTGCAGAAATATCCTCAATATTAAAGAAACTTGGTACATTACAGGAAGTTTTAATATCTAAAGTTTTTCCAGAATTAGCAGCCATCATTGTAGTTTGAATAATATCTAATACATGTAGTGATAGTTCGCCATTACACCTATTAGATTTTTTGTGCTCAATTGAGTAAGCCATCTCAGACAAGCCTACGCCTCGATAGTTTGCTCTAGTTGACTCCTCATTAGCCCTTAAACTTTCTTCTCTTATATTAATCTTTCCTAAAGGCATATCTTCTGTTTTATACTCAACCCATTCACCAGTATCACTATTTGTGCATACAAGAGGGGAACCACCAAACATATTAGGATCAGGAACAACCATAGATCCTTTAGTTCCATAAAGCTCAATATGATTTCTTTGATGAGCTATCACATCGAAAGACAGCGTTAGTTGAATTAATGCTCCACTTTCAAACTCTAAATTAACTAGATAAGTAGTTGGGCATTCAACTTTAAAGTTTGAGTCTTTTTTAGGTCCAATACCAATTGTTCTATTTTCAAATACCTTAGTAGATACACCATGAACAAGTTTTGCAGGTCCTAATAAGTTTACTAATGCAGTTAGATAATACGGTCCCATATCAATAACTGGTCCGCCTTCTTTTTCAGCAAACCAAGGTTCTGGATTTGGATGATATGATTGAACTCCTGGAAAAGCAAAAATCGCGTTTCCTAACTTAATATCTCCTATTGTTCCACTTGATACTAATTCAATAGATTTTTGAATACCTCCACCTAAAAATGTATCTGGAGCATTACCAATATAGAGATTCTTTTCGTTTGCTATTTTTAAAAGATTTTTTCCATCATTAAAATTAACGGCTATTGGCTTTTCTGAATAAACATGTTTGCCGTGCTCTAAAGATTTTTTTGCCACTTCATAATGAGCTTTAGGAATAGTTAAATTTAAAATAATATCTATATTTTCATCTACCAATAAATCTTCTACAGTTGAGGAATCTATACTATTTTCATTAGCACACTTTTTTGCAGTATCTAAGTTGATGTCCGCACATTTAATAATTTTAATATTGTTAAAGTAATCATGAGCTTTGAAATAAGTTTCAGATATATGGCCACAGCCAATTAAGCCTACCTTAAAGACTTTTGCCATTATTAGTTATTTATCTAAACCAGACATGTTGACATATTTTATTTCAATAAAATCCTCAACACCATACTTAGAGCCTTCTCGTCCTAAGCCGGACTCTTTTATACCGCCAAATGGGGCTTCCGCCTTAGAAGTCAGACCTGTGTTAACGCCAACCATTCCGTACTCTAGACCTTCAGCGACTCTCCATACCCTTCCAATATCTCTTGAATAAAAATATGAGGCTAAACCATAAGGAGAATTATTAGCCAAATCTATGACTTCTTTTTCGTCTTTAAATTTATAAATTGGTGCCACCGGTCCGAAAGTTTCTTCAAAAGTAATTTTAGCCTTAGGTGTAACATCAGTTAAAACAGTTGGCTGGTAAAAGTTATTACCAAGTGAATGTCTTGATCCGCCAATAGCAACTTTAGCTCCCATTTGTATGGCATCTTCAACATGTTCCTCAACTTTAGCCAAAGAATGTTCATCAATCATGGGTCCTGAACCCACCTCTTCATCTAGACCATCTCCTACTTTTAATTTAGATACAGCTTCCACAAATTTTTTACTAAATTCATCATGAACTTTTTCTTGAACATAAATTCGGTTTGCGCATACACAAGTTTGACCTGTATTTCTAAACTTACTTTGCATCGCACCTGCTACCGCATCATCAATATTTGCGTCATCAAAAACTATGAATGGAGCATGACCTCCTAACTCCATTGAAACTTTTTTTACAGTTGAAGAACATTTTTGAAGTAATATTTTACCTATTTCTGTCGAGCCTGTGAAAGAAAGCTTTCTAACTATAGGATTAGTTGCTAATTCATCTCCAATCTCAGAAGCTTTTCCAGTGATTACATTTAAAGTTCCTTTAGGGAATCCTGCTTCTTCAGCTAGTACAGCTAAAGCTAAAGCAGAAAAAGGAGTTTGACTTGCAGGTTTTATTACAACTGGACAACCTACAGCTAGTGCAGGAGCACATTTTCTTGTAATCATTGCATTTGGAAAATTCCATGGAGTAATTGATGCCACGACACCTACAGGTTGTTTTAAAACAATGATCCTTCTATCAGTCATTGGGTCAGGTATAGTATCGCCATAGACTCTCTTTGCCTCTTCTGCAAACCATTCAACAAATGAAGCCCCATAAGTTATTTCACCACGAGACTCATTAATTGGTTTTCCTTGTTCAATTGTCATAATTTGAGCAAGCTCTTCACGGTTTTCTATTATTAAATCAAACCATTTTTTTAGTAAATTAGATCTTTCTCTCGCTGACTTAGCCTTCCATTCTGGCCAAGCATCGTTTGCAGCTTTAATTGCAACGGTTGCTTCTTCCCTTCCGCACTTAGGTACGGTTCCAATTTCCTTTAGTGATGCAGGGTTATTTACGGATATTGTATCATTTGCATTTGCACTTATCCATTCACCGTTAATGTAGCATTTATCCCTGTAAAGATTTAATTTTTTGATATCCATTTATAAAACATAACCTCTTTTAATGTGTTCGACTATTGCAATTTTGACATATATTTATTCTACAACTGCTATTTTTTGACCGACTGGAACTACCGTTCCCTCTTCAACAAGAATTTCTTTTAGAGTTCCATTAATAATTGAAGGCACCTCTGCTGTTGCTTTATCTGTTTCAACTTCACAAAGAATATCTCCTTCTTTAATTTCATCTCCAACTTGCTTCATCCACTTGACAACTTTTCCTTCATCAACCGTTTCACCCAAAGATGGTATTATTATATCCATTATCATTTCTCCTTTTTAATTTTTAACTTTGTAAGCGTTTCATCAACTATTACATCAACTGAAGGAATAGTATTATCCTCAAGGATGTCTGCACTTGGCAGTGGAATATGAGGTGTAGTTATTCTTTTAATAGGTCCTTTTAAATCTTTGAAGCAATGTTCAATTATAAGAGATGATATTTCCGCTCCCCAACCACACAGCCTTGGATTTTCTTCAACAGTTATAACTTGACCACATTTTTTAGCTTCTCTTTTAATTGATTGTAAATCTAGAGGAACTAAAGTTCTTAAATCTAGAACAGTAGCGTCAACATTAAATTTTTCTTTTAAAATCTCTGCAGCTTTTTTTGCTCTTTGAGCCATTAAGCCCAATCCTATTAGCAAAACATCATTTCCTTTATGCATGATATTTGCCTGGCCTAAAGGAATTTCAATATCTGTCTTATCTAATTCTTCTTTCATTGAATATAAAGATTTATGCTCATAAAAAATTACTGGATCTGGATCTTGTACACTTGAAGCCATTAAACCAAGAACATCTCTTGGAGAACTTGGAGCAACCACTTTAAGTCCTGGTATTGCCATAGACCAATTCTCTAAACTTTGGGAGTGCTGGGCTCCAAATTTTGAACCACCTCCATTTGCAGTTCTTATTACTAAAGGAATATTAATTTGTCCATCAGACATGTAACGAGTTTTTGCTATTTGATTAGCTATGATATCCCAACAAACAGCTAAAAAATCAGAAAACATAATCTCGGCAATTGGTCTTAAACCTGACATGGCCGCTCCCATAGCTGCTCCCAAAATAGCCTGCTCTGAAATTGGACAGTCCTTAATCCTTTCAGGTCCAAACTCATCTAATAATCCAACTGTTGCTTTGAAAACTCCACCTGCGGCTCCTACATCCTCACCCATAAAAAAAACTTTTTGGTCTTTCCTCATGGATTGTGCTATCGCAAGAGAAACACTCTCTCTATAAGTTAATTGTGCCATTCAGAACCCCCGTCAGCCCAAACGTCAGTATAAATTTCTTTAATATCTGGGATTGGGGAAGACTTTGCCATCTCAGTAGCTTCCTCAACTTGTCTAATCATATCTTCTTCAATTGAATTAATTTTAGTTTCGTTAATATTGAAGTCTTTAAGTCTTTGTCTATAAATTTTAATAGGGTCTTTATTTTCTACCCAATCTTTTACTTCTTCATCGGGTCGGTATTTACCAGGATCTGCTCTAGAATGTCCACTATGACGGTAGGTTTTTGCTTCTATTAATGAAGGTCCGTTTCCTTCTCGAGCTTTATCAATAGCTTTCTTTGAAATCCTGTACATTTCATCTGCATCATTGCCATCAACTATAATTTTTTCCATTCCGTATGCAGATGCTCGATCAGCAGCCGGATGCTCAACGGCGGTAACATCACCTATAGCCGTATACTCCATATAAAGATTGTTTTCACATACAAAAACAATAGGTAATTTCCAAACCTGGGCCATGTTTAATGCTTCATGGAATGCACCTATATTTGTAGTACCATCTCCAAAAAAACATACAGTGACCTCGCTTGTTTTATTGTATTGAGAAGCTAAAGCTGTACCATTTGCAATTGGTATATGAGCACCAATAATTGCATAGGATCCCATAACTCCATTTTCTACATCTGTTAAATGCATAGAGCCACCTTTTCCCCTCATCAAACCACACTGTCTTCCCATTAATTCACCAAGAACCCCGACAATACTCGAACCTCTAGCTAAGGTATGGTTATGACCTCTGTAAGTACAAAAAGTATAGTCACCTTTTTCAAGTAAGACTCCAAATGTTGCCCCAATTGCTTCTTGACCAAGCGCTAAGTGACTTGTTCCTTTTATAAGATTTTGTAAAAAAAGATCGTAAGCTTTTTTTTCAGTTAGACGAAGCTTTAGCATAGTTTCCCAAAGCTTTAGTCTTGTGGATTCACCTATATCATCATTAATATTTTTCGAGTTCATTAATACTTATTTGCTATAGGTAATTCTTCTGCAGGGAACAATGATATAACCTGACAGCCTTTATCAGTTACGATCATTTCTTCTTCAATTCTAGCTGCTGAATATCCATCTTTTGCAGGACAATATGTTTCTAAGGCAAAAACCATTCCTTCTTTTATTTCTTGTGGTGCATCCATAGATGTTAATCGACTAATAATAGGTCTCTCATGAATTGCTAAACCTAACCCATGTCCAAATTGAAGAGCAAACGCTTCCATTTCACTATTGAATCCAAATTCTTCTGCTTTTGGCCAAACTCCTGCTATCTTATCAGTTGAAACTCCTGGTTTTACTAATTCTATTGCTTTATCGAGCCATTCTCTACACTGCTTATAAGCATCGCTTTGTGCGTCGGTAGCTCTTCCTACATTAAATGTTCTATAATAACATGTTCTATAGCCCATGTATGATTGAAGGATATCAAAGAAAGCTTGATCACCTGGCCTTAAAATTCTATCTGTAAAATTATGAGGGTGAGGGTTTCCTCTTTCACCAGAAATGGCATTAATTGCTTCTACATCATCAGACCCTAGTTCATAGAGAAGTTTATTTGCATTAGCTACAAGCTGTGCTTCACTGATACCAGGTTTCATTTGTTCATACATTTGATGATATGTTGCATCAACCATAGCTGCTGCTTGGTTTAACAATACTAGCTCATCTTGAGATTTAATTTCTCTAGCTTCTAAAAGAATTTGCTGTCCATCAATAACATTAATTCCTTCTGCTTGAAGAGCGAACATCATAGAAGGTTCTACTAAGTCAACACCTACTGGCATGTTGGCTAGACCTTTTTCAACTAACATAGATTTAATTTCTTTTGCTGCATTAGTCATGAGGCCAACATCAGGATGAACTGTTCCTCGAAGACCTACCATGCCTGCTTTCCAATTTTCTGTTGGAAGCCATGGAGAGTAAAGTTGATGATGCTTAGCAGCAGATCCAAAATCCCAAAGTATAGGTTCCCCTCCTTGAGGGAGAAGTGAATATCTAGCTATTTTGTCTCTAGACCATTCTCCAATAACAGTACTTGTTAAATATCTGATGTTATTATTATCAAAGCATAAAAGGGCTCCGGCATCGGATTTCTGTAAAGCTACTTTTGCTCTTCCAAGTCTGTATCTATGAAGTCTAGTAAAGTCTATTCTTTGCTCATAGTCGACATTCATATGACCTGGAGCGCCAACCGGTTTATGCCAGTTGTAATTAGGATTTACATCTTCTTCTTTAATAATTATAGGATCAGCCATTATTGTATTACCATTCCACCATCAATCATTAAGATTTGGCCAGTCATGTAGTCACAATCTTTACTAGCTAAAAAAGATGCTGTTCCTGTAATATCTTCAGGATAAGAATATCTTTTCATTAAAATCATATTATCAGCTATTGAGTCCATCGATTCACCATGCTTATCAAATTTACCCATTGCAACTAATTCTTTATCGAGCTGTTCCCACATTTCTGTTCTTACAACTCCAGGACCGTATCCGTTTACATTAATTCCATATTCAGCTAAGCCTTTTGCGCCACCTTTGATTAAACCAGCTACAGCGTGCTTACTAGCACCATAAATAACAACATCGTCAAAAGTTTCTCTAGATAGAATAGAAGCAACATGGATTATTTTATAAGGATAATCTTGCTTCCCTTGCTTTATCATTTGTCTAGCTTGCTCTTGCATTCCAAGCCAAGCTCCGCGAACATTTATATCAAAAATAAAATCATAATTTTCTTCAGTAACATCCATAAACCATAACGGTTTGTTTACTCCAGCATTATTAAGAGCAACGTTTAAACTTCCAAAAGCTTCAACAGTAGCTTTTACAGCAGCCACATGGTCTTCTCTTTTTCTTACATCAACTTTACATGAAATAGCTTCACCACCACCAGAACGAATTCTTTCTTCAACTTCTCTACATCCATCTAGATTAATGTCTGTTAAGCAGACTTTAGCTCCTTGAGCACAATAATCTTCTGCTATTGCGGCACCCATACCTTGAGCGGCACCAGTGATTAGAATATTCTTTCCTTTAAGTCTTTCTTTGTCCATGTTAGTTCCTCTCTTTATAAGTATTTATAGTGAACATTTTTTATTATTTACGCTATCCTTAAAATATCCATTTTGAATAATTGTTATAAATTCCTACTTATTTGTTAAATTAAATTTATCTCTTTTGGCGAGTAAATTTTCCCGCCTATGATCTACCGATTCTAGAAAGGCCTTCCGACTTTGATATTGATCAAAAATTCTAGACATAGTTTGAAAGACAATAACAACAACTAAAAGAACAGATGTAAATAGTTGAACAAAATGAACTTGAAGAGCATAGAATAAAAGCCCTGTATTTAAAAAATTAACTGTTAGTGCTCCTACAGCTGCTCCAATAATACCGCCCTTTCCTCCTAGAATACTCACACCTCCAACAAAAGCAGCAACCGTTCCTGCTAAAAGTAAATACTGAAGTCCAAGTCCTTGGGCAGTACCAGATTTTAATCCAATAACAGTTCCCGCAAAACCAGCACAAAAACCTGATAGAGCGAAGGCAATAATCATTGGTCTTTTTATTGGAACGCCAGCAGCTAGCGATTCTTTTCTAGCTCCACCTATTGCATATATTTCTCTTCCATACTTTGTAAAACGCATAAAAATTCCAACCAGTATAAAGACAAAAATAACCATAATACTAGCAGGAGAAAAATACATAAAAAATTTTGTAGTTATAAAATCAGGAACTCTAAAATCTGTCAGCATGACTGTTTTTTCTTCAGCAACAACTAAAGAAATTCCTCTTAACAACATTAATGTGCCAACTGTTAAAACAATAGCTCTGACTCTTAAATAGGCTATAAAAAAGCCTTGAATAAATCCGATACCTGTTGAAATAAATAAACCAATTACAATTGCCAAAGGAGCTCCAATTGGATCTGTTAATTTCACAACTATCACTGCACATAAAGCAGCATTAGAACCAATAGATAAATCAATTTCTCCGGCAATAATACAAATAGTAAGTGCGAGACCAATTAAACCTAAAACCGCAAATCTTTCAAGAATGGCAAAAGTAAGGTTATGTGAAGCAAAAACTTCAACGGAAAATCCAAAGTATGAGTAAACCGTAATCGCTAAAAAAAAAGCGAAAGTTAAATCGGGATTAGAAATAAATTTTTGTTTAATTTTGCTAATAAAAGAATTTTGCATAATATTACTCCTGAGCTCTCGATCCTTTTGCATATAGGGCAAAAACTAAAATACTAAAAACAATCATCAAACCTACACCTACAATTCTCGGTCCGCTATTTAGTCCATTTAAGACCATCATATTATCAATCATCGCTATAAAAATAGCTCCTATACTTGTCCTTATAGTATTTCCGTAACCACCCATAATGGAATTACCACCTACCATCACTGTAGCTATCACAAGAATAGTCATGTCTCCACTCGAACCAAATTCTGCAGAGAAATAATTTGCTTGAGCGCTAGACATTTGAGCAGCAAATGCAACAGCAACAAAAGCACAAAGAGCAGAACAAATTGTACATACTATGATCGCCATAGATAGATTTTCATGACCTGTAGCTTTTCCTGCCGCTCTATTTGAGCCTACTAGATAAACTTTTCTTCCAAAATTTGTGTAACGGAGAACAAACTCCGCTAAAATTGCTATTAAAATAAACGACCATGTAATAGTGGGTAACCCTAGGAAAGAACCTGTACCTAACCACTCTGCATCATTAGGTCTTCTAAAAGAAATCACTAGATTATCAGTCCACCAAGTAGCTATTCCGTACAAAATACCAGCACCACCTAAGGTAACTACAATTGGGTTGCCTCCTAAACCAATAAATAAACCTTGAGCCGCCCCAGCTAAACATCCGATAAGCAGTGTCACTAAGAGTGAGATTGGGAAACTTCCAACCCAGGACTCAACTCCATAACCGGTTGACATGCCCATCGCAAAAGACACACAACAAATTGCTGCTGTTTCTTTAATAGATAGTAAAAAAAAATTTCCTGAAAGCGTTACAAAGGTTAGTCCAATTGCCATAATACCGTAAAGAGCTGCGTCTCTAATAATTGTTTTAAAGTTAAACCAGGTAAAATAGTTATTGGTTGCAAAAATACCGTATAAAAATAAAAGAACAAAAAATGTCAAAAGAATGCTTAATAATAAATTCTTTTTATATGATGAGATGAGATCTTGCATTATAAGTTTGTCTCGTTAAATGGGTCCGTTATTTGTTTTAAAATACTTGTCGTCTTAATGTCATTTAAACCAAATTGTCTAATAAGCAGACCTTGATAAAAACTTAAAACTCTTTCTGGAAGATAAGTTACTTCCTGAATATCAGTAGAAGCAAAAATAATTGTTGTTCCGTTATCTGCCAACTCTCTCATTCTTTGATAAATTTCTGATTTAGCACCAACATCCACTCCTCTTGTTGGCTCATTCACTAATAGTATTTCAGGTGAAATAGAGAGCCATTTACCTAAAGCTACTTTTTGTTGATTACCTCCACTCAATAAGCCGGATTCATCATTTAATCTTTTTACATCAATTAGGAATTCTAAGGCTAAATTTTTTGAATATTTCTGTTCTCTACTAGCACTACGTATTCCAAATTTAGAAATCACTTCAAGAGCAGGAGAGGTTAGATTTTCCATGATAGGTCTTCCTAAAAAAAGGCCATCTTTTTTTCGATCAGAGGAACAGTATGCAATTTTATTTTTAATAGCTTGTTGAGGGCTAGAAGGCATAAACTCTTTACCATTTAAAACTAAACTTCCGGATCGAATTTGTAATGCTCCAGCAATAGCAGCAAGCACTTCGCCCGCCCCACTACCTAATTGTCCTGCTAATCCTAAGATTTCTCCTTTTTGGACTTTGAAATTCACAGGTTCAATTAAACCATCCGGCCATAAATTTTTGACTTCTAAAATTGTATCTTCTTTGATTTTTGTAGGCTTTACAGGAAACATATTTTTTAATTCTCTTCCGAGCATAATCTCTACAAGAGAGTCAACATTAAGATCTTTTGTATTTATAATTCCTTGGGACTCGCCATCTCTTAATATAGCTATTCGATTTGTAATTTTAAAAATTTCATCTAAGCGATGGCTGATATAGATAATTGATTTTCCAGAGTCTGCAATTTTTTGAACCATATCTAGAATTCTTCTGCTCTCCTGTTCACCAAGAGCCGCTGTCGGCTCATCTAAAATTAATATTTGGGCATCATGGGATAGTAATCGAGCAACTTCCACTAAATGTTGTTCTCCAACAGATAGCAGATTAGTTCTAATTGAGGGATCGATATCGGAAAGACCTACTGCATCAAGATATGGTTTAGCTTCTTCGCTGAGTTTTTTCAGTGTTGCAAATTTTTTTACTTTTGCTCCTGCTAGAAAAATATTTTCAGCAACAGACATATTGGGAATGAGGCTTAATTCTTGTTGTGCGATTGCAATCCCAGATAACTCAGCCTTAACAGGCGTTTCAAACCTCACAACCTGACCATTTAATTTATATTCACCTTCATAACCGTTATCAAAGCCACTAATGATTTTTACAAGAGTTGATTTTCCGGCGCCATTCTCACCGACAAGACCCATTATCTCGCCCTTATTTATTTCAAAATCTACTTTCTTAAGTGCATGAATAGCACCGAAAGATCTTGATATATTTGAAATTTTTAAAACTGGTGATTGCATTTGACTTTTACTCTAACCCTTAAACAGCCATTTTAAAAGTTTATAAGGGAAGGAATGTTCCTCCCCTTATTTTATTAAGATTTATTTTAATTAATTACTTCCAAGCACCTGAACAAAGCTCATCAATGCCATAAAGCTTTCCGTCAAAACCTATCAAAGCAGTAAAGTCCATAGTTGCTGCTGTTACTGATGGGTTTGGAGTAAAGTTAATGTACTCAGCTAATTTGCCGTTCTCCATGTACTCTTGTACAAGTTTAATAGCTAACTGACCTTCATGAAGAGGTGATTGAAGAGTTGTACCAAATTGTTTTCCTTCTTCGATCATCTGCTTATCTCCATTACACACTGTACCAACTGTGATAACACTATCGTCATCCATAGCTTTCCAATCAACATTATATCCAGCTTCTTCTAGCGCTTTAATGCCACCTGTTAAAATCGCATCATCCATTCCATATACAAAATGAATTCCTTGATCTTTAACTTTAGCAATAAGTTTTGCTGCACCTTTGTAGCCATTAGCTTGACCAAAACCTTCACCGATATCACCGATTAAGTTAAGATCTGTACCTGCAATAGCTTGTTTGAAAGCGTTAATTGATAAACCATATCCACCATATGAGTGTGGGTATGAAAGAGCAATGACGTTATACCCTTTTCCTCCAGCAGCTTGCTTCATTTTCATAGCTTTTACCATCATCTCACCTGCATTGTATGCACGTAAGCTATCGTCTGGGCCAGCATATCCAAAGATGTATTCTTTATCCTGCTCGTTTGGAAGTTGGTTAATTTTAAGAACAGGAACACCTGTCTTAGCGAGCTTCCTTAAAGATCCTAATCCAGCTGTTGCATCCGGTGGCCACCAAATAAATACATCTGGTAATGCACCACTTGCAAGATATTGCTCAACTTGTTGATTTTGTTCTGCTTGATTGTAGTTATTTTCGAATACAGTTAAATCATATCCATATAATTCTGCAGTCTTCTTAATACCTTTCACAAATGCTCCAACATAAGCCTCTGATGAAGCCGCATTAAAAGATACGATTTCAACAGCTTTTGCTGAACCAACTGAGAAAAACATAAAAACTGCTAGTACTGATAATAGTTTTTTCATTAGTCCTCCTAATAGTTATTCCGTTACTGACTAATTTGAACAAATTTTTATTGGTGAGGACACATAAATAATATTCAATTTGAATATTTTTATTAATGCATTATTTTGTATTACTCATGAATAGAAATGAAATACTAACTCTGATTGCTTTCGTTGATAAAACAAGAGGCTTATTTGAAAAAAAAATTAATTCATATGATCCAGATAGTGATTGGAAAATACTTTCTTATATAATTAAAAATCATCTCGATAATAAAATTGTTACGATCTCAAGCTTGATTCAAGTTTCTGAACTTCCATTTGCTACAGGTCTTAGAAAAGTAAAAAAATATATTGCAGAAAAAAAATTCATTAAAAGAATTAAAACAAAAACAGGAAAATCCTTCTCCATTCACCCAAGTCAAAAATTAATTGATGAATTTTTAGAATATTTAATTTCTATCAAAGAGGAATTAGCTGCCGAACTTGGTTTTGATCAATTCAACAATTCTTATTATTTTGGGATGTCCTTGTCTGCTGGAAGTATAATTTCTCCACCCTACGTTCTGATCAATACAGAAAAAAAATTTAAAAAATTAAATTTATTAACAAATAATAACCCAACTTTCATGGTTATTAAAAAAAATATAGATTTTTTTAGTTATTTATTAGATACAAAATTAGAAATAGAGATACTAGAAATAAATAAACTTCTTAATAGAATTAGAAAAAACTCTGAAACAAAAAAGGTTTCTAAGATAGATTTAATTGCTTTTAACCTACCTTGGATTGGAGAGCTAGTTAAAAGAAAAGCTTTAACTCCCCTAGATGATTTAATAAAAAATCATTCGATAAATATTAAAGATTTTCATCACTCTGGAGTAAGTGCTAGTTCATATAACGACAAGTTATACGGGGTACCCATAGAAACTATTCCAGATTTATTATTTTACAGAAATGATTTATTTAAAAAGTTCAATATTAATAAACCCAATACTCTTATAGATTTGTTGGAATGCTCTAAATCAATTAAAGAAAGCAGGGCATGTGAAAGCCCTATAGCTTGGCCAGCTAAAAAAGGTCAACCTATTGCTACAAGTTTTATACTTATGATGGCAAACTACGGACAACCTATTGTTAACTTAAGACATATCAGTGGTAATATTTATGATATGGGTGTTAATAAGAATAACTTAAAGCCGACTTTCAATTCTCAAGCTGCTTATAAAGCGGCTCAAATGTTAAAAGATCTTATTGAATACTCACCTAATAATATTTCATCCATGTCAAATGATGAATGTGTAGAATACTATCGAGAGGGTAAGTCGGCAATGGTTATGAATTGGGGTAGTCGCGCATCTCGTTTTGAGCTAGATAATAAATCCCCAGCTTATTTAAATACATCCTACCTTCCTCGCCCTTCAGGTTTAAATAATTTTCAAATATCACCTATAGGTGGATTTTCTTTAGGTATACCTTCTAATGTTAAACCTGAGAAAATACCTTTTATAATGAATAATATGAGGCACCTAGTTTCACCTCAGGTTATAAAATATTATATTGAGCAAGGAAGTTTTTCCTGCCCTGTATTCAGCGTATTAAATGATCCTGAAGTAAGAAAAATTAGCCCTCTCTTTAATGAATTAGACGCTATGGAAAAAGAAGAGAAATTTGTTCAGTGGGCACGTTACCCTCTTCCAGAATATTCTCAAATAATTGAGATTATAGGTAATGAGATTTATGAATGTGTGTTTCAGTCCAAAAGTATTAAAAGTGCCTTATCCAAATGCCAAGACGCTGCTATTACTCTAATAAATTAAACTTTCATCTCTTCTTCTGGAGTTGGTGGTGCAAATGGATATCCTCCCCAAACAGATTGATCAAAATTAACAACAGATCCTGTCATCATTCCTGAATCATCTGAAGCAAGAAAAGAAACAGCTTTAGAAACTTCTTCTGGGGATAATAATCTTCCAAAAGGCTGCTCAGATCCCGCTTTATCTAACCAGTTTTCTTCAGCGCCATGATAATTAGTTTGTATTTCATGTTCTCCATCTGAACCCATCCAACCAATATTTAATTGATTAACTCTTATTTTATTTTTCAGCAAAGCAAATGCTGTGTTTCTTGTTAAGGTTGCCAAAGCTCCTTTAGAGACGCAGTAAGCAGAGATAAAGGGCTGTCCTGTCAAAGCTGCAACTGAACCAATGTTCACAATTGAACCTTCAATTTTTTGTTTAACCATAATTTTTACAGCTTCTTGAATGAGGAAAAAAGGGCCTTTCAGGTTTGTGCCGATCATTTTATCAAAGAGATCTTCAGAAGTATCAACTATTGTACCTCTATCAGTGATACCAGCTGCATTTACTAATATATCAATTCGTCCAAATTTTTCTTTCATGAAAGACATTGCCTTTTTGCAGTCCCTAACAGAGTTTAAATCAGTTTTAATAAAATGAACCGGACATCCAGTATCCTTAGTTATGGATTGAGCTATTTCATTACCTTCTTTTTCTTTTCTTCCAATTGTTATAATGCCCTTGCATTCACTTTTTGCAAAATTCTTCGCAATAGCAGCGCCAAGACCTTGGGTGCCACCAGTTATAAATGCAAATTTTCCTGTTACTTTATTCATCTTTATATTCCTGTATATCGTAACCGTTATTTGATAAACATTTTCTCAATTCTTTATTTCCTATTTTAGCCATTTCTAATGGATTAGCTTTTTCAGGGTCTTGTTCTGCTTCAACAATGAACCATCCTTCATAATTGTTTTTTGCCAAGGTTTGAATAACTTCATTAAAATCTATACTTCCATCTCCTGGAACCGTGAAAGCTCCTTTTAGAACGGCATCTAAAAAACTTTCTTTATCTTTATTAAGTTTACTTACAATTGAACTTCTAATATCCTTAGTGTGGACATGAGTAATACGATTTGCATATTTGTTTATTACACTAATTGAATTTCCTCCAGCAAATGTCATATGACCTGTATCAAATAATAAATGCACAGCCTCTCCAGTATAATTCATGAGCAAATCTAATTCATACTCTGTTTCAACCGCTGTTCCCATATGATGATGGAAAGAAATTGGCATTCCAAAATCACTACAAAACTCAGCGAAATTAGTTAATTTTTTTCCATAGGTTTTAAAATCATCCTCACTTAGTTTTCTTTTAGTATTTAAAGGTGCGCTTTGGATATTTTGTATTGTTCCAGATGTTTCTCCATAAGCCATACATGCTGCACCTAATTCTTTGAATAAAACTAATTGATGTAGAGCATTGTCTTTTTCAGCCTCTAAATCATTATCCAAAACTGTTCCTGAATACCAGCCAGAGGCAAGATGAAGTTTGTGATTTTTTAATATTGGTTCGAGTTGTTCTGGGGTTTTTGGAAACTTACCACCCGTTTCAACACCTGAAAATCCAGAAATTTTAGACTCGGATAAACAAGTCTCTAATGTTGTCTCGCCACCTAATTCTGGCAGATCATCGTTACTCCATGCAATTGGAGCTATTCCTAATTTTGCTTTCATTTGAAAAATCTCATTTCAGTACTCCCAATAAAGAGATTAGAATACAAAATTATTGGATATTATAAATCACTTTTTGTATTATTTTATTCAAATAGAATAAATTTTTAATAGAGGAAAAATCTGTTACATTAATAAACTTTATTAAAAGGAAAAATATAATGATTAAAATTGCAGTTTTAGGATGTGGTAGGATTGGTCAGATGCATGCAAGAAATGTCAACAATCATCCTGATACTTCTTTAGCAGCAGTGTACGACACAAATAAAGAATTTGGCGAAAGAATAGCTAATGAGCTTAATGTTCCATTAATTAATGATGATAAAAAAATTTTTGAAGATAATAATATTGATGCAATTCTAATTGCATCACCAACAGCCACGCATATAGAATTCATTGAAAAATCAGTGGCATCTAACAAGCCCGTTTACTGCGAAAAACCCATTGACTTAAATATTTCAAAGGTAAATGAGTGCGCTAAAAGACTTCAAGGAAATACAGTTCCAATTCATCTCGGTTTTAATAGAAGATTTGACCCAGGTCACGTAGCAACTAGAGATGCCATGATATCAGGTGAAATTGGCGATCTTCACCAAGTTATAATTACTTCTAGGGATCCTGGGCTTCCAAGTATGGAGTATTACAAAGAAGCTGGAGGGCTTTTAAGAGATATGACTATTCATGATTTTGATATTGCGAGATTTATGCTTCAAGAGGATCCGGTAAAAGTTTTTGCGATCGCAAACGCTCTTGAGGAGCCTAAATTAAAGTCCGAGTTAAATGATTTTGATACTGTTATGGTGATCATGGAAACTAAATCAGGAAAGCAATGTCATATTAATAACTCAAGATCATCAAAATATGGTTATGATCAAAGGATAGAGCTTGTAGGAAATAAGGGTATGGTTTTAAGTGACAATAAAAAAATTAATAACGTCAAAAAATATTCTGCAAACGGTGAAAATACATCCACTGTTGAACACTTCTTTTTAGAGCGCTACCATGATGCTTTTATGAATGGGCTCACTTCATTTGCTGCGTGTATTAAAAATAAAACAATGCCAGATGTTGGTTTTGAAGATGGAAGAAAAGCTTTACTTTTGGCAGAGGCAGCTTACGAGTCGTTAAAAAATCATCAAATGGTAAATGTAAATTATGATTGAAAATAAATTAAAGAAAAGTTGGACTAATAAAAAAGCAACTTTAAATGGATGGTTATCCATTCCCAATGCTTTTACTGCAGAAATTATGGCAGAACAAGGTTATGATAGTCTGACCGTAGATGTTCAACATGGTGTTATAGATTTTTCAGACTGTGTATCTATGCTACAAGCAATGAGGGCTAGTGGAATTGTTCCTATATCCAGAGTTCCTTGGTTAGACCCTGCAATAATTATGAAAGTATTAGATGCAGGTTCAATGGGAGTAATCTGCCCTATGGTAAATACAAAAAAACAAGCTGAAGAATTAGTTTCCTATTGCAAATACCCCCCTAACGGTGTGAGAAGTTTTGGTCCAACAAGAGCTAATATCTCTTTGGGTGCTAATTATTGGAAGGAGGCCAATCAAAATATTTTTTGCCTAGCAATGATAGAAACGCAAGAAGCTTATGATAATGTTGAAGAAATTGCATCTACGCCTGGTTTAGATGGTCTCTACATTGGTCCCGCAGATTTAACTTTAGGACTTGGTAAAGGTGAATTAGCTCCTGCTTTTGATAGAGAAGAGCCAAAGATGATTGAGGCTACTAAAAATATTTTAGCAGCTGCAAAAAAAAATAATAAAATTGCTGCTCTTCACTGTGGTACACCTGAGTACGCTGCCAAGGGAGTTCAATGGGGATTTGATATGGTCACTATTAGCAACGATGTCAGACTTTTAATTGCAGCTTCATCTTCAAGTGTTAAAAAATTTAGAGATTTGACAGAAACCAATAACAAAGACTCTAATACTAATAAAGATTCCGGCGCTTACTAAAAGATTTTTTTTCTAAGCTTATAAAATTGCAAGAGATTGCATTAATCCTGGAGTCTCAACATTTAGACTAAACACATTTCCAGATTCAATATCATCTACTTTATTTAAGGAATGATTTTTTGAGCTTAGCGATGTTATGTAAAGTGTTTTTAGATCTCTACCACCAAAAGCTAAACAGGTAGGGGTTTGACTAGGTGTACTTATTTTAGAGATTAATTGTCCTTTGTCGTTGTAACAAACCACACATCCTCCTCTAACTCTCGCACTCCAATAGTTACCATGACTATCACATGTTCCTCCATCTGGAAAACCTGGCGCTGTGTTTTTATTAATAAATATATCTAGTTCTTTATAAGAATTGAAGTTGTGATCAATTTGAAATTTTCTAACTATGTCATTAGGTGTATCTGTGAAATACATAGTTTTTCCGTTAGGAGAAAAAGCAATTCCATTAGATACAGTAACTTGATTAAATAATTTAGTTAATAATCCATTTGGTGAAAGACGATAAACACTCCCTATTGGTCTTCTTTTATTTCTATCAGACGTTTCATCAAAAGTACCAAATACAACTCCGCCATAGGGATCAATTTTGGCGTCATTAATTCTTGTTTGTGTTATGTCAGTTTCAACTTCTTGAATTGTTGTAAAGGAAGTTAGATCTTGGTTTGCAATTGATATATTTTTAGGGAAACCAATGATGAAACCAGGTTCTTTTCTTGGGAGAATAAATCCTGCCCGATCTGGTAGATTAAATATTTTACTATGACCATCTTCATTTAGAGACCAAATTTTTTTTTCTTCAATATCCGTCCACCATAATTGATTATCTCGTGGATCCCAAAAACAACTCTCACCAATTGTATTTTTACACTTTAAAACTAAAGCAACTTTATTATTTGAATGATTAATAACATTCATATTTTATATAAAATGGTTAATTTTCATATTATAGGTATTAGCTTAAGAGGAGATTACCATTATTACCTAATACTTCTTCCACCATCAACTGGAATAGTGCTACCAGTCATAAATGAAGCCTCTTCACTGGCAAGAAAACAAATCACATTTGCTACTTCTTGAGGATAGCCTATTCGACCAATTGGATGAGCCTCACTCATACGTTTGTTATATTTTGAGATAGAATTAATTTCTTTTTTTAAAGTTTCAACCATCTGTGTATCGATAGCACCAGGTGCGACCGCATTCACACGAATTTTGTCTTTAACTAAATCAAGAGCTAGTGAGGATGTAAAGGATACTATTGCACTTTTAGATGTAGCATAGGCAAGCATATTTTTAGCCCCTCTAATACTTGTAATTGATGCAGAATTAACAATAGAGGCATATTTAGATTTTTTTAATAAACGTAAGATATATTTACATCCAAGAAACATGCTAGTTGTGTTTGTAGTAAGGACATGATTCCATAAATCAAGTGAAGTTTTTTCTAAATTACCACTAACTCTAATACCAGCATTATTAATCAAAATATCTATTTTTTTATATTTACTCTCAAGATGGTTTCGAAGTTTCTTCCATTCATCTTCACTAGTTACATCAATTTTATAATATTCTAAATTTTTATTCTTAATTAAGTTGGATTTAGTAAAATTTGTACCTACAACCCGGCAACCATCTGCCAAGAGGGTCTTAACAACATTTTTACCTATTCCTGTTTCAGCGCCAGTAACTAAAGCTATTTTATTTTTAAATCGCAAAAAATTTAAACACCTTTGCGCTGTTTATTTTTTCCTTGAATAAAATCTTCATAAGCTTTTTTATTATCTTCATTTGTGTGGACTTCTGAAGTGGGGCTTTCCCAAAAAGAAGACCCTTCAAGCCACTCATAACCATGAGTTTGAATTGAAATCACATACGTCTTATCAGATTTTTTTGCTCTTAAAAAAGCTGCTTCTAATTCAGAAGTTGAAGTTACTGTTTCTCCGTTAGCTCCCATGCTTTTAGCATGTGCTTCAAAATCAACAAATTGTAAATTTGTAGCTCTGGCAGAACGAAGATTACAAATGTACTCTTTGCCACCTTTGGCTAATTGCAAACGGTTAATTACCATATGCCCTCCATTATCACAGACAATAATAATTAATTTTTTGTCATAAATAACAGAGCTATAAATATCGCTATTAGCTAAAAGATAAGATCCATCACCAACAAAAACAACAACATCTTGATCAGGTTTAGCCATTTTAATTCCAAGAGCGCCTGAAATTTCATAGCCCATACAACTAAATCCCCATTCAGATTCAAATGTATTTTTTTGTTTGGGTCTCCATACTTGAATAACTTCTCCTACTAATCCTCCGGCAGCAGTCACAACAATATCTGAGGGATCTGAGTTACGATAAACCGCACCAACAGCGTGGGCATATGAAGGTAATTCTTGGTTGGTAGGTCCACTTTGCTTTTCGACATAATTTTTCCAATCAGTTCTCTCTTTAATAGCTCTTTCAAACCAAACATCTGGCGCTTTCCAGTCACCAAGTGCTTTGGATAATTCTTGAAAAGCAATTTTAGCATCACTGACAACAGGAGTTGATCTATGCTTAGCCACATCATATCTAGCTGTATTAATTGAAACCAGTTTAAAGTCGTCATTTTCAAAATTTGACCAAGAGCCCGTAGTAAAATCTGCAAGCTTAGTTCCTACAGCTAGAGCTAAATCTGTATCTTTGGATAAATTATTAGAAGATTTATCTCCCAAGCCTCCAATATTTCCGATGTAGTATGGATTATCATCATCCATACAACCTAACCCCATAACAGTTGAGGTAACTGGGATATTATGTTTTTTTGCAAAATCTGACAATTCTTGTTCTGCTTCAGAATAAAGAACTCCGCCACCTGAAATAATAATTGGTTGTTTAGAAGATTTAATTTTTTCAGCGGCAAGTTGAATTTGATTTGAGTCAGGATGAGGTCTTCTAATTTCATGAATTTTTTCTTCAAAAAATATCTCAGGATAATCATATGCTTCTGCCTGAACATCTTGTGACATAGCTATTGTTGCTGGACCACAGTCAGCAGGATCGAGCATCACTTGAATGGCCTGAGGTAAAGAGGCTAAGATTTGTTCTGGTCTTGTAATTCTATCAAAGAATTTCGATACAGGTTTAAATGCATCGTTAGCACTTATTGTAGGATCAGTAAAATGTTCTACTTGCTGTAAAACTGGATCTGGTAGTCGACTAGCGAATGTATCGCCTGGTAATAATAAAATTGGTAATCTATTGCTCAAAGCAACTGCTGCTGCTGTTACCATATTTGTTGCACCTGGACCAACCGAGGATGTAGCAATAAAAATTTGTTTTCGTCTCATAGCTCTGGCGTAACCAATACCTGTGAGAGCCATATTTTGCTCATGGTGGCCTCTATAACCTGGCAACTCATCTTGAAATTCTTCCATAGTTTGTCCGATACAAGCCACATTACCATGACCATAGATACCAAAAGCGCCCGGAAAAAGAGGCTCTTTCTTTCCATTAATTAAAGTTTTTTGAGCTATTAAATAGCGAAATAATGCTTGAGCAGAAGTTAAACGGACAGTTTTCATAATTTTTCCTTTTTTATAAAATCCTAATTTGAGTTGAATAAATATAACTAAATATTTCAATTTTTGATACAGCCAATGTAAATATTTTTTAAATTGAATGTTTATAAATTGTTTACTTAAATTTTTCGTTTATAAAAAAACAATGAAAAAAGTTGCAGTAGTTGGTGTAATTCATGAGTCTGGATGGGAAGTTTTAAAAAATGCAAAATATCATGTTTTTGAAATTACGGATTTCTCTAGAGATAATTTAAAAAAAGAACTTTTTGATGTTGATGCTATTGCTCTTAGAACAACTATCATTGATGAAGATATTCTTAAAGAATGTCCTAATATAAAAATAATATCAAGACATGGCGTAGGTTATAATAATGTTGATATTAATTATTTAAATAACCACAAACAAGCATTAGCAATTACCGGAACATCTAATGCAGTCAGTGTTGCAGAACATGTAATGACCATGTTCTTGTATTTATCAAAAAATATAAATGCTTCTGACAGCTTAGTGCGTACTGGACAATTTAAAAAACAAGGCACGTTACCTAATTTTTTTGAACTTTATCAAAAGAAAATTTTGATTCTAGGATTTGGAAGAATTGGTCAGGCTGTAGCGCAACGTTGTTTAGGATTTGATACAGAGGTATTTGTTTATGATCCTTTTGTAGACAAGAAAACAATAAGTGAAAAAAATTGTAACAAAATTGATTTTGAGGAGGGTATAAAAATTGCTGACTTTATGACTATTCATATGCCCCTAAATGATAAAACAAAAAATTTAATTAATAAGGATTGTTTTTTAAAAATGAAAGATGAATCTATACTGGTTAATACTGCTCGTGGGGGAATAGTTAATGAAAATGACCTTTATTGGGCTTTAAAAAATAAAAAAATTCATGCAGCAGGAACTGATGTATTTGAAAAAGAACCGCCCGATGACAATAACCCACTTTTTCAATTAGATAATATTCTCATGTCTCCGCATAATGCGGCTTTGACTTTAGAATGTAGAAAACGAATGGCTATCGAATTAGCAGAAAATATAATATTTTATTTAGAAAGTGATAGTAAGCTAAATAAAGGCAATATAGTAAATCTACAAAAATTAGATTAATTACTTCTTAAGCTTATCAAGTAAAAAAAAATTTTCAGGATTATATTTTTCTCTATTTTTATTTATAAAGTCATCAATTAATAATAATTTTTTCTCTTCAATCTCTATAACTTTTCTAGTATCTAAATTAACATACAACGAACAAACTTCAGTAGTAGCTGCTCTATAATTTTTAGCCTTATGAAGTATTTCTAGTTGGTAAATAAGTCTTTTACTATCATGGTCTAAGAACAAAAGATTAATATCAACCTCGTCACCTTCTTTAACCTCTTGTAAATATTTAGTATGAGACTCTACAGCAAAGGTTGATCTTTTTTGAGTTTGAGCCGACTCACCACCCATATCAAATTTTTCAAGCAACACCTCCCACCCTTGATCAAATAAGTGGATGTAGAATGCAAGATTCATATGTCCGTTATAGTCAGTCCAATCAGGAATAATTTTTGCTGTTCTTAAATAAATAGACATAGATTTAGTAATGAATTATGTAACGTTTTCGAGTTCTTTTGCCAAGTCACCAATATCAGCACCACCTGCCATTAATCTCTTCACATCATCACCTCCAAGTTCTGATGAAAGACCAGAACCAATAACTTCACCTAAACTCAAAAAAGTGAAACGGTCAGCAACGAGACGGGCATGAATTTCGTTATGAGTGATTAATATAATAGCAATGTTTCCTAAATTTTTAACTCTTTTGACAGTTTTTAAAACTTCCATTTGCTGCTTTTGTCCTAATGCTGAAGTGGGCTCATCTAAGATTAAAATTTTTGCACCAAAGTAAATAGCTCTTGCAATCGCTAAAGTCTGACGTTGTCCTCCAGACATAGTACCAACAGGCTGTTCAGGATTTGCTACACTAATACCAATTTTCTTCATTTCTCTGATTGTAATTTCATTCATCTCATTCATTTGCATAATACCAAAAGCTCCTGGTCCCTTTTTAATTTCACGACCAAGAAAAAAATTTCTTGTAACAGAAGTTAAAGCATTCAAAGCTAAGTCTTGATAAACAGTACCAATACCTGCATCAGAGGCTTCCCTTGGTGAGTTAAAATGAACTTCTTCCCCATCAACTTTAATAATTCCATCCGTAGCTGAATGGACTCCAGATAAAACTTTAATCAAAGTCGATTTACCTGCACCATTATCGCCAAGTAGTGCATGAACTTCTCCAGGATAAACATTTAGTGAAACACCATTTAAAGCAGTAAAGCTTCCAAACTTTCTTACTAGCTTGTTAATTTCAATGAGTGGTTTTTTATCAATCATTTTTATTTAGACGCTACCTATTACTCTCTTACGAATATTTTCATTGGTTAAAGCTGAAGCTAAGAGAACTATTCCAAGGAATACTCTATAGAACGATCCATCAACGCCTGGGATATAGAAAAAGGCTTCTTTTGCAATGCCAAATATAGCCGCTCCAACGATAATTCCTACTACAGTTCCAAAACCACCTGTTAAGACGACTCCACCAATAACTGCAGCAGCGATTGCCTCTAATTCTTTTAAATTACCTTTAGCGGTGTCAGCGGTATTTGTTTCAAAAACTTGACAAGCGGCAAACATGGTCGCGCAAAAAGCAGAAAACATAAATAAAGAAATTTTTACTTTATTAGTAGGTACACCATTAGCTTTAGCAGCATTTAAATTTCCTCCAGTGGAATAAATCCAATTACCTGCTTGTGTCTGACTGAGCAATACATAGCAAATTAAGGCTAATAAAAACCATATCATAAGACAGGAATAAAGACCGTCCGCAAACTGATTGCCATAATTGTTAACATTCCAATCAACAGTAAAATAGAGCCAATCAAATAAAGGCTCCATAATGTCACCACCAAAAAAATTAGCGACAGGTCTAGCAGAGTGGAGAGTGTCTATATAAGCTTTTGCGATATCCACATCTGTAACTATTTTAGCTGTAGCAGGATCAATTTTAAAATTAGCAATTTTGTCTTGAAGGATTGCAACCATACCTTCATTGCCAGAGGCAGTTGCATTTTCTAAGGCTTTCTCAAGACCTTTTACACCTTTATTTTTTAATAACAGTGTTTTAGATGCAGCAACTTTCTCATTAATATAAGTTAATTTTTCAGTTAATTTTAAAACAGTAGCTTCAGGCACTGTTTTTAACAATTCTAATAATTCCTCTTGAGGTAAACTTTTTGCTACATCTCTTTCTAGCTCTCCATGACCTGGGACATTAACAATATTTTTTATATCAGGAATTTCTGTAACAGTTGTAGAACCAGCAGTTTGATCAGGTTTTTTGTTAAAAGCTCTATAACAAACTTCTGTTAATCCACGCAGAAAAAACAATCCACCTAATGTTACTATAAAGGAAGCTAAGCCACTTTTGACAATAATAAATCCTTGCAGCCATCCAAAGAATAATGTGAAGCAAAGTGTAATACTAATAGCGAGAAGTGGTGAGACGTCTGTAATTTTGAATAATGTATAAGTTTCCATATGCACTCCTCCTTCAAAAGAGACATAAGGAATAACAACAGCAAAACCCCAGCGAAGTATCATAGCCATAACTCCACCCGCAAAGCCTATCATTGAGCCGATTGATAAATCAAACTCTCCTGAAATAATTAATAAACCAGCTCCTATAGCAACGATACCAAGTTGAGCGATGACTCTAAGATTATTTCTTATGGCAAGGGCGTTAAAACCTTCGCCCGAAAAAGGATTTAATGAAAAGTCTCCTGCAGGAATAGAAAAATATCCAAGCATGCCGAACAATAGAAGCATTACACCAACTGGCCCAACTTCTGGTCTAGCTAGAATTGCGCTATACCATTTTTTTGCGTCGTGACGATCCGATTCTTTTCTAGGTTGATTCAAGGATTTAGAACTCATGTATATTTAAAAAATTTTTATAAATTTAATTAAAAAAAAAGGGCCACTTTTTCAAGTGACCCTTTTTTGAGGATAATATTATCTATCAACTCCTGCTAAAGCAGCAACTGAAGATGCATTAGACTTGTCCACGAAACCTGGTCCTGATGGGATGTTAGCTCCTGGTAGAAGTCCTGCACTATTGTTATACAAATGTAATACGATAACTGGCATATAACCTTGTAAACGTTGTTGTTGATCGATAGTGAAAGACACCTTACCTGAATTAATTAAATCCATAACTGGAGGACTTAAGTCAAAACAAGAATGGTGAACTGACATACCAATATCATCAATAGCTTTCTGTACGCCTACACATACGTGAGGACCAACAGATAAAACAGCGTCAACGTCAGGGTTAGCTTGAAGAGCAGCAGCTGCACGAGTTTCAATAGTAGCTGGGTCAGAAGTTGTATCAGTAAATTCTATCGGCACTGATTCTCCATAACCTTCACATCTATCAACAAGAGCTGTGTTGTAAGCTTCTTGAATCATACAAAGACCTTTAGTAGCTCCTTCAGCTTTAGCTCTTGCGCCAGCAGACTGACCAGCTAGATATTCTGGCTGACCAACGTGCATTAATGCTCCAAGACTTGCTGATGACTCAAGACCAGAGTTCATAGTAATCACTGGTACACCGGCTGCAACAGCAGCTTTAATAGCAGGGCCTAAGGCATCTGGGTCTGGTAGTGATACAACAATACCATCTGGTTGTGTTGCAGCAGCAGCTTGAATTGAACTAGCCATATCTGCCATATCAGCAGAAGGGTTATAAATATATTCAAAGTCGGCACCTATTGCACGAGCAGCATCTTCACCACCCTTTTGTACTACAGGCCAAAAAGGATCTTTTCCTTCACCGTGTGTAATCATAACATAACGCTCAGCTAAAGCTGTGCCAGTCATAAATACGATAGTTGTAAGTAATAAAAATAGTTTTTTCATTATTCCTCCTAAGTTAAATAAACGCTAGAAAAACTCCAACGCATGAAGAAGTAAAATCCTTGTGGATATAAATGTCAATTGAAATTAGTCTGAAAAGGTATGTATTTTCTTCATAATGTTGATTTTTATAACAGTTTATCCACATAATATCTTTAGTATCTAATTTAATGATAAATAAAAACTTTTGATGATTAAAATCTTGTAATGAGGTAAATATCTCTAAATGAAACCTGTAATCATTTCAGACCCCTACCCAAGATCTCTAAGTCTTATTTTCACGAAACAGAAACTTCAAATGCTTAGAAAGTCTTTCATGATTATCACTGCCCCAGATAAGAATAAAAGAAAATTTTATGAAAAGAATATATCAAAAGCCACATTCATTATGGGTCAGCCAGATTTAGATAAAGAGCTGCTTATTAAAGCCACAAAACTAAGAGCTATATTTAATGTTGAAAGTAATTTTATGGACAATATGGATTATGATTTTTGTTTTCAAAAAGGAATTCATGTATTAGCAACTTCTCCTGTTTTCTCAAAACCTGTAGCAGAGCTTGCGCTTGGTCTTACCCTATCACTCATAAGAAATATTCATGGTTCGCACCAAAAATTTTTGGAGTCAAAAGAAATTTATGGACTAGAGAGTAATGACAATAGTTTTCTATTAACTAATAAAAAAATAGGAATTATTGGGCTTGGAGATTTATCTAAATCCTTAATTCCTCTTCTTAAACCCTTCTCTGATAAAATTAGTGTATACGATCCCTGGGTACCTAATAAAATTATTTCTGACCAAGGAATGGAATCTATAAGCTTAAATAAAATGTTTAGCTCCTGTGATGTGATTTATATTTTAGCAGCAATTACAAAAAACAATCAATCCATCATCGATAAAAAATTATTGAATAAATTAAAAAAAAATTCGAGTCTTATTTTAATGAGTCGTGCAGCAGTTATGAATTTTAAAGACTTTTATTTAAGAGCAAAAAAAGGAGATATATTTGCAGCCCTTGATGTCTTTCCTACTGAGCCAGTAAATAAAAATGATCCTATAAGAAAATTAAAGAATGTTTTATTCTCAGCTCATCGAGCTGGCGCACTGAATGGTGCTTTTACAGAAATGGGTGATATAGTATATGAAGATATGATGCTTATTATAAAAAATTTACCTCCTAGACTTTGCAAAAGAGCTGAAAGAGAAACTGTTGGTTTATTAAGATCAAAACCTATATCAATAAACTAATATGTTAATTCAAATTGATCCTATTTTAAGTCCGGATATTCTTCATATTTTAAGATCGATGGGCCATGGAGATCGTTTGGTACTTTGTGATTCAAATTTTCCTGCATATTCCACTAACGATAATGTTTGCAGATTGGATGGCGTGGATATAGCAAGAGCTAGTAGAGCTATATTGAGTGTTTTTCCATTAGATAGCTTTGTCCCCTCTCCAGTTCAAAGAATGGAAATTGATGGTAAGCCTAATGAAATTAATGAAGTTCACCAAGAGCTAATAAATGTTGTAAAAGAAGTTTCAGGACCTGACTGGAAAATATCATCTATCGAGCGACAAAAATTTTATGAAGCTGCAAATGAAGCTTTTGCTGTAATTACCACTAACGAGACAAGGCCTTTTGGATGTTTTATATTTACAAAAGGTGTTATTAAACCTGATGGGAGCGTTTGGAAATTAGAAACTAAATGAATCAAATCTCAATCCTTGGTATCTTTGTTGCTGATATTTGTTTTTTTAGTAACAGCATACCGATCAGAGGTCAGACTATTCTAGGAACTAACCATATCTTAGGGCCTGGAGGAAAAGGTTCAAATCAGGCAATTGCAGCTGCTAGATCTGGTGGAAAAGTGAATCTTATTACTAAAATTGGTAAAGACACTTATGGCGATATGGCTTTATCTTTATATAAAGAGTCTGGGGTAAATCTTGACTCAATTATTATTGACTCGAATTTGTCTACTGGTGTAGCTGGAATATTTATTGATCAAACAACAGGCGATAATGCAATAAATGTTATACCAGGAGCAGCTGGAAAATTAGTACCAGAGGATATTGATAATCAATTAGAAAATTTAAGAAATTCTAAAATTTTTTTAACACAACTCGAAACACCTATTGAGACAACTCTTTATGGTTTAAAGAAAGCTAAGGAATTAGGGTGTATTACAATATTAAATCCTGCTCCAGCAACTGAATTACATGAGGATGTTTTTAAAAACATAGATTTTTTTACACCTAATGAAATTGAGGCTGGTTTTTATCTTGATACTACTTTAGAGAGCAATAGTGACATAGAAGCAGCTGGAAAAGAATTTTTAAATAAGGGAGTTAAAAATATAATTATTACTCTTGGCAGCAAAGGTTCCTATTTTGCAAACAAAGACGAAAGTTTTTTTTTAGAGGCTCTAAAACTAAAATCTGAAGTTATCGACACAACTGGAGCTGGCGATGCATTTAACGGAGCACTAAGTGTGGCATTAGCTAATAATTTGAGCTATAAGAACTCTATATTATTTGCTACAAAAGTTTCTGGAATATCAACAACGAAACAAGGGGCCGCAAATTCAATTCCAACAAAAAAGGAAATAGATAATTATTAATGACATATAAAGCCTCATCAAAAAGATATCAAAATATGCAATATCGAAATACTGGTACTAGTGGACTCAAACTGCCTTTATTGAGTCTAGGGTTATGGCATAACTTTGGAGGGAACTCTATGAGTTCTGAATCTAAAAAAATTCTTTTTAAAGCTTTTGATTTAGGAATTACTCATTTTGATCTAGCTAATAACTATGGCCCTCCTTATGGCAGTGCAGAAAGTAATTTTGGAAAAGTCATGCAACAAGATTTAATGAAATACCGCGATGAACTGATTATTTCATCTAAGGCGGGCTATGATATGTGGGAAGGGCCTTATGGAGAATGGGGTTCTAAGAAACACATTATAGCTAGTTGCGATCAAAGTCTAAAAAGAATGAAATTAGATTACGTAGATATTTTTTATTCTCATCGTTTTGACCCCAACACTCCCCTTGAAGAAACAGCTGACGCTTTGGAAAGTATTTATAGATCTGGCAAGGCACTTTATATAGGCGTCTCTTCGTATTCTGCAAAAAAAACAAATGCAATGTCTTCTATTTTAAAAAAAAGAGGAATTAAAATTTTAATTCACCAACCTTCGTATTCACTAATTAATAGATGGATTGAAAAAGATCTAAGTTCTTCTCTGAAAAAAAATGAAATTGGATGTATTGCTTTTTCACCACTTGCTCAAGGAATGCTCTCAGAAAAATATTTAAAAGGTATTCCTAAAATTTCGAGAGCTAACCAAACAATTACCTCTCTTGATAAAAAATTAATTACAAAAAGGAATATTCAAATAATTCAAGAACTTAATATGATTGCAAAAAATAGAGGCCAATCTTTATCACAAATGGCCATAGCATGGGTGTTAAATAATAAGATTATTACCTCAGCTTTGATTGGTGTGAGGAACACAAAGCAATTACTTGAGAATGTTCATGCTTTAGAAAACTTAAATTTCTCTAAAGAAGAATTAAAATTAATTGATAAAAAAGCTCTTGATGGTGGTATTAATATCTGGGCTCAATCAAGCTCATTTTAAATTTTTTAGTTAATTTCCAAATTAAGCCAAGATGTTTCCTCTGGGGTTAAAGTAATGCCTAGGCATTTTAAAGAATTTTCAGTTTCGGAAATTTTTCTTGGACCAATTATTGCAAGAGATGGAAAAGATTGACTTAGCACCCAAGCTGCAGCGATATTATGTGGCTCAACTTCATATTTCACAGCTAGTTCTTGAGCTCTCATTCTTCTAGTGCGATTTTCTTCACAGTCAAAATATCTTAAAGGCCCACTATCATCATAATCATTTAAATTTTTTTCATTCTCATTGATAGTTTCTTGTTTTAAAAAATATCCTCTCGCTTGACTGGACCAAGAAATGTGAGTCTTTTGGCTCTCCTTTAAGTATTTTAAAACTTCTTGATCATTAGCTGTAATACATCCATCCCAAAGAGGTTTCATCATTCTTGCTAAACTTAAATTATTATTAAGAATATCTAACCCATGCTTATTAGATTCTAGCGCCCACTGGTCAGCTTTCTTGAAACGCTCTAATGACCAGTTAGAAACACCAATAACGTTCGTATAACCTAAATCTACTATTTCATTCAAACTATCAACAAACTCTGAAACCGGGACATCTAAGTTGTCTCGATGCATTATATAAATATCAGCTTTAGAAATATTCATTCTGTCCATAGAAATTTCTAATTGTTCTTTAATTTTATTAGGTTGGCAATCTGGGGTATGCGCACCTTTAGCTATAATTACTAGATCATCCGCATTATTTCTTTTTTTAATCCACTCCCCTAAAACTTTCTCTGACAGTCCATCTTTATAGACATATGAATTATCAAATGCATTTGCGCCAGTCTCAAGCCAATGATCCCACATAGGAGCGGCACTGTCATAGTCTGGTTGATTGTCATTACCTATTGCTAATTTGGATATTTTTTTTTCTAGACCCTTAATTGATAAATAATCCATGTTTTAAAAATTAAACTTTTTCCCATTTTTTATTTTTTGCAGATTTAAATAAAGCATCTAAAACTTTCATATTTTTTTTAGCGTCCATTAAACCATAATCCATTTTTGTTTTTTTTATTAAATGATCTGAGAAGGCTTCAACAAGATTAGTATAATGATTAGATTTCGGTATTACTTTAACTTCATTATCTTTTCTGAAAATTGATGAACCCTTATAAATTAAAATATTTGTTGCTTGCCCATCAGGATTGAAAGGATTTTCAATCACTATAGTTTTTTTTGTGCCCGATATAATAACTTGTTGCTTTAAAGCAGATTGAGTAGAGCAATTAAATGTACTAAAAACCCCTCCAAAATCTAAAATAGCAGAGCTAACCGTGTCTACTTTGAATTTCTTATGAATAAGGGAAGTAGAAACAACTCTTTTAGGTTCTTTATCTAATAAGAATCTTGAGATGACGACTGGATAGCAACCAAGATCATAAATCGAGCCTCCGCCTTGACTTTGAGGATATGAATTTCTTATATTTTTTGGATCATCACTGTAAAAAGAAAAAGATGTTAAAATTGATTTTACTTCACCGATATTCCCTTGTTTTATATATTTTTTTGCCCACAACCATTGAGGATGATATCTCACCATAAATGCTTCTTTGACTATGACTTTATTTTCTTTTGCAACTTTCATTAACTTATCAACATCCTTAGAGCTTAAAGTAATAGGTTTTTCTAAGAGCACGTGTTTTTTGTTTTTACACGCCTCTATTGTTGAAGATAAATGCAGATGATTTGGAAGTGGGTTGTAGACAACTTGGATATTTTCATCTTTGTACATCTTTTTGTAGCTGTCGTAGCTATTAGGAATTTTATGAGCTTTTGAAACTTTTAAAGCTGTATTTTTATTTCTACTAGCAAGTCCATAAACTGTGCTATTTTTAGATTTTTGAATAGCTGGAATTAAATGTTCTCTAGCTATCTTAGCAGAGCTAATAATGCCCCAATTAATTTTTTTCATCTTAACTAGAAATTTAACAGAGAAAAAAAAAATAAGAAAGTTAATTTATTAAATTAATTCCATAGCCAAGCCGCACCTCTTACGCCGCTAGAATCTCCATGTTGGTTTTTTAATATCTTATTTCTTATTTTATCTGAAAAAGTATATTTCATTAATAGTTGTGGGATATTTTTATAAAGTCTATCTACATTAGACATACCTCCCCCAAAAATAATTGCATTGGGATCAAATATTCCAATCATAACTGATATTATTCTAGCCAATCGATCCTCATATAGTGACAATTCCTTATTGGCGCGCTGGTCTCCTGATGATGCAAGATTCACTATTTCCTCGGAGGATAATTCTGTTTGATACTTCTTGTTATAATTTTCTGCAAAACCTTTACCTGATAAAAATCTTTCAGAGCATAATGGTCTTTGACAATTAATAACTTTACACTCAACATTCGCATTGACTTCATCTTGTGTAGGGTATGGTAGTGGTTGATGTCCCCAATCACCCGCAACCTGATTAGCGCCCTCAATTATAGTTTTATTAAAAGATAACCCTGAGCCCAATCCAGAACCAATGATAATTCCAAAAACACTTTGATAATTAGAGCCCGCTCCATCAACTGCTTCTGATAGAGTAAAGCAATTGGCATCATTCATAATACGAATAGTTCTATTTAAAATCTCTTCTAAATCTTTTTGAAAGGGTTGATTATTTAACCATATTGCATTTGCATTTTTTACTAGTCCAGTTTCTTGAGAAGAAGATCCTGGAATTCCAATACCTACAGAACATTCTGTTTGTGCAAATTGATCAAACTCTTGGACTAAATTTTTTATTACATCTACTCCTGTTTCATAATTCTGATTATAATTAAAGCGCTTACGTTTGATCTCTTTTCCATTCTCATCTAGAAGTAT
>Ga0209335_10000844_pt1 | contig 36499 bp, 45 predicted proteins | sample COG_09_FD_184753 | JGI IMG/M metagenome (GOLD analysis project Ga0209335, IMG submission 184753) | Pelagic Microbial community sample from North Sea - COGITO 998_met_09 (SPAdes) (version 2) | ecosystem: Environmental > Aquatic > Marine > Neritic zone/Coastal water | place: Helgoland, sampling...
AAAATTACGAAGATCATAAAAAATTGTGTTTTTAAAATGAATAATTATTTTGAAACTCAAATGGGTTATTAACTTAACGGTTAAAGTGCTTTTTTTACATGAAAGAAATTATTGGTTCGAATCCAGTAAAATCCCTGGCAACGACAAGTTTATTTGTAACGACGCTCTTCTTGAAAGCGCCGTTATTTTAAAGCCTCTAGTCAACGAGTGGTTTAACGAATGGTTTTTTTCTAAATTTAACAATGACGAAGCTCAAAAAAAAGGGGATTAGATGGGGGCTCTAGCCTAGCTGCAATATATTTTAAAAGGAAAAAATTTGATTTCATATATAAAAATTATTGGTTCGAGCCCAATTTTTGCTATTTATTTACGTCTGGCAGAAAGTTATAAAAGATAAAATTTTTTTAATGTTATTTATAAACAGATGGCTTTTTTCAACAAACCACAAAGATATCGGCGTTTTATACCTTATTTTTGCTATTTTTTCAGGGGTTATCGGAACTACTTTGCCTATTTTTATTAAGGCTGAACTTCCCGGACCTGGGTTTCAAGTTTTAGGGGGATATAATTTAAAGGTAAAATTTTAACCTGTCTCGTTAAACTTGCGAGTTCGAATCTCGCTATTCTCGAAATTTGAATTTTTTAACTAAAAAATAAAAAAAAGTAAAATGACTCTTTACCTATCACAGTTTTTTTCTCTGTTTATTTACCTTTTAATTTGTTTCTTTTTATCAATTATTTTTTTTCTATTATCTTATATACTGGGACCAAAAAAAATTGATATAGAAAAATTATCTGCCTACGAGTGTGGTTTTGAGCCATTCGATAGTGCTAGAAATATTTTTGATATTCGTTTTTATTTAGTCGCGATTTTGTTTATAGTTTTTGACTTAGAGGTAAGTTTTTTGTTCCCTTGGTGTTTAATTTTAAATGAGGGTTGTTTGTTTTCTTTTTGGTCAATGTCTTTTTTTTTATTTATTTTAACAGTTGGGTTTATTTATGAATGGAAAAAAGGAGGTTTAGAATGGGAATAAAAAACAAAAATTTTTTATTCAAAACTCTAAAAAAACAACAATTTATTACGAAAAACAAAATTATAAAACTAAATTTTTCGTTTCTTAAGACAAGAAACTGTAGTTTTATATTAGCGAAAAAAAACAGCTCTTTTTTTTATAAAATAGAAAAACTTTATCTTTTTATTATGGAAGTTTTTATCTACTTTTTAAACTTCTTTGATAGTAAAAATAAAAGTTTGTTTTTGTGCGATGAAAAAGTAGTTTTTTATTTGGGTAAAACTGCTTTTTTAAGAAGCTTTCAAAGTCTTTTTTTTGGTTTTTACAACGGTGGTTTTTTTATGAATGATTCTTCGCAAAAAAAAGAATACCAAATTTTTTTCAAAACAATCAATATTTTTTTTCTGTTCTCCACCAAAAACCACGTTCTTATATCAAAAGAGATTAATTTTTTTTACAAGCCTTTGATTTTATTTTTAGAAAAAAATATTTCCGAAAACTTTCTATTTTATAGAGTTTTTTCTGAAAAAGGTTTATTTTATTCTTACTTTATTTTTTTTAAGTTATTAAGTGATTTTTTGATAAAAATTCAAATTTATAACTACATTAGCTATAAAGCAGCTTTCCATTAGATTTAAAAATTTAAAAGTTTGAATGAATGTTTTTAATCTTAATATCAGAATTCTTTTTTTATCAGAGCTTTTTCGTGGCTTGTGGATGGTTTTACAGTATTTTTTTAGAAGAAAAGTAACTTTAAATTATCCTTTCGAAAAGGCTGTTTTAAGCCCACGCTTTAGGGGAGAGCACGTTCTGCGTAGATATTTTTCAGGTGAGGAACGGTGTATTGCTTGCAAGCTTTGCGAATCTGTTTGTCCTGCCCAGGCAATTACAATAGAGACCGAAATTAGATTTGATAAAAGCAGAAAAACTAGTCGTTATGATCTTGATATGACTAAATGCATTTTTTGCGGTTTTTGCCAGGAGGCCTGTCCCGTTGACGCAATAGTTCAGGGGCCAAATTTTGAATATTCTGTTTTTAAGCGGCAAAATTTAATCTACAACAAAGAGAAGTTATTAAAAAACGGTGATCGTTGGGAGTTAGAAATTAGAGAATCTCGTTCTAGTGAGTCAATATATCGTTAAATAGAATTTTAAAAAATGTTTTTCAACGTTCAATTTTTTTATTTATTTTCATTTTTGCTCTGTTTTTGTGGTTTTGCTGTCATATTTTCAAAAAACCCGGTACATTCTATTTTGTTTTTAGTTCTTTTATTTTTTAACGCAGCTTCCCTGTTAATTTTGTTAGGGGCTGATTTTTTAGCGGTTTTATTTTTAATCGTCTATGTCGGAGCTGTGGCGGTTTTATTTCTTTTTGTTTTAATGATGTTGAGCGGAAAACTTGGTAAAGGAAAAATCAATTTTTTTTACATTCCTTTGGTGGTTCTTTTATCTTTTATTTTTTTGCTTGAGATTTTTTTGATAGTTGGTCAAAATTTAACTTTTTTATCTGATAATATTTTCTTTTTAATTCAACTTTTAAACCCTTTGTTTCAATGGGAAGAAAATATTTTAAAATTCTCTAACATTAAAATTATTGGTTTATTGCTTTACACGTATTTTTTTTATTTTTTTATCATTAGTTCTTTGATTTTATTAGTAAGCATGGTGGGTGCAATAACTTTGACTTTGTATAAAAAAAACGATTTAAAAACTCAATTTATTTTCAAACAAACAAAAAAAAACTTTGAAAAGAGTATTTTTTTAACAAAAAATTAATTTTAAAGATAAAATGTTATTTTTTTACATCTTTCTTAACTTATTTCTAAAATCTCTAGGGTTAATAGTCCCAGTTTTAATTTCAGTAGCGTATCTCACTTTGCTTGAAAGAAAAGTAATGGCCTCAATGCAACAGAGAAAAGGCCCTAATGTCGTGGGTTTTTTCGGTTTACTACAACCTTTTGCTGACGGTCTTAAGTTGTTGGTAAAAGAAACAATTTTGCCAAGTAGTGCAAATACGTTTATTTTTATTTTTGCACCTGTTGTTAGTTTTTTATTAAGTCTTTTAAGTTGGTGCGTTATTCCATTTGGTGTGGATTCAGTCTTTCTTGATTTTAATTTAGGAGTTTTAATAGTTTTTGCAATTTCTTCCTTAGGGGTCTATGGTATAGTTCTGGCTGGTTGGTCAAGTAATTCAAAATATTCCTTTTTAGGTTGTTTAAGATCAGCAGCCCAAATGATTTCGTACGAAGTTTCAATTGGTTTGTTAATTATGCCAGTGTTAATTTGTTCAGGCAGTTTAAATCTAAGTGTTATTGTTGAGGCTCAAAATAAAATATTTTATATTCTACCGCTTTTCCCTATTTTTATTTTATTTTTTATTTCTTGCCTCGCTGAAACTAATCGAGCACCCTTCGACCTTCCTGAGGCTGAGGCCGAACTCGTTTCAGGTTTTAACACTGAGTACTCTGCAATGAGTTTTGCATTATTTTTCTTAGGTGAGTATTCAAACATAATTTTAATTTGCAGTGTTTGTAATGTTTTTTTTTTAGGTGGTTATATCCCAATTTTAAACTTTTTAAGTTTTATTCCTGGAGGTTTATGGTTCGGTCTTAAAACCACAGCTTTATTATTCGTTTTCGTTTGGGTTCGAGCTGCGTTTCCTCGTTTTCGTTACGATCAATTAATGAGACTAGGTTGGAAAATTTTTTTACCTTTTTCTTTAGGGTGGGTGTTTTTTATTAGTGGTTTTTTGTTTGGTTTTGATCTTTTAACGTAAATTTTAATTATATGGAAAAAAAAATCAGACCGCTATCTCCTCATTTACTAGTATATAAACCGCAATTAACTTCTATTTTTTCCATTTTTCATAGGATTAGTGGGGGTATTCTTTTTTTTACTATATTTTTAATAATTCTTTTATTCTATTGCATTTATTTTTTATCTACGTTTTTTTATACGTATTTCATATTTAATTTTTTTATCCCCTTTTTTAACGTTTTTTTTACTTTTTTATTTTTTTTCTTATTTTTTATCTTTTTTTTTCACACAGCTAATGGTTTAAGGCACATTTCTTGGGATTTTTGTTTTTATTTAGAAATAAAAAACGTTTATTTGACTGGTTCAATCGTTTTTTTTATTAGTTTAATTGGTTTTTTCTTTTTAATTTTAATCTAAAGGTTTGCTAATGTCTTTTTTTAATAAAGGTTCTTTTCATTGGTATATTCAACGTTTAACTGCTCTATTTCTATTTTTATTTTTCGTTTTTAACTGGTCTGACATTTTTTTTGGTTCTTTGTTTTTTATTGTTTTATTTTTTCATATTGAGGCTGGTATTGAAACTTTTTTATTTGATTATTTGCATAATATTTTTTCAATATTTATAAGCGAGATTTTATTAGACTTTCTGATAATTTTTAGTTTAAAGTCTATTTTTTTGTTAATTATATTTTTGTAAATTTTAATGTTTATTTTTGACCAGACAAGGCATTTATTTGTTGCATCTATTCTTTTTTTTATTGGTTTGAGCGGTATTTTTTTAAACAGGAAAAATATAGTTCTTCTAATAATGTCTATTGAAATTATATTTCTCTCGGTAAACATAAATTTTATCTTTTTTTCAGTTTTCATTGATTGCATTTTTGGTCAAGTTTTTGCTTTAATGATCCTCACGGTAGCTGCCGCAGAATCAGCTATCGGTTTGGCGATTCTAGTGATGTATTTCCGGATTCGTGGTACGATTCAAATAGATTTTATAAATTTGATAAAAGGCTGAAAATGTACCTCTTTATTTTATATTTGCCTTTAATTTCTTGTTTTTTTTCTGGTTTTTTTGGTCGTTTTTTAACACCCAAGGGGGTTGGTTTTTTTTCAACAGTTTGTATCGTTTTGACTCTTTTTGTTTCAATTTTTTGTTTTTTTGAAGTAGGTTTTTGTCAATCTTTTTGTTATTTTAAACTTTTTCCGTGGGTTGATTGTGGTTTTTTTGACGGTTCATGGGGTTTTATTTTTGATAGCTTAAGTGTTTCAATGTGTTGTGTTGTTAGTCTGATATCGTGTTTTGTTCACCTTTATTCGACCGTTTATATGTCACATGACCCTCACCAAAGTAGGTTTATGGCTTATTTGTCACTGTTTACTTTTTTTATGTTAATGTTAATTACAGCTGATAATTTTTTGCAACTTTTTTTTGGTTGGGAAGGAGTAGGTTTGTGTTCGTTTTTATTAATTAATTTTTGGTTCACTCGTCTACAAGCAAATAAAGCAGCTTTAAAAGCGATGGTTGTAAATAGAATTGGGGACGTTGCCTTAGCATTAGCTATTTTTTTTTTATTTAATATTTTCAAAAGTATTGATTTCGCGGTTATTTTTTGTTTAATGCCCTATTTTTTTGAAAGTGAGGTTTTTTTTTTAGGGTTTAATACTAATCTTGTACTTTTGTCTAGCGGCCTTCTTTTTTTTGCCTCGATGGGAAAATCCGCTCAAATCGGCTTACACACGTGGCTTCCTGACGCTATGGAGGGTCCGACTCCAGTATCTGCTCTAATTCACGCCGCCACGATGGTGACTGCGGGAGTTTTTTTAGTGATTCGTTGCTCACCTATTTTTGAATTCAGTCAAGAAATACTTTTTGTGATTGTTATTTTAGGAAGTATTACTTGTTTTTTTGCGGGCACGATCGGTTTGGTTCAAAATGATATTAAAAAAATTATAGCTTATTCAACCTGTAGTCAGCTTGGCTATATGTTTTTTGCCTGCGGTCTTTCAAATTATTCGGTAAGTTTTTTTCATTTGTTTAATCATGCTTTTTTTAAAGCCTTGCTTTTTTTAAGCGCAGGTTCTATAATTCACTCCCTCTCGAATGAACAAGATTTACGGAAAATGGGTGGTTTAGTTAAGTTATTACCCGTTACTTACAGTGTTTTTTTAATAGGTTCTTTTGCTTTGATGGGCATGCCTTTTTTGGCTGGTTTTTACTCAAAAGATGTGATTTTAGAAACTGCTTTTATTAAATACAACTTAATCGGGAATTTTGCTTTTTTTATTGGTTGTTTTGCTGCTTTTTTTACAAGTTTTTATTCAATGCGTTTACTTTTTTTAGTTTTTCTAACCAAACCAAACGGTTTTAAGGCGAATTACAAAAAAATTCATGAACCAAGTTTTGGGATGCTTTTTCCATTAGTTTTTTTAGCTTTTTTAAGTGTTTTTGTCGGTTTTTTAGGTAGGGAGTTATTTATAGGTTTTGGAAGTCCTTTTTGGTTAAATTCAATTTTTATACTACCCTCTAATCTTTCAGGCTTGGATTTTGAATTCATACCATTTTTTTATAAAGTATTCCCTTTAGTTTTTAGTGTTTCCGGGGGTATTATCAGCGTTTTTTTGTATAGAAATATTGATATTTTTTTTTATAAGTCAATTTATAGTAGAATTTTTATTAAGTTATATACTTTCATAAATAAAAAATGGTTTTTTGATAAATTACAAAATGAATTTTTTGCTTCTTTTTTGTTAAAATTAGGTTTAAACGTGACATATAGGAAAATTGATAAAGGTTTAATAGAGTTATTCGGTCCTTCAGGAATGTCTCGGGGGATTTTTTTTATAGCGGGAAAAATGATAAAAATACAATCAGGGTTTATACACCAATACGCTACAATTTTTTTTTCTGGTATCATTTTTTTACTAATTAAGATAATTTTTACTTTTTTTTTTATTTTTTTTCCCGATTTAAGTCTATGCTTATTTTTAATACTTTCAGTGATTGTTTTTAGTAATTTCTAAAGAAAAAAATGTTTGTTCCAATTCTTTCTGCGATGATTTTTTGTTCGTTTTTTGGTATTCTTTTTATAATTATTATACCTTCAAAAAAACAATTGCTCATTAAAAAAGTTGCTTATGTTTCATCTATTTGCACTTTTTTATTTTCGTTGTTTTTATTGGTTTTTTTTGATTCAAGTTGTTGCAAATTTCAATTTGTCGAGTGGGTTGAAATAATTACTTTTTTTAATTTTAACTTCTTTGTAGGTGTTGATGGAATATCTGTTTTTTTTATAATATTAACTACTTTTTTAACACCTGTTTGTTTATTAATTGAATGGTCATCAAAAAAAAAGAATTTTAAAGAATATTACATTTGTTTTTTATTGATCAATATTTTTTTAATTGTTGTTTTTTCAGTTTTGGACGTTTTAGTTTTTTACATTTTTTTTGAGAGCATTTTAATTCCTATGTTTATTATAATAGGTATTTTTGGATCAAAAACTAGGAGAGTAAAAGCTGCATATCAATTTTTTTTATATACTCTATTTGGTTCTTTGTTAATGTTAATTTCAATTTTGATAATCTTTTTTGAGACGGGGTCTACTGATTTTCAAATTTTGTTAACAGTTGAATTTTCAGAGAAAAAACAATTTATTTTATGGTTGGCTTTTTTTATTTCTTTTGCTATAAAAATCCCAATGTTCCCTCTTCACGTTTGGCTTCCGGAGGCACATGTCGAGGCCCCCACTGGAGGTTCTGTTATTTTAGCTGGGGTATTGCTTAAAATGGGGGGATACGGTTTCCTTCGTTTTTCATTAACTTTTTTTCCGATAGCAAGTATTTATTTTTCTCCAATGATATTTATTTTGAGTTTATTCGCAATTTTATTCACTTCACTAAGTACTCTGAGACAGATAGATTTAAAAAAAATAATAGCCTATTCTTCCGTCGCCCATATGGGAATTGTAACGATTGGCATTTTTTCTTTTAATTTATACGGTATTGAGGGTAGTTTTTTAATGATGGTTAGCCACGGTTTCGTTTCGAGTGCTTTATTTTTGTTAGTGGGTATGCTTTATGAAAAACATCATACTCGATTGATAAAATATTACGGGGGTATAACCCAAATTATGCCGTTATTTAGTTTTTTCTTTTTATTTTTTTCAATCTCGAATTTGGGTTTTCCAGGGACCAGTAGTTTTTCAGCTGAGTTTTTAATACTTTTTGGTTGTTTTCAGATAAACACTTTTGTGTCTTTTTTCAGTAGCTTTGGGATGGTTCTTTCTGCTTGTTATTGTCTGTGGTTTTCTAATAGGCTTTTGTTTGGCCAACTTAACGTGTTTTATATATTTCAATATAATGATTTACAAAAAAAAGACTTTGCGATAGTGTTTCCTCTTGCTTTTTTCACTGTTGTTTTGGGGGTTTATCCTGAAATGTTTTTAGACATTATTCACAATTGCGTTTCGAATTTAATATAATTTCATGAAATTTTTTTTTGATATCGAATGGATTGCATTTTTACCAGAGTTTTTTCTTATTTTTGTAGTACTTTTTTTATTACTTTACGGTGTTGTTTTTTCCTCGTCTTTTCGGCATAATTTCCCTTTATTGATCAAAAATCTATCGTGGTTGAGTTTACAAAGTTTTTTTTTTGTTATTTTTTTACTCTTAAATAATAATTTTCAAAATGCTATCGTTTTTAACAATTTTTTGATAGTTGATTTTTTTTCTACTTTTATTAAGTTGATTGTTATTTGTTTAAATTCAGTTTTATTACTAATTGTTTTGGGTTATAATAGAAAAGAAAAATTAAATAATTTTGAATTTGTTATATTAAATATTTTTTCGTGTATAGGTATTTTTTTTTTAGTCTCGTCTTATGATTTGATTAGCGTTTTTTTAGCTTTAGAATTACAAAGTTTTTCGTTCTATATACTCTGTTGTTTTAAGCGTTATTCTGAATTTTCAGTAGAGGCTGGATTAAAATATTTTATTTTAGGGGCTTTTTCGTCAGGCTTTTTTCTTTTTGGTTGTTCTTTTCTCTATGGTTTTTCTGGAACAACAAATTTTGAAAAATTATTTGTCTTTTTTAATAGTTTTTCTTCTGAGTTTTTTAGCTCAAATTTCATTTGTTTTACAAGTTTATTTTTTATTTTTATTGGTTTAATGTTCAAATTAGGTTTAGCTCCATTTCATATATGGGGGCCCGATGTTTTTGAAGGAAGTCCCCTTAGCGTTACTGCTTTTTTTTCTTTCGTACCTAAAATTGGTATTTTTAGTTTATTTTTAAGACTAGTTATTACACTCTGTTATGTTTTTTTTTTGCCGTACCAGGATTTTATAATTTTTTGTTCTTTTAGTTCAATTTTGATCGGGGTTTTCGGAGCCTTTTTTCAAAGAAAAATCAAGCGTTTTTTAGTTTATAGTTCTATAAGTCATTTTGGTTTTATTTTTTTAGGTATTTCATCAAATTCAATAGAAGGGGTGTTTTCGTCACTTTTTTACATTTTAATTTACATTCTCACTATGATTGTTGTTTTTTCTTTGCTGTTAACGATTAGACTAAAAAAAACTGCACAAAAAGTTAAGTTTTTATCGGATTTATCTAGTCTTTTTCAAACGCATGGTTTTTTAGCTGTTTGTTTTCTTGTTATTTTTTTTTCTATGGGCGGTGTGCCTCCTTTTTCTGGTTTTTTTAGTAAATTTTTTATCTTTTTTAGTTCGTTTAATAATGATCTTTTTCTCGTCTCTTTTTTCTCGATTCTTCTAGGGGGTTTAGGTGCTTTTTATTATATTCGGATGGTTAAAATCATGTTTTTTGAAACTAACAATTTAAATTTTATTTTTACCCATTTTAAAAAAGAAAATAGTGTTGTAGCTAGTTTCTTTAGTTTTTTTTTAACCTTTTTTTTGCTTTTTCCCAATTTAATAATCGTTTTAGTTTATAACAATTTTTTAAGTTTGTTCTTATGATTTTAAATCTAGGTAGCTCAGAGGTAGAGCAAAAGATTGAAAATCTTTTGGTCAGGAGTTCGATTCTTCTCTTAGATATATTTAAAAAAAATTATGAATTTTTCTGCAATCGAGTTGACAAACGTTATTGAAAATAGGTTAAAAAATTATTATTCTGAAGTAAAAATAGACGAGACTGGTTTTGTTTTAAGTGTGGGGGATGGGATCGCGCGAGTTTTTGGTCTTAAAGGGATCCAAGCTGGTGAGATGTGTCGTTTCTCTGAAGCTAATATTTTTGGTATGGTTTTAAATTTAGAGCAGGATAACGTTGGGATTGTTATTTTTGGTAGTGATAGAAAAATTAAAGAGGGTTCAACAGTCGAAAGATCAAACTTTATCGTTGAAGTTCCTATCGGCCGTGGTTTACTAGGGAGAGTCGTTAATGGTCTTGGGCTTCCAATTGACGGTTTGGGAGAATTAATTTTTGAAAAAAAAGCACGTGTTGAAATAAAAGCACCTGGTATTATTTCAAGAAAATCTGTTCATGAGCCAATGCAAACTGGCTTGAAAGTCGTTGACGGCTTAGTTCCAATAGGAAGAGGGCAACGTGAATTGATAATAGGAGACCGACAAACAGGGAAAACAGCCGTTGCAATCGACGCGATTTTAAATCAAAAGACTAGTAACGATACAAATGACGAGTTAAACAAGTTATATTGCATTTATGTAGCAATAGGTCAAAAACGATCTACAGTAGCCCAGGTTTCAAAAATATTGAAAAATGGCGGAGCTCTAGATTACACAATTATCGTTGCGGCAACAGCCTCAGACTCGGCCCCGTTACAATTTTTAGCACCCTATACTGGTTGTACCATAGGAGAATTTTTTCGCGACAACGGGAGTCATGCTTTAGTAATTTATGACGACCTTTCAAAACAAGCCGTTGCTTATCGACAGATGTCGTTATTACTACGTAGACCCCCTGGAAGGGAGGCTTTTCCAGGAGATGTTTTTTACTTACACTCTCGTCTGCTTGAAAGAGCTGCAAAATTAAATTCAAATTTTGGATCCGGTTCTTTAACAGCATTACCAATTATTGAAACACAGGCTGGAGATGTTTCAGCTTATATTCCCACAAATGTTATTTCTATAACTGATGGTCAAATTTTTTTGGAAACTGAATTATTTTTTAAAGGAGTTAGACCAGCTTTAAACGTAGGTTTGTCAGTAAGTAGAGTAGGGTCGGCAGCCCAAATTAAAGCAATAAAACAGGTTGCAGGAACGTTAAAATTAGAATTAGCTCAATATCGCGAGGTAGCTGCTTTTTCTCAATTTGGTTCTGATTTAGATTCAGCTACCCAGCATCTTTTAAACCGTGGTTCAAAACTTACTGAATTACTAAAGCAAAACCAATTTTCTCCTCTTACAATTGAACAACAGGTTTGCGTTCTTTTTTGCGGGGTTAAGGGCTTTTTGGACAAATTAAATTTAAATCAAATCAATAGGTTTGAAATTGAATTTTTAGCTTCTCTTGATAACAAAGGAAGCTTTTTATTACAAACAATTAGAGATGAAAAACTTATAAGCAAAGAAACTGAAACTAAACTTCGTGAATTCATTGAGAGTTTTTTAATTTCTTTTAAATAAATTTTTCGAGGTATAATGTAGTTTGGTCAATCGTACCTATTTTGGGAATAGGATTTCATAGGTTCAAATCCTATTATCTCGAAGAAAAAAAAAATGTTAAAATTATTACCAAATAATTCCAAAAATAGTACTAAAAATTACGGTTTGATTAAAAAAAATTTATATTGTTACAAAATTTTAAAATCTCGTTTAATAAAAACTAAAATTAACGTGATTTCAAAATTTTTAATAATTGAGTTTAATATAAAATCAGAGTTTTACATAATTCAAAAGATTAAACCTTTAATAAAAAACTCACATTTATTAAATTTATATTTAACAGATAAAAAAAATATTTATAATTTTATAGATAATTTTTTTTCTAAAAAACTTGATAAACTTTTTTTTGTTTTGTTTTTTTTTAAACAAACTTTTTTATTGAAAAATTTTGTAAAAGGGCGAGTTTTAAATTTTTTTAAAAATGGTTTCGTTATAGTTCAAAACGGTTTTTTGTGTTTTTTACCCACTAGTAATTGTTTACACATTAATTTTTTTTTAGGTAAGCTTAACATTTTTTTTATTTCTTTTTTTAACGAAAAAGAAAACAAAACGATTGTTTTATCTCAAAAAAATATTTATAAAAAGTTACATTTTACTTTGTTAAAAATGGCATCTAGGATTTTGTTTAAAAATAAAAGGCAGTCGTAACTCAGACGGTTAGAGTGTTAAACTGTGAATTTAAAAACGTGAGTTCAAATCTCACCGTCAGCCGAATAGAAAATAAAAAAATGAAACTGATAAATAAAAAATTAAAAAAAATTTTTGGAGAAAATAAAATTTTAGTTTTCGTCCCAATAAAAAGATTTGATAGTTTTAAATTATTGAAGCTAAAAAACAAATTACTCAACGAAAAAATTGAATTTAAGGTTATTTCAAACAAAAACTTAAAACAATTTTTTTGCAACATAGAAAATAAAAAGTTTTTAAATTTCTTTCAGGGGGATATTATTATTTTATATTCACAAAAATTAGATTGGTTTCTAAAATTTAATAACTTAAAAAAAATCTTAGAAAATGTTGAAAACTGTTTTTTATACCAGCAACAAAGATTTTTTTTAATTTCGAATTTAATTTTGAGAAGTTATAATGATACATTTATTAATTTTTTAAAAAAACAATTAGTTAGCAGATTATTAAAATTTTTATTAAATGGAAATCGTGTTTTAATGAAATTGTTTTTACATCAAAAATCTTTTTTGATAAATATTTTAAAAGAAATTAAAAATGAAAAAATTTAATCTTACCAAAAATAAAATAAAAATTCAATTTACTGATGACTCGATAATTTTTTTAAGAATAATTTATAAAAAGTTAGTTTTTAGATTTGAGAAAGATGTTCGATCATTAGAAAAATGGCGATTTCGTATTTTTAAATCTAAAACTGTTTTTTTTGAAGAAAAATCAATTGAAAAATTTCGAAATAAATTCGTAAGATTATTAAAAGATTTTTAAGTCAATAATTCAATGGTAGAATTTTCCACTCATAATGGGCGTATATAGGTTCAAATCCTATTTGACTTTTTAAAAAAAAATCTAATGAAAAATAATTCAATAAGGATATTTTTAACACGTTTACAAAACTCACAAAATAAAAAGCATTTTTTTTTTGAGATAAATTTGACTAGAATAAACGTTTTTTTAAGTGAATTTCTAACAAGAGAAGGATTTTTACGCGGTTATTTTTTCCAAAATACAAAAAATAGTTCGAAAGTGAAAATTTTTGTCATTCAGAAATTCGATAATTTGGATTTAAGTTGTTTTCGCTTCATTAAAAGAAAAAATAATTTTTTTGATAAAATAAAAAGTTTAAAACAAAAAGATTTAAGAAAATTTTGTAATGGAATGGGTTTGAGTTTATTTTTTTCAGTTCATGGTTTTATTACTAATGAAAATTTATTTTGGTTTCGGTTGGGCGGTAAGAAAATTTTTGAGTTAATGTAAAAATGGTGAGAAAAAAAGAGCCTTGTTTGTATTTTTTTTCTCCTTTTTTAGTTTTTTTAAGTTTAAAAGGTTTTTTAACATTGAATTTAAAAAAACAAAATTTAAATTCTAGTTTTTTTTTTTCATGCAACTATTTTTTTTTTATCAATTATAATAAAAAAAATACTAAAAAACAAGGTTTAATAACTTTTTTAAAAAACAGTTTAAAAGGAATAAATTTTTTTTTCGTGCAAAAGCTTGTTTTAATCGGTATTGGTTTTCGATGTTGGACAATTTTTTCTAAAAATAACAAGTTTTTAGTCATAAAAACGAGTTTGTCAAAAGACGTTTTGATTTATATTCCATACGAAATAGATATTTTTTGTCTTGGAAACACAACTTTAATGATTCGAGGTTTAAAAAAAGAAAATATTTATTTATTCACTTCAAAAATAAAAAAAATTAAAAAATTTAATATTTATAAACAAAAAGGTATTTTTTGTGAAAATGAATCAATTAAACTAAAAACTGGTAAAAAAGTCTAAAATAAAAAATGGTTTATATATTTAATAAATCTTTGAATAAAAAAAAACAAGTCATTATTGGCTTTACTTCTATTTATGGTTTGGGCATTTTTCAGTCAAAGTTAATTTTAAACTTCGGAAATATTGGAAAAAATCTAAAAATAAAAGAACTTTCACAAAATCAAATTATTGTTTTATGCAAAAAAATTGATCAAATTAAGATTCTAATAGAATCACAGCTGAGAACGGTTTTAAATTCAGAAAGAAAATCTTTGATTGCTATAAAATGTTTTAGGGGTTTAAAAAAGAAAGGTAAAAATGTTAATTAAAGAAAAATTTGCAATTTTAAAAATTAACAACAATACGAATAATGTTTTGCTAACCGTTCTGAAACTGAACAAAAAAGTTCTATTTAGTTTTGGAGCTGGTGTCTTAGGGCTAAAAAAATCAAAAAGAGGGACCAGTTTTGCATCACAAAATTTAGCTTTTTTTTTAGCTTTAAAAATGTATAAAATTGGGATTAGATTCTTACAAATTTTTTTTAAAGGTTTTGGAAAACACCGAGAGTCGTTATTAAAAGGTATAATTTTATCGAATATTAAAGTAATTTTGATAAAAGATTTTACCAGAACACCTTTTAATGGGTGTAAATCAAAAAAAAAAAGACGTTTTTGGCTAGGTAGCATAATCGGTTTTAATGTTTTAGATTGCAAATCTTTTTATAGCGGTTCAAATCCGCTCCTAGCTTTTTTTTTAAAATAAAAAATGTTATTTTCTCCTCTTGAACAATTCGAAATTGTTCCGATATTTTCTTTTTTTATAGGCAGTAAATTGTCTTTTACAAACTCGTCTTTTTTTTTGTTGTTAACATCTCTTTTCATTATAGTATTTTTCTTTTTTTGTTTACGTAAGGCAACAATAATTCCAAATTACTGGCAAATAATTATCGAGCTAATGTTTGATTTTGTTCAAAACATGCTTTTTGAATCTTTATCAAAAAAAGGTGAAAAGTTTTTTCCTTTTATTTTTGTAACTTTTATTTTTATTTTTTTTTGCAATGTTTTAGGAATGATTCCTTATACTTTCACTGTAACTAGTCACATTTTTTTAACTTTTAGTTTAGGGATGATTTCGTTTATTGGTTTAAATATTTTTGGTTTGAATAAACATGGTTTATTTTTTTTCAGTTTATTTCTACCACCAGGGGCTCCCCTTTTACTAGCTCCTCTATTAGTTCCCATAGAAATAATTTCTTACGTTTTTAGAGTTGTAGCTCTTTCAGTTCGGCTTTTTGCCAACATGATGGCAGGGCATACCCTTCTAAAAATTTTAGCGACTTTTGCTTGGAAAATGATTTTGGCTGGTGGTATTTTTTTATTTATTCAACTTTTTCCAATGTTGATAATAATCGCCATAACAGGTTTAGAGCTTGCAATAGCGTTCCTACAAGCTTATGTTTGGACTACTTTAATTTGTCTATATTTTAGTGACGTTATAAACTTACATTAAAAAAGATCTTTAGTTTAAAGGTAAAACACTCATCTGATAAATGTGTAATAATAGTTCGATTCTATTTTGATCTAAAAAGAATGGGTTGTAGCCAAGCGGTAAAGGCTTTAATTTTTGACATTAAAATCATGGGTTCAATTCCTATCTTCCCAGTTAAATAAATTGTGTTTATAGCTCAGTGGACAGAGTTCCAGACTGCGATTTTGGAGGGCAAAAGTTCAAATCTTTTTAAACACAACCCTTTTAGTCTAATGGTTAAGACTTTATTTTTTCACGATAAAAATACGAGTTCAATTCTCGTAAAGGGTATTAAAAGAGAATAATTTAATGGGAAAAATAATAGTTTCCAAAACTGTCTTTCGAGGTTCAACTCCTCGTTCTCTTGAAAAAAAAAGAATGTTAAAAAAAACAAAATTTGTTATTTCAGCGATAGATGATTTGTTAAACTGGGCTCGAAAAAGTTCCATCTGGCCTATGACTTTTGGTTTAGCTTGTTGCGCTGTCGAAATGATGCATGCTGGAGCAAGCCGTTATGATTTTGATAGATTTGGGATTATTTTCAGGGCAAGTCCTAGGCAATCTGACGTCATGATAGTTGCGGGAACTCTCACTAATAAAATGGCTTCCCCCCTCAGAAAAGTTTTTGATCAAATGCCTGAACCTCGTTGGGTTATTTCTATGGGGAGCTGTGCTAATGGGGGTGGTTATTATCATTTTTCTTATTCAGTGGTGAGAGGTTGCGACAGAATAGTACCAGTCGATATTTTTGTACCAGGTTGCCCCCCAACTGCTGAAAGTTTATTGTACGGTATTTTGCAATTGCAAAAAAAGATTAAAAGGAAAAAAACATTTCAAACGTGGTTTTTAAAATAAAAAAAATGAAGAAAAATATTTTTGAATTTTTGCATTTCACGCTTTATAACTTTATTAAAATTATTAGTTCATTTCACGGCTTAATTGTTGAGATTCATAAAAAAAATTTAAAAAATGTTTTGTTTTTTCTGAAAAATAATGAAAGATGCTATTACAAAATGTTAATAGACATTTTTGCAGTTGATTTTTTACAAAAAAATAATAGGTTTAATATAAATTATTTATTGAGAAGTTTAAAATTTAATTTTTTCTTAACGTTAAATCTTTTTTTAAACGATATTTTTACAGTTGATTCAATAACGTTTCTCTACAAAAACGCTAATTGGTGCGAACGGGAAATTTGGGATATGAATGGAATATTTTTTAACAACCACCCAGATTTGCGTCGTATTTTAACTGACTATGGATTCTCTGGTTTTCCGTTAAGAAAAGATTTTCCAATTTCAGGTTTTAAAGAGGTTAGGTATGACGATGGTCAAAAAAGGGTTATTCAAGAACGAATTGAATTATCTCAAGAATTTCGGGTTTTCAATTTTGAAAGAGTCTGGAAGAAATAAAAACATTTATAGTTTAATAGGAGAAAATTTCAAGCTTCGAACTTGAAAATAAAGGTTCGAGTCCTTTTAAATGTTTTTTTTAGATTAAAATTATTTTTAAATGCCATAATAGTTTAATTGGAAAAACAATTGTTTTGTAAACAATTAATTTCAGTTCAAGTCTGAGTTTTGGCTTATGATTATTTTAAAAATGAATTTGTTTTATCATTTAAAAGAAATAAAAATAAGATTAATTTATATACTTTTTTGTTTTTTTATTACTTTTATTTTTTCCTACTTATACGTTGAGATTTTTATTTTTTTGATGGTTGAGCCTTTAAAAACTAATTTTATTTTTATGACTTTATTTGAGGGTTTTTATTGTTTTTTTTTCACGGCCTTTCTACTAACTTGTTTTTTTACCTTTTTTTTTATTTATTATTCTATTTTTGATTTTTTGAAACCAGGTTTAATTAAAAGTGAAAAATCTTTGTTTTTATTTATGATTAAATTAGAAATAAAAATAAGCTTTTTAGCCATTTTTTTTTCATATAATTTTTTTTTACCTTTTACTATAAATTTTCTTCTTTCGTTTGAACAAAATAAATTTGATAATTTCTTTGATTTTTTTTTTCAACCCAATTTGTTAGATTATATCCATTTTTTTTTCTTGTCAGTTTTCATTTTTTTTTTTTTCTTTCAATTTCCATTGTTTGTTTTTTTAGCAGTGAAAACTCAATTGGTAAGTAACGATTTTTTTATTAAATTTAGGCGCGAATTTATCTTTTTTTTTTTACTTACTGGTTGTTTATTTTCTCCCCCCGATTTTTTTAGTCAAATTCTAGTTGCGCTACCGATTTGTTTTATGTATGAAATCATAATATTCTGGTTTGTTTTTAACAACAATTTTTGGAGAGTTGCTCGAATGGAAAGAGGCGAGTTTGCTAAACTCTAGCACACTTTTTTGTAAGTGTAATAGGTTCGATTCCTATACTCTTCTAAATAAAAATAAAAATGATTGTAAAAAATCAATTAGAAATTTCAAAAAATTTAAAAAATTTTACTCTTAACTTCGGACCCCAACACCCCGCTGCGCACGGGGTTCTGCGTCTCGTTCTAGAGCTAAACGGGGAAATTATTATGAAAGCTGATCCACATATTGGTTTGCTTCATCGTGGAACTGAAAAGCTTATTGAAAATAAAACTTTTCTTCAAGCTCTTCCCTATTTTGACAGATTAGATTATGTTTCAATGCTCTCTAACGAACACGCTTTTGTACTAGTGATTGAAAAAATGTTAAATATAAAAATTCCAACAAGAGCAAAATTCATAAGAGTTATTTTTTCTGAAATAACAAGGATTTTAAATCATTTATTGGCGGTTTGTTGTCACGCCATGGATGTCGGAGCATTAACACCAATTTTATGGGGGTTTGAGGAACGGGAAAAATTAATGGAATTCTATGAAAGAGTCTCGGGAGCTCGTATGCATGCTGCTTTTTTCAGACCAGGAGGAGTTAGTCAAGATTTACCTCTGGGATTGTGTGCTGATATTTTTAGTTTTTGTGAGCAATTTAGCTCTCGAATTGACGAGCTAGAAGAATTACTGACTGAAAACAGAATTTGGAAACAAAGATTAGTCGACATTGGAGTTATTACTTTTGAACAAGCTTTAAACTTAGGATTGACTGGACCTTTACTTAGAAGTACCGGTTTTTCGTGGGATTTAAGAAAGAGTTTCTCTTACGAAGTCTATAATGAATTAAATTTTGAGGTTCCAGTTGGCAAAAACGGTGACTCTTTTGATCGTTACTGTATTAGAATTGAGGAGATGAGACAAAGTTTGGGTATAATTATGCAATGCTTAAACAAAATTCCTGAGGGGGCTTTTAAAATAAACAATATGAAACTTTCTCCAACAAGCAGGAACGACATGAAAAAATCGATGGAAAGTTTAATACATCATTTTAAATATTTTTCAGAAGGTTTTTCAATTAAAAAAGGATATAATTATTGTTCAATCGAACATCCAAAAGGAGAGTTTGGCGTGTCATTAATTTCGAACGATACAAATAAACCATATCGTTGTAAAATAAAAGCCCCTGGTTTTATTCATTTACAAGCGTTAGATTTTTTTTGTCGTGGTCATCTTTTAGCTGATTTAGTAACTGTAATTGGAACTCTCGACATTGTTTTTGGCGAAATAGACCGGTAAAAAAGATAAAAAAAAGCCTAATTTCAAAATTTTTTTATGAGTTCAATTCTCATTTAGGCTAAATTTAAAAATAAAATTTTTATGAGTTATCTTTTTTATTCCTTTGTTATTTGCGTATTATCAGTTTTTAACAACCTTTGTTTTTGTGATTACAGCCAAAAATTTCAAGTATCATTTCAAGACCCTGCTTCTCCAATTATGGAGGGGATAATTATTTTACATCACGACCTGCTTTTTATAATAACCGTTATTGGTACGTCAGTGAGTTGGATTCTTTTTAGAACTGTTTTTTTGTTTCATCACACAAAAAACCCCAACCCTTCTAAAGTGTCTCACGGGAGTACTATAGAAATTATTTGGACCATAACTCCCAGCTTAGTTTTGATGATTTTAGCTGTTCCGTCTTTTGCACTGCTTTATTCAATGGATGAAATAATTGATCCGTCAATTACCTTGAAAGTTATAGGCCATCAGTGGTTTTGGACGTACGAATATTCTGATTACGTTAGTAAAAAAAATGATAAAACAATTTTATTTGATAGTTACATGATAGCTAGTGACGATTTAAAAAAAGGGCAGCTTAGATTGTTAGAGGTTGATAATAAAGTTGTTCTTCCCTCTAAAACTCATGTTCGAGTTTTAGTAACAGCTGCAGATGTTTTACATAGTTGGTCAATACCTTCTTTGGGGGTAAAAATCGACGCTTGTCCAGGAAGGTTAAATCAAATTTCTCTATTTATAAAACGTGAAGGAACTTTTTACGGTCAATGTAGTGAATTATGTGGAATAAACCATGGTTTCATGCCAATTATGATAGACTGTGTATCAATCGAAAAATATATAAAATGGGTTTTTTTTCAAATTGAGTCTGAAACTTTTTTGAATTCAAAAATAAATTTAATAAAAAACTAATACAAATAAAAATGAGAATTGGGCTTATTCAAATCTTATTTATTTTTTTTATAATTATTTTTTTTTTTGGGAGTTTTTCTAGTGTAGTAAAAATAATCATAAAAAAATTAAAAACTTTAAACGAAATCTTACAAAAATAATACTTTTTTAAATGCAAAATAATAAAATAATTCAGAGACATGGTTTCCATTTAGTTGATAATAGCCCGTGGCCGTTTTTAGCTGGCGTTTCAGCTTTAAATTTAACTACCGGTTTCGTCATGTATATTCATTTCTTTTCTGGTGGTTTTTTCATTTTTTGTTTCGGTTTTATCTCGTTAATTTTCACTTTTTTTATTTGGTGGCGAGATATTGTTCGAGAAGCCACTTTTCAAGGACATCACACTAAAATAGTTCAAAAAGGTCTTAGATTTGGAATGATATTATTTATAGTATCTGAAATAATGTTTTTTTTTGCTTTTTTTTGGGGCTTTTTTTCCTCAAGCTTGTCGCCTACAGTAGAAATTGGTGGGATATGGCCCCCTCCCGGAATTAATGTTTTAAACGCTTGGGAAGTTCCATTATTAAACACTCTTATATTGCTTTTATCGGGTCTCACTTGCACGTTGGCTCATCACTCAATAGTGGAGGGAAAAAAAAAGATATTGATTTCAAGTCTTGGATTTACTGTTTTTCTGGGTCTTTTTTTTACGCTTCTTCAAGCTATTGAATATTTTGAATCTGATTTTAGCATTTCGGATGGAATTTATGGATCAACTTTTTTTTTGACAACCGGTTTTCATGGTTTTCACGTAATAGTTGGGACTACTTTTCTAATAGTTTGTTTTTTTAGGTCTTTAAACTTTCATTTTACTAAATATCATCATTTTGGCTTTGAATCGGCAGCTTGGTACTGGCACTTTGTTGATGTTGTGTGGCTTTTTTTGTTTGTGAGTATTTACTGGTGGGGTGGTAATTAAACTGATTTTAAATAAAATATGAAAACAACCCGGCAATTAATTAAAAAAACCAGATATATAAAAAAGAAAAAATCAAAAGCTATAGCTCTAAATAAAAATCCACAAAAAAAAGGACTTTGTTTAAAAGTTTATACTAAAACTCCAAAAAAACCAAATTCTGCTTTAAGAAAAATTGCTCAGATACGATTAACTAATAAAAAAGAGATTTTAGCTTACATCCCAGGCGAAAATCATTCTTTACAAGAACACTCAATAGTTTTAATTAGAGGAGGAAGGGTTAAAGATTTACCCGGTGTTAAATATCACATAATACGTGGAGTTTTCGATTTACACGGGGTTAAAAATAAAAAAAAAGGTCGTTCAAAATATGGAACAAAAAAACCTAGCTAAAGAATTAAATAAAACAAACCTATTTTTTAGAAAAGGTTTGAAAGCAAATACAGAAAAATTTCTCCAAAGAACATGTTGTTTAATAAAGAAAAAATTAAAAAAAAAGCCACTCATCTTTGTTGAAAAAGCAATGAGAATAATAAAACCTTTTTGTGAAATAAAAACAATCAAAATAAAAGGAAATTTGATTAAAATCCCAAATGAAACGTCTAAAAAACGTCAACAATTGTTAGCTTCAAAATTCATTTTGCTAAGTTTAAACGAAAAAAAATCTTTTTTTTTTATACATAACAAACTATCAAATGAATTTATTTCCATTAAAACTTTAAATGGAAGCAGTATTAAAATTTGTGATACTTTTCAAAAAAATGTTGAAACAAATAAAATTTTTATGCAATATCATTTTTAGAAAAAAGGTTTTTTTGTTAACGTTTACAAAAAGCAATCATTATTTAAAAGTTCAATTTAATTTTTAGAGTTTAAATAAACTTACTTGTTTAAATTTACATTTAAACAAGTTCTTTAATAATAAAATTTTTTTAAACCAATGACAAGCCCGTTTGAAACACTATTTCGTAACATAATCCTAGAAAAATTAAAACGCTTATTAATTGAGTTTTTTCTATTTGAAATTACACACCTGTTAATCATTTTAACGCTTGAATAAATTTTATTTTCTTTTTTTTCCAAATTAAAAAGAAAGTTTTTATTTTTTATTCTGTTCAGTAATTTATTTTTTATTTTTTTAATTTCATTTTTTTTATATGACAATCTACATTTTTCGTCTTTATTTTTTAACTTTGTCATTTTTGTTTGAATTGTAGACTACTTAACAACAAGAAAAAATTTTTATTATCAAAAAGAAGAGACAGACCAAAACCAAAATAATTAGAAAAATTGTTGTTTGTAATTGATAATTGAGGAATAAAAAAAATATCTTTAACTCCTATGTTTAAAAATAAAGAGTCTTTTTTTATCATTTTTGAATCTAATTTTGGTAATATAAAAAACATTAAAAATTGTAAGAAGCTTTCTTTATTTTTTTTTCTTAACGTTACCAAACAACCAACTGGTGCTTTTTTTTGTGTTTTAAAATTAGCAATCGACTTTTTTGAAAAACAAATTTTTGATTTTTGATTAGTTAAAATTTCTAATATAGAAATAGATAAAAAAATATTTTTTATATTTTGAATTGTTTTATTATCATTCATTTTAATGCAAATTTTTTTAAAATTTGTTAATTTATGACTATTACTAATTTTTTTCTTGTAGATTAGGTCTTTAGAAATTACTTTTTTGATCCAATATTCTGTTTTATTCATTTTTTTATTTTATATTAATATAAGAGTTAGACATAAAACCTTTAAAAATTTTTTTTTTCGAAGTTTTGAAGGTATAGCGCCAAAAAAACGTGTTCCTAAAAGGCCATTTTTAGAATTTAACAAAATAACGCTGTTTTCTTCAAAACAAAAAAAAGATCCATTTTTTTTTGTTTTAATTTTTTTTTCTCGAATTATTATTGCTGAAAACAGACTTCCTTTTTCAACATTTGTTTTGAACTTTTTTTCAAAAACTGAAACTAAAACTATATCATTTTTTTTTTTAATACAACGAGCTATTTTTATACCTGAATTATCAATGATTTTAAGTAAAGTTTTTTGTTGAATCATATTAGAAATTTTTAAAAACTATTATAGTTTTTACAGGTAATTTTTTAGTCATGTTTTTATAAATTATAAAATCTAGTTTTTGATTATTAAAACTATCAAACTCAAAAAGAATACGACCTGTTTTTACGAAAAAATACCAATAATCAAAATTTCCTTTCCCCTTTCCCATTCTGCTTTCCAGAGGTTTTTTAGTTTTTGGAAAATGAGGAAAAATATTTACCCATATTTTTATTTGACGATTACTTTTTTTTAAAAAAGTTTTTTTAACAGATTCTATTTGTTTAAAATTTAGTTCTTTGTTTTCTATTGATTTGAGGCCAAAAACGCCTTTTGACAAAAGAAGCATTTTGTTTTCTTTTGCTTTATGGAAATTTTTGTGTGATTTTTTAAAATTTACTTTTTTTGGGTAAAACATCTTTATTTTTTAAAAACACAACCAAACTTTTAAAGAAAGACTTCCTTTTAAAGTGTTTATAACAATTAAAGAAAAATCGATTTTAGTTTTAAATTTTTGAAAAGGAATTGATCCTCTATTTAAAAAATCTTTTTTTGCCATTTCAACATTATTTATTCTTCCTTTTAAAACTATCAAAACGCTTTTCGCTAAAAAAGTGTCGTTGATTATTTTTTTAATTACACTACTTCTAAAATTAATCCTATTTTCAATTAAAAGACCGATTTTATTTGCAATAAAAAAGGCACTGTTTTTATAATTTTTTTCTTTACTAAAAACCAAAAATAAATCTCTATTTTTAAAAAGAAAAGGGTTTAATTTTAAAGTTTTAAAAATAAAGTTTTTTTGATTCACCAATAAAAATAATAAAACGATTTTTTTTGAAAAACGAACGACTCTTATCTTTAATAATTTATCTTTAAAACGAAGATGGTAATAAAAAAATTTATAAATGATAAAATCGTTTTGTAAAAACAAATAAAATTGATTTTTTTCAGAAAACCAATTTGAAACCCAATCTTTTTGCATACCAAGACGTAAATTATTTGAATTAGACCTACTTCCCATAGTTTTATTTTAATTGGAGTGTAGAAGAATTGAACCTCTTTTTTTAACGTGCAAAATTAATATTTTTCCATTTAAATTAACACCCCATTTTTGCCCTTAAAAAACTCGTTAAATTAAAGTAAAAAATATTTTTTTGAAAGATAAAATGAGATTCGAACTCATGTAGTTTCTTAAACAAATCAATTTTCAAGATTGACGCCATAAACCACTCGGCCATTTATCTTTTGGTGAGGATTAGATTTGAACTAACATTTTTAGAATATGAACCTAAAGAGTTACCATTACTCCACCTCACTATTTGCTGACAAGTGGACTTGAACCACTAAAAATTATATTTTCTAATTTCTAAAATTAGCGTGTTTACCAATTTTCACCATATCAGCTTGTAAGAAAAGTAGGATTCGAACCTACGAAGAACTTTTTATCAATAAGTTTACAGCTTATCACCTTTGACCACTTGGCTATTTTCTTAGTAGAAATAGTTTTTTTTTATATAATTTTTAACCAAACAAAATTAGAAAAGCCATCATTAATGCAAACAAACCAATTGCCTCAGTTAAAGCGAAACCTAAAATAGTAAAACCAAAAAGTTGTTGCCTTAAAGAAGGGTTTCTAGCAAAAGAATTTACTAAAGCAGCAAAAACTATTCCAATTCCAGCCCCTACACCTGCAAGCCCGATTGTTGCCAGACCTGCTCCGATTTGTTTTGCGCTTTGAAGCATTGTTTGATTCATAGAAATTTTATTTTTTTGGAGTAGGGTTAGTAAAAAAAATTAGTTTTTGTAAGGCCAAGATTTAAATTAGTCAGATTTTAGATATTTTAACCCTTAGAGTCTAAAAAAAATAAATAAAAAAAATTTTCTTGTTTTTTATATTTAATTAACCATAAAAACGAGTAACTAACGAAAAATCATTTTTTATAGGGAAATATAACTCAAAAAAAGAAGGAGACCACAAAAAACAAATTGTTAAACTTTTAAAACAAATCTCTAAATGAGTTGGTACACTTTTTGAAAAGATTTTATTTCGAAATCTTAAAAAAGTTTCAACCCAAATATTACATTTGTGGGATTTTAAGCTTATAAAATCGAATTTTTTAACGTTTTTATTTGCATCAAAAACTATTCTTTCATTTATTTTGACATGACCGTGGCTTATTAATTGTTTAGCTTGATACAAAGAAAAAATAAAACAAGCTCGAAACAAAATAATATCTAAACGTTTTTCTAAAATGCTAATAAACCGATCTAATGTTTTAGTAGGAGATTTTATAGCGGTTTTTAGAATTTTTTTAAAAGATTTTTCTTGTATGTTACAATAAAAAAACTTTAAGTTTTGCTTTGTTTTTAAAACTTTACCGAAATGTGATATTTTATTTTGTTTTTTGTTTTGAAAACGAACAGAGCGATATTTATGAGCGTTTTCAATTGACCAAATATTTTTGTATTTATTAAAAATTTTTTTACATAAAAACAACTTAGACAATTTTTTTATTTTCATTCTTTTAATTTAAAACTACTTACTACTGGACTTGAACCAGTAATTCTGTTAAAGAAAAAAGATTTTAAATCTTTTGTGTTTACCGTTTCACCAAGTAAGCCATAAAAGCGAATAATTGGATTCGAACCAATACTATTTACTTGGAAGGTAAAAAATCTACCATTGATTTATATTCGCACAAAATGTCGAATAAGAATTGAACTTATAATTTTTTGCTTAGAAGGCAAAAGTTTTTTCCTTTTAAACTATCAACATTTTTTGCCTCTTTTGACAGGATTTGAACCTGTGATTTTTTAGTTAACAGCTAAAAGCTTTACCGTTAAGCTACAAAAGATTTTAAAACTTTAAAAAAAGAGCGCAATAGGATTTGAACCTATGACATTTTGATTAAAAGTCAAAAACTCTAAACCACTGAGTTATACACCCACTTTTACTTACCTTTAAAAAAAAGAAGACTTTCGGAAATAATTTTTTTTTTTAACTGTTGCTCAAAAAGACTAGATTCAGAAAAAACAACGTACTTTTTAACAAAGAAATCAAATAAACTCGTTGAATAAAAGGATTGTATAAATAAATTTTTTTGGAATTCACAACTAATCAACTTTTTAAGCTTTTCTTCAAAGTTTAGTTTAATTTTATTATGCCAAAGTTTTTTGAAACATAAATGAATTATTTCTATTTCGTTTTTAGCAAGCGATAAAATTTTTGTCAAACTTTTTGACAAAAGATTTTGCTTTTTGTAATAATTTATCAAATACAAGACTGTTTGCTTTTGTAAATTTTTATAAAAATCAAACTCTCCTTTTATAACTTCAATCTTAGAATTTAAAGAATCATTAATCAAAACTTTACAAAAATTAATGACTAAAAAAATAAATAAAAAAAACGATAGTAAAACGAGAATTTCTTCATTAAAAACCAAAAATTCTTTTGAAACAAATACAAAAAAAAAAAGAAAAAACGCAAAAATTAACTTATAATTCATTATTTATTTTTTTTTCAAACACAAAATTTTTATACGTATTTAAAATTAAAAAAACAAAATAGTTTTTGTTGCTAGTATGAAACAAATTAATCGATATAATTTGTAGTTTTTTGTCAATAAGACCAGTGCAAAAAGTTATCAAATTTAAAATTTTTTTGTTTATGAATTGAAAAGAGCTTGAAATGATATTATCATGGAAAAAACAAAGGGAAAAAACACTTTTTTTACTATTGCTTATTGCTAAAGATAAAAAAATTAGTTTTTTATTACGGTACTTTAGTATTCTAACAAGTAAAGGCAAAATATTTAAACTTGTATAGAAAAAGAGAAAAATAAAAAAAAAAGAAAACCAAAAAAACTGTGAGAAAAAGTGCATTAAATCTAACTGCGGCATATTTTGTTTTCTTTAAATTGAAAAGTCTTATATTCATTATAAAAATTTTATTAGTACAAATTCATTCATAAAATTACTTTGATAAAAGTTTTGCCTATTGTTATTAAGTAATTATCTTTTACTTGAAAAAAATTTACAAAAAGAAGCTTTCTTGCATTTATAGAATTCAGCAATTAAACAAAAAACGTTACAAATAAGTGATTTATGGCAAAAAAACTAACAAATAATTGGTTTTTAAAGTTTGGTCCTCTCGTACTAAAACTTAGCTTTTTAATTTTTTTTGATAAAGAAAGATAGGGACCAAACTGCTTTACAGCGTTTTTAACCCAGTTCACGTGCCGTTTTAATCAGCGAACAGCTGAACCCTTGAAACCAATTTTCAGCTTCAGGATACGACGAACCGACATCGAGGTGCCAAACAACTTTGTTGATACGAACTCGCAAAAGTTATAAGCCTGTTATCCCTAAGGTACCTTTTTTTCCGTAAGCGAAAACATTTCCACATAAAATTTTCGGATCACTATAACCAACAAAAATATTTCTGTTCGATTTGTTTATCTGACAGTCAAAAAAGCTTGTACTATTATATTCTAAAAAACGCTTTTACTGTTTTTGAGCTTTATATTGCAGACCTTTGTTACATTTTAAAAGGCGATCGCCCCAATCAAACTAAAAAATTTATACTTTCAAATTAAATGAGTTTTATTTTATTCTTAGAGTGGTGTTTCATTTTTTGCTTTTTCAATTAACTAGGGTTAAGGATTAAACAGCTTTCCACTTACGCTAAACAAAAAATAAAATAAAACAATGTAAATTTATAGTAAAGGTCTATAGGGTCTTTCCGTCTAATCTTTATTATTACGCATCTTCACGCAAAATTTAATTTCACTAAGACTATTTTTGAGACAGTTGGAAAGTCGTTACGCCATTCATGCGGGTCAACAATTAATTGACTAGGAATTTTGCTACCTTAGAATCGTTAGAGTTACGACTGCCGTTTATTAAAATTTTAAAAAAAATCATTTAAACTTTTCTCATTCAAAAGTTAACACTGGGCAGGCGTCAAACTTTATACATCATTTTAAATTTTGCAAAGTTCTGTGTTTTTAAAAACAGTCGCTATCCATCTTTTTTTATACCTTTTTTTAAAGGTTTTCCTTATCCCTAAGTTACAGAATTTTTTTGCCGAGTTCCTTAAAAATAGTTGTCTTAACACTTTTTTTTACCTGAGTTGGTTTTAGTACAGTTTAAATTTTAGTTTAAAGTATAAATTATTTCTTGAAAATTTTTTAAAAAGAAAAAAAAGCCAATAATTTTAAAATAATAAAAAACTCTGTTATTTTATACTTTATTAAAGACTATTGTCTTGTTTGAAAATTTATTCTCATCAATTAAAAACAAAGCTGTTTTTTTTTAGAGACTGAATAACTCTACGCAGTTAAACTTTTTCGTAGAAAACCTTTACAAAAAGCGACAATGTTTTGAACAATTGTTTTTCGTTACTCATACTAGCATTTTTAATTTTTTTGTTGTATTACTTTAACATTTTTCAATGAAAGCTTAAAAATAAAAAACATCTTGCTACCATCTTTAAAAATCTATAATTTCGGCAAAAAATTTTAAACCAATGAATTTTTGATATAAAAAAACAATAAAAAACTAGTATGATTTTACTCATTTTTTAAAGGATAGCTGATTCTAAGCTTACCTTCTAGTTAACATTTTTTTATATTCTTTCAATACTAAACTTTTTTTACGGGCCTTAATCAATAGTCTGGGCTGTTTCCCTCTTGATCCTGAACCTTAGCGCAACAGAATCTGACTGCAAAAAAATTTATAAACATTGGAAGTTTTTCAAAATATTAAAAAATTATTTTAAAAGAGCTCTACCTTTTATAATTTTTTTTTACGCAATACCTAAATATTTTTCGCAAGAAACCAGCTATAACCAATTTTGTTTGACCTTTCACCCCTAACCAAAAGTCTCCTCAAGTTTTTGCAACAACTACGAGTAAAGCCTTGATATATAAAATGTTATATTTTCAGCTTGCTTTTGGTTAAATCAATTGGTTTCGGGTTTTATTTTAGTAACTTTTTTGTTTTTTAACTTGTTTTAACTAAGCCTACATTTTTTTAATTTAAGCTCGCTACTAAAATAAACTTGCTAGTCCATGATACAAAAGGTACACTGTTTTTCTGTTTAGAACACAAAAATTCAATAAATAATTAATATCAAATTTAAAATTCTTTTCACTTCTACAAAAGATTCTTTTCAACTTTCCTTTACAGTACTTTTTTCTATTGATTATAAACTTTTTTTTAGAGATTGAGAGTGGTATCCCAAAATTCTTCAAAAAAAATGACTAGTTTTTTTTTACTTTTTAAAAACAAATTTTAGAATTTACACAGGGCTTAAACCTTATAAAGCAAGTTTTTCAAAACTTTTTAAATCTAAAAATAAGTTAACTCTAAATTTATTTTCGCTCGCCACTACTAACAAAATCTCGGTTGATTTTTTTTACAGTTACTAAAATGTTTTATTTCACAGGTTTTTGTTCAATTAAATTTAAAGTTACCTTTTTTAAAAAAAAATTAAAACTCATCGATATAAATTTTCTCATTTTAACTTTTCGTTTTATCATTACGTTTTTTGTTTATATCTAGTTTTTTATTTGATACTCAAAAAAACAACACTTTATTTCAACTTTAACTTAACAACTAAATATTCCTTTTGTATTTTTAGCTTTATTTTTTTTTACTTAATAGAGTTCAGACGGGATCTTGTTTTATAAATAATTTTATGTTAAGTTAAAAACGATATTAAAACAATACTAAAAATATTAATTTTAAAGAAAATTTTCCAACTACAGATTCCTCTACAGTTACCTTGTTACGACTTCAGCTCAATAATTTTTGTTGTTTTTATAATAAATTTTTTTTTTAATAGAAAACGATTTCTTAAAAACTCCCATAAAAAATAAAAAATAAAATTTATTTATTTCAAACTAAAAAACTTTCAAGCTGTGACGGGCGATTTGAACAAAATTCAGAGATGCTTTCACCGTTTCTTGCTGATAAACGATTACTTTTGATTTCAACTTCATATTTTCGAGTTGCAGAAAAAAATTCGAACTAGGATAAAATTTTGAGATTAATTTCAATTTTCATTAAAAAAACTTTTTGGTTTTATCATTGTAACACATAAGCAGCCCATCTTATTTGGGTCATGAAACTTGACGTCGTTCTAACTTTTATCCTGTTTTTTACAGGCAAAATTTTTTAAAAAGTCTAAAAAACTTTTATAATCATTTATCATATAAATTTTTTAGTAAAAATAAAAAAAAAGAGTTTCGCTCGTTTATGGACTTAACCGAACATTTCAAAACACGAGCTGACGACAGCCATGCAACTCCTGTTTAAAATTCAAAAAATGGTAAGGTTTTGCGTGTACCTACGAATTAAGCAATATGTTCCACCAATTATATAAATTCCCGACAATTTCTTTGAGTTTCATTATTGCTAACGTACTTCCCAGGTACAATATTTAACGTGTTAACTAAATTTCTAATTACTTAAAAATGAATATTGATTGTTTACTTTTTAGACTAACGGGGTATCTAATCCCGGTTGCTACCTAAAACTACATGTAAGAGCGTCAGTTTTCGACAGATTAGTGCTTTCGCTTTTGAAATTCCTTCAACTATCAACAGATTTTATTCTTCCAGTCAAAATTCTCTAATCTTTTTTTTTACTCTAGTTCTTAAAATTTAAACGTTATAACAAAAGTTAAACTTTAATCTAAATTTTTTAAAACCACCTACACATTTTTTACACCAAATAAAACCAAATAATGCTCGCCCTTTTCGTATAACCGCGGCTGCTGGCACAAAATTAGCCAGGACTTTTTCTTAGATAAAATCATAATTTATTTCTATAAAAAAACTTTACAACAAAAAATTGTTTTCAATCATTTACTTTTTCTTGCTAAATCAAACTTTCGTTCATTGTTTAAAATTCCTTACTGCAGCCTTTTGAAAAAAGTCTAGACATTGTCTCAGTTCTAATGTGATTGAACGTCTTTTCAGACCAATTAAAGATTTTCAGCTTAGAACTTTTTTCTAAAAACCTAATCTTAAAAAAGTTTATCTAACAACAATCAATTTTTATGTGGGTTGCTAGGTAAAAACAAATTCTTTTTTTTTACTCACCCGTTTGCTTATTTTTTTTTAAAACAAAAAAATAAACTTGCATGTATTAAGCAGAAAAATAGCATTTATTCTGAGCTAGAATCAAACTCGAAAATTTTTTTATAAATATCGACCAAAAAATTTAATACTGTTTTTTATAAATAATAAAAAAGAACAGCGTTAAAAAAACTTATATAAATTTCAGAAAATTAAAAAATAAAAGGGCTTCTTTTTAATAGTAATTTTGAACTTTTACTCATTGAAATTGAGTTTTTCAAAAGTAAATTACTTTGATAATTATTTTTTTCATACGAAGAAATGGTATTTTTATTAATTATTTTAATTTTTGTTAAATAAGGAGAAAAGTATATAAAATCAAAAAAAAGTTTTACGTTTTTTTTTAGAAAAGGTACTTTATTCTGACTCAATAAAAAATTGCTTATTGGTTTCTTGTTAAAACCTTCACCAAAAATATCTAAAACAGAAAATATTATTTCAAAATCGTTGCGACTGTTTTTTGGAGAAATTACTGACTTTTGTAAATTCTGAAACCTTCCCTCAGAATTTACAAATAACCCACTTTTTTCAGTGAAAGCAATCGTTGGAAGAATAATATTTGCCTTCGAAACTTGACTACACCCTTGTAAACCTTGAAAAGAAATAAAACTTTCTCTTGAACTTTTATGAAAAACGCTATCGCCCACTACAAATAAAAAAGTTGGTTTAGAACAAAATTTTATTAACGGTTTTGTTTTTATACCTAGACTATGCAAAACTGAATCAGATGCTCTGTTAGTCATGACAATAAAACCAAAAAAGGTTGAATTTATGACTTGACTGTTTTTTAAAAAAGACGAAATTAAAAAGCGGTTAGATTTTTCATCAATTGATGAAAGAAAAGTGTTTCCAACTATCAAAACTTTTTTAACTTTTTTGCATAAAATCTTACAGAAAAAATGATTGCCAGAAATTATTTTTTTAAAATTAAAATTATTTGAACCAATATTAGTCACTGGAATAGTTAATGAAATTCTAGTCCCAAAATTAATTAAAAAAAAGTCTCCTTTTAAAAATCGTTTCCTTAACCTTAAGTTTAAAATGGAAACTTCTTTTTTTGGGTCAAAACCAAACAAAATTGAACCTTTGACTTTAAGATCGTTAAAAATAACAAACTCATTGTTAAAACAAAAAAAATGTTTAAAATCTAATTCCTGAAAACCAAAGTTTTCAAAGTTTACTAAGTAATTTTTTCTTTTATTCACTTTTAACAAATTTTTTATCAAAAAAGCAGTTTTTAAGTCACAAAAAGGGCCGACTAAAACATCGAAAAATATTTTTTTTTCATTCATAAAAAATATTTTTTGCACTAAAAAATAATAAATGTCTGACCAAGAAAGTTGAAAGAATTTTTCAGAGTTTTTTAGTAATACTTTATTCAAACGTTGCCTTTTCAAACTATCAAAACCGAAACGAATTTTGTCTGAAATCCAGTCTTCGTTTATAAAATTGTTTTTGTAAGGTAAAACTCTTAATATTTCGAGGTTTCTACTGTCCACTCGTATATTTGACCCAAGGCTATCAAAAAGATCAATTGATCTGACGCTTTTTATCTCCCAAGGACGAGTCAAAAAAGCACCTCGCTTGTTTGTTAATGCCCCAACAGGGCAAATATCAATGACGTTTCCAGATAAATCTGATAGAAATAGTTTTTTAATATAAAAACTAATTTCAATCTGATTCCCCCTACCCACTGAGCCTATGCCTGAAAAACCGATTACGTCATTTGAAAATCGAACACATCTAGTACAATGTATGCACCTATTCATTACAGTTTTAACGAACGGCCCACAATTTTTGTTTAAAACTGCTCTTTTATATTCAAAAAAACGACTTTTGTCACTCCCGTAAAAAAAGCTTTGATCTTGGAGGTCACACTCCCCACCTTGATCACAGACTGGGCAATCGAGGGGATGGTTTATCAATAAAAATTCCAAAACACTTTCTTTAGCCTTCTTTACAATAGCGCTATTTGTAAAAACCGACATATTTTCAGTGAAAAAAACAGCGCAAGAAGCTACCAGCTTTGGTTGGTTTTTTATCTCGACTAAACACATTCTACAATTACCAGCAACAAATAATTTTTCGTGAAAACAAAATCTACTTATTTCAAACCCATTTTGATTACAGCCCTCTATTATAGAAACATTAGTTCGAACTTTAAAAGGAATTTCGTTTATAAAAACATTAATATAATTCATTTTTAATTTTATAATTTAATAAAAAAGATTCAAGTAAACCTAAAAAAGGAATAATCGCTAAAAAATAAAAAAAATAAAAAAAAGTACCTATCTGACCTATTTCTAAATAAGGGGACTCAGGGTCACATCCTCCGATCCAGCCTAAAACAAAGTAGTCTAGAATGAAACACCAAAAAAAAACTTGGTACGTCGGGCGAAACACTGAACTACGCACGTTAGTTTTGGCTAAAAAAGGTATTAAAACCAAAATCAAAAGGGAAGCAAACATTGCAATGACCCCTCCTAATTTGTGAGGTATAGAACGTAAAATGGCATAGTAAGGTAAAAAATACCACTCGGGAACAATATGTGCCGGGGTTACCATTGGATTCGCCTCTATAAAATTATCGCTGTGTCCTAAATAATTTGGCATAAAAAAAACAAAACCAAAATAAAAAAAACAAAACGAAATGAAACTAAACAAATCTTTAAAAATAAAATAGGGATAAAATGAAATTTTATTTGTATAAGATTTTACCCCTAACGGATTATTTGACCCATTTTCGTGCAAAAAAGCAATGTGCAGAATCACAGCGCCACAAATTAAAAAAGGCAAAAGATAATGAAAACTAAAAAACCTATTTAACGTAGCATTATCCACGCTAAAACCACCCCAAAGCCAAGAAACTATTGATTCTCCGACAATAGGAAAAGCTGAAAATAAATTTGTTATTACTGTAGCAGCCCAAAAACTCATCTGACCCCATGGCAGAACATAGCCCATAAATGCCGTCGCCATCATTAAAATTAAAATGATAACGCCAAAAATCCAAACCATCGATCGAGGTTTATGAAAAGAACCGTAAAACAAACCACGCCCTATATGAAAATAAACTAACAAAAAAAACATACTAGCGCCATTAGCGTGAAAATACCTGAAAAGCCATCCAGAATTTACATCTCGCATAATATGTTCAACGCTTAAAAAAGCTAAATCAACGTGAGGTGTATAATGCATAGCTAGAAAAATACCACTAATTATTTGAATACCTAAAAAAATACCCGCCATGAAACCAAAATTCCAAAAATAGTTGATATTGATGGGTGTTGGATAGTCGACTAAGTGGTTGTTAAAAACGTTTATAACTGGTCTATTTAAAAATCTTAAACTTTTAGAAATCATTTTTAATTTATTTTTTTTGTAATTGTTTCTTTTATTAAAGGTACTTCATTGAAAGTGTGAAAAGCAGGTGGTGACCCCACGGTCCATTCAAGCGTTGACTCGAAAGAACTGTTAGTTTTTTTGCTGAAACTCCACGGGTTTATTTCACAATCAACCATGTTTGTCAAAGTTTCAAAAATTAGAACAAAAAAAATGATTATTGCAAAGACAGAAAAATAACTGCCAAAAGACGAAATTAAATTCCAACCCTCGTAATTGTCTGGGTAATCTGGTATTCTGCGTGGCATACCAGCTAAACCCAAAAAGTGCTGAGGAAAAAAAGTTAAATTAACCCCGACGAACGTACACCAAAAATGTATTATCCCAAGGTTTTCAGGATATTGAAAACCAGAAATTTTACCAACCCAATAATAATAACCGGCAAAAACTGCAAAAACAGCCCCCATTGATAAAACGTAATGAAAATGAGCTACCACATAGTACGTATCGTGAAACGCTAAATCTAAACCAGCGTTTGACAAAATTATACCAGTCAAACCCCCAATTGTAAATAAAAAAATAAAACCTATTGAAAAAACCATCGGCGTTTTTAGGAAGATTTTACCACCCCACATAGTTGCTATCCAACTGAAAATTTTTATACCAGTGGGAACGGCAATTATCATCGTAGCCGCAGTAAAATAGGCCCTTGTATCAACGTCCATTCCCACAGTGTACATGTGATGGGCCCACACAATGAAACCCAATAAACCAATACTTAACATAGCATAAATCATACCAACAAAGCCGAAAATAGGTTTTTGGCTAAATGTTGAAACTATTTGACTTATTATACCAAAACCAGGTAAAATTAAAATATAAACTTCAGGCTAGAATTTTATTTTCACAAAAAAAGGACTATGTCACTTATTAAAAATAACAAAACGAATAATGTATTAGGTTTTGTCACAAAATTATTTTCACGTATAGTCTCTGAACTTCAAAAAAATTTATTTTAGAATTAGTTAATGGTTTCCTAGTATTTAAACAAGGAGTTCCGTTATACAGTGAAATTTGAAGTTTAAAAAGAAAAACAAAGCCACCAAGAAAAAATGGCCAAAAAACCAAAATAAATGTTGATATAATACTGGATCCCCCCCACCTGAAGAGTTAAAAAAAGTAGTGTTAAAATTTCGATCTGTAAGAAGCATCGTTATTGCCCCGGCAAAAACGGGTAAAGAAAGTAATAATAAAAAAGCTGTTATTAAAACCGCCCACACAAATAAAGGCAGTCTATGAAATGTCATACCAGGGGCCCTCATATTGAAAATTGTTGTTATGAAATTAACGGCACCCAGAATGGAAGAAGCCCCTGCAACGTGTAAACTAAAAATACCTAAATCGACAGCAGCAGATGGGTGTCCTTCAACACTGCTTAGAGGAGGGTAAACAGTCCAACCAGTTCCGACACCACTCTCAGTAATCGTTGAACCGATTAATAAAAAAAGAGCTGGGGGTAACAGCCAAAAACTAACATTATTCATTCTAGGAAAAGCCATGTCGACAGCTCCAATCATTATCGGAACTAAGAAATTCCCATAACCGCCAATCAAGGCAGGCATAACCATAAAAAAAATCATTACAAAAGCGTGTCCAGTCACGATCACGTTGTATAATTGGTTATTCCCTCCTAAAACTTGAATCCCGGGTCCAGAAAGTTCAGCCCTGATAAAAATAGACAAAGTAGTTCCGATCACCCCTGAAAAAATAGCAAAAATAAGATATAAAACGCCGATATCTTTGTGGTTTGTTGAAAAAAGCCATCTGTTTATAAATAACATTAAAAAAAATTTTATCTTTTATAACTTTCTACCAGACGTAAATAAATAGCAAAAATTGGGTTCGAACCAATAACTTTGATATATGAAATCAATTTTTTTCCTTTTAAAATATATTGCCGCTGAGCTATACTGGATTCGAACCAATAATTTCTTTCGTGTAAAAAAAGCACTTTAACCGTTAAGTTAATAACCCATTTGAGTTTCAAAATAATTATTCATTTTAAAAACACAATTTTTTATGATCTTCGTAATTTT
>Ga0209335_10000848_pt1 | contig 36455 bp, 34 predicted proteins | sample COG_09_FD_184753 | JGI IMG/M metagenome (GOLD analysis project Ga0209335, IMG submission 184753) | Pelagic Microbial community sample from North Sea - COGITO 998_met_09 (SPAdes) (version 2) | ecosystem: Environmental > Aquatic > Marine > Neritic zone/Coastal water | place: Helgoland, sampling...
GTAGTAAGCTTTAACTGCAGACTTCTCATGTTCTAAACATTCATTTAAGATATCTTCTGTTGAATGCTTATGTGTTTCTAATAATTCTCCAATTTTAAGAGTAGGATGTTCTCCTAAGCTTGTAATATGCTCTCCAACCATTTCAGCATGCATTAAGGATTCTTTTGCTTGTTCTCTAAGCCAGTCTACAACACTTAATCTGTAGGGACCTTGAACCATGAATGCGTAATGAGTGTATCTAACTACACCAGCAAGTTCAAGTTCAAGTATATTGTTTAAAGAGTTTAATATTTTGTCTTTATCCATTATTAAAGATAGTGCTAATTAGCTTAAAAATATTAATCATTTAAATCTTTTAGATTAGATTTATGGAATTATATGTTTTGATTTCATCATTAATTTCAATTTGGGCATAGCCTTTTTCGTTAAGGCCAGTAAAAGTGCCTTCATTAAGTTTGTTATTATTTGAGAAAGAAACTTTTTTGTTTAAATGTAAACAATGGTTAAGCCATTCATCGATTATACTATTTGGTTCATCACTGAGTTTTTTTAATAGGCGTTCAAAAGAATTAATAAACTCAGCTACAATTAATTCCCTCTGATGTGCGTGGTTTGTAATGCTAAACATAGTTGTTAATGTTTTTTGAAGGTCCTTAGGATGTTCTTCAATGGTTTCATTAACATTAATACCTACGCCAACTACAATTTTATCAAAAGCGTCTTTCTTTATTTTGCTTTCACATAATATTCCGCCAAGTTTTCTTTCTTGATAATAAATGTCGTTGGGCCATTTTAATGAACACTCAATACTTCTTTTTTTTAGGGATTCAACTACAGAAATACCAGTGGCTAGAGATATAAAACTAGAATGGTTAGAAGGGTACTTTTTATCGAGTATTACTGATATAGCTAATCCTTTTCCTGCAACCATCGACCATGAATTTTCTTTTCTTCCTTTACCTTTTATTTGATTTTCTGTGATTACAATAGTGCCGTGCTGATTTTCTCGTTCTTCTTCAATTAATTCCCATGCTTCTTCATTTGTTGAATCTAGCCTATTGTAATATTCGATTTTTTTACCTAGTTCTTTAGTTCGGAGATTTGTTTGAATTAATTGAGTAAATATCATAATTAAATAAATAGAATTGAATAATGAACCAAAGTAGAGGTAAAACCTAAAATAAGACCAGCTATAATTTGAAGAAAATTGTGCGCATTAGCAAGCAAGCGTGCCGCAGTCAATATAAAGAAAAGTCCAAGAGATACTAATAAGTATTCATGCCCAAATATCCAGAATATTGTAACACTCGATGAAAGGGAAATCGCATGAATAGATATTTTCCAATATTTAGTAATAAGCCATGCCAATATAGTATTAATCATTCCACAAAACATTATACCTTGGATCAATTTTGGTGTGTTTATTTCTCTAAGGATAATAAACCCAATTAAGTAGAAGAGGGCGCCTATACTCATAGGGAGCAATCTTTCTTCTTTTTTAGAAGCATTATAATCAGATATTAAATTTTGATTTTTTAGTATTAAAAAAGTAATAATAGGCAACAAAGTACTAAAAACCAAGGAGGTTAAAAAAACTGTTTTTGAATTTTCAATATTGGCTTCTGGGCCAGATATTAAATACCAAAAAGTGAATGAGGATATAATCATTGGATGAAGTAAATAAGAAATAGTAACTCCTAAAATATTAGAAATGTTTTTACTATTCATGAATGCCAAATATGTCTCTCATAACATTTGAAATTTCTCCCAAAGTACACTGGCCCTTAACGCAATCTATAATCCCAGGCATGATATTATCTGTAGACTGGGCTAGAGTTTTTAATCTTTCTAATTTTTCATTAACACTAGAATTATCTCTATTTTCTTTAAATTTAATAAGAGAATTAATTTGATCATTTGCAGAATTTAAATTAATGTTAAACGTATCTATATCTTTTTGGTTTTCATCTCTGAATTGATTTACACCTACTACTATTTTTTTGTTATGATCTACATCTTTTTGGTAATCATAAGCGCTTTTTGCAATTTGATTTTCAATCCAACCACTTTCTATTGCCTTAATAGCACCCCCCATAGAATCAATCTCACTAATAATTTTAAAAGATTTTTTAACTAATTCCTCTGTCATTTCTTCAATTATATAACTTCCACCAAAGGGGTCAGGATGATTGACGATATTTGATTCATGTGCGATAATCTGTTGTGTCCTCAATGCTAACTTAGCGGATTCGTCTGAGGGTAAGGATAGCGCTTCATCAAAGCTATTTGTGTGTAAAGATTGTGTTCCTCCTAGTACAGCTGATAGCGCCTGAATCGTTGTTCTCACGATATTATTATCAGGTTGTTCTGAGGTCAAGGTTGAGCCACCAGTTTGAGTATGAAAACGACACATCATCGCTTTTTCGTTTGTGACACCAAATCTTTCTTTCATAATCGTGGACCATATTTTTCTAGCAGCACGAAACTTTGCTATTTCTTCAAGGAATCCATTATGTGAGTTAAAGAAAAAAGAGATCTGTTGACCCAATTGGTTTAGATCTAAACCATTTTTAATAGCTGTTTCCATGTACGCAATTCCATTAGCAAATGTAAAAGCAAGTTCTTGTTCCACTGTGCTCCCTGCTTCTCTAATGTGGTAGCCAGAAATAGAGATAGGATTCCATTTTGGTAGATTCTGATTACAAAACTCTAAAATATTCGTCACTATCCTCATGGAAGGATATGGTGGGTAAATATAGGTTCCTCTAGCGGCAAATTCTTTCAAGATATCATTTTGTATTGTACCTTTGAGTTTGGTCAACGGTATACCTTTATTTTCTGCATTAACTATATAAAAAGATAGTAGTATGGCAGCGGTAGAATTAATTGTCATTGATGTTGAGACACTGTCTAGAGGGATGCCATCAAAAAGAGTATGCATATTTTCTAAAGTAGATATTGGCACGCCTACTCGTCCAACTTCGCCCTCTGCCATTGAATCATCAGAATCATAGCCAATTTGTGTAGGTAAATCAAAGGCAACAGATAAACCCATTACTCCATTTTCCAAGAGGTATTTATATCTAGAATTTGACTCCTTCGCAGAGGTAAATCCAGCATACTGCCTCATGGTCCAAAGGCGAGATGAGTACATTTCAGGGTACAATCCTCTAGTAAATGGGAATTTTCCAGGCTTTTCTTTTTTCATATTAAGTAAATATTATACTATGATTATACCTAAGCACTAAGTAGTAAGGAAAAGAGTTTTTATTTTGTTTTATTTGATCTTAAGTAAGTTCAGATATGGACATACCCATAAAATTTAAACTGTTACTATTTTGGAAAAATCTTTTAAATAAGGAAGTAGACAATCCTTCAATAGAAATAAGTAAAGAGGGTCGAGGAGTAAGCTCAATTCTATTTCTTTTGCCTGAAAAGAAGGAAGACGCTAAAATAGCAAATTATTTAGTAAAGGTACAAAATCCGTTACCTGGATGTAAAATTGGACTTTTTTGCAGTGAAAAATCCAAAGAGTTTTATCCTCATACTGGTAATGTTCGCTTTTTTACCTATAAAGATAATTATCTAAATTATTTTGATACTATTAAATCTGTTGCTCTCTTTGATCAAATAAACTCTACCAAATATGATGCGATAGTAGATTTAAATACAGAGTTTTGTGCAGCCTCGACAATGCTTGCGCTTGAACTGGATGCTCCCATAAAAATAGGGTTTGATTCAACAATCGCGCGGAAAATATATACAATCACATTAGAGCGCAAAACAAATGCATTTTTAGAGGGCTATTTTTCAAGAATCATGGGCCTTTTAGGCGTATCTATTTAAATTTTTTTAAAAAAAAAATAACTTTATTTACATAATAAGTTGCCCTATTGTGTTTCACCAATTATATTACCCGCCGGTTTATAAAGGTAAAATTTATGTTAGAAGGTATAATTTGTCCCGTATGTGAGAACACTCTTGAAGAGGTTGATTTACAAGATTCTCTTGTGTGTCCTCACTGTCGAGCAGACTTAAAAAGCAGAAAGTTTTTAGATTTTTTAGAGTTTCTAATGGCTAATGGCATTGTAGATAATTTGGACTTTTTTGATCCCGAGGTATACAGTGAAGATGTTGACGATTTGGATCAAACAAAAGAAGAAGAGGGTGATCCGAGCGAGTTTGAAAAAAAGAAAGACCATTATAATATTTATGAAAATGAGCTTCTTCCTGAAGATAAAGCTGATGAAAATATAAAAGAATATTCACAGTTTGATGGTTTAAATGATGAATGGGAAGACTTTAACGAAAGAGATTTTGAGAACTCTAAAAAATAAGAAGGTTAGTAATGGATAATGATAAAAAAAACGTTCAACAAATTAATATAGAGCTTGATGCGGATGTTAGTAGTGGTGAATATTCAAATTTTGTTGTTGTCACGCACTCCCCAGCAGAATTCGTATTAGACTTTACTAGAATCCTTCCAGGCGTACCTAAGGCGAAAGTGCATTCAAGGGTTATCATGGCACCACCACATGCTAAAACATTCCTCAGAGCTCTTGGCGATAACATAAAAAAGTTTGAGTCAAAACACGGTGAAATAAACGTACCAAAAAATGAAGATGGCTTTTCTCCTTTTGGCGTAAAAGCCCCTGATGATAATATGCCTAACTAAATAGTTGGTGGTCTATCACTAGCATACCACACCCACATTTGTCCTCTTTTTAATTCCCGCATTTTTATTATTACCCAAAACGATAGTACAACCCATGAAAGTACATAACCTGTCAAGGCGCCAAATAGTATGTCTAAAGGGTAATGTACACCAACGTAAACCCTAGAATAAGCTATTATAGAAGCAGAAACAAATAGGATAAGCTTTTTTCTTTCATAAAAATAGGATAGCACTGTCGCAAATGCAAAACTGTTAGCTGCATGATTTGAGGGAAAACTCCATTTGCCACCTTTTTTAACCAGCAAATTAATATAATCAATAAACTCGTGCGATGGTCTTATTCTTCCAACCCATGGTTTAATTATTTGTGCGCATATTGCATCCGACATTCCTGCTGCAAATAATAAAACTAAAAGAGTAATTTTCCCTCTTTTACCGCAAAAGAAACCAAGATAAATAATTAGAATAACTCCAATCACCGTTAAAAAATCTTTACTAGTGATTATAGGCATGATTATATCAAAAAATGAATTGGAGATGCTTTTATTTAAAAATACCATCAATGCTTTATCTATTTCGAGGATTTTATCTAACATCAAGATTGGCTATAATTATAATAAATAAAAATGGAAGGCTAGAATTAGTTATGCTGTTCTATTAACAAGCATTCAGCGTTATCATTTATTCTTTAAAGTTTGTAAAATTTAATTTTAAAGCTTTGTCTCTAATCTCAGCATCATAACTCTACCCAGGGATGGACCACCAATTATTTCAGTATGATTGTGATCTAAAATATTATTGATTGTAAAGTTCATTTTTATATTTTTATTGATTTGATAACCAAGGTGTAAATCAAAAATCGAATAAGCATTAATCTTTCCATAATAAATACCAGATGACCAATCAAAACTATCAACATACCTTCCATTAAAAGATACTGTTAATGGAATCTTAGTGGGGTTGTATTGTAGTTTTAACCCCGCTTTGTGCTTTGGAGAGTTTACAGACTCTTTAGCTTTTGTTAATGGATTTAAGAACTCATTTGTACCCATAAAAGAGTAAGTCATATCCATATTCCATTTTCTGCTTAGAAAAACAGTTAGACTAGCATCAAAGCCCCAGATATCAACTTCTCCGTAGTTTAAAAAGCCGATTATAACGGGTGGAGGAGCTCCAGGAAGAGTATCGCTAGTAGCTGTTACGCCTACTAATCCTTGTCTCCAAAAGTCTAAGGCTTCATCGTAGTCTTCTTGGTCATTAATTACAACTTGACCATCTGCGCCATCAATATTTGTTATCCCGTTTCCATTGTAATCATCTGTTAAAATAGACTTTCTTAATACAAGAGGGCTAATAAATGTAGCTCCACTTACAAAGCTTGTGTAATGACTAGTATAAAGGTCTAAAGTACCAAACATATTACTTGCCAAGCGTCCTTTATAGCCGACTTCCCATGTGCTTACAATTTCTGGCTCAAGCTCGGGTTGATCTTGAATTTTACCAGCAAAATAGCCTTTAATTTTTGGGTCGACTGAAGGAAAGAAAAATATTTTAGTAGAGTCCATTGGTCTGTAAAGACCCTCTTCAAACTCAAACCAAACATTTTTACCTGCCTGGTTTGTAGTATAATTATATCCGCCGTAAGAACCTTTTGCATACACTTTAAAAATAGATAGTCTTGTTACAAAAATGTCCAGGAAAAGAGCTTGATTAGAAGGAGTATTGAAAGCTTTTGCCCATGTCAGTCTGAAATTCTGATTTTCTTTAGGTTTAAAAGAAAGCCCAAACTTCGGAGATATTTGTAACCCGTCTGTTTTGTCAAAATTAAAGTTCCAATTGGTAGGACTATAAGAATCGTTATAGCCTTGATTGTTAAACTCTACAAAGTTTGTAAGTCTATCATGAACATCTAACCTCGTTGCTTGTATGAACTCTAATTTGTCATTTATCTTCCAGTTAAGCTGATAATATGCGCCAAATTCATTGACCTTGTAACGGTTGTCTTCAGCTCGTTCATCGATACCCTCATCAATATTTTCATCTGTTTTTCCATCGCCATCATTATCAATGCCGTCAGCATAAACAAAAATATGAGTACCATTTATTAGTCTTGCACCTTCTTCAACGGCATCAATACCAACATCAAAAACACCATTTCCATTATTCTCGGTCCAAGGGTATCCATTTCCATCCACATCGTTAAAATCATCGCTATCACGATCATTATCAAGTTTATCACTTACCGCACCTTGAACATTGTCTCCTGAAAATAGAATAGCATCATAGGGGTTTGAACCCCAAACAGAAATAGGGCTATAATTTGAAATTTGATTTGAAGAATCAATATTTCTGAAAGCTTCACCTTCTTCAAAGTAAAAGCTGTCATCGGCGTCATAAAAAAAGTTAGGAGAACCTGCTTCTCCGTTTCCATTATTATCTCTTTTATCTGTTAAATCTCTATCTGATAGTATTGAACCTTTAGTATCAGGTAAAGTAAGAAAATAGTCAAACCCCCAAACAAACCTGAGGTCGCCATTCATTTTTTCTATGAAATGTTGCAGTTGTAAACTGAATTTTTTTGATCGATCATATATGATACCGCCAGTAGCTAAGTTCCTTGTAGCTCTATCTGATTCTCCAGAAAAGCTTGAATTTAAATATGTCTGTAAAAATAGATTTTTATATCGAAATTTTCCTTGGTAGTAACGATATACCCAGCCGTCTGCTAAATATCTAGCTATTCCAGTTATATTAATATTTCTTGCCCATGCGTAACCATGAGATAGGCTAGCTGTAATATCTGAATTGGGTTCCCAATCTAATCGGAAATCATAACGAACATTTTTAACGTTAAAATCAGGGAAGTCATTAATGCCATCATCATTTGCATCATACCTGATTTTTGGAAGGCCACCATAATTCATGATGAAATCTGCTTCATCATTTTCATCGATTGTACCATCTTCATCATTATCAATACCATCAGAACGCCAGTTGTCGTTGTATTCACCATTATTATTTGTATCAAAAATAATATTTCCTTCATCGTCAAATTTATATTCGCCAAACCCTCCCTTAGCTATATCCCAAGTTCCATAATATGTGCCGAATCTTTCTAACCAAGTTGTGCCGGTTTCATCTTCTTCATCAACTTCACCATCTCCATCATTATCGACACCATCAAACCAAATTTCACCAGGCTCATCTATGCCTAAGTCAATGCCCTCATCGATTGATCCATCACCATCGTTATCTACGCCGTCAATATAACCTCTTCCAACGTCTTCATATCCAATATCATATAGCACAATACCATTGTCTAGGATAAACCGTCTATAGGGGTCATTCATTGCCACCTGCACCATTGCGGAATCTATAATTGGAGATCCTGCCTCTGCATCAGTGAAAATTAAATTATCAACACCATCACCAATTTTTGGGCCAGTCCAATTATCAAGTTCTCCAGAGCCCCAGCTTAAATTTTCATCAATAAAACCATTCCCGTTGTCATCTTTTCCATTGCCATCAATTTCACCGGTCAACCATTCTACTGGCATCCTTGGACTACCGAACTCACCCGCATTGGCACCATCTTCAACGCGGTTATGAATTAAATTAGCTCTTCCAATAAAGGACGGGGAGTGACCTTCGTATTCATCTTCATTATAATGTTCCCAGTCTTCACCTGTCAAGGCTACAGCGGAAATCTTTATACCAAAGTTGTTAAATTTATGTGCAGTCCTAAATGTGTACTTTTCGAGAGGCCGAGTATTTTTTTGGCTCAAATAGCCAGTTTGAAAATTGAATTTAGTACCTTGAGATCTTAAAGGTGAACTCGTTACAATATTTAAAACGCCACTGTGCGCATTTGGACCATATAACGCAGAAGAAGGCCCTAAGACTACTTCTATCTGCTCTACATCATCAAAAGAGACAGGGATGACATTATAAGCCGTTAACCTCAAAGATGGAACATTTGCCATCCTTCCATCAGTTAAAGTAAGAAGCCTTGAGCTGAAAGATGAGTTAAACCCCCTAGCGGTCATATTATAACTATCCACACCTGACTGAGTAAAGTCTATACCTTTTGTTCCTTTTAAATAATCTCCTAAGTTTGTGTTACTCTCTCTTCTTATTTCTTTTTTTGAAATAATAGAAATTGCTGCAGGCGCATCTTCGACTCTCTCTCGCCTCCTTGATGCAGTAACAACATATTCATCGAGTTTTATTGCTTCAGGTTCTAATAATATTGTAATGGAACCATCTTCGTATGGTATCGTCACTGGTTTCTTATATGTTGAATAACCCATATATGAGGCGATGACAGTATAAGTGCCTGCATTAATTTTTTCGATGCTAAATCTTCCATCAGCATCTGATGCAGATCCTAAAGTGGTACCTTCTAACGTAATATTTGCAAAAGGTAAAACAGATTTATTTGATGCGTCTAAAATTTGGCCATCAAGTTTAAAATTTTGGGCAAATGTGATTTGCGCTGCAATGAAAAGCGTAATAAAAATAAGTTTTTTATAGTTCATAGATTCCAAAAAAAACAGCCTCTTGATATCAAGAGGCTGTTTTTATAATGTTGAGTTATTGAATTGCTAAGTCTACTTCAAGAATAACATTTTACCTTGCAGTCTTCTTCCATCCGATTCGATATCATACAAATACATTCCAGTTGGAACAATTTTACCATTTGTATTTCTACCATTCCAACTAACATCATATGCACCAGCATTAACTGGCTTATTCATGATTGTTGCAACTTTTTCACCAGTAAGAGCATATACAGTTACTTTAACATTACTGTTACGATCATTGGTAAAACGTATCTTTGTTGTTGGGTTAAATGGGTTTGGATAATTTCCTTTTAATTCGAAACGATCAACTGTAATACTGTTGTCATCAATGGCAGATAGTGCACCCATGTATGTCCAGTGAGAGTTTACTCGTTGAGTCCACTTAGCTGGAAAACAATTTGCATAGCTTTGTGCTTTTACTCTACCACCTTTATTGTTCCATAGTACACCATACTCCATAGCTTCCGCTAGATCAAAGTCAATCATTGAAAGATCATGTCCGGAATCATCAACAATTATGGGAGTATCATCATAATAAAGTAAAGGTGTGCCTGCTGCAGTAAGAGCGGCCTGTACATTTGTTACGGCACCTTGTATAAAAGGTAGTAAAGCACCACCAATCTGTTCAAAGCTCAATCCCGCAGTAGCCCAAGCTGTTACTTGAGCAATAGCAGCATCACGAAAAGATGTACCCTGGGCATCGACAGGAGCTGCCTTAAGAGTAGCTACAGAGGCATCATCAAATTCCCAATAATAAGTAGTCCACTCTATTACAGAGTCTACAACTGCAGCCATTGTTGGAGCATTAGGGAAAGCATCCATTGCTGCTTCCTCAACACCATCTGCAATACCATTCATCGTAATAAGAGTGTTCCAAGTAGCGTAATAACCTGTAAACATTAATGCTTCATCACCACTAAACATTTCGCCATCGCCGCCACCAAGTAAATCACCAACTGGATCAAAAACGTAGAAAATATTTGTATCAAGAGCGCCAAAACCTGGTGTTCCATCAGGAGTTTCTACACCTTCACCACCAACCATGTATGGATTTACATCTGGGACATTAATTGTTATACCCATTGTAGACGCTAAATTTGCTATCGCTGGAATAGTAACAGAGTCAACAGGGACCGAACTTCTACCCAGCATTCCATTTAAAAGACCCAAGTCTGCTTCAGCTTGTACAAAGAATGGATCGCCATCACTTACAATACCCAAATTAGCAGATTCACTGTCATGAGCTTCCCAGCCAATATTTAGTCCATCTATTGCAGAATAAGTATCATCTGTATAATTTGCTTGAATGTATCCCCAGCTTTCCATTTGAGTTCCAGCGCCATAGTCAGTTCCTAATACATGGTTAACCATGTCAGGAGCTTCGAAAGTAGCAAAAACGCCAGAGGTAATAATTCCCCAACCCCATCTAACCTTGTTTCCAGGTAAGAGTGCAGGATCATAACCACCGTTGGTCCATGTCCCAGCATCTTGGATTGGTAAAAACACTTGATCTGTAACACAATCAACAGTGTTGGTAGTAGGATAAACACTTCCTTGGTTAATTGTATAAGCGCCATCTGAAAAATCAGTGTTTAGCCCTAATCCGAATGCACTTAGTGCAGCAGCAGATCCTAAAGGCACTTCCGTGACTACCATAGTGTCACCAACACTCCAATATGGTAGAGCAAAGTCAAACAGACTTGTTTCGCCAGCAACCGGCCAGCCAATCAAAACTTCATATGTACCTGCTGAATCATCATATGTAGTAGTGTAATCAGCTCCATCGTTACCAGTTTGAACCATGTCTCTAGATACAATAGTATACTCTACGACAAGACTATCAAGTTCAAAATTACCATCGATAGACTGTGCTGATAGGTAAGAAAAATTTATAATAATTGATAAAAAAACGAATAACAGTTTTTTCATTTACTCCTCCTTGTGTTTGTTCCAACTAAATTCCGTAACAGTTACGGCAATGAATTAACATTATCCCCAAAACTAAATAAATAAGCAGTATTTATCAAAGGGCTTTATTTTTTTTGATTTGACCTTGCCCATAGCATCCATAACGAGTATAAAAAAAGAATGCTCCCAAGAACAAAAACTGCATTTAATAATATGCTTTGTATCATAAATAATTACCGTGAGTTTTTTTTAATGTATAAATAATTGTTAAGTTTAGATATAATATATATAATCATATTACATGAAAATCGCAGTATTAGTAAAACAAGTTGTAGGCTCAGAGTCCTCCCTAGATATATCTCCAGATAATAAATGGATAGATGAATCTAATGCAACGTTTGTAATGAACCCTCCGGATAGCTATGCTATTGAGGAAGCAATGAATATTAAAGAGAAAATTGGAGAGGGTGAAGTTGTCATTGTTTCAATGGGCGCTGACAGCGTACAGAAAGTAATTAGAGAAGCCTTATCAAAGGGTGCCGATAGAGGTATCCATGTTCAAACTGATGGCACCGCTTTTATTGACCCCCTAAATACAGCGAAAAATATTGTGTCAGCCTTAGATGGAGAAAATTTTGATTTAATATTATCAGGCTTACAGTCTGATGATACAGGTATGGGGCAAACGGGTGTTTTAGTAGGTGAACTATTAAATATGTCAACGGCAACGCTTGCCATTGAAACTGATATCGATTCGGAACATATTAGAGTCAAACGAGAGTTAGAATCTGGCTGGTTTCAGTGGGTTAGGCTCGAGTCTCCTGCTTCGATTAGCATTCAATCAGGCATAAATCAACCGAGATACCCTTCGCTAAAAGGTATTATGGGTGCCAAGAAAAAAGAAATAAAAGTTGTCCCATTGTCTGTTCATGAAACGAAGCAAGAAGTAGAAAAAATTTCGATTCCTCAAAAGTCTAAAGAAACAGAAATAATTAACACAGACATTGATTCCTCTGTTAAAAGAATCGTAGAAATTTTAAAGTCTGAAGTGAAAGTATTTTAGTCATGAAGTCTTTGGTTATTATAGAGCATAAAAATGGTGTTTTACACCGAATGAGTAGAGAAGCCATTTCCGGTGCTCAGAAAATCGGCGGAGATATCACAGCATTAGTTATTGGAGAAAACGCTGAATCGATTTCTAGTGAGTTGTCTAATTTTAAAATTGAAAAAACTATTATAGTTAATCACGAGCTCGTTCCTTATTATAATGTTGACGGATATAAAGAGATTATTAAACAAGTAGTCAATACAATTTCACCGGATATTATAATTACGGGTCATACCTATCAGGCCAGAGATTTTATGCCAAGAATTAGTGCAGCACTTGATATACCGTTCATTCCTGATATAGTAGAACTCGAAGATAGTATTTATATAAAACAGGTTTTAAACTCAAAATTAAATGCATCAATATCTTCATCATCAGATAGGGTGCTTATTAGTTTTCAATCTGCTAGTTTTAGTGAGGAAGATGTTATCAAAGGTTCTAGTAGTTCTGAATCCTTTGATGTAGACCTTGATTCTTCTTCAATTAAATCCAAGTCAGATGACCCCTTCCAAGAATCTGCATCAGAAGTTGATTTAGAAAGCGCCGAATTAATTGTTTCTGTTGGACGCGGCATAGAAAAAGAAGAAAACAAATCAATCGCTTTCGAATTGGCAGAAGTAATTGGAGCAGAAGTATCAGCGAGTAGGCCAGTTGTAGATGCTGGATGGCTTCCTAGTTCTAGACAAGTTGGGAGTTCTGGTAGCACGGTTAGCCCTAAGCTATATCTCTCGCTCGGTGTTTCAGGTGCAATTCAGCATGTTGTAGGAATGAAAGGCTCTAAAAATATTTTAGCGATTAATAAAGACTCTGATGCGCCTATTTTTGAGATTGCAGATTATGCTGTTGTTGGAGATCTTTTAGAAATTGTGCCTAAGCTTATTGCCACTCTTAAAGACTCTTAAACTTTCTAGTTTCAAACTATTCCCGTTTTACTTTTTTACTATAGATTATGCTCGTATAATTAATATAGTTTATCAAAGTGGTATTTTGATAGCAGTTGACATAACAAGAAGGGAAGTATACTAGTTGCTCTCAAACATTGAAAAAATAATTTTTATCATAATTGCTATCAGTGCATTCGGCGCTTCTTATGTTACCTTTGGTAAAATGTTTAAAGTCATTAGCGTTGGTTCTCAGCCAATTGATTGGAAAAAAGCACTATGGAATTTTCCAAAAGGCTTGAAAGTATTTATTAGTCAAAACACCCTTTTCAAGACCAGGCCTATTGTTGGTTTTATTCATGCTCTAGTAGCATGGGGTTTTACGCTTTATTTAATCGTGAATGTCGTTGACGTTTTATACGGCTTCATACCTGACTTTCATTTTTTTCCAAATTATTTGATTGGCAAGGTTTATCGGCTTTTTGTTGATATCTTTACAGTGTTAGTTCTTGTCGGAGTTCTTTATTTTTTAATAAGAAGATTTATTTTAAATGATAGCAGGTTACTAATAAATGAACCAGTAATGCTAAGCGAGGAAGCAAGAATTGGCATGAGAAATGACTCGTTGTTAGTTGGGTTATTTATTTTTGCGCATGTGGGTGCACGATTTCTATCAGCAAGCTTTGAGATTGCAAAAAATGGAGTTGATTATTTCCAGCCAGCAGCGACAACAGTTTCCTTATTATGGTCTAATTTATCTTCAGATAATATTATTCTATTTGAGCATATTAGCTGGTGGGTCGCGCTGGGGTTAATATTGGGATTTTTACCTTATTTCCCATTCAGCAAGCACGCTCATTTATTTATGGGGCCACTGAATTATATGGTTAAGGAAGAAAGGTCCTCCATGTCAGCGATAGAAACAATTGATTTTGAAGATGACTCAATTGATCAATTTGGGGCAGGACAAATCAATCATCTACCGCAATCTAACCTCTTGGATGCTTATGCATGTATACAATGTAGTCGTTGTCAGGATGCTTGTCCTGCTTATGAAACAGGTAAGGAGTTATCGCCATCGGCACTAGAAATAAATAAGCGCTATTTTTTAAATAACCATTTGGATGAGTTCATCGACGGCTCAATACCTGACTCTTCTATTACAAATCATTTGCTAACAGATGAAGCGGCTTGGAGTTGTACTACATGTGGGTATTGCGTTGAGGTATGTCCAGTTGGAAACGAGCCAATGATTGATATCTTAAGGGCTCGTCAAAATCTCGTCATGATGGAAAGTAAATTTCCTCAAGAAGCAATGGAGACTTTTGATAAAATAGAAAACTATGGTAACCCATGGGGCCTTAGTCCAAATGAAAGAGAAGTATGGATGGAAGGTCGTGAAGTTCCACTTATGAGAGAAAAAAAGGAAGCTGAAGTATTATATTGGGCTGGATGTGCAGGTGCATATGATAGTAGAGGCAAAGAAATTTCACAGGCAGTTGTAGACGTGCTCAAAGAAGCCAAAGTCGATTTTGCATCTTTAGGAAATGAAGAAACATGTACAGGTGATTCAGCTAGGAGGATAGGAAATGAATACTTATTTCAAACCATGGCAGAAAAAAACTTGGAAACATTTGGTAAATATAAATTTAAAAAAATTGTTACCCAATGTCCGCACTGCTTTACAACGTTAAAAAATGATTACGCAGAACTCGGAGCTGATCTTGAAGTTGTACACCACTCCCAATATATAGGTCAGTTAGTCACTGAAGGAAAGATAAATCCAAAAGCATGGATGGATGAAGATGTTACGTATCATGATGCATGCTATCTTGGCCGTCACAATGATGAATATGATGCCCCAAGAGACGTGATTCAATCAATCATGAAAGATGGCAAACTCAAAGAAATGGAAAAATCTAGAGAAGAGAGCTTTTGTTGTGGTGCTGGCGGAGGAAATATGTGGTATGAAATAAAAACTGGTGAAAGAATAAATCATAACCGGTTTAAACAAGCCGCTGAAACTGGAGCAACTACAGTTGCAACTGCATGCAACTTTTGTAACATAATGATGGAAGATGGAATGAAAGTAACGGGGAACGATGAAAATATGAAAGTAATGGATATTGCAGAACTTGTATCAAAAAGTTTAGCGAGGTAGCGCTTTAATTCTTGCTAGGAATCCTTCCAAAGCCAAGATTCCAAAAATAACTGAAAGGCCTACCATCAGTGCTGGATTATCCATTAACTAAACTGACTTGAAAAATATAATTAGGTTTTTAGTCCGATCTCAAATAGTCGTTCTTTTAGATATGTCTTTGCAGTATAATGCGCTGAAAGTTGTACGTTATCTCTAGGATGTAAAAACAGAGGCATTGAAAAACGACTATTATTTGCGGATTCTGATTCGGGATTTACTACTCGATGAGTGGTCGAGGGGTAATAGCCACCTGAAACTTCTTTAAGCATATCTCCAATATTCACAATAATTGTTCCTGGGTCAGTAGAAATTTTATGCCAATTCCCGTTTTTATCTTGAGCTTCAAGCCCGGGTTCTGTTCCTGCAACTAATAAGGTAATAAGGTTTATATCTTCGTGAGGTGCTGCTCTTAAGGATTGCGAGTCTTCACTCCCGATAAAAGGGGGATAATGAATGATTCTTAGTAAATTTGTTTTACTGTCTTTGATCATATCTTTTAATGGTTCGCTAAATTTAGAACGAATTTCAGGTGGGGTGTTTAGCTCAATCCATTCTAAAAGAAGAGAAGTAATATTAACTAGACTGTCATATAATTCTTTAGTTGCAGGCGAAATAGAGTCTGGAGTTCTTCCCCATAAATAAAAATGGAAGAATTCTTTGTGGTCTTTTGCGCTGTATCCTTTTGCATTTTCTGTGCCCAAAGGGAAATAACCATCTTGTCTTAAAGGATCAAATAAAAAAGTATGTTTTAATTCTGATTCGAAAAAATCTTTCCATTCTCTGTATACAGTTTTAATTAATTCTGGTAATATGGGATGATTAACAATAAGGCCAAAGCCTGTGTCTTTTAGAGATTTAGTAAATGCAGAGGGAGCATTTTTATCATTATAATGGATTTTGGCTACTTGCATACAAAAAATTAAAGAACTAATCCATGGCTATCAATTCTATATTTGCTTCTGTTGAATACTTAATGATTCTTTCGTCTCGATAAAACTCATCATAGTAAATAGTCTTAATTCCCGAGTTTGCAATTAATTTGAAACAATTATAGCAAGGTGAAGCTGTTACAAATATTTCTGATTTATTGATACTAACACCATTTTTTGCGGCTTGTACAATTGCATTTGCTTCTGCATGAGTAGTCCTAACGCAGTGGCCATCAACCATCTCGTGTCCGACCTCATCGCAATGTTTTAAACCCTTAATGCTGCCATTATATCCTGTTGATAAAATAGTTTTATCTCTAACGATCACAGCACCAACATTCTTACGCTCACATGTCGACCTAGTCGCTACTTCCATAGCAATATTCATGAAATATCTTTTCCAGCTAACTCGGTCGGGCATAATTATTTATCTCTGTTAAATATTTTCACAGCATGGCGTGGCTCGCCAAAATATATTTTATCGGCTACTTGAGCAAGATTGGCCACAATAATTAAATAAGCCCAAGTAGGAACAGGCACTCCTGCGCAACCCTTTATAATCACTTTTTTTTTATTAAAAAGATTAAAGTCCATTGAATCGATTTTTTCTCTAAAAGATTTTTCCCTGATAATGCCATTATCTAAAAAGTCATCTAATAAAATTGTTTCCATTTTAAAAGTAGCTTATTGTTGATTTAATAGAATCTACTAATTTATCAATGTCTGAAAAATCATTGTAGATATAAAAACTAGCTCGAGCAGTTGAAGTTTCATTAAGAGTCTCTAGAAGGGGCTGAGCGCAGTGGTGTCCAACCCGGATGCAAATATTATCTTCATTTAAAAATTGAGCGAGGTCTTGAGGATGAATCTTCTCAATATTAAAACTGATGACACTGCCTCTATTTTTAGGCGAACCATGAATATTTAAGTTTGGTATAGATTGAAGTTTTTCAATCGCATATGAGGTCAACTCTTTTTCATAGTTATGCACATGCTCCATACCAATTTTGGAAAGAAATTTTACTGCAGCACCTAGTCCAATTGCTTGAACATAATTTGGCGTTCCTGCTTCAAATTTATAGGGGACTTCATTCCAAGTCGACTCTTCAAGTGTGACTTTTTCAATCATTTCTCCACCGCTTAGAAAAGGGTCCAAGTTATTAAGTAATTCAAATTTACCCCAAAGAATACCAACGCCTGTGGGGCCTAACATTTTGTGACCAGAAAAAGCTAAGAAATCGCACTCTAAGTCTTGGACATTTACCGGCATGTGAGATACGCTTTGCGCGCCGTCAACAATGAATATTGCTCCTACCATTTTTGTTAGCTTAGCAATTTCTTTTATTGGGTTAATCGTTCCTAAGACATTTGACATGTGCGTAAGAGAAACTATTTTTGTTTTTGCAGTAATAAGTTCACTACTCTTAGATAAGTCTATTTCTCCTGAACCTGTAAGAGGAAGGTATTTTAGTTTTATACCAGTTCTTTTAACTAACTGTTGCCAAGGAACAATATTTGCATGATGCTCCATATGGCTAATTAATACCTCATCATCCTCTTTTAATTGAGATCCAATAGAATAGGCTAAAAGGTTAATGGATGCGGTTGCGCCGCTTGTAAAAATTATTTCTTTAGAGGAATTAGCATTAATAAAATTTGCTATGAGTTCTCTTGAGGATTCGTATAATTCAGTAGACTCTGAACCTAAATCATAAAGGGCTCTGTGAACGTTAGCGTTTGAGTTTTCGTAAACATTTCTCATCGCATCTAAGACAACCTTCGGTTTTTGTGATGTTGATGCGCTGTCTAGATAAGTGAGCTTTCTATTTTTAAATATTGGAAATTCAGATTTATTTACTAGAGTAGACATTTGAGAATTAAAACATTCCAAGCTCGAGTTGAGCGGCCTCGGACATCATACCTTGATTCCATTGTGGCTCCCAAACCAGTTCTACTTTCACACTTTCCACATTATTTAATGCACTAACTTTCCGATCAACTTCATCAGCAATTACGGGTCCCATTCCACAACCTGGTGCAGTTAAAGTCATCATGATGACAACATTTTTATCGCCGTTTTCAGCATCATTGATACTTAAATCATAAATCAATCCTAATTCAACAATATTTACTGGTATTTCTGGGTCATAACAAGTTTTTAATTGGTCCCAAACCAGCTTTTCAGAAAACTCTGAACCCGTCATTGGATTATTTTCCTTTACGGCTTTCAATCCTAATGCGTCTGAGTTCTCCGCACTGATTTGAGCCATATTACCATTAATTATAACAGTGTGGTTACCACCTAATGATTGCGTTATTTGAACTATGTTGCCCTCTACAAGCTTCACTTTATCGCCAGAGGGAACCATGTTTGCTTCTACATCCCTTAAAAGTCTAATTCGTTTTTCAGTATTATTCATGTACTCATTTCATGTATTTTAGTTACGGCGCTAGCAAACCCATTCGTTCTTTGAATACTAATAAGGCCAGATAGTCCAACAGTTTTTAATATGTCTGCATGGTTTACAGCTTGGATTTCTTTTGACTCGTGTCCACTATATATCTTACACAGTAGAGCAAGAAGTCCTTTCACAATTAACGCATCTGAATCGCATTTAAAGAAATAGTTTTTATCTCTTTTTTCACAGATAACCCAGGCCTGAGAAGTGCAGCCAGATACTTTTGCGTTATCTATGCGTTCATTGTCCGATAGACCTTCTGTTTCTTTTGCAATATCCATTAATTGAGCGAATCTATCTTTAGGGTCATCAAAAATTGAAAAAATATCTTCAATTTCATTTAACGTTTCATTGATACTCATTATTGATTGTTATTTAGAAGCCATCTATCAAATCTGGTAAAGAGATGGTTCTTTAAATCTTCGCTTTTAATGTCATTAATTAATTCTGAGACAAACCCTCTGATAAGCAATGAAATTGAATCTTTTCGATTTATTCCTCGAGATTGCATGTAGAATAATGCTTCATTATCTAAAGCTCCAGTAGTTGACCCATGCGCACATTTAACATCATCAGCATAAATTTCTAATTGAGGGTTTGAATTCATTATTGCTTGATCAGAAAGTAGTAAATTTTTATTAGACTGTTTTGAATTTGTTTTTTGGGAATCTTCTCTTACAATAGTCCTACCATTAAAAACGCCAGATGAATGACCATTTAGAACAGATTTAAAATTTTGAGAACTCTCACACTGAGGCATGATATGGTCGCTAGTTATGTATGTAGCTGAGTGTTGTTTTTTATCTAAAAGAGTTAGCCCAGATAAAGAGCATGTAGCATTTTTTCCTTCAAGATCTGTATAAATATCTGACCTTTGTAAGGCTCCTCCATCAACAAGTTGAAAGTAATTATAGTTTGAGTCATCGCTCTGGGTAACATGCAGGCCGGAAATATTTGCTGTCTCATCAGAGTTTGAGTGAATTCGAATGTGATTTAATGATGCGTTTTTTTCAATTGAAGCAAATACAGAAGTGTTCTGAAAAAAAGAAGAAGTGTCGCTTACATATTGCTCAATAATGGTAGCAGAACTTGAACGGGAAATGTCCATAGTGATCTGCGGGTTAATCATTAAATTATCCTTTCCAGTGCATAAAAAAAGAATGTGTATAGGTTTTTCAATGGATGCATTTGGCTCAATCACAATTGCTATATTGCTATCAGATAAAGATGCATTTAACAGTTCAAATGGATTCTCTTTTTTATTTTTTGGATTCCAATTATTTTTGTCTGTATACGTTGAAACTTTTAACTCTTTCGGTAGAACTGAACTGCCTTCTATGAAATAGCCGTTAATGATGATGATAGTATATGTATTTGCAATTTTGTAGTTAGAAATATCGATTGAATCGACTTGCGAATCATCTGGCCTTGAAACTCTAAAGTTGTTTTTGTTTAAAAAAGATAAGTCTGTGTGTCTCCAAGCCTCCCATTTTTTTGTCGGTATGCCAGAATCCAAAAATTTGGAAAAAGTGTTATTTCTTTGCGGGTGAGAATCTGAAGAAAAAGATTGTTGAGCAATTAGTTTATTAAACTCGGTTTGGTAATCATTTAGATTCATTGCTCTAGCCAGCCATATCCTTTCTCTTCAAGTTCAAGTGCTAGCTCTTTCCCACCAGATTTTATGATTTTACCATCAATCAAAACATGAACTACATCTGGTTCAATGTATTTCAATAGTCTTTGATAATGAGTTATTACTAGAAAGCTTCTATTCTTGTCTTTATAATTATTTATACCTCTAGAAATGATTTTAAGAGCATCGATATCTAACCCGGAATCCGTTTCATCCATGATTGCTAATTCTGGTTCTAAGCATAATAATTGTAACATTTCGTTTCTTTTTTTCTCTCCGCCAGAGAAACCTTCATTAACTGCACGTTTGAGATATTTTGAGTCCATGTCAACTTCTTTCAATTTGCTTTTGACAAATTTTAGAAAGCTTGCTGCATCATATTCTTTTTGGCCATTGTATTTCCTTTTTGCGTTAACAGCTGCCCTTAGAAAATAGGTATTGTTCACTCCTGGAATAACCGTAGGATATTGAAATGACATAAAAATTCCAGCTAAGGCTCTTTGATCTGGCTCCATTTCAATTATTGAATCATTTTTATAGACAATATCACCTTTAGTGACATTATAGTTCTCACGACCAGTTATAGCATTTGAGAGTGTGCTTTTACCGGAACCATTTAAACCCATAATTGCATGCATTTCACCTGACTTAACATCAAGGTCAATACCATTTAATATTTGCTTTCCCTCTACTTCAACGTGCAAATTTTTTATTTCTAACATAACGAATCCTTCATTAACCAACACTGCCTTCTAGACTAACTTCCATTAATTTTGTTGCTTCCATGGCAAACTCCATTGGAAGCTCATTAAATACTTCTTTGCAAAAGCCATTAACAATCATAGAAACTGCATCTTCTGTATTTATACCTCTTTGGTTACAATAGAATAACTGATCTTCACCAATTTTTGACGTTGATGCTTCGTGTTCCATTGTAGCAGATTGGTTTCTTACATCTATATACGGGAATGTGTGCGCTCCACATCTATCTCCAATTAAGATAGAATCACATTGGGAAAAGTTTCTAGCATTATCGGCGCTTTTCATTATTTTAACTTCTCCTCGGTAAGTTTGCTGACCTTTACCTGCTGAGATGCCTTTAGATATAATGGTGCTTTTGGTGTTTTTACCGATGTGAATCATTTTCGTTCCGGTGTCGGCTTGTTGTCTGTTATTTGTAAGGGCTACGGAATAAAACTCACCTACAGAATTATCTCCTTTTAAAATGCAACTGGGATACTTCCATGTTACTGCCGAACCGGTTTCTACTTGAGTCCATGATATCCGAGAATTTTTTCCAGAACAAAGTCCACGTTTTGTAACAAAATTATAAATCCCGCCTTCTCCAGTTTCTGGGTTTCCAGGATACCAATTTTGAACAGTCGAATACTTTATTGTAGCATTATCAAGAGCTACAAGCTCTACGACTGCTGCATGCAACTGGTTTTCGTCTCGCATTGGAGCCGTACATCCTTCTAGATAGCTTACAGAACTGCCTTCCTCCGCAATAATCAGTGTCCTTTCAAATTGCCCAGTCTTTGCCTCATTTATTCTAAAATAGGTTGAAAGCTCCATAGGACATTTGACGCCTTTTGGAATAAATACAAAGGAGCCATCAGTAAAAACGGCAGAATTAAGGCAGGCAAAATAATTATCAGTGTGTGGGATGACACTGCCTAAATATTTTTTCACTATTTCTGGATATTCAACTGCTGCCTCCGAAAAACTACAGAATATCACTCCATGACTTTTTAGCTCTTCTCGAAAAGTAGTTGCGACAGAAACACTGTCAAAAACTGCATCAACGGCGATTCCATTCATCATTTTTTGTTCATCTAATGGAATACCCAATTTGTTGTAAGTGCTTAAAAGTTCTGGATCTAGTTCATCTAAACTTTTCAATTCATTTTTTTTTGGAGCAGAGAAGTAACTTATATCCTGATAATCAATCTTTGCATATTTGACATTTTGCCAGTCAGGTTCTTTCATTTTTAGCCATTTTCGGTAAGCCTTCAAACGCCAAGCAAGCAACCAAGAAGGCTCTTTCTTTTTTTCTGAAATAAAGTGAATTGTTTTTTCACTAATTCCGGGTGCGAGAGTATCTGACTCTATGTCGGTAACAAAGCCATATTTATAATCTTCTTTTACTCTTTGATCGATTACTGCATTTTTATTTTGATTCATACTCTACTCTCCATCAAATTAGTCTTTTAAGCTGAAAAAGAGGTGCCACAGCCACAAGTTCTTTCAGCGTTCGGGTTTTCAATTTTGAACCCACCATTGAGCATATCATCAGAATAGTCAATTGTAATGTTTTTTAGATACAACCAGCTTTTCAAATCACATATCACATTTAAGCCATTTTGGTTGAAAACTTTATCAAAGGTATCTTGCTCTTTATCAAAATCCATTTTATAGTTCATCCCTGAACACCCACCGCTATCAACGGACATTCTTAAAAAATAATCGCTTTTCCCTTCAGAAGACATTACGGCTTTCAATCTAGTTACAGCTTTTTTTGAAACATAGATTTGAGCATCTTTAAAATCATTTTGCTCTTTTTCTATGGATGCTTTTTGTTCTTTAATATCATTTATTCCCATGTTGTTTCAAGCTCCTCTTTTTTGACTTTCTGTACTTCATTATCAAAACCTAATTTTTCTCGTGCCTCCTGAGTCATCATCTCAGGCTCCCATGGAGGATCAAATGTCACTTTAACATTTACTTCATTAATATTTGAAATTGAAGAAACTTTTACTTTTATATCATCTGCCATACTTTGACCCATTGTACAGCCAGGGGTTGTCAAAGACATTAGAACGTTAACATCTGACACATTATTTTCTTTTTGAAGGATATCAATGTTATAAATGAGGCCGAGGTTCCATAAATCAATTGGGATTTCTGGGTCATAACATTGTTTTAAAACATCAATTATCTTATTTTTTAAGTTCATTGTGAAATATCTGCTAGTGTTAGATTATTAAAAAGGTTTCTTATAGAATCATTTATTTTATTTATCGGAGTACGAATATTGCAACTATTCAAATGATCGCAACCATCTTGAAAGTAACAATCCATTATAGCAGTCGGGCCCTCTAAAATTTCAAAAAAATCATTTAAAGTTGTTTTCGCTATCTTTTTCGATGCTTTATAACCGCCGGTAGGTCCTTTGTACGATTTAACAATATTAGCACTAGCAAGTTTTTGTAATGTTTTAGCTAGAATTTCTTTTGGAATACCGTATGAAGCCGATAAATCAGAAACAGAAACAAGGGCATCTTGATTTTCTTGAAGATGTCTTATTGCAATTAATGCGTACTCTACTTTTTTTGTAATTTTCAACATTTTGAGACTGAAAGTATAGAAATAGTACGTAGATAAAACCAAACATTATATACGACAAATTTAATCGTATATAAAGCTAATTAGAGTCGTTTTTAGAAGTTAACTGTGATGGGGTTGACCTTTCTAGGTTCAATTTCTCCAATTTTTTTTGCTTTTCCACCGAACTCATTTAAAAATTTTTCTGCATCTTTTGGCTGTAATGAAATTAGTAAACCTCCAGAAGTTTGAGCATCACAAAGCAGTAATTTTTGATTAAAAGAGAGTTTAGAACTAAAAGTAGTAAAATTTTCTGCATGGTCTAAATTTCGTTTTGAGCCTCCTGGCATAATGCCTTCATTGACTAAGTCTATTGCTCCATGTAAAAATTCGATTTCCTTAAAATCGATATTAGCAGATACATTGCTAGCATTACAAACTTCAATTAGATGTCCAACAAGACCAAATCCAGTAACGTCTGTTACAGCATTCGGTTGAAGATTTTGAGCAACCTCGGAAGCTTTTTTGTTTAGTTCTTTCATTGATTCTGAGGCCGAATCGGTAACAGCCTGCGAGGCTTTCTCTTTCTTTATCGCAGTCGAAATAATGCCAGTGCCGATGGGTTTTGTAAGTATTAAATGATCGCCTGGTTTAGCCCCAGCATTTGTCCATATGTTTTTTTCAATTGCTTCTCCTGTCACTACTAATCCATATTTTGGCTCATTGTCGTCAATAGAATGACCGCCAACTATCGGAATTCCGGCTTCTGCGGCTTTATCGGCACCGCCCTGCATAATTTCAGAGAGTATCGTGTTGGATAATTTTTGGATAGGGAAAGCGACAATATTTAATGCGAATAAAGGTTTTCCACCCATGGCATATATATCTGAAAGTGAATTTGCTGCGGATATTTGACCAAATGTGTATGGGTCATCAACAATGGGGGTGAAAAAATCAACAGTCTGCAATATGATTTTACCATCGCTAAGGCGCACTACCGCTGCATCATCCGTACTAGTATAGTCCGTAATAACAGAGTCATTTGTATTCATTTTTACATTACCCAGAACCTGGGCTAAGTCCGCAGGACCGATTTTACATGCTCAGCCCGCGCCGTGACTAAGGGTTGTCAGTCTAACTTTTTCTCTAGTATTCATTGGGTAAATTTAAAGATTTAAAAATCTATAAAAAACCAATTCAAAAAATTTTTGTAATCTTTAGAATACCTTTTGACATCGATGCTACTTTGGTAACTTAAAGCCTAAAATGTTTTGAAAAATTTGTATTTATAGCAACAAATTTGAAACAGTGCATAACATATTATTTAAAAATTTAAAGTAGAATTGAACCATGGGAAAAACATTTAAAACGATTGATGATGCTGTTATTCGGTTTGCCGGAGATTCAGGCGATGGAATGCAGCTTACAGGTGGGCGCTTTACGGAAACGACTGCATCCATTGGTAATGATTTAAGTACTTTACCAGATTTTCCAGCTGAGATCAGAGCTCCTGCTGGCTCATTAGCTGGTGTTAGTGCATTTCAAATTCACTTTAGTTCAAAAGATATCCATACTCCTGGTGATGACCCGGATGTGCTAGTTGCTATGAACCCAGCTGCCCTGAAAGTTCATCAAAAAGAAATTACTCCAGGCGGGACTATAATCATCAATACAGATTCTTTTACGAAGAAAAACCTTAATTTTGCTGGTTACGATAGTAATCCAGTAGAGGATGGAACGCTCGATGATTATTTTACGGTAATTCCAATCGAGATGAACAAGCTTGTTACAGCTGCTTGCGAAGGTATTGAGTTGTCCCCTAAGTTTGTCATAAGGACAAAAAACTTTTTTGCCCTTGGTGTTTTATACTACATGTATGATAGACCTCTTGAGGCCACTGAAAAATGGCTTGAGAAAAAATTTGCTGGAAAAGATGTGATTATTGAGGCAAATAAAAAAGCAATGTATGCTGGTTATAACTACGCAGACACAACAGAATTATTTACCACAAGATTTAAAGTAGAGAAGGCTGTTCTTCCTGAAGGTACTTACAGAAATATAAATGGAAACCATGCTACTTCCCTTGGTCTTCTTGCTGCCTCTGAAAAATCAGGACTAAAATTATTTTTTGGAGGATATCCAATTACACCGGCTAGTGATATATTGCATACACTTGCAGCCTGGAAACACTTTGGGGTTCAAACATTTCAGGCTGAAGATGAAATAGCAGGTATTTGTTCGATTATAGGAGCTTCTTTTACAGGTAATCTTGCTGTTACGTCTACTTCAGGTCCTGGAATTGCATTAAAAGGTGAAGCTATGGGGTTAGCCGTAATGACTGAACTTCCTATGGTTATTATAAATGTTCAGAGAGGTGGTCCCAGTACTGGCTTGCCTACAAAGACAGAACAATCTGATTTAAATCAGGCTCTTTACGGAAGAAATGGTGAAGCACCATTGCCCGTAGTTGCTGCAGCCACTCCAGGTGATTGCTTTTATGCTGCTTATGAAGCCTCAAGAATTGCGCTCAAGTATATGACGCCAGTTGTGCTTTTAACCGATGGGTATTTAGCAAATGGTTCTGAGCCTTGGAAAATACCTGACGTAGATAATTTAGACCCTATTGATGTTGAATTTATTCAAGGCGTCAAGGATGGCGAGGAGTTTATGCCTTACAAAAGGGATGAAGAAACTTTGTCGAGGCCATGGGCAATTCCTGGCGTTCCTGGTCTAGAGCATAGAATTGGTGGTCTTGAAAAAGCAGAAAATACGGGACACGTAAGTTATGATCCAGACAACCACCACCGAATGGTTGAATTAAGACAAGAAAAAGTCAATAGAATCCAAAATGATATTGCGGAGACAGAAGTCTTTGGTGAAGAAAATGGAGATGTTTTAATTTTAAGTTGGGGTGGAACATTCGGTTCCTGTAGATCAGCAGTAGAGACATTGCATGAGCATAAAAAAAGTGTTTCACATGTTCATATTAGGTGGATTAGTCCATTGCCAAAAGATCTAGGTGAGATTATAATCAAGTTTAAAAATGTTTTGGTTCCTGAAATTAATATGGGCCAATTTATTAAATTAATAAGATCAGAATATTTAGTAGACGCTAAAGGACTTAATCAAGTAAATGGGAAACCAATTAGCGCGTCTAAAATTGTAGAAACAGTAAACGAAATGATAGGTTAATAATTATATGTCAGATGTAAATACTCCAACTTATACAAAAAAAGATTTTGAATCCGACCAGTCGGTCAGGTGGTGTCCTGGATGTGGTGATTACGGAATTTTAGCTCAAACTCAAAAAACGATGCCAACATTTGGTAGAAAAAAGGAAGATTTCGTATTTGTTTCAGGTATAGGATGTTCAAGTAGGTTTCCTTATTATATGAATGCCTATGGTTTCCATACCATTCATGGTAGAGCTCCAGCAGTAGCTTCCGGCGTAAAAATTGCAAATCCAGACTTATCAGTTTGGGTTGTTACGGGAGATGGAGATGGTCTTTCAATTGGCGGAAATCACTTCATGCATGCATTAAGACGAAACATGGATTTGAATATTTTGCTGTTTAATAACAGAATTTATGGCCTAACAAAAGGACAGTATTCTCCGACCTCTGAAGTGGGAAAGGTTACAAAAGCAACTCCTTATGGCTCATTAGATATTCCTTTAAATCCGCCTTCTCTGGCTTTAGGAGCCCAAGCCACATTTGTTGCTAGAACGATAGATCGTTGGCAAGCTCACTTATCTCAAATGTTGGAAAGGTCTTATCATCATGATGGTGGTTCATTAATTGAAATATATCAAAATTGTAATATTTTTAATGACAATGCTTTTGAAGAATATACTTCTGCTGACAAGTTTGATAATGTAATTGAGGTTAAGCATGGAGAACCAATGGTTTTTTCAAAAGGGACTAAAGGCATAAAGCTTGAGGGCTTTAAAGCGACTGTTGTTGATATGGAAAAGCATAGTTTAGATGATCTTCTAGTTCATGATGAAACGAATCTTGACTTAGCTCATATTATTGCAAATTGGACATCACATCCTGTTTTGCCAGAACCGATTGGAGTTATATATTCTGTAGATAAGCCTACTTATAATTCTGAAATGGTTTCTCAAGTTGATTCTGCAATTAAAGCAAAAGGACCTGGCAAGGTTCAAGACTTGTTAAACGCAGGCGATATTTGGACGGTAAAATAAATTAATGACATTTCGTACTGAGAGTGATAGTCTTGGTCCAATAGATGTTCCTTCTGAAAAATATTATGGAGCGCAAACGCAGAGATCATTAGACAATTTTAAGATTGGTGATCATCATTTTCCTAGAGAGTTCATACGAGCTTATGGTATTATAAAAAAATCTGCAGCTACTGTTAATTATGATAGTGGGAAGTTAAAAGAAGATATAAAATCTGCTATTCATGAAGCCGCTGATGAGGTGATTGATGGAAAATTAGACGATCATTTCCCTTTAGTTGTTTGGCAGACTGGAAGTGGGACGCAGACAAATATGAACTTTAATGAAGTGATTTCTAATCGGGCAATTGAGATTGTTGGTGGGAAACTAGGAAGCAAGAGCCCCGTTCACCCGAATGACCATGTAAACATGAGTCAATCAACAAATGATACTTTTCCCACGGCTATTAATATTGCTGCAGTTGAGAGCGTAGTAAATAATCTTAAACCAGCACTCGAAAAATTAAAAAGTTCATTCCAAAAAAAATCCAAAGACTTCGAAGATATTATTAAAGTAGGTCGAACCCATTTACAGGATGCGACTCCTTTGAGTTTAGGTCAAGAGTTTTCTGGTTATGTTTCAGCCATAGAACATGGAATTGATCGGCTAGATAAGGCTGTTGGCAATTGCTATGAGCTTGCAGTGGGAGGTACTGCTGTCGGAACTGGTATAAATACAATCGAAGGCTATGATGTCGAAATGGCTGAAGAAATTAAAAAAATTACTGGTTTAAATTTTAAAACAGCCGTTAACAAATTTGAAGCACTCGGAGGTCAGGATTGTATAGTAGAGTTATCTGGCGCTCTTAAAGTTGTAGCAACTTCATTGTTCAAAATCGCAAATGATATACGATGGTTAGCTTGTGGCCCGAGGTCTGGTATAGGTGAAATTATTCTCCCGGCAAATGAGCCTGGATCTTCAATCATGCCGGGCAAGGTTAATCCTACTCAATGTGAAGCATTAACAATGGTTTGTACTCAAGTATTTGGAAATGATGTTACAATTACCATGGCAGGATCTAGTGGGAATTTTGAGCTAAACGTTTTCAGACCTGTAATAGCCCATAATATTTTAGAATCTATAACATTGTTAGCTGACTCTTCAAAATCATTTGCTGAAAAGGCGGTTGATGGAATACAGCCAAACATTGAAAAAATTAATCAAAACTTATATAACTCGCTCATGCTAGTTACGGCCTTAAACCCTCATATTGGTTATGATAAAGCTGCAGAGGTTGCAAAAAATTCATATAAAAATAATATTTCTTTAAAGGAATCAGCAGAGAAACTAGGTTATTTGAAGATCGGCGAGTTTGACAAGCTGGTTAAACCAAGCAAGATGATTAGTCCTTCAAAAAAATAGATTTGATTTTTACCCTTTTTTCTTGTTCTAGGAATCTGAATTAAATTTCAAGAAAGCTTGTAAGTTTATATATGTCAAATACAAAACCCATAACTGGAATAGCAAAAGTTTTCTGGGTGTCTCTAGGGATTATTTTTTCAGGGGCAATTTTCGTCCTCTTATTTATACTGTTTTTGTCTCGCGATCTACCTTCTCTAGAGCAATTAGAAAATTATGACCCCGATTTAGTGACAAGGATTTATTCATCCGATGGAAAAATATTAAGCGAGTTATTCCTTCAAAAACGAGTTTTTGTTGAACTAAATAATATCCCAAAACATATGCATGATGCGGTTATTGCATCGGAGGACAGAAGATTTTATGATCACTGGGGGTTATCATTACGTAGTGTTGCAAGAGCGATTAGTATAAATATTCTATCGTTAAGCTATCGCCAAGGGTTTAGTACTCTTACTCAGCAGCTAGCGAGGAATTTGTATAAAACAATTGGTTTTGAAGATAGTATTTTGAGAAAAATTAAAGAGGTCATTACAGCGGTCCAAATAGAAAGAACTTATACAAAAGATGAAATTTTAGAAATGTATCTTAACACCGTTCATTTTGGTCATGGAACATATGGAGTGGAAGCAGCTACTAAAAGATTTTTTGGCAAAGAATCAAACAAGCTTAGTGTGGATGAGTCGGCCTTGCTTGTAGGCTTGCTGCCATCTCCAGCAAGTTATTCGCCAATTCGTCATCCAGAAAGAGCAAGGAAAAGAAGAAATACAGTTCTTAGGCTAATGAAAGATCAAAAATACATAACACACAATGAGCATGCTCAGTATAGAGCAATGACATTAGAATCAGTTAAAGAATTACCCATTAGAGGATTAGCGCCATACTTTACAGAATATGTTAGAAGGCTTTTAGAAAAAGAAGATGAAGCACTAGATATTAATATCTACCGAGATGGATTAAAAATATATACGACTCTTGATTCAAGGCTACAGGCTCTTGCAGAAAAAGTTGTTTTAGATGCGATAAATACTTCGCAATCCAAATTAAATGATAGAATTATAAATAATAAAGAAGAGTTTGAGCTTTTAGGACACCTTACAATTCATGACGAGGACTCTGTTAAACTGATGATGCGAGGAGAAGCTCAGTTATATAAAGACCTTCGATCAAAATTATTGGTGCAAACAGCGTTTGTTGCTATTGATCCAAAAACGGGAGGCATTATGGCAATGATTGGAGGTCGTCCGGATTATCATGATCAATATAATAGAGCTGTACAAGCAAAGAGGCAGCCAGGCTCTGTATTTAAACCATTTGTTTATACTACTGCATTAGAAAATGGTTACACTGTTTCTCAGCAACTCTTGAATCAGCCAGTAGTGTTAAATGTCCAAAATACAGACGGGTCATGGGTAAAATGGAAGCCTCAAAACTATGGTGGCAGCACAGGTGGGCTAACTACTCTAAGAGAAGGGTTAAGAAAATCATTAAATTTAATTTCTGTTAGAATTGTCCAACAGGATTATGCTCCTGCAGAACAGGTTAAGCGAACGGCACAACGAATGGGCATATCGACAGATATTAGAGCCGTAGACGCAATTGCTCTTGGAACAAGTGAGGTAATTCCTTTAGAACTAGTATCTGCTTATGCGGCTTATGCAAATAAAGGTGTTTATTCTAAACCTTTTGCGATCACAAAAATAGAAGATCGCTACGGAAATATAATAAGAGAGTACGGTGCTGTTCAGTATGAAGTATTAAGTGAGGAAATTGCATTTCTTATGACAAATTTAATGCAGACTGTTATGGATAGAGGAACCGGAGGAAGTGCAAGGTGGAAATATAAATTTACAAGGCCTGCCGCTGGTAAAACCGGAACAACTCAAGGCTGGAGTGATGCCTGGTTTGTTGGCTTTACGCCTCAATTAGCAACGGGAGTGTGGTTCGGAGTCGATGACTATCAAGTTAGTTTAGGTATTGGACAAGATGGGTCTAAAGCAGCGTTGCCAACATGGGCAAGATTCATGCGAGATGGACATGATATACTGGGGATGCCCAGAGTCAATTTCCAAAGGCCTAGCGGAGTAATTGTATCTGAGATATGCTCAGTCTCAAAAAAAGGGGCAAGAAAAGCATGTCCAGTTGAGAAAGAAGTTTATAAGTCTGGATCAGAACCTGGGCAAAAATGTAGGATACATAGAAATTAGATTAGCTAACACAATATTAATTTAGATTTTAAAATTGTTTCACTAGATACCTTGAAAGTTTTGTGAAGCATCAACTTTGCGTTTTCTAGCTTTTTAATGTTTTCACCAAATAATGTATACACCTTTTCACCTTTTTTTACAGTTTCCCCGATCTTTACATTAAATTTGATTCCTGCCGTATAGTCTAGAAGGTCTTTATCTCTTCGCCTTCCGCACCCCATTTCAACTAGAGCCCATCCTATCTTTTCAGTATCAATAGAACTTATATATCCATCTCTATCTGAACAAATATAAAGCTCATTCTTGATACGGGATCCACTCATTTGTAATTGTTCAAAATTTCCTCCTTGCGCGACGATTAACTCTTCAAACTTTTTTAAAGCGGTTCCATTCTTAATAGTTTCGAGCATTTTCTTTTTTGCTTCATTTTTGTTATCAGCTTTTTTACTTTGAAGTAAAATTTTTGATCCAAGTTCTAAACTAAGTTCAATTAAATCATTTGGACCATCGCCGTTTAAACAATTAATAGACTCAATAATTTCACATCTCAACCCAGCATACCTACCCAAAGGTTGCGACATATTTGAAAAAGTTATATCCGTTTTTATTTTAAAAGCGCTTCCTATTTTTTTAAGTTCAGCCGCAAGTATTTTTGCCTCAGAAATCGTTTTCATAAAAGCGCCATTCCCAACTTTTATATCCATTATAAGTCCATCAAGTCCTTCAGCTATTTTCTTACTCATTATAGAACTGCAAATAAGTGGCATTGATGGTATCGTCCCTGTTAAGTCTCTTATCGAATATATTTTTTTATCCGCAGGGCAAATTTCTGATGATTGACTTATAATACCATAACCAATGTTTTGTATTTGGCTTTCAAAATCTTTTCCATTAATGGATGTTTGAAAATTGGGAATTGATTCTAACTTATCAATCGTACCACCCGTGTAAGCTAGTCCTCTGCCTGCAATCATTGGAATGATAATGCCCAGGGATGATAATATGGGAGCTAAAATAAAAGAAATTTTGTCACCAATGCCGCCAGTACTATGCTTATCTGCAATATAATTACCAGGGCTATTAAATTTAAATCTTTTCCCAGAATTAACCATTGATTCAACTAAAGAAAAAGTCTCTAAGTCACTCATTCCGTTAAAATAAATTGCCATTAACAGCGCAGATAGCTGGCAATCATCAATTTTATTTTCTACTGTTCCTTCGACGAACCATGCAATTTCTTTTGCATTAAGTTCAAATCCATCTCGTTTTTTTTCTATTAATTTTGCAGGTATCATTATTTGTCTTTTTTCTTTTTGAAAATAGTTGGCAGTTTTATTCCGATTGGGGCATTCTCTCTAACGGTATGGATTAATAAATAAATAGCAATTAATAGAATAATTAAGTTTGGAGACCACATTCCTACAGCTGGAGATAAAAATGTTCTATCTGCCATTTCTTCACCGCCTATTAGAAGCACGTAATAAATAAGAAAAAATCCAAAACTCAATCCAGTACTTATCGCAAAACCTCCTTTTTTACTCATTACACCTAATGGTGCTCCAAGTAAAACAAATAAAATACAGGCTACAGGGATAGAAAACTTTTTATGTATTTCAACACCATATTTGTTTTGGCTTTTTTTATAGCTCCTAATCAAATTGAATTCGTTCTTCAATTGTCGCTCAAGATTTTTTATCCTTTTTTCTTTTTTAATTAATTGAGCTTTTGATAATGAATTTTGATTTTTAATACTATCTAAAGCATTTACAATCATTATTTCCCCTTCTTTGACAGTATTTGGAACTGTACTGTCGCCAATAGTTCTATAAAAATTTCCTGACAATCGTTTGTAAACAATTCTAAGACGCTTTTCATAACTATTAATTTTATTTTGTATCATAGGTACTGTCATTTCTCTATCAGATCTATTTGTCGAATCACGTCTATTCAGCAAAAGGTCTTTTGCCGGAATATTTATAACATGCTTATCAAATATTATTCTTCTGTAGTTTGTATAATCTTTTTGGCCGAGCTCATGAATTTCACCATCATACAACGTAAGAAGAAATGCATCTTCTAGCGTGTTTAAGTTCCCGGAACTTGCGTGTATACTTGTTTGAGCTTCTTTGTTGCCTTTTGAAAAAATCCTTACATCTTTCATTGTGCCGTCACTTAGTTTCCCTCCCACGATCATGCTGTAGTCTGGTAAGTTATCTAAGAAAATACCTGGTTCAATGCTCATGTCAGGTCTTTTTCGATATATATCACCTGATAATAACCTCGCTTTGAAGTTCATTTCTGGAAGGATAAAGTTGTTAAAATAGATCAAGATCGTAGTAATTATTACGCCAAATAAAATTGGAGCACGCATTATTGTGAGAAAACCAATACCTGAAGCTCTCATTGCATTTATTTCATTATCCTCAGATAGCCTACCGAAGGTCATTAATGTTGCAAGTAAAACGGCCATCGGGACTGACAGAGCTAATATCCATGCAAGGTTTAAAAATAGGTATTCGAGGATTGTTAATAAATCCAAACCTTTCCCCAGGAATCTATCAATCGCCCTGAGTAAAAAATTTACAAATAATACGAAAGTTATCATTAAAAGAGAAAAAATGAATGGCAAAATAAGCTCTTTTAAAAAGTATCTATACAAAAGTCTCACGGTATAAGTTACAAATACGAATATAATTATATCGATTGAATTCCTTTCAGTGAACGAATAATTCGTTTAACTTCTGTCGCTCTATATTTGGAAATCCAATCATGAGCTGTATGGTGGGTGTAGCTCAGCTGGTTAGAGCACCTGGTTGTGGCCCAGGAGGCCGTGGGTTCAAGTCCCATCACTCACCCAAAAAAATTCGGGGTGTAGCGTAGTCCGGTTATCGCGCCTGCTTTGGGAGCAGGAGGTCGGGAGTTCGAATCTCTCCACCCCGACGCTATTAAGCCTTGTTTCTCGAGTAGAAATGAGGCTTTTTGCTTTCTTACCTGATTTAGCCTGATTTCCTTAAAAACACCCTAAAAAGCATTAAATGCACTGGTAATACACTGGTCAGTTTTTGGCTTTAAAAATGTTAATTAATTTTAATAATGCCATAATTTCAATGGTGACAATGATGATATGAAGAATTAAATCTGCGGTGGGATCGACAGGTGCATTTGCTAATGGATAAAGAGGATCAATTATTGTTTCTTGTCCTTCCCGAAAAACATTCATAACAAACATAATTATAAATAGTTTAACATCCTGTGATAGCATTATTAAAATAGAAATTACAGCCATAGTGCCAGTCCTACCCGCAAATTCATAAATCAGGTTTTTATTTGGAATACCCTCGGTTGTAATTCCTGATGCCGAAACTGCGTCGATATCAAAGTAAAATTGATATGTCTGCTGAATGACAATCATAGTTAATAAAATTTGTACAATATTTATCCAGATCGGTATAGGACTTGTTTTAAAATGGTTAATTAAGGATTTCATTCTTTATATTTAGTTTTATTTGTTACATAAAGTTATTTATAATAGATACTTCTAGTAACTTATATATTACCAAATAGTCAAATAGTAGTTACTTCAAAGTAACAATTAAGAGGATTTAATATTATGAAACACAATCAGTGTCCTTTGACATATGCTTTAACTATTGTAGGTGGGAAATGGAAACCAATTATTATATCTCATTTAAAAAAATCACCTAAACGATTCGGAAAACTTGATGCTCTAATTCCAACAATTTCAAGAAAAGTATTGTCTACCCAATTATCAGAACTAGTTGGACACAAAATGTTAAATAGAGTTTCATATCCTGAAACACCCCCAAGAGTAGAATATTCATTGACAGATAAAGCAAAAGAACTAGTTCCAATTTTCGAAACACTTGCAGAATGGGGATATGAATTAGTTAAAAAAAATGAAAATAAAGAATAATTTTACTTCACATTCTTTATTAGATCAAAAGCACTAAATGCACTGGTAATACACTGGTCATTTTTAATAATATTAAAATCAAATTTTCAATCAAATATTTTCATTTGGAGCCAAGAATATGAATATTTCAAGAAGACGAATGCTGTCTCAATCATTATACATCGCAATAGGTAGTCTCTTTGTCCCTATTAGCACTTCTTTTGCTAAAGGTAATAGCAAACACCTTTCAAAAGGCTTAGACCTAATACATAAGGTTTTATCTCGACCTTTAGATGTTAGTATTTCCCACCTAGACGAATGTTTAATTTCAAATAAAGTTGATATTGAAAATCATGATGGTTTTAAAGATTATATTAATTCACTAGTAAATGTGTTTTTTGGACATCATCATGGTGAAGATGAAATAATGTTTCCTACTTTTGAGGAGAAAATCAAAGATGCTGATTTTTCTAAATTAAAAAAACAGCATAAAGAACTACATCCTTTGGCAGAGAAAATTAAAGACAAAGTTAACATTGATGTTCCGACAATTGATAATTACCGAGAAATCCGAGAACTATTAAAAAAAACTAAAGATTTATGGGTAGAGCATAGAGAGGAAGAAGAGAAAACTGTTGAATTAGATATAGAGCCAGTGTTCTCGTCAAAAGAACAAATTGAATTAGGTGAAAAATTAGGGAAACATGGTCAGAGTATGAGTAAACCAGCAACTTTGGTATTACCTTTTCTTATTTATAATCTTGAAGGTAGTGATAGAGAAGAATTCACTAGTGACATGCCATGGATTTTAAAGAAATTTGTTGTTCCAGTAATATGGAAGAAAAAATGGGAAAAAATGAAGCCATTTCTCATAGCATAATTTAAAGCCCCACATTAGAGGGGTTTTTTGTTTATATCACTAAATGCACTGGTAATACACTGGTAATACACTGGTCATTTTTCCAAGGTTTTTTGTTTCAGGGATGATGGGTAGATTTTTATATATGAAAATAGAATCTTATCAGCAAAAGC
>Ga0209335_10000849_pt1 | contig 36451 bp, 20 predicted proteins | sample COG_09_FD_184753 | JGI IMG/M metagenome (GOLD analysis project Ga0209335, IMG submission 184753) | Pelagic Microbial community sample from North Sea - COGITO 998_met_09 (SPAdes) (version 2) | ecosystem: Environmental > Aquatic > Marine > Neritic zone/Coastal water | place: Helgoland, sampling...
CCGCAGAGTCGTGATACCAAATCGGGCATGCGCACGAGGAAGGTATCGATTCCTGAGCGTCCGCGCTGTGTATGTGATGTGATCGTCGTGAGAGATATAAAAGAAATCTTCGCGTATTTTAAGTGAAACGTGTGGGAAATATTTTTTTCGCTTCTGCAGAATACTTCTCATAAAAAACAGCCTCTTTGTGGGATTTGACGCAAAAATGACACCTGTCACTTCTTCTCGACATCATCATCCTCTCGCAAGCGGGCAGCCAAAAGAAGAAAAGGTTTTGTCGTTGCATCGAGAAGAAGAAGAAGAAGAAGAAGAGAAAGGAAAAGACAAAGAGTCTGCAGGTGAGGACGATGATGCTATCGATTACGATCGAGAAAATATATTATGTTCTTCACCGCGAACGCGCGCTTTAGACCATTTCAGAGACGACCGGCTCTTACAGTCCGCGAGATTGCTCCGGAAAATATGCGACAGTTTAGTATCATCATCAGAGGAAGAAGAAGACAAAGAAGAGTTGAAAGATACAAAAGAAAAAGAGAAAGACAAGTTGGTGAAATACGTTCTGGAAAAAGCGAAACAGTCGGAGTCGTTCATCGAGATGTTGAGAGAAGACGCGGAGAAAGATTCGTCCTGGGAAACGCAGAAATCTTTCTCTTTTGGCGGGAGAGACCAGACGAAAATTTATTACAAGACGACGGAAAACGATACGAAATTGATTTTACGAGTAGACCAGGCGATTAAAAGAGAGATGTTAGTGCCAGTGTTAGCGACGTTGAATGAAAGTCAGCTGTACGCGTCGTGGTTACCTTCGTGGACGATGCCGAAATTGAAATTTTCGCGAACCGAAAAGCTCGACCAACGCGGCCGATGTTCGCAGCTTTTACTCGTTACGGTGGAGTGTCCGTGGCCGTTTTCAACCAGAGAGGTTGTTTTGGACGCGCTGGCTTTCGATGATATCGACGAAAGTGGCGTGGTGGCGGTATTGTTGAACAGTTGCGATTGCGAGGACGACGAGAGAGTCCCGGCGATTGACCATAAGTTTGGCCAGTGCACGCGAGTGGACTTTCACGGAGGATTTTTGTTTCGAGCGATTCCGAGCGAAGGCGAGGCGTGGAAGAAAGCGAGGGAAAAGCACGAAGACGAGATGATTGTGTCGTTTATATTTAATATCGACCCGAAGATTTCGTACGTTCCGGTTTCAATCATACAGTTTATAACGAGGACGGTGATTGGGACGTTGTGGGGGATGTTTATGAAAATCGCGAGTAAAGTGAAAAACGGAGAGATGAAAGAACACGCCGAGGCGATACAATCGAAAAGACTCGTTTTGTACGATTGGGTCGACGAACGAGTAAAAAGCATGTTCGCGCGAATCTTTTGAGTCTGTGTGTGCGCATCAAGATACCTAGGTAGTAATTTACGTAGTTTTTTTATAGTAGGAGTAGCCAGAAACGCAGCGACGCGCGCGTACGTGTGATGATGCATTTGAGCTGAAAAGTTCATTTTGTTTTTAAAAAGCGAGAGAGACGCAATCAATCAATCAATTTATTCATCATTAAAGTTCTTTCAAGACGACTTTCATGGACGGTACCTCCCCTAACGCTCTAATTTGTCTTTTCAGAGATAACATCGTGCTCGTACAAATGAGCATGCTCGTAAAACCGACGTTCACTCCGTACGTACCTCTCACGTACTCGTCCGCTATGGAGCACACGCACGCGATTAATCCTAACAAGACGCCGCCGAAGAATTTCGCGCCGTTTTGTAAATCCCGCAAATATTTTTCCGTTTGAACGCCAGGTCGAACGTTTGGTATTCTCGCACCTATTTTTGTGATGTATTCCGCAACTTCTTTTGGCGTATTTTGTACGTCGATGTATGAACCGGCGATGCAAAAGACGAATAAGAAAACGTAGTAACTGAAATCAGTCGGGTCGCAAATGGACACTAAAGTCTTCCCGATTGCGGCTGGCATGGCTGGCGCGACTTGTTCGCGGAAGAAACCACACAGCATGCTAAACGCGATAATCATAGTCATACCACCAGGGTTGACACGAATAGGAATCTCCGAAGATTCGGATTGCGCGGATTTCGGGAGCTGCGACGCGTCCGGGCCTTGGAAAAATTGCAGAGGGATTTTACACGTCCCTTCGTTGAGTAAAGCGGACGCGAAAGTTAACAGTACCACAAACCCAGAGATAGTCAAGAACGCCGGGTTCACCACTAAACCTCTCACGGATTCTAAAAGACTACCGGAGGAGACGAACGCTGCCGCGGCTGCCGCCGCCGTCCCGCCGCTGCTCGTCACTTTTTCTACGAAGATTGCATTCTTCACCGTCGACGCGTAGGACGCACAAATGGACATGGTTATAATCATCCCGCTTCCTTCCCCAATCCCGTAATCGGTAATTTCTTGCGCAACCCACGTGATAGTCATTGCCCCGGCGGCGAACAACATCGTTGCCGTCATATAATACAAAAAACCGGGAATCGCCATGGCGCATAAATATTTCAACTTGTGCGCCTCAATCGCGCCTAAAATCAACGCAATAATCAACGTCAAATACCGTCCTTGTTGTTTTAACTTTTCCATCCCCATTCTATCTTTCTTCATCTCTTTCATTTGAGGGTCTATGGCCATTAATACTTGCATGATAATGCTCCCAGCTACAAACGGACCTATACCTAAATGAAAAATAGTCACCCCGCCGTGTTCGGTAATCTGCCTGGCGCCTCCGAGCACGTCGCCCATGTGCGCGAACGAGGGGTCTTCCATTAATTTCTTCGCCATATCTGCCATTGGACCGGACGATTGCGTCACACTTCCAACTTTTGACGCATCAAATAATCTCGATTGGCCTATATACCCAGCTCTCAACACCGTCAACATTCCCGTACACGCGACGATTCTTCGCGTGATGTCGCTCGTAAACGGTTTCAACAGAAACCGCGCGACGGGATGCGCGTCCCTTCTCAATCCTAAATTATACCACTTCTCTTGGTCTATTCTCTCCCCGTACTCGTTCAAACTCTCCGGATCAATCGTCGATGACTCCGCGTCGAATAAATTCCGAAACCTCTCCTCGTCCGACACCGGGGCATCGTAGTTATCTTTCGGTAACAAACGCTCTAATTTGTTTTCCGCCGATAACGGTTTCGGGATGTATAACTCTTGGTCGACTTCTGCTGCGGTGTTTGTGTATTTTGTAATCTCGTTCTCACCACCTCCGTTTTCGTTTTCGTTTTCATCGTCGTCGTCGTCGTCATTTTCCTCTTCCTCGTACTCTTCAAACGACGATTTCGCGAGGCACAAGAACCCGCGATGAAGATGATGTTGATTTCCAAAAACAAAATCACCCAAGTCCTTTTGACGAAAACGACGAAAATGATGATTTTGATGCGTTCCTCTTCGTGTTCTTTCGTGTTCGTCATCGAAGACTCCACGTCCTCCTCTCAAAGCATTAGCGGCATGATTTCTCCTCCTCTCTTTTCGAGAGCAGCAACCAGAAGACGAAGAAACAGAAGAAGGAGAAGGAAGAAGACAACAACAAGGGAACGCAAAAGTCATTTTTTTCTCTTCTTCTTTGTGATGAGAAAATTTCTTTTTTTTTCTCAAAAAACAACAGACAGACGAAAAAAAAGCGAAAATCAAAAATTGAATACTTTTTTGTGTTTCCGAGAAGGGCAACTCTCTCTCTAAAATACGCGCATTTTACGAGCGTTTTTTTTTCTTCTTCTTTTGTAGAGCGATTATGCCGAAACTGGACGCGTATTTAGCGTCGTCGTCGTCGTCCAACGAGAACAAGAAGAACAGGAAAAAGAAGAAGAGCGTTTTAGGAGACGACGACGACGATGGGAGCGACACGAGCAGCAGCAATAACAGCAGCAGCAGCAGCAGCGGCGAGGACGACGAGGAGGAGGAGGAAAAAAAAGAAACGGGAGGAAACGAGACCAACAAAACGAAAACCATTCCTCTTTCTCCTCCTCCGACGTACCCTGCGACGTTATTGAAACCGAAAAGGAAAACAGGGAAGGAGATTTACGACGGAATACCGAAATACATACGGGATAAAATTATCAACCCGGAAGTTTTAATAAACTGGACACCTGGTGAGGAGGAAAACGGGGAGGAGATACCTGAGCCTGAATTTGAACCCGTCCCGGCGCATCCGCCGAGACGAAAGTGTCCAGAAGGAACGGAGCTTCCGTATCCGTGGGAAAGCGAAATTGGGAAGCCGTTACCGAACGAACGATTAATACGGAAGATGCTCGGCGAACCGAAAAAGTACAGACAACCGGACGGGTCCTTAGGTCCAACGCCGAGACCGAAAAACCCGTGGACCGTGGCGAACAGGAAAGAGTTTTCCGATTTGGTGCACTACTGTCGCACGAACGGAGGATTATCTGAAGCCGACGGGTATAAAGACGGCGTCTCGTATCGATACAACATCGGGTGCACGTGGACGCAACACAGACTGTACATGGAACAAATCCACCAATACCCAGAAGTTAACGAGCGCGGCGAATGGTTCGGCTTTGACCCGAAAAAAATCCACCCGATTGATGACGACCCGACGCACTTCATCACCAAAGCCAAAGCGGACTCGTACCGCGAGCTCGAAAAACGAGGCATCAATGGTACCAAGCTCGAAGAGATGTTTAAAGAAGAAACTCTGAACAAATCCGGCGGCTGGCACTGGGGCGATGGCACCGAACCGTCGCACACCGACGGAGGCCCAAACGACGCCAACGACGGCGAGGAACGAGACATCGAGAGCGAACCGGAGGATCCAGAAACCTCCCGGTGCCCGGAATCCCTCGAGTGGGTCGAAGAACACATCGCGAGAGAGAAAGAAGATGAAAGCCTAAGGAGAAGAGCTGAGAATTAATCCAAGGAGAAAAGAAGAAGAAGAAAGAAAAGAAACTCGCGAGGAGGAGCAAAAGCGCGTTTGTCTGTTATAAAATTATGAGTTTTCATCAGTCAAAAAACGCGTCGAGTCACATTTCGTGTCTTTTCGTTTCCCATTGAATGCTTTCTCTCTCCCGCCTTTTTTGTGCTTTTTTTTCTTCTTTTCTCTTCTTCTTCTTCAGAATTCCAAAACACCACAAAAACAGCACGGAAGAACATCCACAGCACGACTACTAAAAGAGAAAGGTATAATCATCTTTAAAGTTTCTTCTCGTTCTAGAGAGAGCAGTTATCATCTGCTCACGCGTCGTCGTTCTTTTTCTCGAAGAGAGAGATTTTTTATTCGACGCGCACCCAAAAGGCGAAGCGTCGTGTTTATTACGTCGTCTTTCTTCTTCTTCTCGGGGAGGAGGCCGCACAGCCGCCTATAATCGATCGAGATTCTTTTTTTCTCTACTCAAGCGCGCGCGCGAAAGAGTACTTCTCGAGAGAGAGCGAGAACAACGACGTACTGCGAACGTAACAACGACGACGACAACAACGCGAAGCAGTCATCAAAAGCGAAGAGAACAAAACGGACAGAGAAACGACGAGAGAGAAAGAGACAAACAGAAGAGAGAAGAAAATCAATCGACGCTTCTTTGTCGAAAAAAAGTAGACCAAAACTGACCTTTGATTTCTCTCTCTCGTTTTTTACAATCACAAAACCAAAACAAACAAACAAACAAAACAACTCTACGATGAAACAGAGTTTTATGGAAAGTGGACAAAATCAACAAACAAATTCTGCGAGCGGGACACACGAAACTTCTTCTTCTGCGATTCAAACGACCGGTTCGTTAAAGTCCGGCGTACCTCTGCCGAAACCAAACTTGACGACTGGCGGGAAGAAGGTTGGTTTGAAATCGAAGAAGAATGTCGAGCAGCACAATAATTTTAACGGAAGCAGCGGCGATGCAGCTGGGACGGCGGCGAGCAACAATAACGGAGAGCATTCGCACGCAAAGAACAAAGGAAATAATACTAACAACAACGGACGAAAAAGTAGTAGTAAGAAGAACGGGGAAGCGGCGGCGACGGCGGAGAGAGCCGGGGATGGAAGCACGAGCGGGGACGTCTTTCACGACGCTTTAGCGCCGGAGGAAGCACAACAGAAAGCAGCCAAACTAAAAAAGAAAAAGCAAGTGAAGAAGAAAAAAGAGCATTCATTGGACGATGGCGTGTCGCGATTATCGTTGGAAGACGGTGCGGAGGGAACGATGAGCATTCCGTCGCCTTCGATGATGCCGGGGGGGATGCCGCCGCCGCCGCTCGGGAGACCGCCAAAGTCGCCAATAAAACCAGAACAACCGTCGAGAAAGAGCAGCGCAAAACCTCGCGGGACGCGTAAGATGGTCGCTTCGCAACCGATTGCCCCTCCACCGTTGCCATCGGGTGCACCGCCGCCGCTACCGGGTGACCCGTTGTCCGCTAACGCGGAACAAAGGAAATCGGGAGGAAAGACGCAAGGCGGAACGTACGTTCCACCTTCGCAACGAGAAGGAAGAAAATCGTCCCGAACCGCGCAAAAGTCAACAGCAAAATCACCGCTAGGGAAGAAAGCAATTACTCACGACGAAGCGAGAGGAGATCCGGATTACGATCGCAACGATCCGAATTTGATTCGAGGCGGCGCCTTGCATCATCGCGAGCAGTTTGGACACACGAGTTTGAGCGGACGCTCGAGCCCGAATCATCACGCCTCGCTCGCCGAGGAACAAGCGGCGCAAAAGCAAGCGAAGAAAGATCAGCAAAAGAAAGAGAAACCAGCGCCTCCAAAACTCACGGCTGAGCAACAGAAGCAACAAGCAACCGGGCGAGAGATTCGCAAATTTCTCGATTCCAACGATATTAACGGAGCTTTAGATGTTTTTTACGCCAAGAGAGATTTCGGTGGAATCGACGTGGAAGCTTTTAAAATTTTGGTTGCTGGGTGCGTGAAGATGGCGGCGATTCAAGACGGCTTACGGGTCGTTGAGTACGCGAAGAGTAAAGGTTTGAAGATCTCGCTTCGAAATTTTACCGGCTTACTCCAGACGATACCGCAACGTTCAAACCCGATGGATACGGCTGATTTACTCGCCGCGCTTGAGTACGTCATCGATTACGAAGACAGACGCGTTCGAAACTATCACTTTCACTTCGCAAAACTTATCGTGCAAGAGTTTCTCGAAGAAGCTTTACAAACGCTCGATCGTGTGGCAAACGCGCCGGCGTTTGGCTTGCAAGAAAACGGACTTGCTGCCATGGACGTTCGATTGGAACCACTGCGTAAACCCGGTCAAGTTGGTTTAACAATTCCCGCGCTCGCAGCCGAGATGCAAAAGAATCTCATGAAAGGTGACGCGGTCTTGCTATCGAGAACTTCCGCCACAAAGAATATCATGACGCTAGGCGAATTACCGAAACACTCTAAAGCCGCGCTCGAAGCAGCTGGCGAGAGCACGGTGAAAGCGTTATCGATGGAGCAAGGCGAAAGACCGGCGCGACGAAGCTACAACTACAGCGCCGCGGAGGAGTACGAAGCTGAAGTCTGTCAACTTGGGAACAACATTGCCGTCCGTTTACTCGGCGTCGACCCGAGAGACGCCGCGAGCATTTCTGGTTCCGGTTGGCGTGTTGATAAGTTGGCGAACAGAACGAGTTACTTGCGTCAGTTGAACGCGCTGCAAGATTTGATGGAGATGAAGGGGCCAGTCGGCAACAAAGCCGGAGTCGATCCAGGAATTCGAGACATTTTACTCGCTGGATGGGATAACAACAAGAAGGCTATTGAATCCATTCCAGATTTATGCGCGGCTGAGTTGAACGGGGAAACCATGCACGCGGCTACAAAGCAACGCATGCTCGACATGGCTCAAGATATTCCTGCGATGCAGCACATGAATAAGTCGCAACACGAGGCCTTGCGAGCGGCATTGTTCCAACGCATCACATTGATTCAAGGCCCGCCGGGTACAGGTAAAACGCACACCGCGGTTGCGTTGGTGCAAATGTGGCTGAAGTGTCGCACGATGCCGATTCTGTGTACATCTGATTCGAACATTGCAGTGGATAACTTAGTTGACGGTTTGTCGCGAGCAGGGGTTCGTGTTGCGCGTATTGGTCGTCCAGAAGCCGTGCGTCAAGACCTGATGCCGTTTATGGTTGAATCTATCGCCGGAATCGAACCAGGCTCGAACATGTCGAAAGATCAACAGTATCAAGCCATCAACGGAGTTTTACGACGAGCGGAAGTTATTTGCGCGACGTGCGCGGGTGCCGGGAGCGATATCCTCGAACGATTTTCCTTTGCCGCGTGTCTCATTGATGAAGCCACGCAAGCGACGGAGCCGGCAACGGTTGTGCCCATGACAAAAGGCTGTAAACAAATCGTTCTCATCGGTGATCAAAACCAGTTACCGCCGACGATTATTTCCCGCGATGCGGACGAACGCGGTCTCGGAACGAGTCTTTTTGAAAGAATGCTTTCGCGCGGTATTCGAACATTTATGCTTAAAGTGCAATATCGTATGCACCCGGCGATTGCAAAGTTCCCATCGCAGCAATTCTACAACAACGAGTTACTTTCCGGTACGCCTCCTTCGCAAAGGCGAGCGCCGCAAGGGTTCGATTGGCCAGTACCCGCAGTGCCGTTGGCGTTTGTTGATTGCCCGGAAGGTGAAGAACGATCTGATGGCGCTTCGCAAATGAACACGATTGAAGCGCAAAAAGTTGTAACGCTGGTGAAGAAGTTGATGGCTGAACACGAAGTTTTAGCGTGCGATATCGGTATCGTTTCACCGTACGCCGCGCAAGTGCGAGCGATCAAAAAGCTTTTGCAACCCAATGCGGTTAAACGAACGAGATTTGACGCACCAGCCGCGCCAGACTCCGATGCCGCCATCGAAGTTTGTTCCATCGATGGTTTCCAAGGTCGAGAGAAAGAAGTTATCGTATTCTCGTGCACGAGAGCAAACTTGATGGGTAATGTCGGTTTCTTAGCCGATCGCAGACGCGTAAACGTCATGTTGACCAGAGCGAGAAGAGGTTTGATTATCGTCGGGCACTTGAGAACTTTGCGAGGAGAACCAGAAGTTTGGGGACCGTGGTTAACCTGGGCCGGCGAAAATGGTTTAATCTGCGGTTTGTCCGCCACGGATGCCGACGCTGCGAACAGTTTGGCTACGATTGGTATGAGTTCCTACGCCGAAATCGGAGGCAGCGGTGTTGGCGAAACTGTCAACACTAGTGCGATGCTCGTTCCGTCGGCGTGGGCAGACGATTCCAAGAATACTGGCATGCACCGCATCGAATCTGGATCGAAGCTCGTTCAAAGAGAACACATCCCGGAAGCGTGGGACGATAGCGACGACGAAAACGCGGACGTGGACGCCATCGTACCGAGCGCGAGCGTGAGCTCGTTTGTTACGAGTGCGATTTCGACGGATGACCAAGATCCTGATTCTGCGTGGGATGAAGATGATGAAGACGACGACGACGGCGGTGAGGAAACAGCAACAACTGCTTCGGTTGTGACTTCTTCGACGGATGAAGAAGATGGCAATGACGATGAGGCGTAAAAGAGAAAGGGATGGGCGAGAGAGAGAGAGACAGAGAGAGAAAGAGAGAGAGAGAGAAGAAGAGAGGAGGTGGAGGTGTTTGCGTTGTGATTACAATATACTACATTGATTGAAATTTATTTCTTTTGCTTTTTGCTCTTCTTCTTTTCCTTCTTTTCCTTCTTTTCCTTCTTTTCGGCTTTCTTGCGCTTTTTAGTTCTGTCGATTTTGTTCTTTTGTTCTTCGTCGTCGTCATTAAATCGAACTTTTGTGCCTTGGAAATCGACGATATTGGTGTGCGTACTACCTTCACCGTTACCGTTCGCCATGGAAGGTGGTCGACCACCACCGCACACGGCTAACACGAGCGCGTCCAAACCTTCCTTATCCGTCGCTCGCGAAGCGGTAATCTGTTTCTCTTTTAAAGACCGGAGGACTGTGCGTAAATCAAACTCAGCCTCTCTTTGCGCTTTCCGAGCCGGTTGTAACGCCAAATTGCTGTGCATTTCCTTTGCCTTTTCGCGCGATCCAAGAACGGCTCGAGAAGATCGACTCAACATTTTCTTTTCGAAAAGTGGAAGAGCGTAGTTGAAACCGTTCACGGAGCCGTGTTTTCCTACACCTTCGATGAGCGTATCAGCGAATAAGACGGCGTCGCTGATGGCTTGATTCGCACCTTGCGCTTTGAATGGCGTCATCGGATGCGCCGCATCACCAATGATTGTTACGCGACGAGAAATGCTCGCTTTCGGACGAAGGACGTCAGTTTCTAACAACTCGCGGTCGTAGACAGGGTAGCCGCTCATGCAATTTAGCGGAGTTTTTGTGAGCATCTCTGGAATGGGATCGTGCCAATTCCCGCATCGTCTGGAGATTTCAGCCTTCAACGTGCTTGCATCTCTTGTGTACTTCTTCGCCGTATCTTCTGAGCACGGGAACGAGAGCTGCCACATCGTTGAATTTTTCGTGAATGGCATGGCGTAAATCCGCGTGGTCCCGTCTACGGTTTCAAAGATACGACGCTTCGCCAACGGGATTTTCAGTATCTCGTCGTTAACAATACCTAAGACTACACACAAACCGACGTAGTTTAATCGGTCTCCCGGTAATTCCAACTGACGCCGGACGGTGGAGAAAATACCATCCGAGCCGATTAATAGAGCGCCTTCAATTTTCGTATCGTCGATGAGAGTCACGGTGACTTTATCTTTGTCGCTATCGTCGTAACTTTTTAACTTGCTATTCCACCGAATCGTATCCGGACGCACGGCTTCGAGAATTCGTTGGCGAAGTACCTGCCTCGGTATGTGAATGAATCGACCCGAGTTTTGGACTTCTTGCCTGTCCTTGCTCTTTACACCAAACGCCTCGCCAAAGAACCCGATGATTTCGCCTTGCTGCGAGAACGTATAGTGCGAAGTGGACGGTGCATCATCTCCAGAGATATCGACGCCCATCGCTTGCATTGCATCCGTCGCTTGCACCGTGAGACCGTACCCTTGAGCCCTGGAATCAAAACTCGCATCCGATTCCAAGACGACAACATCGAATCCTTTCTTTTGAAGCGACACTGCTAAAGCCGCGCCGCCGATGCCGCCGCCGGCGACGATGATACGACCGCACTCGGATACGTCTACGTTTGCGTCGTAAACGTCGTTGGTGGCCGAAGACATTCGCCTTTGTTGTTTCAATTGTTTCACAACTGCCGTTTGATTGGCTTTTTGAAACGCCCACTCTAAGTTATCTAAATCTTCTTCACCGAAATCGTCCATAATTCGTTCCACCACTTTCGCCATGGAGCTAAATAATTCGTCGTCCACCTTGCCGGCGTTTGCAAACGTCCACGCCACGTTCGTAATATCCGTCGCGGTAAACTCATTCACGCGTTTCACCGCCGCTCGCGCTAACGACGATACTAAATTATCGTCCAACTTACCAGCCTTATCGTACGTCCACGCTAGATTTGCTATATTCGGTGCATCTAAATCGTCCAAGCGCGATTTTAAGAGCGACACTTTCACCGCTTCCAACAACTTCATATCAAACCTACCTAATTTCGAAAACGACCAGGTCAAGTTTACGATATCTTGCGTGTTAAAATCGTGCAAGCATTTTTCTGCCATTCGAGCTAGGACAGTAAACAGCGCGTCGTCTAAGTGACACGCTTTCCCGTACGCCCACGCTATATTTGCGATATCTTGCGCGTTGAAATCCGTTCCGTTGTTTGCAAACATTTTACGCTCGATGTTTTTACCAAAAGTGGTGAAAAGCTCTGCGTTCAAATGTCCAGCTTTGGCAAACGACCACACTGAATTCGACAAACCTTGCGCGTTCAAGTTTCCCATGTGTCTTTCCGCGTTCTTTGCTAAAGTAGTAAACAACTCGGCGTCGTACTGCCCGGCTTTCGCAAACGCCCAACACAAATTTGAGAAATCTTGCGCGTTGAAACGATCCATATTTTTCTGGGCCGTCTGCGCGATTGTTCGGAACAAAGTAGCGTCAACGTATCCAATCTTTGCTAAAGCCCATGCCGTGTTCGATAATCCTTGCGAGTTGAAACCGTGCAATTGACCATCGATAGCTTTTGCTAACGCCTTGAACAATTTTGCGTTGTCGCACTCCGCCGTGGCGAACGCCCAAAACACGTTCGTAATCTCTTGCGAGTTGAATCTGTCCATCTGTTTCTCCGCCATTTCCGCCAAGTTCGCAAACATTCCCGGGTCAAAATATCCGCTTTTTGCAAACGCCCACGCTATGTTTGCTATTTCTTGACCGTTACACTCCGCCAAATGCCTACCGATAGCTTCCGCTAACTGCTTCACCAGCCCGTTCTCGTCGCGAGCGCCGACGCCACATTTCGCGACGCCGTGCGCGATATTCGCCAATTCTCTTCCTCGTATGCCAGAAGAGTCGCTTGCTATAACATCTCTCGTGCGTTCGACCAGTAACGCTAACCCATCTTCGTGCTCGCTTTGCCAATCGCTACTAAAACTACTCGCGCTGGTGGTGATTCTTCCCAATAAATTCCAAAACGCCGACAAGTGAATGTGGTTGAACCGCTTCCAGTGTTTTCGCGTGAGCTCGAACATTTCGCGCAAACTCTTCGCATTTTTAATGTTGGCCGTTAACAGCGCCGGCGATGGTCCGTTTATGTTGTTGTTATTATTGTTGCCACCACTCGCGACGGCGTTCTTCTTCTTCTTCTCCTCTTTCGTCGGAATTGGAATTGGATTCAGTCCGGCCTCTTTTCTCGCGTCCGCTTCGCTCATGCCTCGCTCTTCCACGAGCTGTTTCGCTTTCAATTTCATCCGCTCTTTCTTGCCCATCTTTTTCTTTTTCTTTTTTACATCTTTTACGCCGTCATCGGCATCGTCGGCGACGCTCATCGCGCCGCCGCCCGTCGATGGTGATGCGTGCAACGCAATGAGTGAAGGAAAGTACGAGAGTGTTTTACAGGTGAATTTTACTGCTAGAGCCTAGATGTCTATATGCGAGTATCATTTTCAAATCTACACTTAACCGGCCATCCCGTCTCTCCACGCGACGTTTACACAATCTCCCTCCAAGAACGATACCGATGCTGATTTACCATCACCTCTCAAAACAGTTTCTTTGAATTTTGCGTAAGGCGAGGAGGCGATAGTTTCCTCCGCGTTTCTCGCGAACGCGTAGGAGTCTTGCAACCGCTTTTTGAGTAACGAGACCGAGGTAAAATCGTCGCCGTGAACAAATGAACATCCGTTTCCATTCGCTTTCGCGATACTACTATTAGCATCATCTTTAAAAATCGATGAGAGGAGCTTTAGAAACTGCATTTTCAAATCGTACTTTGACGCGCGAGGTGGTTTACCTCGCCCAGATATTGCCAAACCAGTTCGTCCGTCGTGGACGCGCGCGATGGTATCGTACGCGCACCAGGATACAGATTCGTCAGATTCGCCGACGTCGGCGCGAGCGCGAACGGATCGTTCCTTGAACTCGATCGATATAGATGCCATCTGAGTGCATAAATGTTTCGTAGCTTTGTTTTCATAATTCTTACCGTTCAACGATGGAGAAGAGCAGCACGTGCGCCCGTACGTTGCTTCAAACAGGCGGTCACCGTCATATTTTCTCGAACACGCTACACTACTCAGCACTATTGGCTCTTTGATAAACGAAGCCGTTAAAATCGATCCTTGAACGCCACGTGCACACCAAATCGCGATCTTATCCGAGCACGAAAGCGTTTGTTTGGGATTCCCGATTGCTTCGCGAACACCCCCACGTAAAACAACACATCCTGGTGGTACTTTCTCGTCATCGATGGTATTATGGGCTGAGGAGACGTTAGTGCCTTTACGTGTCGCGTGCGGAAAGCAATTTAACGAGCTTTCCAAGTTCAGACTCGCTGAACCACACGGTGCACTTGATACGTACAAGTGTATCTCAACGTCGTCGCGTTTGCGAAACCATCCATCGTTCATCTCCAAAACGCTAAAGTTATTGTCATCGTTATATTGTACCGCAGCGCCCGAAGATGCCATTTTACCACCAGCAACACTATCATTCATCTCCGCGTACAAATAACGCAGAAAGTTCCGTCGCGCAAGAATTTCTGCGTGCGAATCGCGAATGACATCATCTCTGCTCGATACAAATGCAGATCCTGCTACGTCTGGTGGTACGAATTTTGTTCCAACACCTAAACTTGCGACTTTTACGCGAGAGGTGCTCTTCTCATACGCAACAAAGGCAGCAAAGCACGCCGCACCTTTGGCGTTTTCATAATGCCTTTTGCAATATCGTTTATACGTACCAAACGCATGCGACGCGATCCGATTGCTTTTTAAGCGAGCGGCGGCATCTGTATTGTCACCGCGCTTAGTCGCTTCGAGCGCTCGCGTTTCACACTCCTGGGCATCCCAAACACCGTCCGGTTTAGGTTGATACTGAGTATGAGACCTATCATCGTGATCACAGTCATCCTCATCGCTACTTCCTCCATCGATTGCGGCGTTTCCATATCTATTTCGACACAAGTTTGTCAGTGACGTTAAGAAGTCATCCGATATATCGTTCCCGTGTGCCCAAATCGTTCGCATCGGCTGACCGTTATTCAAACGCATTTCCATCGCACGAAGTAATTCGTGCGCACCTTCCTCGTTGAAACCGACATGATCAACGTGTACCTCGACGAGCGTTTCTTCGAGTGTAATGAGCTTAGCGATGAGACGCACACCAGCGTTCCCTATTGGATTCCCTCCTATGTCTAAAATTTCTAATCCCCTAATACTACTATTACCGCTTAAACGCTCCTTCGTTCGCGCAGTAAACGCGTCAACGATAGATTGAGCACCAATTGGACCTATTTTATTCCCATAGAGAGCAACTTCTAACACACAGGTATGCTTTGCAAATAGTTCGGATAAGTGCGCGCATCCCTCGTCATTAATATCATTGTGGTGTAAACCGATGGACTCTAAAAAGGGCATTCGCCTTAGAATTCTCGGCGCGATCACCTCGCACCCGACGCACCCGAAACCAACTTCACCTAAACTTCGCATGGCTTCACCTTTTCGATTTTGTCGACACTTTTCGTATAAACCGTTGAACGCGCACAGTGCGAGTAGTCGCTTACACCAAGACGATGAGAACCCCGGATTTCCATCGCACATCAATTGTAAGGGAGATGAAAACGACGCGTCGTTATTTTCCTCTTCACAACAATGCACGGAAAACTTCTCAAAAAACTGTTTGAATCCATTCTCGGTTATGTTGTTGTTCCGCACATCCACAGCGTTTTTTAATATCACGATATCCTCGAACAGACGCATAAATATGCCGTCGGTCACGTTGCAATTCGAAACTCCTTCCTTCTTCAGTCTCCTTCTCAAATATCCAACCGCGTTTCTTTCCAACGCCTCTCCCAGCCTTCCAATCGCCGCCGCCGAGAACGTCCCTCCTGAACAATTTACATCCGTCAACACGCACGAACTGCCCGTATCCTCGCAAAACCTCAGAACCGCATCTATGGTCCTATCTGTCAACCGTTTATTGTTTCTTAAGTTCAACGCTCTCAAACGCTTCAACGATGAAGGCGACGCCAAAAGACTTTCCACGAACGCGTCGTCCACGTCGCAGCTGGACACGTTCAATCTCTCCACGCGAACATTTCTCGTCCTCCTCAAACACTCCACGAACTTGTCGCATCCTTTCTGATTCCTGAACGCCTTCTCGTTTCCACTCACGTTCATCTCTCGCAAGCGCTCTAGAATTGTGTTTTTCTTCTCCTCCTCCTTTTCGTCCTCGAACAGACTTTCCAAAAATAACGAACTGTTGTTGTTGTTCTCTTCTTCTTCTTCCTCGCACGACGACGACAACACTCTCACGCTCGAGACGTTCAACGCGCGACAACAGCACGTGTTATTATTATTATCAATCGACGACGATTGAAATATCAACCGAATGCAACTCTTAAACGTTTTCCAAGAATCAAATTCGCAATCTTTCAAGTTCACCATCGTTTCACCAAAATCGTTTCGTTCAGTCGTGCGCTTTTCGAGAAACGCTTCGAGGTTGGTTTCCTTCGTCGCGAGTTTGTTTCCCTTCTTACGTTTAGGGCGGTGAAAGTGTTCGTTGTTCATTCTTTACGACGATTCAGACGACGACGACGAAAAGGCGCACTTCGACATCATTTTGAGCGGCAGAGAGAAGCGTAGTATTATTATGAGGAATGAGGGAAGAGTGATGTGTGAATAAAGCGTGAAGTGAAGAGTATCGACTCTAACGCGACAACAAAAGTACGCGTAGAAACGTCTTAATAATTTCAATCGTCTTCCTCCTCCTCCTCGTCGTCGTCATCTTCTTCCATATCTTCCTTACGGTCGGCTTTTACGAACGGGTCTTCCTCGTCTTCCGAGTCGTCCATGTCTTCGTCCTCGTCCTCGTCCGAATCGTCGTCGTCGGTTTCCCACTCTTCGCCTTCGCTATTGTCCTCGTCGAAATCATCCTCTTCGTCGCTCTCGTCTTCTCCACCACCCCCGACGACTAAATCGTCTAAAACGTCCACTGCCTCGTGGTATTCCGCCGCTGGTATACCTCGTTCGTCCTCGTTTAACCTCGCGTTTTCGTTTGCGTCTTGCACCTCGTCTCGCGAACTCGCGTAGAGCAACAAGTCTAACCGTCCCATGAGGTGCAACAGAGGTTCTCGTTGCGCCGTCCGCGCGTTAATTTGCGATTGTAAATGCGCCAACGTTCTCTGCGCGTTCGGCGAGACGCTGGCAAACCCAGCGTGTCTCACCAACGTCGCTCGGCACCACTTGGCCAACCGTTCCCCGCGATTCGGTTTGTCTTTCATGTTATCGAGGCATACGCTCAAAAGTTTCATCGCCAGAGGACCGCTCAAGCGCCCGACCGTGGTTTCAATCACGCGTTTATCGTGCACGGAGAAGCACCTTTCCAATAACTGCACGTCATCCGCGGCTAACGCTTGCGCGAGAAGCGTCGCCAAAGAGTCCGCTTTCGGTGGCACGAACGATGGTGCCGCCGTCGCGTCTTTATCGTCGTCGTTCTTCGTCGTCGTTGTCTTCTTTTCCGAGGTGGTGGCTCCACCCCCATTTACGGAAACTTCCAACGCTCTCACTCGCTCTCCGAGCGTCCGCATGTCGTCGTCGTCGTCTGTTTCCTCTTCAAATTCTTCTCCGTTTTTGTTGTTGTTATTACCATCGTCGTCTACTTCTTCTTCTTCTCCTTCTTTTGTTCCTCTTTCTCCTCCTCGGCTTTTCCTTTTCGATTTGCTCAAAGTGCTGCTCTTCTTCTTCCCCGGCGGCTGATGATGATGATGTGATTGATTTATCTCGTCCTCCTTTTCGCCGCCTCTTTGTTGTACTACTAATAATTGTTCCTCTCGTTCCCGAGTAAGAACAGGAGGAGGAATCCCATCGATGACGTGAACGACCTTGTTGTTGTTCGCACTGCTCTGCTTCCGTCGCGACGACATCTTCTTCTTAAATACCTCTCTTTTTGCCGTTGTTGTAATAAACTCTCCCTTCTTCTTCTTTCGCTTATTCAAGAATACTTACCATAAGTGTGTTTTGGTGTCAAGCTTGACAAATTATTATTAGACAGCCACAAAAGAGTGAAAAAAGACAAGGAAAAAAATTTCAAAAAAAAACAAAAATTTTTCTCTCTCGTCTGTTCTCGTCGTTCTCAAATATCTCGTCACTTTCATCATCAGCGCTTCTCTTTCGAGAAGAAGAAGAAGTTAAAGAAGAAGGAGAAGACGAGAAGAACACAGAAGAACCACAAAGAACCACCTCATCTCTTCTTCTCGAACAACCACAAAACGCGCACAAACGCGACAAAAGTGATCATGCGTTTAAAAGACGAGGATTATTAGTAATTTGAAAACGCGCAAACAGATTTTGCGCAAAAAGCACGGAAGAAGAAGAAAAGAGAGACAACGAAACTTTTACGACGACGATGACGGGCGAACAACAACACGAACCACCAGGAAAGACGACTTTATTATCGTGTTTCCTGTGTTGCAAACCTAACTTCGTTCCGAAACGACCTCGGAAAGTCGTCCAGGACGTCCTCGCGTCTTTGCAAAAAGACGAGTGGCTCGGTCCGATTTTTCTTCCCAACGACGTCCACTCCAAACGAGTCCACCAGTCGTGCGGTCTGTGGTGCCCGGAAGTGTATTACGACCACGAGAAAGAACGACTGAGGAAATTACCGGACGCGATTCAACGGTCGAAGAAAATTCCGTGTCACAAGTGTAAACAGAAAGGCGCGGCGATCGGGTGCGTCGTTCCGGAATGTCCGAGGAGTTACCACTTGATTTGCGCGCACGACGATAAGTGCGCGTTTAACACGAGCACGTATTCGTTGGCGTGCCCGATGCATATTAAACGGTTGACGAGTAAAAACGCAATCGAGTGGACGAATTTCGCACTGGAGGAGTTGTTACATCCCAAAGAGGAGGAGGAGGATGAAGGAAACGAAGACGCGTTGGAAAGAGATTCGGAAGACGAGTTTAACGGTGAGAACAAAAAGAACAACGCCTCGAGATTTAGAGTTTCGAGAACAATCGCGGACGACGGTATGTCGTACTTGCCGTTAGCGGCGGCCAGAGCTGGCGCAGAGATTAAACCGAGAGGGAATAAAGCCGCGCGATTCGACCACACGTTCGCGCGAAGTCGCGAGGCTTTGATTCGTAAATCCGTCCAAGACGCCGAACGGAGAGAACGGAAACGGAAAGAAAACGAAATAGACGAGATTATTCTACACGCGAACAACGACGAGTTGGCGTTTCACAAACGAGAGAAAAACAGAAAAATGAAAGATACGACGCGGATCGAACGCTTCACCGTCGGAGGCGGGAGTGTAAATACGGAAACGAACACGTTTGGCCATCCCGACGGGTGGGATTCCATCGCCGGTAACCCGGAGATTATACACGCGTTGAAAGAAGTGACCGTTTTACCGTTGTTGTATCCAGATATTTTTAAAGGCGTGGGTGTGAATAAAGCGCGCGGGATTTTACTCCACGGCGCGCCTGGGACCGGGAAAACCGCCGCCATTCGCGCGTTGGTTGGCGCGGTTGCGAAGCAGAATATGAAGAGAGTCAACGAAGGCGGCGGCGAAGACCAACAAAAAATAACCTTCTTTTGTCGCAAAGGCGCGGACTGCTTGGGTAAATATTCCGGCGAAGCAGAAAGAACGTTGCGATTGATCTTCGAAGAGGCGCAGAAATGCGCTCCGAGTGTCATATTCTTTGACGAAATGGACGGATTAGCTCCGAACCGAGCGAACCAAGCGAGCGATTCGTCCAACATTCACGCCTCGGTCGTGACGACATTATTATCGTTAATGGATGGCGTTTCCGATCGCGGACAAGTCATCGTCATCGGCGCAACAAATAGACCAGACGCTATCGATCCAGCGTTGCGACGTCCCGGTCGGTTCGACCGAGAAATCTTATTCTCGTTGCCGAACGAAGACGCGCGATTCGAGATTTTAAAATGCCACACTTCGAAATGGACGCCCAAACCGCCTACGGATGCAACATTGCGTTGGGTCGCGAAGGAAACGAACAACTGCTCCGGTGCCGATTTACGCGCGACGTGTAACGCGGCGTTGATCTCATCCTTGATGCGGTTTTTGCAAAATCAATTGTTAGTGAATCCTCCGACGATTACTCGCAACGTTCACAAAGCGAAAAAGACAAAAAACAAACTCCTCAACGAGTGTTTCCAGAGCAGAGACGAGTTAATGGCGATGTTTGACCACGCGTTACCGGAGAACGAAACGACTAAGAAACTCAAGAGTTTCGTCACGAAACAGCACGAGACGGACGCCGTTCGTCACGTCGGTCGCGAGTTGACGTTGCGAGGCTGGGACGCGTTGGGCACTCGCGTGGAAGTGTATTGGTCCCGAGCGAACACGTTTCGTCGGTGCACGATATCCTCGTTCGATCCTACAACTTTGCGACACAGATGTGAATACGACGACGTCGAAGGTTCGATGTTTCGAAACGGCGAGAAGATTATCCGCGAGGAGTGGTTACCTTTGTTTCGTCCCGGGACCCTGGTGAAAATTTTAAAAGCTGAAGACGAGGATCGAGAAATTCTCGACGAGGCGAAACGGAACACGATTATTGAAATCGCCGTTCGCGCGAACGCGTTGAAGAAACGACACAAAGAAAGTTTAGAATCCTTCGTGTTGGCGCAAAGCAAAGGCGAAGTAAAAGGTGTGGAGCGCGCGGATTGGAGAGTTGGTTTGGAAAAGCACAGCGGGAACAAGGCGTCCTCGAGAAGGTCGTCGGCGTTCGCGCGCGCGCCGGTTGGAGAGGCGTTACCGAACTATTTAATCGGCACGACAAAACTTCACGAATGCATAACGTCGGCGTCCAAACCGATGAAGAAAATAGGTGGATCTTTGAGTAAAATTCTGTTCGCAAACTGTCCGGCGCAAACGTCTTTACTCGGATTAGCGAGTCTTCAATTACAGTTGGATCCGGTGAAAGTCGTGTGTCAAATCGACTTGGCGTCCATCCTCGAACGCGGCGACGGCGACGCGTTGATCGGCACGCAAAGAATATTGAGCGAAAACTTGGTGAAATTAAAAATCGCCGAAGGCGAAGACGAAGAAGACAACGCCATTCTTTTGCTCTTACCAAAACTCGAGACGTGGGCGCTCGCCGCCGAGATGCACGAAAGCGACAGGATGGAAGGAGGGGGAGGGGGAGGCGTTTTAACCACCTCCAAAGCATGGGATTGCGTCGCGCAAACCGTGGACGACTGTCGCGGGCGGGGTATCGAGAACGTCTTCCTTGCCGCGACGTGTGCGTTTGATTCGAAACATTTACCGAAATCCATGCGCGCGTTTTTTACGACAAAGACGTATTCAAACGTCGGCGACGTGTTGGACTTGGATGCGCTGAAAATGAAGTTGGCAGAGAACGTCGTCTCGGCTTCGTTCGTTCCCGCGTTCTTTCGAGAACTTTTACGGTTAGAAGAAGAACAAGAAGAACAAGAAGAGGTTGAATACGAGGACGAGGACGATCACGAAGAAGAGGAAGAACAAAAAGAGGAAGAAAAGGAACGCTCCGATTTCATCTTACTCAAACGTCTTCAAAAAGAAAACGACGACATCAGTTCCGAGTTGCGCCTGTTAACCGCGCACTTAGTCCGTTTAGACCGCTTGAAACCGTTTTTTGAGAGCGAAGCTGGCAGGTTTTGGAGAGACGTGGACGCGAACACGTGCTTGTCCTCTCTGGACGAATTCGTGGAGTCGTTACAGTTGGCGACGGCAAAAATCACGCGTGGCCGCAATCCAAAGTTCATCTTAGGTAACGGGAAGAAGATGGCGTTGCGAAGCGCCGCCTCGTATTGCCTAGATTTGACCGAGGAGTTCATCGTCGCCAGAGGTTTACGACAAATGCAAAAGAAAAGCGACGAGACGAAGAAACAGTTGACGATGTTGAAAGCAGCGGAACCTTTGAACGACGACGACGAGGATGGAAAAGAAGAACAAGAGAACAAGAAGGAAAATAATGTTCAAGTGAAAGCGACGACGACGACGACTCGAAAGCGCAAACGCAGAACATCTTCCTCTCTCCGTCATCGCTCTGCGCCAGGAATAAACGCGACGATTAAAATCAAACGTACCGTGTTACAACCGATACTAAAAGCCGTGGCGGAAAAGATGATGTTCGTTACGTCCTCCACGACGACGACACCGACTCATCTCACCGTCGAAGACGTCTTGCGCGAGAGAGACTCGCTCTCGATAACTCTCGCTCGCCGCGCGAAGCTCGCCGCCGCGAGAGCCTTCGAGAAGAGAAAACGTTTCTTCTTCGCTTTTGATAAAACAAACAACGAAGAAGATACAGAAGAAGAAGAAGATCGGATAGTGAAGAAAATCAACGAAGATAGTGCTCGCGATGATAGCGACGATAGCCATTTAGCTCTCATCCTCCGTTCCATGATGGATGGTATTTTATAAATTGAAACATTTCTTTTTACTTTTTTTAATTTAAAGCAGATTGAAATTTTTAAAACGCGTACCAACACCAACAACAACACAACAACACACACACACACACGAATACTAATAACAATAACAATAATAATAATCGGACGACGACTTTTACTTTTATCACGACTTTTAAACGATGGGAGGAGAGACAAAAGAAACCGAGTCAGACCCGAACTGGTTCCAAAAGAACTACGATATAGACGACACGGAAACGTTCTCTTTGCATTACGACAAAGATTTCCACGCTCGAAAATACGAAATGTTGGAAGTGTCGGATGAGATTTACGAGCAGCTAATGTCCGACGGGAACGACGGCACGATCGAGTTTAAAGGCGAACCAGAGGAAGAAGCGGTGCTGTGCACGAAAAACAAAACGTTCGTGGTGAAACGAGTGGATACTTCGAACACGTTACTGTTGTGCGCACCTCCCGGGAAGTTTGACGACGGGACGATTGAGAGAGATGCGGATGGGAAGAAAATAGCGAAAACGCACGCGCAAGTGTCCTCGCATTTAGATTTGACGGAAATCGCGCCCAGATTGGAGAAGTTGAAGATGTTTTTAGAGAAGAAGTTTATGATTACGAAATCCTCTGTCGAAGAGGAAGAATTAGAAGAAGATGGAAAGAAAACTTCAAAATCGTCTTCGTCGTACGGGTTTGATTTTTTGCTCTCGAAAGTGCAAGCGAGCGAGATGGAGTTGAAGGACGCGTTGGAAAATCCGTCGAGTTTGATTAACGCGGTCGAGGTTGGAGAGAATAGATGGAGAGGAATAGACGAAGAGGCAATTGAGTACGTTTTAGGGATTGTCATGGCGAGCGCGGTGGAGAGTGGGAAGTATGATTTTAGTAAAAGTGAAGACGTGGGGATGACCGCGCCGGAGGCGTTTGAGTTCACGGAAAAGAAGTTTCCAATGGAGGTGTTAGATCTCGTTTTGAAAAAGTTTGGCTTTACTAACAAAAACATGAATTCTACGCTCTTGGGGAAGAAGAGAGCAAGGGAGGAAGAAGGAGGAGGAGAACAAGAACAAGAACGAGGAGTAAAAACAACGAAAGATTTAGTCGTGCGGTTCAAGTTGGAGCGATACATCAAGCACAGATTCGAGCAAAACGCAAAATTCAACTACTTGGAAGCTATCAAAGCCGTCAACGAAGAGATTATCATCGACGAGTTTAAAATCGATATCGATGAGGATAAGAAAACGATGGATGCGCTGTTTGCCGGATTGGCATTTTTCGCCTCCGAGAACGAGTTCAAACGAAACGTTGCGAGCGCGTTAGTCGCGAACGCGATGCCGAGAGAACCAAAAGATAGATTCGCAGTCTTGTGGAAATCAAAGCCGAAATGGTTGTTAACAGAATTAGAGCCGTATTTGGAAGGGATGGTGAAAACTCCCGGGATGACGCGAGAGGCGATGCTGTTGAAATATTGCCGAGTTTCGTCCGGGAGCAAAAAAATTGGCGGCGAAATTGGTGGGGACTTTTACAGCAAACGGTGAAGTAGACGGATGTAATTAATACACACAAAATATATAAAACCGCGCTGGAATCACTGTAGTAATATATAGTACTCCCATCTACAAGCAAAAAATAAACGGGCTTTGCCGATAATCGAAATCGGGGCCTCCCCCATGTTTAGAACATTTCACTAAGGTTTTACCCGAAGGGGGAATCATACCACTAGACCACAAAGCCATTATAGGAATGGATTTCGCGCGATGAAAATCGCACAGCATTTGCGCATTATTAAGGGTTTACGGCCGAAATTAAGAAATAAGAACGTCACATTCAGACCCTAAAAAAAAGAGAAAAAAAAAGGAAAAAAGGGAAAGAAGTGCTTTAGAAAAGTCGTCGACGACGACGACGATGACGACGACGGGATTACCACGCGCGTCGTCGTCGCATCGTCAGGCTTTTCCTTCGTTTCGTCGTCGTTGTTGTCGTTGTTGTTGTTGTTGTTGTTCCCGAGTTTTGTACCGCCGCAACAAAGAACAAATTACCCATAACCAACTAAGAAGAAGAAGAAGATATTATTATCCAAAAGCGCACCCAGAAAGAGAAACGAAAGAAGAAGAAGAAGAAGAAGAAGAAGAAGAAGAAGAACGCGACGACGTCGTTCGAATCAACGAGCGATTTCACTGGAGCAAGAAACTTTCGAATTCTGACGAGGACACGATTACGAGGGATGATTTGCGGATGATGCCGAAAGAGTACTTTAACAAAAAGAACAACAACACCAATACTAACATTCAAGAAGTGCATCGAGATCGAGACACGTCGGTCTTGGTGACCGACGAGCAATTGCAGAGAGAGTTTTTCAGGGACAATCGCGACCGCGAGATAGAATCAGAAGAAGACGGCGAATACTCGAAAATGAAAGAGCGCTTACTTTTACTTCTGCCGTCGCTGCGAACGACAACGAACGCGAACAACAATAAGCGACTCGTCGAAGATTTACTCTTCCGGGTCGGTCTCGAACGCGTTTCGTCTCGATTGTTGTCCATGCGGAAAATCTTCCCGACTTGCGACGTGGCCGAAATGGCTAGTAAGAATCCCAAAGTGTACTTAAACTTTAGTAGTAGTAATAGTAGTAGTGATAGTAAAATCGAACGCGGCGCCGAAGAAGACAAACGCGAAGATGCTAAAATCGAACGCGAGTGGCGAATGGAAATCGATACATTGGAAGACATGTTCCCATTCGCCGGCCAAAACGGCTTACCAAACGTCCAAAGAATGGTACAAGCCGTGCCTCAAATGCTCGATTCTCGCTTTGTCCAAAGAAGCATCCAAGCTTTGATCTCCTCGAAATTAGCCGAGGACGAGCTCGACGCGAAAACGAAACTGCACAAAAATCCGCGTTTGATATTAAACGTGGAATCCTCCAGCAACCGATCGCGGTTCGAGAGCGCGAGTCATTTCGATCAAACCAACGTGAAAAGGAATAAAGTTGTCTTCCACGATTCGAAAGTGAGGGAGACGTATTACGATACTTCGTAATAAAAGTAGTAATATAATAAGAGGACTCGCAGTAGATGTGAATAATGTGAGCACTTTACCTTGTTTTTTTTGGATGTTTTGGATAAAAATTGCACGCAAAAAACGACACAAAAACACACACGAGACACACATGCGCGCGCACTCCTCCTTCTCCTTTTCTTACTTTTGCACGACAAACCACAGGGCGAATACAAACAACACCACCACGACTACTTCCACGACTGATTATTCCAGAAGAATTTTAATGATATACAACGCGAGAAAAGCAAAAATCGAGCGCGACCGACGACGCATCCAACAGCAGTCGACGTTAGATGACGACGAAAGGATGAACGAAGAAAACGTCGACGACATCGAGGTGAATTTAGATGTTGCCTTAGCGAATTGGACCAGAGAACGACGAGGTCAAACGTTGTTTCAAACGTTTATCGAAGAGAACGAGGCGTTCGAGAGTTCCCAATACGATCTTTTCCACGGCGCGTGTTTGATAGCGATGCACGCGAATCCAGAGTTGGACGTAAACGAGCAGAAAAATCGAGTGAAAGCGTTGGCGGAGGAGGTGGAGAAAGAATTGCCGGAAAACCGAGAGGAGCGCTTTACCTTGCGCACGATTAAGAAAATCTCCACGCTTTCATTCAACAAAGAGGTAAATCCAGAGACGGCGTTTCAAGGGAATCTGGAGGATTATTACGCCGTCGGAAACTCGTGCGTGGACAAAGTTTTGGATACGAAGCGAGGAATTCCGATTACGTTATCTTTGATATACATGGAAATCGCGAAAATGGTCGGAATTAACATGGTTGGCGTGAATCTTCCCGGACATTTTATGATTCGCCCAGCAGATGTGCCCGAATGTGAGATTTTAGTCGATTGTTTTCACGATGGAGACGTGTTGTTCGTAGAAGACGCCGAAGAAATGCTCTCCAAACTGTATAGACTACGGAAAGGCGAACGAGTCACCATCGATAGATCTTTTCTGGAAGATAACCACTTAAAACCGAGAGCATTTTACACGAGAATGCTGACGAACCTCAAGTCCATATACTTTAACAAGAGCGATTACAAGAACGCGTTGGCGATGTGCGAATACCAGAAGTACTGCTCGCCGGATGGGGCGATAAGAATAATGAACGTGAGAGACTCTGGGATGTGTCATTTTTTACTACACAACTACAGCGACGCAATGTTAGACTTAACGGAATATTTAGAGTCTGAGTATTCCAGCAATATCAGCGCGGAAGATAGAGCTAGCGTTCAGAACATGCGAGATCAAGCGAGGTTGCACTTATCGCGCTTTTAGGAGGATTAAAATATTAGCCGTTCGATTAAATCATCATCGTCGTCCTCATCATTAGTTAGTGTACACTATTTCTATTATTATTATTATTACCCACTACAACATAATCTCTCTTCTATGCTATTTCTATTATTCCTATCATCATCATCATCATTTCGTGTACGCTCGTCGCGCCATCTTCTTGTTATGCTTCTTCTTCTTCTTGGACATCGAGCCTATAAACACCGGGAGCTCTACCCGTTCCTCGTCCTCGTCTGCGTCACCCTCTTCCACTCCTTCTTCTCGCATCATCAGCTCCTTCTCTAGCTTCTGCTCCAAAACCAACTCAATTTCCGCTTTCCTCGCCATCATGATCTTCTTCCTCTTCTCGATCGGAAACGCTTTCCCGCTGTATTCCATCTTCCCAACCACGCCTCCAGATTTACTCTTCAACGATTTGACCAAAATCTCCTCCCCGGGTTCGCTCACGCACGTTTTCAAATCCACCTTCCTCTCGTCCGGTTTCGAGCTCGATCCGTGCACCGTCGGCACCTCGCTTTGTGTTCTTTTCCTCTCCAATTGCTCCATCATTTCTTTCTTCTCCTCTTTTTTCCTTTTCGCGAACGCTTCCATGAACGCCGCCTTTTGCAAGTACACATCTTTCGTTTTTCTTCTCGTCAGGTGCGTTTCGCGACTGGTGTGTTCATATTTGCGACCGATGCCTTTCGAGCGCGCTCGGTGCATTCTTACTGTTTATGCACTTCGTCTCCTTCTCTCTCTCGTTTCTTCTTTACGTGTTATAAAAGCCCAAAGTGTGTGTGTGCGCTCTCTTTGTGTGGGAAACGTCCAAGTTTTTGTTCTTGCGTGCATTTTCCCCCAAACCAAACGAAAAACATTTTCAAAAACCACCCAAACGGCATAAACGCAAACACACTTACACATAAGTATGTTTGAAAAGCTCTTCGCGTGGTGCGGGTTACACCGCCCCGGGAAAGAAGACGGTAAAGAGAACGCGACGACGACTGGAGGATCGGACGATCTCGCGATCGACGACAACAGCTCCGACGTCGGTTCGGAAGCCGGGAGTTCCATGATCTCGGTGGAAGAACTCGACCCGGTCACCGGGAAACCGACGAGAGTTTTGAAGAAGAAGAAAAGTTTAATCGGCCGAGCGTACCGGAAGGTGACGAAATCGAGGAGCGGGAAAAATAAGAAAAGCGGTGGTGCAGAGGAGGACGGGGTAGCAGCGGCGGGAGGAGTAGCAGGTGGTGGGGCGTAGAAGGATCAAGGAGAGAAAAGAAATGAATATCCGAACGGACTAACGGACACTCTCGTCAGGAAAAGGAAACAAAAAATTGAACACAACACGAAAGAAGTAAATACTTCACGCTCGAAAAGTGAACGACGAGAGCGAGAGAGAAAGCGCGACGAGAAACAACAACAACAACAACAACAAGAGAGAGAGAGAGAGAGAGAGAGAGATCGAGAGGAATCTTCTCTTTATTTATATATATATTTTTATAACGTTTTGTACTATTATCACACACACGCACCAAAAGCTCTGCTCGTGTACAAATATCTGCGCTTCGTTTCCCTGTCCAGGCTGTCCTCTCGTTCCCCAAAGGTCACGAAAAACCTCACAACGCACAAAGCGCGCTGCTCGGAGTAAAAGAAAAGAAAGAGCTTTCTCTGCTCTCTCTCTCTCTTTCTCTCTCGTCCTCATTTTTTGTTGGTCTCGCTTCTCCATCTATATATAATAATACTATGTTTGATTTCCAAGCCTGTTGCGGGGGCGCGAGAACGGGGAAGAAGAAAAAAGCATCCGATGATGATGATGATGATGCTGACGGTGATGATGAAAATGAATGCAAAAAGAAGAAGAGGATGCCAGAGCTGACCATATACGGATTAGAGAAAATCGAAGAGAGCAACGAAGAAGAAGGCGAAGAAGAAGAAGAAGAAGAAGAGTCCGATGAAGAAGACGAGCTTGAGGAGGAAAAGAAAGACGACAGCGCGAAAGAGTCCGAAGAAGATGAAGATGAAGATGATGATAAATCCACCCCTGGGCTTCGTCTTTCTCCAAAAATTCTCGTTGAGAAGAAGAAAACGAGCAGTAGTCTAGTCGCGCAAACGCGAGCGGCGAAAGCAGCCGCCGCAGTAGCAGCACAATCAACAACAACAGAAATACAACCGACGAAAACGAGAAATAAGAAAGAGAAGAGAGAGTTTCGTAAAAAAATGGCCGAGGAGAAAGCCGAGCAGCAACTGGAACGCCGAGCGAAGAAGCGAGGGAACGACGGCGGGCAAGGGAAAAGGAAAGGGTCGAAGAGCAAGAAGGCGTTTTTGCAATCGAACTTTAAGCCGACGTTGGCGTTGTAAAGAAACAAATGTTTTTATGTATTGTTCTATCCTAAAATCTGTTGTTAAAAGTTTTACGCTCCTCCTTCCTGCTTCGCTTTCGCTTTCGCGCGCTTCTTGGCGTTTTTCTTGGCGTTGCGAGACCGAGTATCCAATGGGGCAGCATTCGGATCCACTCCAGTTTCGTTCTTATTTGAAGACTTATTTCGTTTACCCCACGCGGAGGAGGCGTACGACGCCATGCGCGCTTCTTTATCGTCGTCGTCATCATCATCGTCGTCGTCTTTATCGTCTTTATTCTTGCGCTTTTTACCGTCGCCTCGTTTCTTCTCGTCTTGCCTCTTTTGCTTCAAGAACTTCTCGGCCAACTCGCGCGCTCTCGCGCGATTTTTCGCGCTCAAGAACCCTTCGTCTTCTCTGTACGGCGCGATTTTCTTCAAACTGACTATTTGATTTAAATCCTTATCGTCCAAGGAGAGAATTTCGCGCGTAGTTAAGCCGTAGTTGGACGGCGCGACTTCTTTGTATTGAAACCGAGTCGGTAATCCATCGACGAAATCTTCGTAATCGAGGGAATAAAACTCATCCATTTTCTGCTGCAACTCTTTCTTCCATCGCTTCAAAGCGCGTTTGGAGTACACGTTTTCTTGATTTTGATCGTTATCGTCGTCGTCGTCGTTTTGATCATCTGCTGCGTCTCCGTCTCGCTCCTCTGCTTCGTTGTCGTCGCTATCGTCTTCATCATCATCTCCGTCCAATAAATCCTTCTCGGCTTGTAACTTTGCGTCTACTTTTGCCATGTTCTTCCGAATCTTCTCGAAGCGTTCGTTTTCTCTCGCGTTGACCTCCTCTGGTGCTTTCATCAACACCTTCAACTCGTCCTCTACATCGTCGTCAAACTCCGGTTTAATTGGGTTCCCGTCTTCATCCTCCAACTCTTGATAGGCTTCGTCGTTCTCTTTACTCTCGTACAATTCTCGCATCGCCCGATCGTGCGCGTCTGGATCAAATTCTTGAGTTAAATCGGCAATCTTTGCCGCGTCGGTGCCGGAAATGCCACCAATTTTCGAAATCAAATCGACTTTTTTACGAATCTCTTCTCTCTTTAAGTTCTTCAAGCGTTTGACTTCCTCCATCAACTTTTGCCGCTCGGTCTGTTTCCTCTCTTTTACGCTTTGTCTCTTCTCGCGACGACGGGTGTCTTCGCGACGAAGCGTCCCGTCGATGTTTCTCGCGTGCGACCGAATAGATGTCCCCCCTGGCTCTTCGAATCGGAAGTTGTATTCGTGTTCAAACTGTTCTTGTCTTTCTAAATCTTCCTCGGAGGAATCCGAATCTGAATCTCCTCCGTTTGTTCTTCCATCGGCGTTGATATCCGTCCATTTGCGATTGACGATGTAATCTTTCAAAAACTCGTCCTCGTCTTTCAAAACCTCGGCTAACTTTTTCTTATTCTCGTCTTCTATTTTATGAGTGCTGTCCTTCGCGTTGTTGTTGTCGAATTTCTCTGCGCGTTTCTTCACGACTAATCCTCCGATGTCGTCGTCTGAATCTGAATCTGAATTTCCGTCGTCGTCGTCGCCGCTACTACTACTACTGTTATTGCTCCTGCTATTACCGGCGGCGCTTTTGAACGCCTTCTTCAACGCCTCTTGCTCTTCCACGTACGACGGGCCGGCATCTTTGTTTCGTTTGCCTAACCCATCTTCGTCTTCGTCCGATTCATACGTCCTGGCGCCGCCTTCGAGCAAGTCTCTCGCTTGCACTTCCCGCAGCGTCATCTTCTTCTTCTTTTTCTTCTTCTTCTTTTTATCGGAGTCATCAGGTCCAGAATCCGATTCAGAATCCGAGGAGGAAGAAGAGGAAGATTCGTCGTATAACTTCGCGTTCGGATCGTACACCGACGGATCTTTATTCTTCAACTTTGTCAACACGTCCACGAACTGCTTCTCTTTCGTCTCTGTAATATCGCCCTCGTCCGAACTGCTGCTCTCCTCATCGTCGTCATCATCAGAATCGCTGCTCCCATCGCTCTTCTTCTGTTTCATCATCATCCCTTTCACTAAATACTCTTTCCCGACTTTCTCTTTCAACCGGTGTTCCTCTTTCCTCCGTTCGTTGTGTTCGAAGCGCGAGGCAAATTTTTGGTTGATTTTCAGCGTGTCTTTTTTTTTCATCTTCTTCTTCTTCTTTTCCTCGTCGTCGTCGGAAGACAAAGAAGAAGAAGAAGAAGATCCATCCTCGTCGCTTTTATTACGGTCAAACATTACGCGAGAAGAACAGTCTCACTTATAGTCGCAGAGCTCTCTTCTTTTTCTTTAACTGATATTACGTGTTGATGATGATGAATGAGATTCCAAACGAGAGTAGAGTATTCCAAGTGAAGTGCAGATGTGTTTTGGCGGCGGTTGCGCTCCTCTTTTCCTTCTTTCTTTTTCGAGAGCAAAAAAAAAAATGAACAAACAAAAATGAACAAAAAAAGGAGGGACTTTTTGATGAACGAAAAGGGGGGTCAAGTCGTCACATATTTATTCTTAGTACAGGAGTACCTACAGGAGTAACACACACACACAGTATTCCTCGTAACTGCGCGCAAAACAAAGAGAGCGAGAGAGAGAGAGAGAAGCGGAGAGGCGCGAAGCACTTTTTTTATCGACGATGAATGCGACGACGACGATGCGGCAACAAAAACGATTCTTCTTCGTCGACAACAACAAAGGGGTTGTTTTTTCTCTTCTTTTGTTCGTTTTTGCGTCGTTGTTCTCTCTAACTGTCGTGAATGCGTTCGAGTCGCCGGCGAAATCTTCCCTGAAAGCGTTCGAAGTCGTGACGTTTTCAAAAGTAGAAACGACGACGACGACGAAATCATCTTTAACTTCCTCTCCTGACGATGATACTGATGAAAAGATTACCGCGGTTGAATTCACCGCGTTCGGGACGCACTTTCGCGTGAACGTGGAACAGTCGTACAAAAAATTTCTCAAAAATGGCGCCTTGTTCGTGGACCAATTGAACGGAAACGAACCGAAGTCGATCGATTGGGTGAATACGCTCGAGTTGGAACGAGAGAAGAAATGCTTTTACGACGGTAAAACCGTGCTTTCTTCTTCTTCTTCGACGACTGCGGGAACGAAAAATGCGAATAACATCGCGTCTGGGAATCTTTGCCCGGGGGGATCTCGCGCGCACTTCAACGTCGTCGCGAAGAATGAGAGCATTTCTTTGGCGTCGCCGCACGCGGACTTTACCGAGGACGTGGCGCAGGAGAAGATGAGACGGCGAAGAAGCCGTTCGCTTTTACAGGATGATGACGCGGATGGCGATGATTCGATTGCGACCAGTGATAGCATCAGTTTGAGTAAGAAGTTACGATCGACGTATTTCATCGCCTTTCGAGCGGAAGACGAACTCGACAGCAACTTGGAAGGGACCAGATTCGACGAGGTAATGTATAAACCTGGGACCACCGCCGACGACGAACACGGACACAAGAAACGAATGCGACGAAGGCTTAATCACGCCGGCGAACATTGGACTGCTCAGTTGGAAACGTACGTCATCATCGATATGAAACGCTCCGCGGACTACATAAATGATGGGAAGACGGATATGGATTGCATCATGGATTCGTTGGCGGTTATGAACTTTGTCAACGCGCTTTACGACGGGGTCTTTGATGTCGAATTAAACGTGGTCGTGAGTGGATTCGGTATCTTTAGCGCGAGTCAAGGAAATACTGTTTCGGACGGTAATCTTGGAACGTCGGAACCGTGGACGCACGCCACGCTTGCGGACGATACCGAGGCGTGCGATTATTGTGAAAATGATGATGAAGTCGACGTGGGGAAATTCTTAGACAACGTTTCTAATTGGGTGGTTGAGCAGGATCCTTCTTTTTTCAACGGCGCGGACGATGTCGTTGTACTGTCTGGACACGATTTTGACGGCGGTACCATTGGACTTGCGTGGTTGGGTACGGTTTGCGCAACATGGGCGCAAAACGTAAACGAGGTCAGATACACCAATACGTTGCGATACAGCGCTGCAACCGTTGCGCACGAAATAGGACATAACCTTGGATTTCCGCACGATGGTGATGGCGATTCTGGCACAGAGAGTTGCCCTGCTGCTGGATTAATTATGGCCGCGCTTGCGGGTACTGAACTCGAAACGCAATGGTCGACGTGCTCGAAAGACGTATACAACGATAAAATCGAAGGCATGAAGTCGTGCTTGACTCAAGGGAATACCAACGTTTGCGGTAACGGAATCGTTGAAGAAGGTGAAGAGTGCGATTGTTACGGTAAAGATTGCACGAACACTTTATATTACGGTGCAAATGAACAAAACTGTTGCGATGCGTCCACGTGTAAACTGAAAACAGGTAAAACGTGTTCGAGTTACCACGACGGCTGTTGTACCGACGCGTGCAGCATCGCGGCGAAGGATGTCGTGTGCAGAGCCGCCGCTGGTGAAGGTGGATGCGATGTTGCAGAAACGTGCGATGGCGTTTCGAAATCGTGCGATTCGCGCGATTACTGGAAACCGTACGGGACAATTTGCACAGTTGATTCGAACACGGGTGGGTGCTATAAAAACGAATGCAGAGTTGACCTTCCCCAAGCAGAAAACAAACCGTGCTTTTGGTTGTGGGGAGGTGTGTACTATGCAACAAAGAAGGGTGCTCCGTGCTCAACGGACACGATTTCTGGCGTCTACTCAAAAGTATGCGACGGTGAAGGCGCTTGCGTCTCCCCTACAATGTTGGATTACGATAACAACGCCATCACGAATACGCAAAAATGCGACGCGTCGGAGAAAACACCAGAAAACGGAAGTATCGGTGCTTGCAAAGAGTTACTCTCGCACGGCGAAACGTGTATTTTCAATTGCAACTCTGGATACTCCCTTTCCGGAGCAACCTCGTGTTCTGCAGGCAAGACGATAAGTACTGCCGCGTGCAAACCGACCTCTGTTGCAGCGATTGAATCTTCCTTGGAACTTTCGGGATACTCCGTCGCAACATTTTTGGACGCGCAAAAGACCGCCTTTATCGCGGGCATGGCTTCCTACTTGGCCGTTGAAGTCGATGAAATCACCATCACGGATATCACCGATGTTGTTTTCAGTGGCGCCGACGACGATAATTACCGGCGACGAAAATTAACCGCGACGAACGCCGTCCAAGTCGATTTCAAAGTCGAAACGTCCTCGTTCGCCAACCTCGCCGTCGTGGAAACGAAACTGGTCACCGATGACGCGACAAACTTGGTCGCGGCGCTCGATGGACAAGCTGATTTAACTGTCACTGCCAGTTCTATCAAGGCGCCAATTACCGTCGTAAAACTCGCGCCTCCGCCGAGTCCTCCTCCACCGAGTCCTCCTCCGACGAGCACTTTGATTATTTCGCCGGCGGCGCGTCGCGCCGCCTTTTCTCCTTCCGAGTTTTACTTTTTAACGCTTTTTACGAGCGTTTTACTCCTCGCGTTCGCGTAAAATGATGAATGATAAGTATTGCCTGTGTTGATTACGAGTATACCAGCTCCTTTTACGCGTACATATGTAATTCGAATTGTCTTAAAGCTGCGTATATAAACTCCTGCAACACGTGTGTGCCTACATTTTTTTTTTAAAGAAATTCCTTTTTTCTCAAAAACACACGACACATTTTTCGCAGATCTCTTCGTTTGAATACTACTATTATTAACGCGTAACACTTGTTGCAACTCTCATCGTCGTCGTCATCATCGCACATATATCATCATCGGAGGAGGAGAAGTACAGAGAATATATTGTTGTTGTTGTTGTTGTTAAAATAATATGGCGGGTTCGTTGATGAAACGCATGTCTTCTTCGTTTAAGAAGAAGAAATCCATCGTCAAAGATGACGACGACGAGACGAACGCATCTGCATCATCCTCGTTTCCGTCGTCGTCTGTATCGTCGAACGAGGAGAAAAAGATGACAGGTGGTGGTGGTAATACGAAGACTAATACGAATGGGAGTGATTACGTGCCACCGAAGAAAAGAAACGAGTTTACGTTTACGCTCCCGTCGTCCTCGGACGAACGGGACCAGAAGTGGGACGTCATCATCGTTGGCGCCGGCGTCGCGGGGGCTTCGTTGGCGTGCGTGTTAGGCGACGAAGGGAGGAAAGTGTTGTGCGTGGAACGAGACGCGACGACGCCGGAAAGAATCGTCGGGGAGTTGTTACAACCGGGCGGGTATAAGAAATTGAAAGAGTTAGGTTTAGAATCGTGCGTGGAGAACATCGACGCGCAGAAAGTGTACGGATATACCATGTATAAAGACGGGGAGGAGGCGACGATGATGTATCCGCTGGACGAGCAATCGCTGAACGATGATATCGCCGGGCGGTCGTTTCATAACGGGAGGTTCGTGCAACAGTTGAGAAGGAAAGCGTACGGGAATAAAAACGTGACTTTGAGAGAAGGGACGGTGAAGTTTTTAGTGAAAGAAAACGGGGAGACGTGGAACGACGAGGCGAACGACGGCGGCGTCGCCGGCATCGCGTACGACATCGGAGGCGACGAGTGGGTGAACGGGCAATTAGTCGCAGGAAAGGAGAAACCGAAAAGGTTTACGTCCTACGCGCCGTTGACCATCGTGTGCGATGGGCACTTTTCCTCTTTGAGGAAAAAGTTAGCGGATAATAAGATTGATCACCCTTCGCACTTTGTCGGGTTGATTTTAGACGGCGCGCCGAGCGAAATTTTAGGCGAAAACGCGAATCAAGGCCATGTGGTTTTGGGAGATCCATCTCCGGTTTTGTTCTACCCGATCTCCTCGAAAGAAGTTCGGTGTTTGGTGGATATTCCTTCACACGTGAAAATGCCTCGCGTCAAAGACGGGTCGATGGCGAAGTACGTCTTGGAGAAAATTTTACCACAAGTTCCTAAGCGCGTGCAACCGTATTTGAAAATTGCCGTCGAACGCGGCGACTTTAAGGCAATGCCGAACAAAACGATGCCGGCGAATCCGAAGCGAACAAAAGGGGCAGTTTTGCTCGGGGATTCGTTTAACATGCGCCATCCGTTGACCGGGGGTGGCATGACCGTCGCTTTGAGCGACATCGCCACCTTCAAATCGACGCTACAACCGTTGGGTCCGTCTTTCCGCGACGGCCAGTCGGACGCGTACAACATCTCTGGCATACAAAAAGCCGTCGACGAATTCTACGCGCACCGAACGCGACCGGCGTTAACCATCAACACCTTGGCCAACGCCTTGTATAAAGTCTTTACCAAATCCGAAAACTCCGGCATGGAAGAGATGCGCAAAGCGTGCTTTCAATACCTCAAGCTCGGCGGTGGATACGCTCGAGGTCCCATCGCCTTACTCTCCGGTTTAGACCCGAACCCTTTGAATTTAGTCACGCATTTCTTCGCCGTCGCGGTGTTTGGCATGGGTCGTTTACTCGTCCCGCTCCCGACTCCCGAACGGTGTTGGGAAGGCTTGAAAGTTTTAAGCGGCGCGACGCAAATCATCGTCCCCATCGTCAACGGCGAGGGAATTTTACGCATGTTCTTCCCGGCAACCATTCGAAGACGTTTGGGATACATCTGACTGAGATAAATACCCAAGATATTGGTACATAAGTAGCGCATTTTTAGCCCTTGATGTGAAAAAAATTCAAAGATTCAAAAAATCTCTCATTTTCTCGCTCGCTCTGATTTGTCCGCCAGTCCAGGGTAATGGACTTATAAGTCCCCGTCGTTATAGGGAAAAAGGCTCGATTTTTAGGCCAAAAAATCGAAAATTCCTGGTTTTCCCCTAAAAATACTGGGGACTT